>Ga0307475_10000427_pt1 | contig 24992 bp, 28 predicted proteins | sample atmos_gasesECM1C_FD_203317 | JGI IMG/M metagenome (GOLD analysis project Ga0307475, IMG submission 203317) | Hardwood forest soil microbial communities from Morgan-Monroe State Forest, Indiana, United States - atmos_gasesECM1C_515 | ecosystem: Environmental > Terrestrial > Soil > Temperate... | reverse complement strand
GCCGTGGTACCAGAAATGGGATTGCATCGTTACGGGACAGAAAGGAACGTATGCGTGCAAGTGGTGAGCAGCACGGAGGCCCCGATGACAGCCAGTGAGGCGTGGGATGCTGCGGTCGAAGCGTGCGCGATGGAAGCCGCACGATGGAAAATGGAAAGGTGTGGCTGTAGTTATTCTGCTGCTACCGAATGCCATGCGGCGGCTGCATTCGCAATCCGTGAATTGAAGGGCCGCTGCCCTGACGCGCTGTCCGGAGAATCGAAATGAGCAAACGAGCGATTGAAAGTTTTGAAGCAACACTTCTGGATAGAATTTACGGTAATGAACCGGCAATCTGCATCCCTGCGATTTTCTTGTCCCGCTCTGAAACATTACTTCGCGCTGGTGACCGCGTTCTTATCACAGTCAAGAAATTACGAAAGGGAAAGCGGGACGCGCTGGCCCACGGGGAGGTGAGCGGTGCCGAATGACGAGCGAAGGGGGCACAAGTGAGGGTGCTTGACCTGTTCTGCGGCGCTGGCGGTGCGGCGATGGGGTTGCATCAGGCGTGGCCCGACGCGGAGATTGTGGGCGTGGACATCAAGCCGCAGCCACACTACCCGTTTACTTTCGTGCAGCGGGATTGGAGCGAGCACCTGATGCTATACACGCTGGACTTCGATTTTGTATGGGCTTCGCCTCCTTGTGAACATTACAGCCAATGTACTCCGAAGAAGTTTCGCGAAAACCATGCTGATTTAATTGGCCCCGTGCGTCTAGCTCTGCAAACCTGGAAGCGTCCGTTTGTGATTGAAAATGTTCCGTGTGCGAAGAAGCATTTGAGGGAGCCAATCATGCTGTGCGGTTCGATGTTTGGGCTGGGGATTCGGCGGCACCGCTTCTTCGAGATCAACGGATTCGACGTGATGACGCCAACCTGCCAGCACAAGAAATCTCCAGTGTTGATTACCGGAACTCATCGTCGAACCTACGAGCCTAGGTATGAGTATTCGGCGCAGCAGTGTCGGGATGCGAGTGGGTTGACGTGGATGACGCGCACCGAAATGGACAAGGCAATCCCGCCAGCCTACAGCCGCTACATCGCAGAGCAATTTTCGGAATCCCAAAAATCGCGGGAGGCAACCCGATGAACGATAGAGCGGAACGGAAGGAACGTCGTAAGATTCCGCAGTATAAAGACACCCTTTGCTGGACGTGTCAGCACCCCCGCCACCGTAAGGGTCAGTGCCTATCGCTGGAAGACGGGAATCCCCACGGTGCTACGGCAGAGTTCGCTCCGTGTTTATGCAGCGAGAAAAGTGAACGGAGGAAGCCATGACTGAGGTCACTCGGGAACGGCTGGAAGCTGCGCTCCGTGACGGCGTCGAGATAATGGGCATGGTGTTGGCTGAGTACAACGATGCTGGCGAGAACGACCGGCCATTTGTGGGGCGATGTACTGAATGGTACAAGACTTCTTCTACCGCCCTCGCCGCCTCGCCCACGGAGAAGCCCGCTGGGCCGAATGATTTGCAGCGTTACAGAGACAGTGTGAAAGCAGAATTACGCAGGCGCGGATTTGTGCCCGCCGAGGAAGCGGATTGGCGAATCGGCCGGGAACCTAATTGCTTGCAGTGGGAATGGCGCAAAGAGGGATGCCGTCGAGACCCCGCCGAAATCATGCTGGCAATTTTAGACGGTCTAACGCAAGAAGGTGTAGCGGCATGGCCCGGAGATGCGACCAGTATCGTGGAACAAATTGTGCGCGTGCAATACAACCGTGCTGAGCGGGCGCTGGCCGGAGCCGCACAGGAATGTGAGCCCGAGTGTGATTGTCTCGACCGTGCCGACGGAATTGGCCCGATGCACGGAGTACACGATGAGCAATGCCCATGCCATCCTAAAAATAAGCTGGCCATGAAGCCGAGCGGCGAGTCAGGAACGAGTGCGCCCGTGCCGCCAGAACTGAAGGTTAATCCCTATTGTCATCTATGCTTCGGAACTGGCTACTACCAAACCGATGGACAAATCTGCCCCTGTACCGAAGTTGTAGGGGAGAAAATCGCCCAAGCCATTTGGCTTCTTGAGTGTCGGGCTGCTGACCGCCATAAACGTCCACGCCCAACGGTGATTCAAGCCCTAGCTAACGAGACTTGTAATCTTTGCGGCCACGTTGGATGCGAAGGGAACTGTAAATTAGCAACAGGAAACTCCGAGAGCGGAGCGCAGATGGGGGCCGCAACCCCCGCGGATTTTAGTTGACATGCTACAAAACAGGTTTACTATCAGCGCATGACGTTGCCCTCTGCATCTACTCCCACGCTTGAACTGAAGATTTCCCTCGATCAAATCACCGGTGGAATCAGCGTGAATGGGCCAATCGATAACCCGCTCATTGCTTATGGAATGCTCGAATTGGCCAAGGCAGCAATCCACGCGCATAACACGGCCAAAGGCAACGGCAAGATCGTTGTGCCAACGCTTGAGTTTGCGAGGCGGCAATGACGTTCATCCTGCTAATCCTTTCCCTCGCCGGATATTACAAGCCATCGCCAACAATCAAGCCTGTGCCCTACTACGAGCCAATCACCGCTCGTGTCAAGCTGCACCTGCTATCTTTCAATTCCTCGCCTGTAATAGCTTCTAATGCGCTCCCAGAGGTATCCTGATGCCTTTCAAGCCCGGTGTCAGCGGTAATCCAGGTGGTAAGCCAAAGCTCAACGCTGGTTTCAAAACGCTTACCAGTGTTCAGACGCAGCAATTATCCGATCAGCAACAAGTTACAATGAATCAGGACACGCCGGTTTATTTCGCAGTTTTCCCGCCAATGAACGACACAGCAGTGCAAACCAATGATGCTAAAGAAGATAAGTAAGGACTAGTACAGTTGGTACTGCAACATAATAATCCTTATGGGGCGTGATCAGGTCGAACCTCATGACTCGTAACTCATTGATTCTACGTGAAAGATTCCCGGTACCTTTTGAAAGAGATTCCAGGCCCTGGGTGCGGTCGCCCCGTAGCCCCTCTTTCTGCGCGGGGAAAAGTGCCAAGCCAAATGGCGGTCACCTGTGCCTGATGTAGCAACAAAGCGCTCTATAGCCGTAGCAACACGCAGACTTGTAGCAACAAAGGACTACATGCTGCGTGTAAGGCTGACGGATGTGGAATTAGCGGGTCTGGACTCGAAGCGCGGGGGATTGACGATGAGCGAGTTTGTGCGGATGGCAGTGCTCCAATGGCAGGCACCTATGGGGATTCGGTGTTCTGTGTTTCCGTCAACGGAGAAGGAAGCGCCGGAGAAAGTTGGCAAGATCTGCAAGCATGGGACGGCAAAGGGGTACAACTGCTGGCAGTGTGGCGGTCTGGCGGTGGTGGAATGAGCGAAGAAGAAAGGCCGCTGCCGGAGATAGGCGACCCGATACCTGCTGTCGAAGAACCGAAGGTAGCGCCGGCGAATGTAAGGTTTGGGTACGGGCACACGAACGCGCAGCACGGGGTGCATTTGGAGGCACCGAAGAAGCGGGATTACCAATGCGCGGATTGCAGGGACTTGGAGGCCAGGATTACGGAGGCGTTCAAGCGGATGGGATTCGAGTTTTAGCCCCCGGTGGTATGAGTTGAGGGGTACTCAGCCGGTGCGACGGGAGACACTCGGCGCATGGCGGTAGGAGGATCAGATGGCTGTATTTCAGTACACGGCACCAGGGATCAACGCATTCAACGCGTCGGTGGTAGGAGGGTTGGGGACGGTAGCGAAGATGTTTCCTGCGGTAGCGAACAATTTCACGAGCGGGGTAGCGCCGGTGGCCTATCCGGCGATTCTGCCGATTCCAGCTAATGGGCAATTCGAGCAACAGCAGTTCAGCGTGTTTGCCTCGGGGAAGGTGTTCATTCATGGGACCAGCCCCACTTTGCTTTGGTCGATGTACAGCGGCACTTCCATGACCGCGGCATCAAATGGGACGGCGCTGCTGACCATGAGCGCGTTGTCCGGTTTGACGACCAACAAGACTTATCCTTGGTCCTGGGAATCGAAGTTTCAGGGGGATTCGACTTCCGGGATCCTGCAAGCCATCAGTTCGACCTTGTGGGTCAACAATGCCACGGCGGGAACCATTACGCTGACCGGCGTGGCCTCGGGGTTGAACTTGCAGGCGTTCGGGCCGGTGAATCTATCCGGGCCGGGATACACGCAGACAAGCCTCTATTCTACGAATGCGCTGAATCTGTGCATCGCGTTGACGTTTGGTGTGACCGATGCGCTGAATTCCTGTTCGATGTCGCAGTTCGGAGTCGTGTAAATGGCGAACCCGGTCTTTTCACAACACGCGGACGTACAGCAGGATGGGCAAGGGAATGCCTTCCTGACTTACCGGGGAACGGGCGGCAATATCCTGTTCCAGATCAACTCGGCTGGTAATCCATCGTATCAGGGTGGCAATGCCGCAGCCGGGATGGGCGATTCCTTCATTGCCTATTCCCTGAGTGCTTCTCTTGGGTTTGCGGTGTTCAATACCGCAGCGGCAGTCAACATGCTCCCCGCAACCGCCCCGACCGGCACTTACCGCATAACGCTCTACGGGGTGATCACCACCACGTTCGTCACCAATACCCAGGACACCATCACCTTCGGCTGGACCGATGACCAAGGGGCCAGAACGGTGGTCTACACCACTGCCGCGATCACCGCAGGAACCCTGTTGCCTCCCGTCAGTTCGACGATCAGCAACTCGATCACTGTTCGATCGAACGGCACCGCGGCCATCACCTACACGCCGAACGTGACCGGCTCGGCTGCCACCGCGGGCGTTATGGCGGTTTCCATCCTAGTCGAGCGGGTGATCTGATGGAATTCGGCAAAGCACCAAAGCATGGGTTCCACAAGACGGAAATCCACCACCACCATGATGGTTCGCATACCATCCATCATCACCACATCGAGCCGGAGAAGTCGATGTCCCATGCGGTTCCGGATTTGGATGGGGTTCATGATTCCTTGGAGCAGCATCTTGGCGCACCCAATGCTGGAGAACCGGCTGCCGGCCCACCGATAGCCGGCGGTGGACCAACGCCGAATATGTAAATGCCCGCAAAGTCCAAGGCGCAGCGAGTGGCGATGGCAATTGCCGAGCATCATCCAGAGAAGTTGTATGCTCGAAACAAAGGTTTGAAGCAGATGTCTCACAAGCAATTGCATGAGTTTTCCGCCACTTCGGAGAAGGGGCTTCCAGAAAGGAAGTCACCTTACCGGGAGGCATACAACAAGCGTAAGAAATAATGGCGGTTGAAACAGCCCTCGATCCAAAGCTCTACTATAAGTCCGAAGCCCGTCCTATCTCCAAACTGAAAGGCTTGTACGCTCGCTGCGGCGCAGATGTGCCGTTCGATACCTGGATCGAGATGCGGGATCGCGCGCGCAAAGACCTCTACTGGCTCGGCAAGCTGATCCTCAAGAAAGACCTTACTCGCTGCCATATCGCCCCCTGCTACCTGATGTTCGTGCAGAAGGATTTCGATGGTGTGTATCACGACGATTACACCATCGGAGAAGTGCATCAGGCCATCGAGCGGCAACGTCGAGACAGAACGGTAAAAGAGGAATACGAGAACTACCTCGGGCCATTGACTTCGAAGGACATGCTTTGGCTCGACCCCCGCGGTGCTTTCAAGTCTACGCTCGACGGCATCGATTGCGTGCAGTGGATGCTCAACTGCCCGGACATCAGGATTCTGATTCTCACCGGCGAATATAAGCTGGCCCTAGCGTTCATGTCCGAAGTGAAAGGTTATTTCTATCGACCGGAGAAAGAAGATCCGACTCTGCTGCAACAGCTTTTCCCCGAATACATCCTGACCGGCGAGGATGGCAGCTCGAAACAGCCGCTTCTATGCCCCGCCCGCGTGCATGTCCAGGTATCCCCTACTGTCTGGTGCAATTCCATCGATGCCAACCTTTCGGGGTGGCACTGCGATATTCGCAAGATGGATGATGTGGTGACGGACGAGAATTCGAACAACCAGGATGCGCGCGGCCCGGAAGGCTCGCTCAAGATGAAGATCGACGGCTCGGACAACCTGGTCGATGAGTGGGGCTTCACCGATATGGTCGGCACACGCTATTATACCGACGACTATTACGGAGAAAGGATCAAGACGCGCGGCCCAGAGGCTCCGCTGCGGTATCTCTGCCGCCCGGCTTGGCAGGTAAAACCGGAATACGCGAATGTTCCGCTGCTTCAGATCAAGGCCGAAATGGTGAACCTGCTGTTCCCGGAGAAATTGTCTTTCCGCTCCCTTCGGCAAAAGCTCAGCAAGAACATCCTGATGTTCCGGTGCCAGCAGCTCAATGAGCCGGCCGGGGATTTGGATTCCATCACTTTTTCGGAAGATGTGTTGCGCTCGCGCATCGTGCCGAAGGCTCCTGGAGACGGAGAGAAATTCATCGCCTGGGACACTTCCTATGCGAAATCATCGGATGCGGATTATTCTGCCGGGGCGTGCGGAGAAATCGTCAAGATTGGCGAGGAGTGGGAACTATTCGTCATCGAAGTGATTTACGGAAAGTGGCGACCCTCGGAACTCGATCACCGCATTATCCAATTCGAATTGAAACATCGTCCCAAGGCCACCATCTTCGAGGAGCCGATAGAATCTCAGCGCATGAAGTCGGACATCCAAAGGCTGGCTTTGACGCGCCAGTGTCCGCTGAACATCATCTGGAAGAAAGCGGCCATCGAGGCGGATGCCAAGAGAAACCGGATCAAGTCTCTTGAGACGTTGCTAGCCGATGATCGCATGCACTTCGTGGCCGGTGCCTGGGTGGATGAAACCTTCCAGCAATTCTGCCGATTCACTGGGATCAGGAAGAACAGGGGGCGGAAGGATGACATTCCGGACGCCATCGCCTACCTGCAATTCTTCATGCCCACGACGCAGAACAACGAAGAGTTGAAACGATTGCAGGTGGAAAAGGAAGAGAAAGCCCGCCAGCAGGCCCAATATGACCGCATTTTCGCTCCGCAGTACGTGCCCCTGCTTGCCTACGAGCCGCCTTCGCTCAAACGCCAGCTTTTTGGGAGCCTAGCGCATGGCTAAACACCTGCTCCCCACCGCGCAGATTACCGCGCAGAACATGCGCATGGATCAGGAGACTGGCACCTATCAGTTTTCCGATGAAGCTATGCTCAAGCTGATTATCGATGATACCGCCGCTTACGATTCCTGGATGAATCTGCAACAATGGGCCTCGAATTGGCTGCAAGCGGACATGCTGCGGCAATCGCCTTCGACGGCATTCGATGGCATCGCGGGCATGACGGTCCCGAAATTCACGCTCTCAAATCACCTCGATGCCATCGTTCCAAAGATCAGGAATGGTCTTTTCTACGAGGATCCGCCAATGCTTTTGCGTCCTCGCCCGAGCGTCAAGCAGGACGTAGTGCGCGCGAAGTCGGCTCTATTTTCCTACCAGTTCGATCAGATGGAACTCGAGGTAGAGTGCGAATACGCCATCGACCAGATGGCTCACCTGGGAACCTGCATTATGAAGTGGGGCTGGACTTCGAAGACAAAGAAAATACGCAAATTCGTGCGCAAGGAAGATGAGGTAACCGTCGATACTCCGCTCAGGACCGCCAAGGTTTCAACGCCCCACTCGCAGGAATTTAAAATCAAGTACGACGAACGCAGCATCGAGCACCCGTGGCTCAAGATGTGTGACATGCGCACAGTGCTGGTAAACACCGGAACCAGGCGTGGCGACATTCGCAAAGCCAAAAATGTCGTCTACCGAGACTTCGCCACCTGGAAAGACCTCGAAAGCCTACGGGAACTTGAAGGTTACGACATCCCGCCCGAAGATGAACTGAGGGATTTCTTTTTGCAGCGCACCATTCCGGGCGCGGATAACCTGACCATGACCATGCCGGAAATGATGCGCGGCTATCTGCAACACGCCCTGCCGCGGAACTTAAAATCTACTGCCGATCCCTTGGAAGATGGGCTTGAAATCCTGGAACGCTGGGACACGGACAAAGTTGGCGTGGCGCTTTGTTACAAGGATCACAACATTCTGATTCGCAACGAACCGAATCCCTATGGCAAGATTCCTTTCTACTCTGCCAACTGGCGCAACCTGCCCGATGCTTTTTACGGGCAAGGTTTGGGGCAGCTCATCGGAACGGAACAGATGGTCGAACAGGGAACCTGTGCCCTGGCCTTGGGTTTGCTCGCTTACGGATTGCAGCCGACAGTGGTGCGCAAGACTGGATTCAATGCTATCAGCCAGCCGACCCGCTGGGAGCAAGGCGGGATCATCAACGTAGAGGACGATGTAGAGAAGGCTTTCAAGGTTCTGGAGATGGCCGGAATTCCTCCCGAGGCATGGCAGTTCATCACTTATTCCAAGAGCACTGCCGAGGAAACCTCTGGGGCGAATCAGCAGACGACTTTAGGTGCAGGCGCACCGGGAATCAAGACAACTGGGATGCGTTCGGGAACGGGAGCGGCCCTGGTGGGCCAAGCCAGTGCCTCACGGCTCGATGGCCCTGTGGAACGCTTCATCCGGCAAATCCTGAAGCCCTGGATTTACCAGATGGATGAATTGAATAGCGAAAAACTTCCAACCTCGATCCTGAACGAAGTGCTTGGAGAAATTGCCCCAGACCTGAAGGTTGACCATATCGACTTCCGCAACGCCGAGATTGAGTACGAGGTTTTGGCGGGAGCGCACCTTGGCCCGAAGAAAGAGATGGCGCAATTCCTTCCGTTCCTTCTGAACCTGGTGAATAACCCGACGGTAGTCGAAATGCTGGCCGAGGCCGGTTGGCAATTCGATATGCAAGCCATCTTCAAAGCTATGGCCGATCTGTCCGGCTGGAAGTATTCTCAGCCGTTCCTTGCCAAGATGACGCCTGAACAACAGCGCCGTAGGCTGGCGAATTCTCCGGCTGGCGTAGCGCAGGCCAAGGGACAATCCGCCCTAGCAGCTCAGGCGCAGAAGTTCCAACTTGAGGAGCGCAACCTCGAATCCGAACAACTGATGAAAGGCTCAAACGATGTGGTGCGCGAGATGGTGAGGCATGAACTTGAACCGGAGGAATTGGAGCCGACAACCGCATGAGCCTGCTTGATAAGCCGCTTGGCCAAAGCCTGACGCAGCAAGACAGAATGTATCTTGCGAGCATGGCGCACCATGACGGTTTTCCAGTGCTTCAGAAGCTCTTTGACGAAATCTGCCGCGCGGCACACGTGGAAACGGCAAAGGTTGATCCGAAATCATTCAAGAGCCGGGCAGAATACATGGAAGTTCTCGCCGCAACACAAACTGAGGAACGCTGCATCAATCTGTTCTGCGAAGCAGTGAGAAAGAATTTCAACTGGAATTCCGAGCTAGCAATTCAGGAAGTAGAAAAGGAAGCAAATAAAGAGGAGAAGCGCAGAAGCGCGAACTAAAAATGACAGAGACAATTCAGCAAGAACCAGCGAAGAAAATCATCGTTGAATTCAAGCATACCGACGAACAAGGGAACCCGTTAATCGACCCGCGCACCGGGCAGCAGGGATTCACGAACCTGACTGCCGACACGCCGGAGGAAATGATCGAGAAGCAGAAGGAAGCCTACCAAAATGTGCTGCGCGCGCTCCATCGCTCGCGTAACCATAAGCCGGTTCCACGGGAGCCGGAACCTGTGCGCAAGGAACTGTCTGTTGAGGAAGAACGACTTGCCGTAGCTGATTTGCAAGACCCGACGAAAGCGCGCGCCGCAGTCAGGAAATTAACGGGCGTCGATGATCTCGAGGCCAGGAATGCAAAGCTCGAAGAGGCGCGCAACGAGGCGCTTAAAAATGCAGCAGCCTATAGATTCATGTCGAACCACCTCGCAGATTACTATCCTTGCAAGGCGAATTCAGATTTGATTTCAGAATTCATCATCAGGGAAGAATTGGACCCAAGAATTGCGGACAATTACGAAGTGGCATTCAATGCCGTAGAGTCGAGACTTGCCCAGAGGCCCGCACCGCCAATCGCGCAACCAACACCGGAGCCAGAACCGGCCCCTGAACCGCGAAAGCAGGCAGCAGGGGGAATCCAGCCGGGCGAGCTCTCAGGCACACGGCCAATTCAGCGCAAGAAAGAATACATCACGAAGGCGGAAATCGCCGAGATGAAAAAGACGCCAGAGGGCCGCGCTGAATTTGCCCGGAGATTGAGAACCGATCCGAAGTTCGGGCCAGCCGTCGATGCTCTCTTTGCGAAAATTTAAAGGAGATTAAGACATGGCAGGGCCAATCCCCTCGGGGACAAACGTAGGAAACGTACTGACGGCTCAGACGATTCACTTCGACAATGAGCTGATACCCAATTTGAAGGGAGAAACTCATGCATTTAGCCAATTTGCCGAGAAACGCACACAAGGCGGAAGAACGGGAATCAATCGAACTTTCTTCCAGTACCAAGAACTCGGTGCATCAACAGCACCGGCAACCGATGGTGCAGTAGGCTCACCGGAATATGTCGGGCAGCTCTCGCTTCCTTCGCAAATCGGGGAGTGGAACAACTTCGGTAACTTCTCGGCGTTCGTAGTCCACGGCGCTATCGATGATCTGGTCGGCAACTCGGCTATCGAAGCGAGCTACCAGGCAGGGCAAACGATCAGCGAACTGAACTCGGAAACTATCGATGCTCTGTCAACCGTAGATTCGAACGTTAACCAATCCTCGCTTCTCTCAACTCCCTACACCATGAATCTCGCCATCATCCGCGAGATGAAACAGCAGCTCGTTTCGATTGGTGTATTGCCCAAGCGGGCAGGAGAGTTTGTCGGGGCGATTTCTCCGAACGTTCTCGGTGACCTATGGAACGGCACGACAGTCAACAACTCCGTGATCGACTTCTGGAAATTCACCAAGGAAGGCCAGGACATGTACGAGAAGATGGCCGGCCAAGTTGACCAGAAGATGGAGATTCGCTTGCCCGGAACGGGAATTTGTTTCTATCAGACTCCCTTCGTGCTCAAGACTGCGAATTTCCAGTCCACCGGATTGAACGCCTACCGCAACTATATCGGAGGAGCGTACTCGCTGATCCAAGTGTGGATGGACGTTCCTGGAGACACTGACTTGGACGATGGCGATTGGAGAACAATCGATTGCAAGGTTGTGACCAATGCTCCTTCGTCAGTTGTTGATCCGACCGCGACTATCGGCGCGTGGTGGGCCTATCGGTTCCATCAAACCGTAACAGGACCACCGAGCTATGGCACGCTCAACAGCCAGAGGTGCCGTTATGCGGATTCGATCCCCGCAGTGCAATGATGGAACAGCCCACTACGGAAAACCTTTGTCGGGCTACAGTTAAGCCAGGGCAGAGGATAGTGGATGACCCTATTCGCAGCAACATGACTGTTGCGAAAGCGCAGAGGAGTGCCAAGGCCATTCTGAAATACGGCACTCCTCGGTGGCTTTCCCATCCCCGCGATTTCAAGCAGTGGGCGCTCGAATGCTACTTGAAGGACAAAGAGCAGTCCGATGCTCAGGTTGCTGATTACCGCATGGAAGAACAGGAAACGCTGACGGATTACAAAGCGCGAATGATTCACCAGATGGGCACGCGCGAATTCATAAAGAAGCTGCGGGACAATGGCGTTCACTGCTTCACCTATCAGGCTCCGCAGAATGCGGGTACGCCAAGAGAAATGCTGAACACCGTGGGGCTGTGGTGCGAGATCCCATCCCAACGAGCAATCGGCCATGAGTATCAAGGCCACAAGCATCAATACATCTGCTATCTGGATATTCCAACGATGTACGAATGGAGTGTGCTTCGCACGGACGCTCACGGGTTGCCGATTGGCGAAGCCTATCGCGGATGGCGGACGGTTCTATCGCAATTGATTCAACGGAAGGTGCTTACCGAAAGCAAGGCGCATGAGATATTCGGCTCGCCATCGGGAGCCACGTCACGAATTTACAGAAGGACGCTTTACAATCTTCGGAATGGGAGAATCAAGCCAAATGACAGAGCTATCGAAGCCTGATAACGAATTGCTGGACCTCATGCGCAAGCGCGAGGAGCGCGAATCAAAAGAAGCTGCGCGCCTTGAGACTGAACGCGCTGATGCAAAAGAAGCGCACGAACGCAGAGTCATTACCCGCATGGAAGGAGATAAGTTTTACTGGACGCAATTGCACGCCCGGCAAGCGCGGTGCGATCACCGCAAAGGAACATCCGGGCCAGGGCCGAAGGCCAAGCACATCGACTACATGGTGAGCCGCCACACTTTTGTCAACAGCGTGACGGTCATTAAGTGCCTTAAGTGCAGGCACAGATCATTTCCAGGAGACACGAAAGCATTGTGCCACGGCTCGATGGATGCCTATATCGCAAACATGAAAGCGAAGCATGGCCCGCAGCTTCCGAACCCGACGAAACTCAGCTACAACGATTTCTACAACATGACGCTCGAAGAAAATACGACCAACAAGGAAACGAGGGCGGAGATCATCACCCAAGGACCGCAGCCAGTGACTCAGTAAAATGGCATCGACACAATCCACGATTTCCCTACAGATGATCGCTGACATACTCAGCGGCATCGTTGACATTGCTCCGATCCTGAGTGTCGGCGGATATTCGAACACCACGATGCTGGCGATTGCCAATGACGTGATGAACGAATTCTGCGCCGTGCCATTCCCGTGGAAGTGGAACGAGATTACCTTACCGCAGTTCTACACGAACAGCTACCAGCAGGACTACGCGCTTCTTAATCTAACGAATCTTGCATCGCTCCAGCGCGGCATCGTCATCGACATCAATAATTCATCGGTTCCTAAACGGTGGGGCTATGTCGAGGTTGTCAGGGAACAGACTGAGGCGCTGACTTCCTGGTATGGGCCGTGCCCGTTTTATTCCTCTCCGGTGTTTCAAGCGAATTGGATGCTGAACTCGCAACTCTACTACGGAACTTGGGGCGCGGCGAACACAGGGACGAATACCATAGGGAATAATCCCATATCCGGGAGCCGTTATACTCAGCCGCTCGGCGCGCAATCGCAGCCATCAAATCCCATAACGCAGATCATCGATGCGAATGGGAATCTGCTTTTGCTCACAGGCTACGGCACAGAAGGAACAACAGCCCCCATCGCACCGGCAAACTCTACTCCTGGAACCACAGCAACTCCGGGCACTGGAGCGACAACCGCATGGACTGTTCTCGATCCAAATGGCCAGGGTATCCGCATAAATCCCGTGCCATCGCAGACCGGGAATGTTTGGCAGTTCAATCTCGTGGGACAAGCAAAGCCAGTAAGATTCACAAGCCTATCGCAATTCCTGACTCCGCTTCCCGATAGTTACGAACCTTCTTTTCGTCAGGGATGCACAGCGCAAGCCTATCGTTATTCTGCCATCGCCAAGGTGCGGGAGAAATTCGAGGTGGAATGGCCGCTATGGCAGAAATCTTTGTACCTTTCGCGCGAGAAATCGGACAAGGAACGTGACGCCAACCGATTTGTACCTGGTACGAGTGTGCTTGGCGTAGGTGGGGCACGCGGCGGATTTATTGGGCCACTTTACCCGTTCGCGGGGCCACCTCGCTGGTAGCCCACGCTTTGCCTTTTATGATGAATTGGATTAGAGAACGAGTGACGCCATACTTTTTCGCAAGCCAACGAGAGGAGCCGACTTGAAGTTTTCGTTTCTTCAGTCCTTTCGGACTTCCAGTGGGGCGCTCTATATGAGCGGCACGAATTTCTTGCACCTGTTGTTCTGTAAGTTTTGCATGTGGGTGTCTTTCACCCGCAAGACTCCTTCCCTTTTTCATCATGTCATCAATGTTATCTCTCGCTGTTCCAAGGAACAGATGCTTCGGATTTACACACCATGGATTATCACATGCATGGAGAACGTGGAGATTTGCAGGTATCGGACCAATGAAAAGAATATAGGCTATCCGATGCGCCGATCGTTCTCGTTTCTTGCCAACGTAAAGATGGCATCTGCCATAACCATCTTTATCGCGTATGCCACGCCATTCCCAACAAGAGATACCAGCATAATCTCCCCAGTCGCCAATAGAAATGTGAGCCGTGAATCGTTCAAGTGGTGTCTTCATAAGGCCAATATTATAAGGCCAATCTGGGAGTTTGTCTAGTGGCAAGCACCATTCAGCTTCAGGGAACAGCAAATTGGTCGCAGTCCTTTGTTGATTTTGAATCCCTGAATATCGGCGCTGGAAATGAACCTGCAATCACGAATGCGAATACAATCCTGCAAACTATCCTTGGGCCTCCTTTCAAATGGAATTGGAATCGTTCGACGGTTTCAATCACTACGGTTGTCGGCCAGCAGGATTATATCACTCCCGCAGCAACATTCGGATTTCTCGAAGGTGCCAGTCTTACTTTGGGATCAACCACGATTGCTATAAAAGAAATAAAACAGGAATTGACGATTGGCACTGAACAGGGCAGACCGCAATCCATCGCCCCGCAGATAGATGACAATACCGGGAATATCACCTTTAGATTTCTGCCAGTGCCGGATCAAGTTTATACGGTGGTTCCACACTTCCAAAAAAAGATCGCAGGTCTTTTGACTGTTCTGACGCAGACATGGGCGCCAATTCCCGACCAGTTTTCCTACTTATACAATTATGGATTCCTCGCTCTGACTATGGCCTACGCGGATGACGCACGCTTCCCTTTGTTCAATCAGAAATTCATCGCTCATCTTCTCGGAGCGCAGCAGGGTCTGAGCGAGACGGAAAAGACAATGTTCCTCGATAGCTGGAACCTCATCACGCGGCAGGAAGCACTCAACAGCATCAAGGCCCAACAGGGGCGTGCTGCCTTGGGAACCTGATGCCATCACCAAGCCTACTTCAGATCGTCGGTAGTCATGGTGACAAGCAGCCGAAATATGCGCCTATTTTCACCGATAGATTTTTCGTAGGGCTTTGGACGAATCGGAATCCGCTGCGTTCTCCTCTTTCGACGTTCTACGCGGATGGTTGGCACCTTGGCGGCACGGATGCTCTAATCGGCGGAGTAAACGTAGAACTCTCTCCGCGATTGACTCTGTGCCGCCGGCCGGGAAACCTTGCTTATTCTACAGCCACAATAGCCACGCCCCCTCTGACGTTCTATCCGTTTCGTCTCTTTGGTTCAAATGCACCGGCCATCGACGTTATCGTTGACACGGCAGCGACCATCTATAATTTAACGCCTACCGCAGCGACTTCCATTTTCACCAAGGCAGCCACGGCAGGACAGGCTAATTTTCTCGGTGTTGGTCAGACGCTCTATTTCGGAGACGGTGCGGAGCAGATGGCATGGCAAAACGGCGTGATCCGCAACTGGGGAATATCCATTGGCCCATTCACCAATGCGATAGGGCCGACGATAGCGGGAACTGGCACTGGGGCATCGTGGACGAATCCGAATAACGTAACCTCGGCGGTGGCGTTTGCTACCGTTGCGCTCAGTACTCCGGGAACTCTTGGGAACAGCAATTCGATCGTTTCCGGGACGCTGAGTGCGACAAATTTCGGATTTTCTCTCGCGCTGACAGAAATAATCACTGGCATACAGATCACCTTCAATGCCAAAGTTAGCGCGCTCGTTGGTAATTCTGAATTTCTTACGGTGCAGCTCCTAAAGAATGGTGTGCCTGTAGGCATTCCGATGCAGTCTCCGCAACTGACCTTAACGTCCACGGGCTACACGATTGGAGGGACCAGCACTCTTTGGGGAAGTTCCTTTTCTCCAAACGACATCAATTCCTCGACTTGGGGCGTGCAGTTTAATGCCGTCTTGCAGGGTAGTCCGCTCGGAGGAGTAGTCAGCGCCACATTCAGCGTGGATAACGTAAAGGCTACGATCTTCGGCACTGGCGGGCCGACCGTTTCGCTTGTTGCCGGAACCCTGACGGCGACAACCGGGTACAAATATGTAGTGGCCTATGGCAATGCTTCGAGCGGAGACGTATCGAACGCCACGCCGCCATCCTCGCTTATCAAGCCTACCGCTCAGGGCGTGCAGATCGCGCTGGTTGCCTCTACTGATCCACAAGTGAATCAGATTTGGGTGTTCCGCACAGCGGACGGAGGGGCGACGTTTCTTAATCTTCCCACGTCGCCCTACCCAAATACTACTGGCAACGTCACCGACAATGCTCCCGATACGCAGCTGAATATCTTGCAGCAAGCTGCGGTCAATTTGCAGAACAGCCCGCCGCCCGCCGGGGCGGTTGATCCGGTTCTCTATCTCGGCATCGTCTGGGTGCATGTCGGCAATGCGGTTTACTTTTCGACCAGCCCATCTGCGGTAGTTGGTTCTCAGTATGAATGTTTCTCTCCGGCAAACGTCTTTACTTTCCCGGAGACGGTGATTCGCAAGGTTCCCATCAATGCGGGTCTGCTGATTTTCACGACCTCGAATATCTACATCATCGTCGGGCAGAATACATCTTCAAGTATTCTGTTCCCGGCCCCGTTCCTGTCTGGTTATGGAATCCTTTCCTGGAACTCTGTTTGGCTCGACGGCAGCATCATCTATTTTTTCACTTCGGACAAACGCTTGATCCGCCTCGATCCGTCCTCTGGCGTAGAGGACATGGGATTTCCTATCGGTGACCAACTCCTGACCTTCAGTTCAACAAGCGCCTACGTTACCTATCTTAGTTCGACATCGAATGATGCGGCGCTGTATGTCGGTGACGGTTCAACGGGTTGGTTTCGCTGCAACCCGAACCAAGCACCGGACGGACAAATTACCGGGCCGGTCTGGAGTCCAAAGGCAAACATCGTAGGGGGATGCGGTGCGCTCGTTGCGATTGAAACCGTTCCAGGTGTTCACCAACTGATGATGGGCGGAACGGGGAACATACAGCCGGTACTTGTGCGCGATTCCAGCTATTCGACATTCAGCGATAACGGGACGGCATATCCCTCAAACTTCATCATCGGAAGCGTCGTGCTTGCGCAGCCAGGGCAAGCAGCCATCATGCGCTTTATGTCTGCATGGTATAAGCGCGTGGGAACCTCCCCGATTCTGAGCGTCCTTCTTAATGAAATCAGCGGAACATTCGAGAATCTATCGGCGTATGTGGTGAACGATCCGCCATACCTACCAGCCTCTACGAGCATGTTCAATAATCGGCATTATTTCAAGCAGTCCGTAGGAGGGAATCCTCCGCTCCCGGCTATTTGCCAGCACCTTCAGATTCAAGTTGATTTTGGAAGCACAGATACGGTGCAGAACGAATTGCTTTCCATGAGTATTAACGGAGCGCATTATGCCGAGCGTTGAACAGAGCCTAGGAACTAAAGAAGTGATGAAGCGGATTGAACCAATCGAGCAGCGGGTCACACCGCACCAGAATCCTGCGCCGCAGCCTACATTCCCAACATACCCGCGATTCCTGGTAACTTCGCTGCCGCTCTCGGTGATTTATCAGCCCGATGCGTTGAGGCAGTTCTATCGCGGAGGGGTGCCGCAGTCGCGCATTATTCCGGTGCAAACTCAAAGATGATTCGATTCACAGCGACGCTTGTTGATGATTTGCCGGAGATTCAGCGGTGGATTGATGCGGATGCAGACCACGCAGGAAAAATGGAGGCTCCATGGTGGCGCGGAGGGGATGTTCTGAACTGCTGCGCGGAGGACGAACACGGCCCAGTAATGTACTTGAGAATCGACAAGGAAAAGGATAAAGTGCGGATGCACATCCAATTCGCGCCCACCAATGAAGTATCGAAACTTCGGGTAGCAGGCGCTTTTATCGAAGGTCTCCCGAGAATGATTCTCTCAATGAAGAAACTTGGCTTTTCGGCAATTGTGTACGAGAGCACTTCACAATCTTTAATTCGGTTCATGTGGAGAATGCATTTCGTGCCGCTTGGGGAGAATCAATATCTGCGGCCCTTCACAATCTGAAAAGAATTTACAGAAGTCCGAAGCTGATTTTAACCAGACACTTCAGCAGGATTACGCTCAAACCTTTGCTGCCAATCAGGAAATCTTAAAAGCCCTGAATGCTTCCTTAGCTCCCATTTTAGCCGCTGGACCAAATCAGCAAGGTTATAGCCCCGCAGAACTGGCTGCACTCAATACCCAGGCCATCGAATCAAACGCTACAGGTGTAAATCAAGCTGAGAAAGCAGCGGCACAACGCGAGGATGCCGCCGGAGGCGGAACGTCGCTGCTACCTTCTGGAGTCAACGCGCAGATCAATGCCGAGATTGGCACGGCTGGCGAGGAGAATCTTTCGCGAGAACAGCTTGGAATTACGCAAGCAAATTACGCGCAGGGCCGAGCGAACTGGCAGACGGCGCTCTCCGGTGAACTAGCTACGGCTTCGGGATTCAATCCACTTGGTTATGCTAGCGCGACTACAAGCGCAAATACCAGTGCCTTCAACGAGGCAAACGCCATCAATCAGCAAAGCAATCAGATGTGGTCTGACGTGCTCGGTGGAGTAGTGGGAATCGCTGGATCTTTTGCAAGAGGCTATGGACAAGGTATGGGTGGCGGTGGCGCAGCCCAGAGCGGTGGTACTGGATACGGAACGCTACCAGGGTATGGGCCAGACAATTCGAGTCCTAGTGGACCGAATCCGTATGGTTATAACCCCGGTGATATTGGCGGAGCTGGCGCATTGGCAGGTGACTTTTGAGTTTACCAGTAGGAGCATTTGACGCACTCGCTGGGGCGGCATCCGCACCTCCGCAGAATCCCGAACCTGCCGTTGTTGCGCCCCCCGAAGAAACGCTTGCTAATCCTGCTCCATTTTCTCAGGCCGCAGCCGAGGGAGCAAATGACCTCGCAGAAAATAATCCCACACCGAATCGTCCTAGCTCATGGGCGCGCGCACTGATGGGCGGGGTAGTAGATGCCCTAGCGGGTGCAGGAGCAGGCGGCAAAGTACCTCCTGGTGCGGGAGCACTCTATGGGGCAGGAGCGGCAGCACGACAGATTCAAGGGAGACGTGACCAACAGCAACAGCAGGCCTTCGAGAACCAGCGCCAGATGCGGCAGATGTCCCGCGAGGAAGCTATCGCGCGCGCCACGATTGCCCACGAGAACGCAGCGACGGCCCACGATGAAGCCCTGACAGCTAATCTATCGCAGGAGAACCAAGCTAAGGCAATAGAAACAGGCAAGGCCGCGCTTGAGCCATATCTTTCCGCTGGCGCACCAATTCTAGCTCAAGGCATCACCAGCGATGAAGTAGCACAGCTTGTGAAGCAGAAGAAACTCGATCCCACGCAGCAGCACGGATTTCCTAGCGGGCAAATGCCAGTTCTTGGGCCAGACGGCATGCCGATAAAAGACAAACTCGGCAATCCTGTGATGCGGAATACCTACACGGTTGTAGGCGATGCCCCGCAGGTCACGCTTGATGAAAAGAATTCGCAACTCATCTCCGAGAACACGCCCTACAAGTTGCCGCCCGGATCGAAGATGTCCGGGATTGTCTATGGAACGCTTGTGCAGCGGGCGAAGTCAGCGCAGACCGCGCAAATGGTGATTGATGCCCAATTAGAGGAATCTGGTCTGCATAAGTCCGCTCTCGATGAATCCGTAGCCGCAAACAAAATGAAACCGGACTGGGGAGCAGCTCTGGCGAAAGCTAAGGGCGATGTCGCCGTAGCCATGACTGACAAGGCTCTGCTTGCTAAATATCCGAATGCTCAGGCGCTGGTGGCGAATCTCTACGGAGGGCAAAAGGAATTCGAGACGATACGTCATGACCAAGCCGAGGAGAAAGCTAAAGAGGTAGAGGAAGCACGCAAAGAACGGGAAGATGCACAGAAGAAACTGGCGCAACAGGATTACACCGGAGATCCAAACGCCACTGACCCTGTTTCCTTCCGTGCCAGTCTCGAACCTAATGCCCAAGCTGTTGTGGATTTGATCGGGCAAGGCCGAGCGCCATTGCACAACCCATCCTATTTGCTGGCTCGCAAACCTGAGATTATGGGAGCGGTCGAGAAGGCATATCCTGGATTCGATGCTTCCAAGGTCGAAAGCTATCAAAAGACCTATCAGGATTTCACTTCCGGGAAAACTAGTATCGCCCTGAATGCTGGCGGCACGGCGCTGGAGCATCTATCAGAATTACGCGCTCTGAATACACTCAAAAGCCGCATTCCAGGAACGGACGATTACGCGCGCTATCACAACAAGGTCAACACGGTTGCCCCGGAGCTCGCGCGTTTCTACGGGAACGACACGGATATAGGAATCAAGAGCCTAAAAGCTACCCTCGATTCCACACTATTCCCGCGTGATGCGGCCATCACAGAACAGGCCAAGTCAATGGGTGACAAGCTGGACAATTACGAGCAGCAATGGCAGAACGCGGCACCGAGCAAGGCGTATCAAGCTCCGATGCCTGTGATTTCCGATGCGGCCAAACAGGCGCGTGCGAAGCTCGATCCTGAATATGCCAGGAAATTTGCGCCTGGAGTTTCCGGCGCGATGCCAACGGCAACGGGTCCAAACGGACAGAAGATTCAATGGAATGGGACGGCATGGTTACCACTCAGACCACAATAGCGCCTCCGCCTCCGGGATTCACGCTCGATACTCCAATAAGCGGAAGTGTGCCCGCGCCCCCCAGTGGTTTCACGCTTGATTCAGCACCACAACCGCAGCCTGTTTCGCAGGGAACACCAATTAGGGACACATCTACGATTGGGCCGATTGCAAAAACCGATTGGTCAGGTTCAGCCCCGCTTTCTGATTTTGTGAACAAAAAACTAGAGGATTTAGAAGCGTTGCTGCCTGCAAACAGTAATGCTCAAAGTACCCTTGATGCTATTCGGCAGGCCATTCCTAGGCAGCACCCAGATGTTCCGAAGACAGCCGAGAATCCGGAAGGGATTCTTTACGCCCAGCCTCTCATGCCTCTTGGAGGTTTGGCGAAAGAAGGTGTATCCGAAGTTGTAGGCGAGGAAATAAATGCTGCCAAGTTAGCTCAAAAGGCCAAAGAAGCTAAGGCGACGAAAGAGGCAGGGGAAGCTGGAAATCAGTTGCTCAAAACCCGCCCAAGGGATTTCAGAAATGACGTGGTACCGGGCCGCGCGATTGCGACCGAGAATGTAGACCCTGACCTTGTGGAATCAGCGAATCATGCCCGAGTAGCCAAGGATACCGTAGCCGAGCGCCAGCACATGGAAGCGATTCAGAAGCATCTTGAAGATTCAATTGCGAACCTCAAGGAACAGCAGGTCACGTTGCTAAAACATCCATCTGGAGTGGACTTCGATCTTCGTCCAATCGTAGAAGATTCCTACAAAAAGGCTCTTGCTGAAGCGCAGAAAACAGGCAGCCCGGAAATCGTCAAAGCAGTCAATAAGGCCCACGAGGAAATGCTGAAGATTCCGAATGGGGATGGCGAGTTGATAGCGGATCGCTATCTGACCCAATCGGCGGATGAATCTTCCGAAGCCATGCAACAGACGAAGAAAGATTTTCAGGGCCGCAGTAATTACAACGCGACTGTAGGGAACAAACCTGATACTCCGCAACTCTATGCTAACAATCTTTGGAAAGACGTGGCCGCAAAAGTACGGCTCCAATTAGAGGATCAAGTTCCTGGCCTCGGAGATGTGAACATGCGGATTCGTGATGCGCGCGCGGCTGCCGACTTAGCTAAGAATCGAGTGAACACGTTACGTGGGATGCCGCCATTGCCATCTAAGATGGACAGGTTCTTAAAGGTTGCCAAACCTGCCGTGATTAAGGGGGCAGCCTATGCTGCCGGTGGTGGAGCAATTTACGATTTGTACCGAAAGTTTTTGTCAGGAGAGTGAACATGAGAAAAGTTGTATTTTTGGCCTTCCTGGTTCTTTGTGGTTGGCCTGCACGCGCTTCGACACCATTGACGGCTTCCGATACCGGGGCTTGCACTACGGCGGGAGCTTGCCTCTCATTTCCGGTGCCTCAAAACGCGGCATCTGCGGGATTTCAATTGTCTGGAACCTTCAGCGCCACGCTCCAATTCGAAGGTTGCATCGATAACTGTGGGGCGGCGGCATCCTGGTTCGCAGTCAATGCTTTCCCGCTTAATTCCGCCACGGCGGTTACTTCGGCAACTGCGATTGGCGCATGGCGTGTCACCGCTTCGGGCTTAACGAATATCAGAATACGTTGCTCGGCATTTACTAGCGGCACAGCGAATGCCAGCATCAGTTTTTCCCTTGGCGCTTCGGCTAATGGATTAGGGGGAAGCGGTGGGGGAGGGTCGGGAACAGTAACCAACGTATCCGGCACAGCAAACCAGGTGGATGTGGCAACCGGAACCACAACACCCGTGATCTCGCTTGATTCCGCGATCACTCTCCCAGGTAGCTTGACTGCCCCTTCGGGCGGTTCGGTCACTTTCAGCGGTACAGGAACGGTCAACGCGAATCAGCTTCTCGGTGCCACGGTACCGACGATCGCTGCTTCTACTGGTTATCTATACGATAGTGCGGGCACGCTGTCCTTGTCCACGAGCGCATCAAACTTCACTACGGGTACCTTGCCGGTCGGCCAAATCCCCACCGCTATACCCATCGGGAGTATTGGCAGCGCGGGACTGAGTGGCACGGCTCCGATTTCTATCGCAGCGACCGGCGTCATCAGCGGCGGTGGACTAGGGACAGTAACGGGCGCGCTGAAAGGGAACGGGAGCGGCGTGATAACACAAGCTGCTTGCGCCGACCTGTCAAACGCTGCCGCTTCTTGCTCTACCGACGCTACGAATGCTTCAAATATAGCCTCAGGGACGCTCGCTGTTGGGAGACTCCCAACGGCTATCCCGATCGCCAACGTCGGAAGTTCGGGATTGAGCGGTACCTCGCCGATAACTATCTCCGCTGCGGGTGCTATTGCCTGCCCGACATGCCAAACCTCTGCAGGCGCAGTTACTTCCGTGTTCACCCGAACCGGAGCGGTGGTTGCGACAGCGGGTGACTACACGCTAGATCTGATCGGGAATCCAGCCGCCAATGCCTCGTTCACTTTCCCAAGCGGCAATGCGGTCACTTGGGCTGGTACTGCGCCTGCTTCGTCATCTAGCGCAGGTACCGCGGCAACGTCGATATGGTCGTTTACGCAGCCCACAGGCGGCGCGACGACAGGCTCGGCAACAACCGCCGGGGCAGGGGCTTCAACAAGCTACACCTGCGGCGGTGCGGGTGGCTCAGGCTCAGGCGGCACCAATGCTATTGGCGGTACCGGAGGGTCTTGTACCATTACAGCAGGAGCAGGTGGTGCCTCTAGTGGCACTGCGGTCAATCCCAACGGCGGAAACATCATTCTAGTTACGGGTGCAGCTGGCACCGGAGGCTCAGGAACCGCAGGCAACCAGGGCACCGTTCAGCTCGGCACGGCATCCACTAGCAGCCTGACTGACCTAGCGAACGTACGCAAAATCATTGGTGGTCAAGGCTCTACTGGCAATATCCAGATGCAGCCAAGTCAGGCTAATGGATTACTTACGTTACTAAATAGTAACGGCGCAGCAACCGAGTTCCAAATTCATATGGGCACAGGGGTCGTCCCGTTTATCGGAAGCGTTGCTACTGTGGGCTTGGGGCTGCCAGCTGAGCGCTACAACACCGCAGCCACCTCGCAAACTGCCTCTCAAAGCGCGGTCACGATGGTCACGAGCCGCTCCTCAGATACCAACTACGAGTTTAGCGCCTACGTGGCACAGTTGAACGTCGGCACCTCATGTAGCACGGCTGGGTCAGTAGGAGTCAACCTGATTTACACCGATCCGGTTAGCGGTACGGCCTACACGTTTGTTATCGACCCGGCTCAATCAGGAGGTTCGACGTTGGGAACTACGGTTCCACTGGCTACGTCCGGGATAGGAGTAGCGAACGTCGGGTCGTTCTATTTCCGGTTCCGGGCGAAGGCATCGACCGCAATTCAATACTCGACGACTTATACGGCCGGAACTGGCTGTTCTCCGGGGCAGGCGTATAACATCTACCCGGAACTTTTCGAGCACTAGGAGGAAGATACGATGAGGAGAATTGTTTTACTCTTGCTTTTCTTCGGTTCCTTTGTCGGTACCGCACGCGGGCAGACGGGAACGATCAATCTAACCGTGACCTCTACGCCCACACCCATTACCGTAAATCAAGCGTGCAACTACGTAGTGATTCAGGAGAATTCCGCGAATCCCACGAATGCCTTTACCATCACGCTTCCCGGAGGATCGACGGGAATCAATTATCCTGCCGGTACGAAGTTCATTTTCACCGCGGCGGCTGGTGGATTCGTGGCGGGGCAGACGATTGGTTCGATTTCCATATCTACAGGTTCCGCCAGTTTTGTGGGGATCGAGAGCATCGCAGCACCAACAATACCGTCAGTTAAATCTAGCGGGGGAGGCGGAGGAGCGGGCAATCCGGCTTCCCCTGCTAATTGCGCCCAATTCAGCAATGCCACGGTCAGTGCTTTTGGCACTGCCCTAGTTGGAGGCATTTGTATCGGGGTGGATAGCATCTCTCCGCCTGCAACGATACTGACGATCCCGGTAAATCTCAATGTGACGGGCAATGGAATATCAGGGACCAAAGGTAATGTCAGTTACAAGCCTGGATTCAACGGTCCTACATTCGTTCAGAACGGCGGGCAGACTTACGCTGCACCGTGGGGCAACGACACGAACGATTGCCTAAGTTGGGGGTCGGCGTGCGCGACACTCTATCAAGCATCTCTTAATCTTCCCAGTGCGAACGCTTCAGCGACACCACCTAAATTCGGAACCGGAACAGTGTTTTTTGCCAACGGCACCGCGGCTCACCCGACAGCAACATGCGGTATTTGGATGATGTCCTCATCTGACCCAAACTTTTCTAGCCCTCCGGCTTGTTGGGCGCAACAGAATTCTGTTTCAGGTAGTCAATCGATTCAATATATCGGCGTCGGTTGCCAGCAATCGGGAGCCGTAGCCCAAGACGGTCAATGCGCCATCACTGGTGGCTCCAGAGCAGACA
>Ga0307475_10000426_pt1 | contig 25074 bp, 19 predicted proteins | sample atmos_gasesECM1C_FD_203317 | JGI IMG/M metagenome (GOLD analysis project Ga0307475, IMG submission 203317) | Hardwood forest soil microbial communities from Morgan-Monroe State Forest, Indiana, United States - atmos_gasesECM1C_515 | ecosystem: Environmental > Terrestrial > Soil > Temperate... | reverse complement strand
CTGCTGGCCGTGCAATGGCCCTTCGGAATTTTCATGATTTCGCCCGCCGCGCGCAATTGGCTCTTCGGGCAGATTTATTTTCCCTACCAGATGCCGCCGTACATGTACCAGCTCGCCTACCAATTTCAAGTGTTTGAATCCACGCGATCCGCGTTCTGGCTCAGCCTGGGCATCGCCTCAGTCGCATCCATCCTCTCCGTGCGCGTGGGGCTTGCTTTCGGCGATTGGCTTACGCGCATCCGTCGTTAGGGCACAGTGAATCGCCGTATCGCGAGTTATTTCTTCATGCTTCTGCTGGGCGCGCCTTGCATTGCACATGTGGGCAGCCCCGACGTCTTTTTTCAGGGCAATGCCGGCCCGTATCACGTCACTGTGATGGTTCGCACGCCGCAGATGATTCCGGGCGTCGCCGAGATCGAGATACGCACAGATGTGCCCGGCGTTCACCAGGTGAAAATCGTTCCCCTTTATATCGTTGGAACCGGCTCGAAATATCCGCCGCCGCCCGATATGCTGCTGCCCTCAAAGGACGACCCGCAATTCTTCTCCGGCAAGCTGTGGCTGATGGCATCCGGCTCGTGGCAGGTGCGCATTGAAGCAGACGGAGACCGCGGTGCCGGTACACTCGCCGTTCCCGTCCCCGCCTTTGCGCGCAGCACGCTGCCGATGCAAAAAGACCTGGGCGCACTGCTTTCGGGCCTGATGATCCTGCTGGTCCTTGCGATTGTGTCGATCTTCGGCGCCGCTCGCCGCGAAGGGCAACTCGAACCCGGGGAGCCGTCTGGACCCTCGCAGAAGCGCGCTGCCCGCATTGCAATGGCCGTCGCGCTCGCAATTGTCCTCGGACTCCTCTCACTGGGCGGCTGGTGGTGGAGAGTCGCCGCCGCCGAGCGCGCCCAGCAAATGATTTACAAGCCGCCACAGCTTCTCGCTTCCCTGCTGCCAGGAGGCAAGATGCTGCTGCGAGTGGGAGAATCCGCTTGGCATACGCGCCGGCCGGAAGCCGTCTCCACCAAGCTCATCCCCGACCACGGACATCTGATGCATCTATTCCTGATTCGCGTGCCGCAGATGGACCGCTTCTATCATTTGCATCCCGCGGAAGATAAAGGCGGCGTCTTCCTCGACGACTTGCCGGACATTTCCGCGGGCCATTACCAAATTTTTGCAGACATCGTGCGCGAATCCGGTTTCCCCGACACACTCGTCGCCGAAATCGATATTCCTGATATTCCTGGGCAGCCGCTGATGGGAGACGATTCCGCCGCAATTGCTCCTGCGCTCGCACCCGACGCGCCCGGCAATGTTAAGTTTGTGCTTCCGGACGGCGCTCACATGGTCTGGGAACGCCAGCCGGGCCCTCTGCGCGCGAATCAGCTTCTCTGGTTTCATTTTCATGTCGAGGACGCTGCCGGAAAAACCGCAACGGATCTCGAGCCCTATATGGGCATGGCGGGCCATGCGGAATTTGTCCGCTCTGACCTGAGCGTCTTCGCGCATGTCCACCCCGACGGGTCTGCCTCGATGGCAGCGGCGGAACTTGCGCGGGCGAGTCTGCCAGGTAGGTCAAACGCGGCCTCGGGCTCTCCCGGAAATTCAATGCCAGAGATGGTGATGCAAGGAATGGGCCCGAGTTCTCAGCTATCCGGCGTTGCTTTCCCCTACGGATTTCCGAAGCCCGGGTTGTACCGCATTTTTGTGCAGGTGAAGCGCGCGGGCCGTGTTGAAACCGGCGTTTTCGACACGTGGGTCAAATAGCGATTCATCCGAATTTGGAGACTTTGATGAAAAAACTGACCCTCGCTTTGTTCGCAGCCGTTCTAGTAATGGCCTGTGCGCTCCCGAAGTGGGCGCAATCGCCAGAAGGCGCAGGCGTGAGCCTCGTTTTCACGCACGCCACGGTGATAGACACATTGACCGGAGCTTTGCAGCCCGACACGTTCGTGATCGTCACCGGCGACCGCATCGAGCAAGTGGGAACCAAGCATCACGTGAAAGTTCCAAAAGACGGAAAAATAATTGACGCAACCGGAAAATTCTTGATTCCCGGACTCTGGGACATGCACGTCCACACATTCTTTGACGACCGCGCGGAGTCGGGAAGAGACATCACCCTGCCGCTCTTCATCGCCAACGGCATCACCGGCGTTCGCGACATGGGCAGCAACCTGGACCCGGTCCTCCAGGCGCGCAAGGATATCGAGGAGAAGAGGCTGCTCGGGCCGCGCATGATCGTGGCGGGACCAATGCTCGACGGGCCGAAAACAACCTACAAGAGCGCCATCGCGATCGCCACTCCGGAGGATGGCCGGCGTGCCGTGGACATGCTCAAAAGCCGTGGCGTTGACTTCATCAAGATCCAATCCTATGTCCCGCGCAACGCTTACTTCGCCATCGTGGACGAGTGCAAAAAACAAAACATTGTCTTCGTCGGGCACGTACCGGATTCCATTCGTGGCTCCGAAGCTTCCAATGCCGGCCAGAAAAGTTTGGAGCATCTCATCGGTATTTTTGAAGGCAGCTCCACCGTCGAAGACGATTTGCTCGCCGGCCCAAAAAGTCCCGGGCGATTTCTAGACACCTACGACGCCACAAAAGAAGCCGCGATCATCCACCTGCTCGCAAAAAATCATACCTGGCAATGCCCCACGCTCTATTGGGAGCGCGGCCAGTGGCTCGTGGATGTGATCGACCCGAACAAGGATCCTGACGTCAAGTATGTCCCGGTTTCCTGGCGCGAAAAGGCCTGGCCAAAAGCCACGAAATCCATCATCAAGGAAATGGACACGGATCCTCTTCCCGTTCGCGAGAAGTTTGTGCAGCACGAGCTCGATATCGTGAAGAAGCTGAACCAAGCGGGCGTGCCGTTTTTGGCCGGCACCGATTGCCCGGCCGGCGTGGATGTGCTTCCCGGATTCAGCTTGCATTTAGAATTGCAGCGATTCATCGCCGCCGGCTTCACGCCGCTCGAAGCACTGCAGACCGCGACGCTAAGACCTGCTCAATTCCTCGACAAACTCAACGACTACGGCTCGGTCGAAACGGGCAAAGTGGCCGACTTGGTCCTGCTCGACGCCAATCCGCTCGACGACATCCACAACACGCAGAAGATTGCAGGCGTCGTTGCAGGCGGCCGCTATTTTTCGCGCGCCCGTCTGGACCGGATTCTCAGTGACGTGGAAGCTGGCGCGAACAAACGCTGAAAATAAAAACTGCCGAGGGGGCACGAGATATCCCCCTCAGCAGTGATAACCGAATCAAAATTTCTGCTAAGCGCTCCCTACTGTTGCACGTCCACGACTTTGCCGTTCTGGATGGTCACCTTCACGTCGTTGTACACCCAGACTTGCGCTGTGCCTTGATTCATAATCTGTTTCGGCATTCCCATCGCTTTGACCACGTCATTCATCGACTGCCCCACCTGCACGGCGCCTCCGTCGCCCTGGGGCGCAGGTGGTGCCTCTGCTGTTCCTGCATCAGCTGACCCGTCGTCAGACGATGCCTCGGCCGTGACTTCCTTCTCAGCGTCATCGCCCTCAGCGTCTGCCTGCTTCAGTTCCTCCGCCACATCTGGGTCTGGATCCACCTGCCCCTCAGGATTGGGCTTCGTGGTCGGTGCTGGCCCTTTTGGAATTCCGCCCTTGCCCTGATTCTCGCCCAGCGACTTCAGCCCATCTTCGAGCTGTTGGCGGAACTGATCGTGCATTTCCTCGAGATCGGTGGTCGCTACTCGGGGCGCAGAGCCGATTTCGCAATCCTCCTTCTTGCTGGCCAGCACCACAGTGGCAACCGTGTTGTCTCCGTCCGGTGTATCTTCCGTCCGCTTTATGACGTCTCCCGAGGTGAGCGCGCAGGTACCGTCGCCGAGTGCGGGAGCAATGGCTGCGGAAACCAGGAAGACGCGGTGCTTGGGATCGAGCGAGGGTGGCACTTCATCTCCACTACCAGCTTCCCCTCCGCCGTTGCCCTGCGCCGCAGCCGCAGCCTTATCGGCCGCGAGTTGGGCCTTCACTTCTTCCGCAATCATCTGCTTCACCTCCGGCGTCAGGACTGTTGCGTTGTCTTCCGGCTCGATGCCGAAGCGAGCCGAAGCAAGTACAAACTTCGGACCTCTGGATTCGTTTTTCCCCTCTGCGGCTGCTTCAGCCGAAGCCTGCAGCGTGGCGGCGACCATGTAATCAGTCAGCCAGAAAGCGGCCGACGGGTAAACGGGGTAGGGCGCAAAATAATATCCATAAGGCTGGTACCATGGGCTCCCATACCACCCCCAGGAATAAGCCACCGGGGACGCCCACGGGTTATACGCCCATCCGTAGTAAGCCGGGCCATAGTAGTAGCCCGGATAATAGTGATAATAACCGTAGCCGTGATAATAGTAGCCGCGATAGGCGCGCCCGTAGTAGTGCCCACCGCGATAGTAAGTCCGGCGCGCGTACTCATGACCGCCCCGGCTGTAACGGTGTTCCGCGTAGCCCCGGCCATGCCCATAGGAAACAACCCGGCTACCATTCTTCCCCACGTGCTCGACTCTCCGTTCACCATGCGGCCCACGGTTTACGGTCGTTCCTTTGGCAGTGTGGATGGAAGCCACGCGTCCATGAGCGTCCATCTTCGCGGTGGCTCCTTTCGAGGTCGTCACTGTTGAAACGCGGCCGCTCCTGTTGCGCTCGACCGTGCTACCGTTGGCGCGAACCGTCTTCGTTCCGCCATTGGGCAGCTTCTGGGTCGTTGCAGCTGTGCGCGCGCCCGCAGCGTTGGTCTTACCGGCACCGGCTCCCGCGCCTGCACCGCGGCCTGCGGTGGCGGTTCCCGCAGCAGACTTCCCAGCGCCGGCTCCCGTGCTTGCACCACGGCCAGCGGTGGTGGCTCCTGCCCCGGTCTTGCCTGCGCCGGCTCCGGTCGCCGTGCCGCGTGTGTTTACTCCCGCAGGCCGGCCAGCGGTGGCGGTTCCCGTCCCGGTCTTGCCTGAACTTGGTCCCGTCGCTGCTCGAGTGTTCGCGCCCGTCGTTGTCCGAGCGTTCGTGCCTGCGGTTGTTCGGGTGTTCGTCCCGGTCGCAGTCCTCGAATTGGTGTTCGAAGTCGTCCCTGGGTGAGGCGCGTTCGTCGAATGCTGCGCCGCATTTGGCGCATTGTGCGGAGCATTGTTTCCCGCTGGGTGTGGTGCCTGCGCGGCTGGGTGGGGCGCCTGTGCGGCCGGGTGAGGAGCCGGAGCGGACTTTGGTGCAGGAGCCGGAGCGCTCTTGTTTTTTTGAGCATGTGCGAATTGAGGCAGAGTGACTGCAAACAGGATTAATGCGAACAGCCGGATGAGGGAACGAGTACTTTTGTAGCTGGGCTTCATCGTGGTCTCCTCTTCAGATTCAGTGTTTCCCAGGGGCCTACGCCGTAAGGACGCCTGCATCCAGAAAAGCTCCTCTTCGACGAAAATCCGCTGTGGCTCGAGAAATCCGTGCGAGCGAGATCAACCAACCGAGACGAAGCAGCAGTCCCCAGCCGCAAGTTCTATTCCATATACACCAGGCATGCCGAAAAATAAACAACATTCCCGAATGAAACACGCGGGCAATGTCTTGATGGCTAGCGTCACCTCGTTCCTTCGACTGTTGCCGCAGCCGTTCTCCGAGTGGTAAAGTCCGGTGTCAGCGAAGGCTTCGTGCCCACAGGCAACAGGATTCGGTACCTACAGCACATTGCGCAGGAACATGGTAAAAACTGTCATCCCGCTCCAAAGGTTTGCCACGGCTCCTGGATTCGAGGCCGCAGAACCGTTCGTAACGCCAGAGGAGCGGCGAGCCCTGGACGAGCTCTTCAGCATGACCTATGAGGAGCTGCGCAGGATGGCCTCCAGCGTGAAGCGAAATGACCCCCGCGCAACTCTTAATCCCACGGCACTGGTGAACGAAGCCTGGCTGAAACTCGGGAACTCCCCTCGCCTCGCGTCCACCTCGCCCCTGCATTTCAAACGCATTGCCGCCCGGGCCATGCGCCAGGTGCTCATCGAGGCAGCCCGCCGACGGAATGCGAACAAGCGCGGCGCGGGAGCCGTCTTCGTGACATTCGACGATCGCCTGGACCATAAACCCTCCTTCGCAAAGGAACTGTTGGAGCTCGACCGCGCGCTCGACGAGCTTGCACTCATTCACCCGCGGCAGGCCATGATGGTCGAGAGTCGGTTTTTTGGAGGCCTGGAGATTCGGGAGATTGCTCAGTTGCTCGACGTCTCTGAAGCCACAATCCTGCGGGATTGGCGCGCCGCCAAGGCATGGCTGGCCCACAAGCTGCGCCAAGCGCGCTAATTCGGCAGCGGGGCTCGGCAACGCGGGCAAAGAGTAAACATGGACAGCACGCGCTGGGATCAAATCCAAGAACTGTTTCACGAAGCCGCGGACCTTCCGCGTCCCCAGCAGCACGCCTTCCTGCAGTCTGCCTGCGGCCAAGACGCTGACCTGATGGCTGACGTGCTAGCTCTACTCGAGGAGGACGCTCGAGGATCTTCCATGCTGGACAGCGACGTGGCCCACATGGCTCATGAATTATTGGACGGACCCACCCTTCCCATAATGACATCGAAGGAATTTGGCCCTTACCGAATCATCCGCGTGCTCGGCCACGGTGGCATGGGCGTGGTCTATCTCGCTGAGCGCACGGATTTGGGAAACCATGTGGCCATCAAAATTCTGCGCGACGCCTGGCTCTCCCCTGCCCGTTGCGAGCGGTTTGCGAGCGAGCAGCGCATGCTCGCGCAACTTAACCATCCATCCATCGCACGGCTCTACGACGCGGACACTCTCCAGGACGGCACTCCCTGGTTTGTGATGGAGTACGTCGAAGGCGTTCCGCTCACGGAGTATAGCGTCGCGAATGACTGCTCGATCGAGGAACGGCTCAAACTGTTTCGTTCCGTATGCGTGGCGGTGCAACACGCGCACGCCCAGGCCGTGATTCACCGCGATCTGAAGCCCTCCAATATTCTCGTCAAATCCGACGGCAGCATCCGCCTGCTCGATTTCGGCATCGCCAAGCAGCTGGAAAGCCTCGATGTGTCAATGGACCAGACGCGCACCGGCCTGCGCCTGATGACTCCCGCCTATGCGGCGCCCGAGCAGATTCGCGGCGGCCGTATCGGAATTCAAACTGACGTTTACTCTCTCGGCGTGATTCTCTACGAGCTGCTGGCCGACCACCTCCCCTTCGATCTCTCGAATCGAACGCCCGGCGAAGCGGAGACGATTGTCGCAGAGCAGGAACCGGAAAAGCCGTCGGCTCGAGCGAAGCGAACAAAAGGAATTCCAAGCCCGGCCACGCGCTCTTTGACGGCAAGCAAATCTTCCTGGGCTGACCTGGATGTGATGTGCCTAACCGCAATGCACAAGGACCCGCAAAGGAGGTACACGTCGGTTGAAGCGCTCATCCGCGATGTGGATCACTACCTCAGGGGCGAACCTCTGGAGGCGCGGCCAGACAGCCTGCACTACCGCGTGGGCAAATTCGTAAGACGCAACCGGCGTGCCGTCGGCGCGGCCGCACTTGTATTCTTGGCAATCTTCGGACTCGTTGTCTTTTACACCGTGCGTCTGACCAGGGCGCGCGATGCCGCCCTCGCTGAGGCAGCTCGTACACAGCACGTTCAACGATTTATGCAAAACCTGTTCCAAGGCGGCGACGAGGAGGCCGGACCGGCAGACGACCTTCGTGTAGTCACCCTTCTCGATCGTGGCACGGAACAGGCGAAAAACCTTGACGCAGATCCAGCCGTGCAAGCGGATCTTTACGAGGAAATAGGAGACAGTTACGAACATTTGGGAAAGTACGATCAGGCCGACTCGCTGCTGAATCTGGCGCTCGAAAAACGCAGGGCGATCTATGGACCCGACAGCGCCGAATCGGCTGAAAGTCTCGTGGCATTGGGCATCCTGAGAAAAGACCAGGGCAGATTGGAGGATGCCGAACGCCTCGTGACGGAAGGACTCGAGATCAGCAAGCGTCATCTGGCACCCGTCCATCCTGCTCTGGCAAAAGCGTCCGGTACACTTGGACGCGTGATGGTGGCGCGCGGTGAGTACGTTCAAGCCATTCCCCTTCTAGAAGCTACTCTCCGCCAGCAATCCGCGCAGGGACGACCCACTGCCGACTACGCGGGAACTTTGGGAGATTTGGCAAATTGCCAGTTCTATCTGGGCCACTACGCCGAATCGGAATTCTTAAATCGCCGCGGCCTGGAAATGGACCGCCATCTCTTCGGCGACCGCCACCCGAATGTTGCTGAAGATTACCTCAATCTCGCAGCCGTCCAATTCGAATGGGGCCACTTCTCCGAAGCCGAGAGTTATGACCGGCAGGCCCTGGATATCATCCAGTCGTATTACGGCAAGGAGCATCCGGAGACATCCGCGGTTCTGACCATCCTCGGCCGCGCTCTGGTGGCCGAAGGGAAAATCGATGAGGCCAGCCGCGTTCTGCACCAAGCGCTTGCACTGCAGGAGCGCGCAAACGGGAAAACGCACCCTCAGGTCGCTTTGACAGTGAATGAATTGGGGAAAGTGGCGTTACAGCGCGGCAATCTCGACGAAGCGGAGGCGGACTTCACTCGCGCGGAGCACATCTGGAGCAGTGCTTACGGCGGCAGGCATTATTACATCGGAACCGCGCTCGCCAATTTGGGAGGCGTGTACCTGGAGCGTAAGCAGTACAGCCGGGCCGAATATTTCTTCCGCGAGGCTCTCGCGATGTATACGAAAACGCTGCCGGAAGACCACAAGCTCCTGGGCATTACTCGCATTAGACTGGGAGGCGTGCTCGTTGCTGAACGTCGCTATAATGACGCGGAAGTCGAGAGCCTCGACGGCTATCAGATTCTTATGAAGCAGACAAACCCGCCGCCGAATTGGATGCGTTCGGTGCGTAAAGATCTCGTGAGGGAATACGAAGCGCTCAATCAACCAGCGAAGGCTGCATCGATGCGAGCGCAACTTGCAGTACCTGCCGATGAGTCCCCCTCCAGCTCCGTAATCACTATGAAGTGACGCCCAACGATGTGCCTCTCGGATCTGCCATCGGAACCGTTGCACATTCCGCTAGTCCCGTGGAATTAGACAGCTCGCTGTTAGGGGAGGCCTGGGCTGGGGTAAAGTGAAATCCCAAGAAAACCGGGAAATCGCTGCTATGGCTACGAGAGGTTAAAGCGTTACAAAATGTAACACAAACGCTCACGGGGACTGACGATCCGCACGGCAGCCACAGATTTAAGATGTTTCCTTTCAAGCAGTTGGGACGATTTCGATCTCTGGACTCCCACGTGCACCTCCTCATGCCAGCGGTGAGTTCACGCGAGGCAAAACGCCTCCCGAGGTAAAGTCCCCGATGCGCTGCGCGAAGAGCAAGGCCCAGGCTGGATTTTCGATGGTAGAGCTGCTAACCGTGGCTGCCATTATCGTCATCGTAGGCGGCTTCGCGGTGCCGAACATCATGAGCGCTCTACACATGGCCAGATTGAGGGGATCTGTTGCTGACTTCTCCTCCCTCCTCCAAACGGCGAGGCTTCGGTCGGTCCAGGACGATCGCTTTTATTCAACTTTTATTCTTGCAGGGTCACCGCAACAAGCTTACGTGGACATCAATGCCAACGGAGGCACCGGGGTAGACCCTGGAGACCCGCTGATCGCCATATCCAGCGAAGTTACGCCCATGGCTGTGGGCGCTGCGCCGGACACTGCCAATCTGACAGGGCAGTTCTTACCCGCAGGATCCGGGGTGGTGCCGAAAGACGGGAGCACAGCGGGCACGCCCGTCATTTTCAGTCCTCGCGGTCTTCCCTGCACCACTCAAACAGCTACGGGAGGAAGTGTTTGCGACAGCGCCGGTGGAGCGACAGCCTTTTGGGTTTTCTTCCAGGACAGCAGGACTCAAGCGTGGGAGGCGATCACTGTAACCCCGGCAGGCCGGATTCAGAAATGGCAACACGGCGTGGGCGGTTGGTCGAAGCTCTGAGGTCCGCCTTTGCTTGAAACGAACGCATCGAAGGATTGGCGAGGAACACGTGAGACATAGAACCGAACGAGGAATGAGCTTAATCGAACTCATGATTGCCATGGTAGTGCTTGCGATTGGCCTGGGCGGAATTACGATTTTGCTCACCGGCTCGATCGCCTCGAACAACAAGAACAACCACGACACAACGGCTACACTCCTTGCGCAGATGGTGCTCGAGCAAATCAGCGGTCAGCACGTTTATAGCGTCGGGACGATCACCATAACTGATTGCGCTGGCACTGTCTATAATATCGAAACCACTCCGGGTGCCGCGGGGACGGGCAACGGCGCGAACTTGAAGGCGGATGGGACAATCGATTTCACACAGGCTTACAGCAACGTTACAGCCAATTACAAAATGCGATACGTCGACTGCTCAGCCGCCGGCGGCACACAAACGACTTATGACGTTCGCTGGAATGTTATGAACGTCTCGGCGAATACTTCGACCCGGCTGATCACAACCGCTGCGCGGCCGACGTCGTCCGACGTTAACCAGCTCGGCGGAGTGTTTTTTGCGCTTCCCGTAAACCTCCGGGGAATCGGCGGACCATCGGCAGGACAATAAAGATGGAAACGAGGGCCAGAGATATGAAAACCAGGCAGCAGCGCGGGTTCTCCTTAATCGAGTTGATGGTCTCGCTGGCCATTCTCTCGATTGTAATGGGGGTAATAGTCGAAGGGATCAACACAACGCAAGCCAGAAATGCGGTTGAAACCAACAAGCTTGATCTCACGCAGGAGACGCGGGAGTTCATGGATCAGATCGTCAACGACATTGACCAAGCCGGTTTCCCGGGCTTGAATATGTTCGATCCAACGACACTGAACCCGGCAGCCGGAGGAAATCCAATTTGCACACAGAACAACAATCTCTCATGCGGCTTGATATCGGTATCGGCGACCGCCATTCAGTTTGAAGGCGACGTAGATGGCACGGGCGTAAGTGAAGTTTACATTCAATTGAATCAGCCCGCAGGCGGCTGCCCCTGCACCATACAGCGCGGAACTATTGCCAAGCCTAACCCGACCCCGCCGTACCCAGTCCCGCTGTTCTACACCCAAGTGGACAACGTGATGAATACGACCATATTTACCGCGTACGCGTCGGATGGCAGTCAGGTCGCACTTCCGGCCAACAAAGCGTCTGGGAATCTAAAGAACATCACGGCCATCGGAATTACTCTGTACGTGAAATCAACGCAGCCCGATCCGAAAACGGGACAATACCCGACGGTCACCATGGTTTCGACAGCGAAAGTCAACAACATTCAGAGCATGTAGGCATATGCATACGCACCTCAAGGAGAGTTTCACCATGAAGAACCTAACCAGAAACGGCGAACGTGGCGTGGCGCTGTTCTTTTCGATTTTCGCGCTGCTTTTGCTTACCGCAATCGCTGTATCGCTTATCTTCATGGCCGGCACGGAGACGCAAATTAACTCGAACTATCGCCAGGAACAGATGGCTTACTTCGCTGCCAAGGCGGGTATCGAAGAGGCCCGGGCGCGCATGATGCCTTCGGACCCGAACACGATCAACCCAGGGGGTACAGCGCTTCCCACCGCTGCACCAACAGCTGGCAATAATGGCGTGAGATATATCGTTAACCCTGGCGCTGCGGCGAATTCAGTGCAGCCGTGGAGCAATAGTGCCAGCACCTACGGGGACGATGAGATTTGCCATGAAGGCTACGGCTTTGGAACGGTAGCGGCTCCGGATGTCCGTTGTGCACTGGCTTCGATTCCCGCCGCGGGATACACTTCTTACAACAGCACCCTTCCCTACAGCGGCACGTCCAATGCTGTACCGTACAAATGGGTTCGGCTCGCTGCGAAAGTGAATTCTTCCGTTAGCTATCTGACAGGAGCGGGGGCTACCGCGACGATCAGCAATTACTCGGTCAACACCACTCCGGCCACTGTGCTCGCTAACCCTATTATCTGCTGGGATGGGGCGGAAGAATTGCCTCTCAAGGCGCCGGCTACAGTTTGCTCGCAGATGCTCACTGCCGCAGGCGCCCCGATGAATACCGTGTACCTGATGACGGCGCTCGGCGTCAGCCCGACGGGTGCGCGAAAGATGGTGCAGAGCGAAGTCGCGCTCGCCCCGACACCTCCTTTTCCTTACGGGTTGTTTGCCACCTCAACCGCCTGCCCGGCCATAACGTTCGGCGGCAATAACCCATCGACTGACAGCTACACGACCGCAGGTAATGGGACCTACGCATCCACTAAAACGGCCACCGGCGGGGACGTGGGGTCGAACGGCGGAGTCAGCGTTGGCAACGGAAACATAGGTGGAATCGTCGGCGTGTTGCAGCCTCCGCCGGCCGGGGCCGGGACTTGCGCTACTCCCATCTCGCTCGGTCCGAACGGACAAATGCTGGGTACCACGGCATGTCCAACTGGCAACGCAGCTGCCTGCTACGTGCCGCAACCCTACGTTTTTCCCACCCCGCCTGCTCCCAATCCGCTTCCTCCTATCACCACCTACACGCCCTCCAGCTGTGGTGCAAAGAAGGCGGGCGACTGTATGGTCCCGGGAAGTTATGGGAACATATCAATTACGGGCACCCTGACTTTAGCGCCCGGCACTTACAACATTAACAGCTTGTCTATGACCGGGAATGCGGCAATCGTCGTAAACCCCCCGGGAGCATTACAATTAAACGTTGCCGGCTGTGGAGACGCCACTTGTTCCAGCGCTAACGCCCTCGCGAACCCTCTGGCCATCGCGGGTAACGGCATCACCGACGATACCATACCGAACGACTTCACAATCAACTACGCCGGGGCTGGCACAATTACCATCGCAGGGAATGGTGACTGCACTGCGATCCTTAATGCTCCGAATGCCATACTCACGCAGCAAGGAAACGGCAACTGGTATGGCTCGATCCTTGCATCTAAGATTTCACTCGGCGGTAATGCTTTCTTCCATTTCGACAAGAATGCCGCCCTGGCTCCGCTGAATAATGGCTATTACACGATGATCAGTTTTAGAGAGGTTCCCTACTAGACGAGAAATTCTCCTGGGCCATCTTAATGGTGGAGCCCCTCGGCGGGCTGTGCGGCTGTGTACGCCACCATGCGGACGGTCCACAAGTCATCGGACAGGCTACTGTCAGTCAGATAGTCATAGGGCGTGGTGAAATAACCCTTCATTCCCAACTGGACCTCCGTGAATTATGCTTCGTGCCACCTCCCTCTTGAGCGACTAGCGAAAATTCATACAAGTTCAAAAAGCGTTTCGCTTGGGGGGTCGAGATTGCGTGCTTTTTTGACGTGCGACCCTTCGGTGTCAGGGTGCAAGTTCTCTCGGCTCGTCACGCAGAAAATACCCGAGCGACGAGGTGCTACAGAGCGGGCTCAGCGGGGAGTCCACTGTGGGTAGTTCGTAAAGAGGCCGCTGACGAAACCGATCTGATACACGATGAAGAGACCGAAGCCGAGGCTGATCAGGCCGGAGGCAACACGGAGGCCATCGCTCAAGCAGGAAAAGCGCTTGTCGGCGTGGGCAAATGGCGCCCCCATCGCACAAGTAATCAGCATCATTCCAGTGATGGTGCCTATACCGAAGAGGAGCAGGTAGACGGTGGCCCAGCCGGGAGTGCGAATAGTCGTGAGAACCAAGAGCGCGACCGCAGCGGAGCCAGCCAAGCCATGAACCAGCCCCACGACAAGCGGGCGCATTGCGTTGTACAGGCCGATCCCGCCGAAGTGGCGATCGAACCAGTTGAGAGGAGTTTGCGTCGGCTCGTGAGGATGAGCTTCAGGACTGTGGCCGTGCGGGTGCGTGTGGACATAGTCCCCATGGCTGTGCGCGTGGGAATGCAGCGTGCCGGCTGGTCCGTGATGGTGCCCCGGAGAGAATGTGTGCGTGATCCACTGAAGAATGCCAGTGAGGTTCAGGACACCGAGTAGAATCAGCATGAGGCCAACGGAAAACTCCATCGAGAGGCCGATGCGAGCGGGGATGACCCAGCCGAACAAGATGATGCCTCCGCCCACCGTCAAAATCGTGAGGGTGTGGCCGAGGCCCCAGAGCGCGCCGATCGCTGCGGCGTGTTTGATCGAGCGATGGCGGGACACGATAGTTGAAACGGCGATAACGTGATCGGGATCGGTAGCGTGGCGCATCCCGAGAAAGAACCCGAGCGCGATTATGGAGACAAGCCCAATCACTTATGCCAGCCCTTAACACCGAAGGCGCCGTGTCCGTGTTGAGGTCTGCAGGATATCAGGCAACCCGGCGTGTGCGGAAGAATTCCAGGTCCTCAACTTGGGAGGTCTTTTTGCTTCGTCAATTGCACCCCATCTTGCACCCACGGTGGCTGCCACAAGAACGCCAAGTGAGGACGTAGGAGCCGCCTGGAGGCTCAGGTTTACTCGAGGCACGAGAGGTAGGCTCATGCAAAGTGCCCACGCATCCGTAACCCTGACAGGAATCGAAAACCGGACGATGCCCTAATACACGAAGCTGATGGCACACGGCTACGAATGCACTAGCGTGGAGGTGATCCGCATTCGTACCGCTTGCTAGAGTATGGCGGAGACGCTCGTGCCGGCGGCAGCGAAGACAGCGGACATTTCTCCGCGGGCAAGGGGAATGAAATGCCCAACGACATCCGGGTCGAATTGTGTGCCGCTAGCGTTTATCAAGCGGCGTTCAGCTTCCTCAAATGGTAAACCTTCGCGATACGGCCGGGAAGAAACCATAGCGTCGAATGCGTCAATCACAGAGACGATGCGTGATCCGACGGGAATTTCATCTCCGCTGAGACCGCCGGGATAGCCCGAGCCATCGAAGCTTTCGTGATGGTGCAGTATCAGCAGGCTGGCGCGCTCCATCCCCGGAACTTGCCGAAGGACGGCCCATCCGTACTCGGGATGTTTTTTCATTAGTTCGTATTCTTCCGGGGACAGTTTTGCAGGCTTGTTGAGAATGGCGTCGGGAATTCCCACTTTACCGATGTCATGGAGGAGCGCGGCAACCTCCAGGTCGGCTTGATCGCTCTCACTCAGCCCCAGTTCTCCCCCTACGTGCAAAGCCCATTCTGCCAGCCGCGTGCTATGCACACCCGTATTGAGGTCTTTAAGGTCAAGGAGTTGGTTGAACGCGCAAACCAGTGAAGTTCGAAGTGCAGACAATTGCTCCTCGATCTCTTTGACGTGCAAAGACACGCCTGACAACTGATATGAGAATCTCTTCAGACCGGTCGAGGGAGAAGCATCCGCCTCCCAACCTGCCTCTACAGTAGGGAAAAGCTGAGGGACGCTTAGGAGCGATTTATCGATGATTGGCATGCAATTCTGTCCCGCATCTCAGCGAGTCAGATTCCGCTTCAGTTACCCGCCAATGTGCGATACACGTCGAGCCGGCCATAACCCATGTTGCTGCCAACCCATTTCGCGTGAGTCACTGCGGATTCCGCCGAAGACTGATTAGTATTCGAGTGAATATTCAACAGCAACGCTGCCGTTCCGGAAACGAAGGGAGCGCTGAAAGAAGTTCCCGACCCGGCGGAGTAGGCCCCGAAGGGGTACGTGGTGACAATACCCTCGCCGGGCGCCGCGACCCAAACGATCTGGTTCCCGTAATTGGAGAAGGTCGATCGCTGGTCGAAGTTATTCGTGGAGGCCACACCGATTACGTTCTTCTGCAAAGCGGCTGGATAGACTATTTCTTGCTTGCCATCGTTGCCGGCGGATGCGACGCAGACCACATTGTGGTTGGAGGCGTAGTTGAGCGCATTCGAGAATTCGGTGGAGCTGACCTTCAGGTCAAAACTCATGTTGATGACGTTGGAGTGGTTTTGGACGGCGTAGTAGATGGCGCGGATGATATCTGAAAGATTCCCGCTCCCGTCCGAGTGGAAGGCCTTCAAAGGCAGGAGGTGCGCCGTCGGGGCGACCAGGTGAATTACGCCCATCACCATCGTCCCATGGCCAAACGCCGAGGTGGGCGTGCCATCCACCATGGCAGCGGTGTATTGATCCACCATGGCAGCGGTGTATTGATTCACGAAGGCGGGTGGGCAGGAGCTGCAGGGCCCGGATGATTTCGAACTGAGCGTAACATCCGTCATCTCTGAGCCGCCGGCCTGGTTGCGCGTGAAGTCGTAGCCCTGGAGCAGCACGCTCTTAAGCGCCGGGTGATTGGGGTCCACGCCCGTATCAATATCCGCGACAATCCCTGTCCCGCTCACATGGAAGGAACTCTGAGCCTGCGCGACGCGGACGATCGAGGCAGCGGGTTGATTGGCGTAGCCGTACCAAACTGTCGCACCAAAGTAATTAACTGGGGATGAAATCGTGAGGCCCGGCGGCACTGTTGTCTCAATTGCCGGGGTTGGGGGGAGAACGAGGAGTTGGTCCACTTCGGCGTCGAGAATTCCGGTCACGAGCCGCAAAATGCCGGCAAGGGTGTCTGCAAGCAGCCCCCCGTTAGGCCGGACTAGGAAAACCTGATTGAGGTTTCCGTCGAGGTTGCCTACCACAGTGCAATTGTTGAGCAAGCAAGTAAGATTCAACCCGAGGAGGCCAAGGTTGGTTCGGACGATCACGCCCCCTGAGCTGGACGTGCTGCTCGTAGAGGTGGACGTGGTCGAGCCTCCCAAGAGACCCGAGAGCAACTGGGCAGAAGCGGGTTGGCCGCAGAACCCGATGATTAGTAGTATGAAAACCAAGCTTAGACGCCTCATGGCTGAAACTGCTCCTTTTGCTTGCTGCCTTGGTAGCCAGGATGACCTGGGGCAGCTCGGGTTATAGTTTTCCCAGGACGCCCGTCTGGCTCAATGGTACATGTGGCTATTTTTGGCAGTGTTGCCATCAACCTTTTTTCCTAGTACTTTTTTTTGCTCTTTTCAGGATCTTCCTAACTCCATATGAATCAATAGCTTCCGGTGCCTCTGGCACATTCTCCGCAATGGGCTCAACGAGGGGGATCTGGACCACTTGGCCGTGAGGAAGTCCAGCGTGCAACTGGAGACAATTTTCCAGGTCGCATTCCAGATGAAATTCCCCATACCGGTTTGTCACTGATTCCGCAATGATTTTCTTGCCCTTCCGGAGCACCACATGGAGGATGCCGATAGCGCGGTCCGGATCAGACGAATCAAGTATCTGCCCGACCACTGCAACCTTGTCCGAATCCTCCTGAGGCTGAATCCGAAGGTCTATACGGTAATTGTTAAGCCCATAGAGTAACTGCTGCGCTGCGGATCCCTGGGAACGGACTCCTGCGGGCAAGGGACTCCGAGAGCTGTCGAACAGAAGCTGGGGAAGGGGAGACTTCATGCGTGAAACCCTGCCGAGCCCATGGATGGCGCCCAAACCCTTAACGGTTCGCACGACGCTTTCTGGTGGGCTGTAGGCGCTTTCACGCCGCGCCGCCTCGTGAATGCGCTTCCATGTCCCAAACACTTTCGCGCATTCCTTGCAGCCGGTTTCGAGATGATTCTGCATGGCATTTTTTTCTACTTGCCCTACCACGTCGCGGGCGAAATCAGTCCACTTTTCCAACGAGAAATGTCTCATTCCATCCCCCCGAAATTTTATTTCTTGACGCAGCCGACAGCGAAAGCGCGTCAAGTACGTCTCCATCACCTGTCAATAAGGGTGCGGAGGAGGCGGAAAAATATAGGGGCGGTGGAAATTCCCAAGCTAAGCGGGGTGGACCTTGCCGATGAGTGTAAATGGAGCCCAATGATAGGGATGCGGATGGGTGCGGCGCAATTCGTGCATCGCACCTTGCAAGGCGGAGGCTTTGCCTACCCCTTCCTGGATGCGCTTATAGAAGGCGGTCATGAAATCTCTGGTGCTGCGGTCGTTGACGTCCCAGAGCGTCAGCAGAAGCGAGCTTGCCCCCGCGGACAATAGTCCGCGGATCAATCCCAGGAGTTCATCACCCGCAGCGACCACATTCAGACCCGTAGCGCATCCGCTTAATGTCACCAGGTCAGCTTCCAATTTGAGCTGGTACAAGTCATAGAGATTCAAATACGCCGTGCCCAGACGAATCCCTGAGAACATAGGATTGTCCTGACGAAAACTGCCATGAGTGGCAATGTGAATCAACCGGCTGCGCGAGCCCTTCTCTCGCATGGTACGTTCGTCAGCTTCCGTGCCAACGATCAATTCCGCTCCGGGCAAAATTCTTGCGACGGATTCAACTTCCTCGAGAATTTGCGGTGCACGAGCGTCAGTGACACCCATAATCAACGGCGGACCGCTTGGATGGGAGGATTTTCGCTGGCAAAAAGCAAAGATGCTGGCACTGGGCGCATAAGAAACGGTGAAGGAATCGATGACGTAGCGCTCCCCGTCAAACAGCGCCTGAAAAGGAACGTAGTGCAAGACGCCGTGCGGCACGATCACAAGATGGCGAGCGCGCAGGCGGCTGCGGAGCGGAGCGAACGCTTCTTCGTAAATCTCACGGAGATGCGCTTGCGTGGCTTTCAGCAACGATTTCTCGAACGATTTCACGTACTCATCACCCAGGCGGAATTTAGAGAGCTGGAAGTGCAGCAGCCGAAGCAGATTGACGATGCGTGCAATGGGCGTGAGCGGAATGATTTCCAGCGTTTCGTGCGTCAACACGGCGGCGATAAATTGCTGTTTAATGCAGAAATACTCGACGAGCGCGGCATCGAGAGGAAGGGACGCGCGAATATTCTCAAGGGAAATCACAGCCGGGCCGGAGTTGAGACCGGCTTCAAGTTGCGAAGCAGGAAGTTCGCGCAGCGCGCGGAGCAAATCATTCTCGTGCGCGAGCGCCTCCTGCTGGAGCTTTTCAATTCGCTCCGGAGAAGGCGTCTCAGCGCGCAATTGTTCCACCTCGATGCGGCGGTAGTACCAATTCAGCTCCTCCCGCATTTCGCGAATCCGCCGCACCAGCCCACTCTGCCCCGTTTCGACTGCCGCAAGAGCATGGCCATGCAGGAGAAGCTCCGCCAGGCTGCGCGACTTTGCGAGCTCCATGTAACCGAACGACTCCTCGGCGGAGTCCTGCCTCGCGTCGTTGGCGAGGCAGAGGTCAACAAGGCATTCGTACACCTCAAGGCGGTTTTTCATAAAGGCGATCTTCAGCTCTTCGCCGTGGAGACTGCTTCGCAAGGTCTCCAGCGCCTCACGCGCTCTCTGATAGGAATCGTAGGCTTCGAGGGGGTCGCCCGCAGCTTGTCGAATCTGGCCCATCAGGAACTCCGCCTGGTGTTGAAGCACGGGAGCTTCGATCGAAGCGAGGCGCTCCAGTGCACGCGAGCATGCAGCCCGAGCGGTTACTGGACTTCCGGTTCGGAGCGCCAAGCGGGCAAGCAGAAGGTGGCAAAGCACTGCCTTGCCGGGTAGAACCGAGGTCTCGAAGAACCGGGCAGCCCGGGCACAAAGACGCCGCGCCTCGAACAGGCGTCCTTCGTTGTACAAAACAAGGGCCTCGTAGAGATCGATCAGCGATGGCCAGACTAGATTTTTTTCTGCGACAAATTTCGCCCGCGCATGCGCGAATAGCTCCAATGCGCGGAGGGCTTTGCCAAGCTGGCTTAGAGCGATCGCTTCGTTCGTGACTGCCTTTGCCTCCTCGTACCCCATTCCCAACTTCTTGAATCGAACAAACGCTTCATGAGCGTCCTCGCTCGCTTCAGAGGTCAGATTCAGTTCCAGATAAATTTCGGAAAGATCCAGATAACAGAGGGCCAAGACATGCGCGTCGCCATTCTTTTCACACTCCACCCGGGTGGCGCGCAACATTTCAATCCCGCGGCCATACTCGCCCCGGAGGTAATAGAGGTAAGCGATGTTGTAGTCGGTCTGGGTCAAAAGTAGGGTCATCCCATTGCTGACGCACAATTCACGCGCGCGCTGATAGGTGGCGAGGGCACGGGGAAAATCGTTCAGGCTGATCAGGGACACCGACATATTATTCAGGACAACCGCAAGACCCTCTGAATCGCGCATAGGCAGAAGCATTTCGTAAGCGCGCTCATAACGGGCGAGGCCTTCCTCAAAGCGGTCCTGCCGGTGGTAGATGTTCCCCACGTTGATTTCCACGTGCGCCAGCCGGCGGTGGTCGCCAATGCGGCGGAAAATTTCCCGGGCGTTATCAGCGGCCTCCAGGGCCCGGTCGTACTCTCCGAGCAAGAGGAAGGGCTGAATCGAGGAATTGAGTGTCCGCGCCTCCTCTTCGCTGTTGTGGATTCTTCGAAAGATGGCAAGCGCGCGGGCGTGAAATTCCAGGGCCTTCGAATTGTCGCCGATCATGTACAGGGCGTTGGCCTTGGAGCGAAAACTCGAGGCCAAGGCATCCTGCCCGCGTAGCTTGCCTGCGATGGCGACCGCAGCTTCCGCCAGCGCGAGTGCTTGCTGAGGATCTATACGCAGCTTCTCGCGAACGGCATCGTTCAATTTCCGGACAACGCCGGTGTTGCAGAGTCGGCGACGGCGCGCCAAGAATCGCGCCCGGCTAGTGTCGTCTTTGAGACTCGCAAGATCCCGGAGAAGATCGTGGGGAATGGGGTCGCTGCTGGATTGCCGTTTCACGAAAAACCTACATCAAGGAGCCGCTTCCGCAAGCGTTCCAGGCAGCGCTGGCGGATGAAGCCGATCGATCCCGTGGCGATCCCGAGCGTCGCTGCAATTTCCTGGTATGGACGCGGAGGCTCTTCAAAGAAAAGCATGCGGACGAGTTCGCGACATCGGGGTGGCAGCTCGCTGATTATTTGCCGCAGGCTCTGCTCCTCCTCCGCTTCGCGCAGGATCGCTTCAGCCCGAGGCGGCTCAATCTGCTCGAGCTTCTCATCATCCGGCTCCGAGGATTCCACGCGCTGATGCTGCCGCTTCCAATGGAAGCATTTGTGAGCAGTGATTTGTATGATCCACTTTGGCAGAGCTTTCGGCTTACGCAATTTGGGGAGCTCGGAAATCAGTTCCAGGCAAACCGCCTGAAAAATGTCCGTGGCATCGTCTGAGGAAAACCCATACTTGATGGGGATCGAGAATATGAGGTTCTTGTATTTATCGACCAGCGCGGACCATGCTTCTTCGCCTCCCCGTAAGCATCCTTGCACCAGACGAGTGTCCGGCCATGCCGAGCGCAACTCTTCCAACGTCGCGGATTTCTGAGGAGCCATAGGACTCGCGCTCGCTAATCTAACGCACGTAAAGCTGTTCAATATTCCACAACACGTAAGGGTCCAAAATTGCCGGTCGAAAATTTCCAACCCGGTCCTTCGCGCCCACGAGAATATTAGGGCTGGCCAGGCATATCACCGGAACATTTTCGGCAATGATTTCCTGAACCCGGTCGTACAGCCGCTTCCGCTTGGCGTAGTCCAAAGTGGTCATCTGTTGTTGCATCAGGCGGTCGATTTCCGCTTCCCACTCCGTTGCCGGCTTGGCTTGTACCGGGTGCCAGAGATGAGTCTCTCCGCTCGAGAGCCAGACGTTCATTTCCGGCGTCGGATCGGCATCGCCTGTCACCAGACCCATCACGGCGGCCTCGTAATCGTAGGTGTTCAGCAGCCTGTCCACCATGGCTCGAAATTCCAGCGAGACCAAGTGAACATTCATTCCCAGCTTGCTGAGGTCATCTTGAATGAGTGTGGCCATTTTCGAACGCTGGGCATTCGATGAGTTTGTGAGGATCGAAAACTCGACCGGCGTACCACGTGCGTCCACCAAAGTTTCGCCGCTCTTCAGGGAAAAGCCCGCTGATTGGAGAAGCTGGCGCGCGCGATCGAGCGATTGCGCTGGATGTGGAAGTGAGTTATCGATCCAGAGCTTGTTGCCGGGCGTGACGTTACCCCATAAAGGAGTGGCACGGCCATGATAGACCAGTCGAATGATGCTCTCGCGGTCGATGGCCGCCGAAACAGCCTGTCTGAATCGTGCGTCCTGAAACCAGCTCTGCTTCCTCGTGATTTCCGGGTGCCCCTTGGAGGCGAGGTCGTTCAAATTGAAAAAGAGAAAGTTGTACTCGAACCCTGCTCCCAGGTCATACAAGTGATAGCCACGCGCGGCTTGCTCTCTTTCAAGTACGGCGAAGTCTTCAGCGCTGAAACGGCTGAGAATGTCCGTGTCTCCAGCCTCAAATCGAACCACTTGCGCGTCCGCACTTGGGACGAACAAGAAAACTATTTCATCGAGGTACGGAAGACGGTTTCCTGCGCGATCCTTCTTCCAATAGTAAGGGTTCTTTTCCAGAACAACGCGCTGGCCGGGGACATATTCCCTCAGTCGAAACGGCCCGAGCCCCGCGAATTGGTTCGGCGGCGCCGCGAGCGTCCAAGCATGCGCAAAGTTGCCGCTTCGATAGGTTTCTTCCAGGAGGTGCCGCGGAAGGATGGCTAAACCGTCGAAAATTCTCTCGGCGGCAGCATACGGCCGGGCCAGATCGAAGCGGACCGTAAAGTCGTCCACTTTCTGAACCTCAACGGGCTTTCCTCCAATAACAAGAAGGTCGCGCTGCGAAGAATGCATCTTTTCGTCCAAATAAAGACGAAAGCTGAACAAGACGTCGTCTGCGTTCAATGGTTGGCCATCAGAGAAACGCAAACCATGCCGGAGGTGCAGTGTGTATTGTCTTCCGTCGCGTGAGGCAATCCAAGACTTTGCGAGTGCAGGTTCTGTTTTCAGGGTTTCGCGGCTGATGTGGATGAGGTCGGATGTCATACAGCGAATCACGTCTCGTGACGTGTCGTCCGCGGCGAGCACGGGATTCAGAGTCTTAGGTTCGGAGCGCAGACCAACAACAATCCGGCCCCCGGCGCGACCCGGAGGGTTCTCCGTCACCATCAGCTCCTCGCCCGTTCCTGCCGGTGCAGCCGGCAAACAGGCCGGTGAACCAAGAATCAAGAGTAAGAACGAAGCCGCCCGCACCCACTCGAAAACTTTCGCCATACATCAACTCTTAACAGAGATTGATTCGTTTTTACAGCGAGACGGACTTAAAGCGTTCCTGCAATGCATCGGCAGCAATGTAATACCCGAGGAACAGGGGAACAAGGAGCAGCGCCGGCAGGAACATCCACCAGTAGGAGGAGAGGACGGAGTATTGCTGCAAAGAGGATAGCAGGCTGCCCCAGCTTGCTAATGGCTCGCCGACACCGAGGCCCAGGAAGGTCAGCGTCACCTCGGCGAGGACAAATTGTGGTATCAGCAGGGCAATTTGGGTCAGTACGACGCCCGACGTTTGCGGAAGGATATGGCGGAAAAGCAAGTAACGATCCGAAGCGCCGAATCCTCGCGCCGCGAGGACGAAGGTTCGTTCTTTTGCGCTCAAGACGACGCCTCGAATAAGCCGCGCCGGGCGCGCCCATCCGACCAGCCCCATGACGGCCACTAGCAGGAGGAAAACCTGCGACTGGTTGATATGCAATGGAAGTGCCGCACGGACGGCGAATAGTAGGTAGAGCCAGGGCAGAGCAAGGAAGAGTTCTGCGCCGCGCATGAGTGCATTGTCAAGCCAGCCACCGTAGAACCCTGCGACTCCTCCCAGCATGATTCCAAGGGAGACCGAGAGGGCGGCAGCGATCAGCCCGGCGAGGAGAGAGAGTTGGCCGCCGTAGAGGAATCGGGAGAGCTGATCCCGGCCATATCCGTCGCTGCCCAATAGGAAGAGTTGGCCGGGCTCCTCGACGCCAAGAAGATGGATGTGCGCCGGGAAAATGCCCGCAATCTTGTACGGTGCGCCTGCGGCGAGGAAGCGGATTGGATATACCCGCGTGAAATCTATCCCGTATGCGCCGAAATCAACCGGATCGTTCTTGAGGCCGTACACAAACGGCCGTGCGTGGAATTTTCCCTTCGCATCGAAGAAATGCACTCGAGTCGGCGGAGCAAACGGAAACCGCCGGTCCTGCGCGGTAGAAGTGTAGGGCGCAAAAAAACCCGCGAGCAAGATCAGTGATTGGAATCCCGCCAGCAGGATTAGCGCGCCGCACAGCTTAAACCGTCGCCTCACTGCATCACTCCACACGAATCCGTGGATCAATTGCAAGAAGGAGCAAGTCCGCGAATAGATTGCCAGCCACAAGAAATACTGAGGACAACATCACAACGCCAATCACAACATAAACGTCGCGCGCAAAAATCGCTTCGACGAGCAGTGGCCCCAATCCCGGCCAGCTTAAAATCACTTCCACCAGCACGGAAGCACTGAGCATCGTGCCTATCGAAAATCCCAAAAGAGAAATCAGCGGATTTGCCGCGACGGGCCACGCATAACGAAACACCACCCGCGTGCCCGAAATGCCGTGCGCGCGCGCCGCTCGAATGAAGGGAGACTCCAGCACATCAATTAATGCCGAGCGGATGTGACGGACCAGCATTGGCGTGATGGTGAGCGCCAGGCCAACACATGGCAGAAGCAGGTGAAGCGCAACATCTTTGGCCTTGCTCCAAAAACCCAGGCTGGAGGCGCCTGGAGAAATCATTCCCCCTGCTGTAAACCAGCCGGTCCTTACTGCGAGCAGGAGCAGGCAAAGGTAGAGGAGCAGATCCGGGATCGTGAGGAATGTGGACATGGCAACTCCGCAGGCGCGGTCAGCCAACGTTCCGCGTTTTTTGGCGCTCCATGTCCCGACAGGGATGGCCAGCAGCCATGCAAGGGCGGTTGCGCCGCAGGTCAAGAGGAGCGTGTTCCTTGCTCGAACCCAAATGAGCGGGCCAACGGGGCTGTTATACGCAATCGAAAAGCCCAACTCCCCCCTGAGGACGGAGACCAACCAGTGTTCGTAGCGCACGGCAAGTGGCCGATCCAATCCATATTCCGTACGGAGGCCGTTGATGGTCTTGGCAGAAATCAGCGGGTTCATGCGCATGGCGTCGAAGTAATCTCCGGGTGCTAGCTGGAGCAAAGCGAACGACAAAATCGAAATGGCAATCAGCAATAGCGCCGCATGAACCAGCCGCCGGCGAATGTATTTCATGGCCATGATCTAGGCGAACCGCTCCTGGCAGATGGATTCAAGTGAAGGCATTGCGGCGAGAAGCTCTTGCGTGTAAGGGTGCTGTGGCTCCGCGAACAGATTCGCCGCCAGTCCC
>Ga0307475_10000425_pt1 | contig 25130 bp, 21 predicted proteins | sample atmos_gasesECM1C_FD_203317 | JGI IMG/M metagenome (GOLD analysis project Ga0307475, IMG submission 203317) | Hardwood forest soil microbial communities from Morgan-Monroe State Forest, Indiana, United States - atmos_gasesECM1C_515 | ecosystem: Environmental > Terrestrial > Soil > Temperate... | reverse complement strand
TTCCGGCCGCAAAGAAGAGCACAGCGCGAAACATGAACACCGTCGCGAAGCTTGCCGAGTGGGCGAAGGAATAACAGAATTTACGCCTTCACCTACTGTTCTTAGCGTATTCATCAGGTAGTGCGATGGAGTAGAATACCGTGCTAATGAATTGCCCCTGCGGTAACAGGGAGGTCAAAGATGCGCGGTTTCACCTCGATGGTGGTGGCAATGTTTATCGTTGCTAACGTTCATGTATTCACAAAACGATAGAGCAATACTGATGCGGTGGCAGGTCGCCAAGGTGCATTCGGACTGGCGCGTACTGGCGCAACCGGGACTGCGCGATGATGTTCCGCCGGAAGACAAAGTGATTCAAGCGGAATACTACGCAGCGCGCGATGCACTCAAGCACTTCGAGGATAAAGAACTGGTGGCGCTGGCGGAGCAAGCGCACCCGCAGGTCCCGAACGTGAACCTGAACACCACCGAGGGATACAGGAGCTGGTGCCAGGTGCAGCAAAATATCATGGAAGCAGAATTAAAACTTCTAGCGATCAGCCGCGAAATTGAAGACGCCTTCCCGCATTTGAGAATGCGCGCGCAGTAGTTTTTTTTCTTGTTCACTTGCGCTGCACGAGGAATGGCCCAATCACCAGGGCGCCCAGCGAGGTACGAAGAAAGGTGCGAACCGCGTCGGTGGGCGAGCAACAATCGGTTCATCGGCGTCGTTGAACGAAGAGCACCGGTGCTTATGGTAATGCAGAAAGCGTCGCTGACGTGACGGGCCAGCCAAAAAGAGGGACCGCGGGACCAACAGCACGCTGGTGGTCATGGGGTGAGGTGGCGGTGTGAACTTGAACGGCTAGATTTTTGACGGTTTGCATCTGGTGCACTGTACAGTCCAAGCATTTTTCGGTAGGCGGGATTGACGGCGACAATTTTGCTGCCATCCAGTTCGATGATGGCGATGCCGATGGCAGCGCCTTCGAAAACAGCGCGAAAACGCTGCTCGCTGGCCGCAAGATCGAAAGCCTGGGTTGAGAATCGGCGCTCGATGAAAACAATGAGCAGCGTGAGTCCCAGAACCATAAAGGTGACAAAGATAATTCCCGCGGTACCGACAGAAGTAATGCTTAAGGTGTGAGAAAGATCCTGGGCGGACATGGTGGCAGGCGTAAAGCTTGCTGCCGCCATGCTGGTGTAGTGCATGACCGGGATGGCTGAGCCCATAAGCAATGCGGCGCCACCCTTGCGCCAACTCCATAAGGTGGCGTCTGAGCGAAAGTGGAACGTCAACAACAGGGCCACCAGCGAAATAATGACCGCGAGAAAAACAGAAAGTAACACCACAGGAATTGAATAATGGATCATCGCAGGAAGGCGCATGGCCGACATGCCAATGTAATGCATGCCGGCGATGGCTCCGCCCATGAACCCGCTTCCGAGCAGAGTCTGAGCGAGAGTCATGGTCTTTTGGCTGACTACAAATAGCGCGATTACAGAGGCAAAAACGGCGGCCAGGAAGGAAAGCACTACGATATGCCAATCGTATTCAACCGGAACGGTCATGCGAAAGGCGAGCATCCCGAGGTAGTGCATGGTCCATATGCCGATTCCCATGGTGACAGCACCGCCGCTCAGCCAGAGATGACGGACCGGGCCATGAGCAGACGTTACCCGGCCGGCGAGATCGAGAGCAGCGTATGAAAATAAAACCGCAATGATCACCGAGAGCGTAACGAGGCCGTGGTCGTAAGTGCCGGAAATTGCTGTGCCTGGGGACATCAAAGGGGTATCCAAGCCGAGAAAAACATGTTGCGGTGATTTGTGGAAGTGTCATGCAGCAACACGACGAAAATGCCTCTGCGAAATGTGTCGGAGGTGAGGGAACGGGCTGGGGGAGGCGTTAAATTGTGGATAGAAATCACACGTCTCCTGCATGGACGGCGACTGGAGGAGGTCAGTCGATTTACGGCGGACAAACTTCTGGAAGGAGTTCTAGTTTGGCGTAGTGAGGAGCAGAGTCAATAGGTGCGTGGGAGTGAATGTTTAAAAAGTACCAGCGAGAGTGACTAAACAACAGAGGAAGAAGGATGGTCACCGGAGCTGAAAGACTTTTTCTGAGATATCAAGAAAAACAAAATCACGACGATGAGTGGAAGTGAACCCAGCATCCCGATCCACATCGGAAACCTGGGAGCTGAATCAAACATCCCGCCGTTTGCTGAAAACCGGAAGCTATCCATGATCTGCTGAAATCGAACGCGATTAGCGGGAACGGCGACGATCATAACCATGTTAAAGAACGCAAGGCATTGCAGGGCGATCGTTGTATAGAGGCCCCAGCTTTTTAATTTGAGCAATCCCACCGCTGCGCCTACCTGAATCGCCATCCAAACCATGAGCAGCAGGTACGCGCCTGGTCCGAACAGGAAAAACCCCAGGAAAAAAAAGGGCAGCTTTAATCGGGCAAAAAGAGCGTTGGTCAAGACAAGAGATAGCACGGCGAAGGCCGAAGCAATGATGAGGTACCATCCGATAATGGTGATACTCAACGGTCTGGCGCGGTGATCCGGCCCGAATCTGACACCTGGAGTTCCTGATGGCAACACTGGCACTTCGGATTGCCCAATTTCCGTTGCGGGTTGTTGCCCGCGAAATTGGGCTTTTACCTTTTGAGTATTGAAAAATAAAGCCAGTGGCCGCCGAGCGCCGCGAACATCGCGTATACGAGAGTCCCACCGACACGCACAATGAGCATGATATTGAACGGGGAATTCGTGTCATTAACGCTGGGAGGATTTGGAAGGGGCATGAATGCCAGAATCGCGGCTGCGGGAAGCGAAAAGAAGACTAGCATCGCGGCGTATACCAACATCGAAATCCTGGCCCACTGTTTCGTTTTGATGAGGCCGATTCCGGAAGCCAGGCCCCAGGCGCCGAAGGCGAACACGATGAACGCCTCGATGACAAGAACATAGCCCAGGTTCACAGGGGCATCGGCTGCATGCGTTGCATTAAGAGCAAAAACCGACCCGAGCACCATCATCGCGGCGAAAAGAAGGGTGAACGCGCTGCCGATGATGACTACTACGGCTGAAACGGTGATCCCTGTGGAGCGAGTCATCGGTCACCTTGGTCAAATTCTACCTGCTTACAGATCACCCTGAGTTTAAATTGCGCAAGAGATTCCCAAGATGTAATCCGGACGCTCTTTAGAGGCGAAACAGCGTCTTGTTGGGACGTGATTTTTTATGTTCGGGCGGTTAGGCGCAAGGTATATTGAGGAGGTTTGTTGGAAGGAAACTGATGGCTGTGCTTTCTCTGGGTTGGTCAAGGAAAACGATGTGGCACATTGGTTTGATAGTAGCGGGAGGTATTTTCGGTGCTGCGGGGGTCTGTGATGCGCAGCAAGCGAAAAGTGGGAAGCCAGCCGTTCAGAAGAATGATGCTATTCGCAAGGTGCAGCCCGGGGATGTTGCGGGACTGCCGCTGAAATTCGTCGAGAAACTGAATGCGCGTGGCTGTATGATTCCTCAATTTGGTGATGTTGGACGCGCGGGCCGGACTGCAGGCGGGTCTGCCGCGGCAGACAGGTCTGGCACTGCGGGGGCAAGCGAGTCTGTCACTGAGCCTGCCACGGCAGGTGAACCAACAAATGTGATCCACGGGGAGTTTGCGCGGCACGGGCAGGAAGATTGGGCGGTGCTGTGTTCCAAGGGCGGCAGCTCCACGATTGTGATTTTCTGGGGGAAGACTACGGCGTGTCCAGCATCGCTCGCGCGGCTTGAGGATGCGCATTACCTGAAACGTGGAAAAGACAAGAAGTTGCGTTACTCGCGGTCGATTCGCGCGTTGGGAGAGCGCGACCTGGGCGATCGCGCGGGCACCGCTGGGCTGAAGCCTTTCGCGCATGAAGGGATTGATGATCGCTTCGTGGGTAAGTCCTCGGCGTTTTTTTATTGCAGCGGAGGCAAATGGAAAATTTTTCCGAGCAAGGATTCGAGTAGCGAATGACGACACAACTGCAATTCAATCTAATGCCGGAACGGCGGGTCTGGTCGGTTACGGAACTGACGGTGCGCATCCGAGACCTGCTGGCTAGGAATTTCACCGACATTCTGGTGGAAGGCGAGATTTCCAATTGCCGGGAGGCTAGCTCTGGGCACATTTATTGCACCTTGAAAGATGAACGGACGCAGATTCGCTGCGTGTGTTTCAAAGCGCAACTGCGGACCATGAAATTCCGGCCCGAGGATGGGTTGCGCGTCACCGTGCGCGGGTCGATCACGGTGTATGAAGCGCGCGGGGATTATCAGATTTATGTAGAAAGCTTCGAACCCGTCGGTCTGGGCGCTTTGCAACTGGCGTTTGAACAGTTGAAGAAGCGGTTGGAAGTTGAAGGCTTGTTTTCGCAGGAACGGAAGAAACCATTGCCGGTACTGCCGCGCTGCATCGGATTGATTACCTCGCCGCGCGGGGCGGCGGTGCGCGACGTGGTGCGCATCTTGCGGCGGCGATTTCCTAACGTGCAGCTCACGTTGTATCCGGTGCGCGTGCAGGGCGAAGGGGCGGCGGGCGAGATTGTGAGGGCGTTGCAATTTTTTAACCGGCGGCAAAGCGTGGATGTGGTGATTCTGGCGCGCGGCGGCGGGTCAATGGAAGATTTGTGGAGCTTCAACGAGGAAATTGTGGCGCGGGCCATTGCGGCGTCGAGCATCGCGATCGTTTCGGGCGTGGGACATGAAACGGATTTCACGATTGCGGATTTTGTCGCGGATGTGCGGGCTTCGACGCCTTCAGCGGCGGCGGAACTGGTTGTGCAGACGCGGCGGGAATTTGATAAACACATTTCCGAGTTGCGCGACAGCCTTACAAGTCTGATCCGTTACCGGTTGAGTAATTCATCGCGGCGCGTGCATGAGCTGGCGGCGCGGCGTGGATTTCGTCGGCCGGTGGATTTGTTGCGGCAGCAACGGCAGCGGTCGGATGAAATGACGTCGCGGTTGGCGATGGGACTGCGCGCGCGGTTGGAACAATCGCACAAGCGGTTCAACGTGACGCACCTGCGTATTGTGTCGTTTGATTTTCACAAGCAGATCGTGAGGCTACGTAACCGCACGAATGATTACGCTGCGCGGATTGAATTGGCGTTGCGTGCTCGAGTGGCGCAAGCTCGGCGACGCTACGGCGCGGATCATTTGCGGTTGGTGTCTTTTGATTTTCGCCGCAAGGTCGCGGCGTTTCGTTTGCTGCTGGAGCGGCGTCAAACGGAGCTGGGCAAGCGGGGAGAGCGCTTATTACGTACGAAGCGCGAGCGATTGGAGCGCTTGCGATTGCAACTTGAGGAGCGCAGCCCACTGCGCGTTCTGGAGCGCGGCTACGCTATTGCGACGGATGCGGCTGGTAATGTGCTGCGTGCAAGCGATCAGGTGAATCTGGGGGATACTGTGAACGTGCAATTGCATCGCGGGCGACTCATTACAGAAGTAAAAAGCAAAGAGCAGTAAGTTTCGTGCGCTTCAAAGAGCGACCAATACACAGCATAGAGCAACCCAAGACCCGGGTTCATAACTCAACTGCGAACCACGGGGCACCCAACTGCAAAGAACCCGTCTAGAACAAAAAGCGGATTACTCGTCGTCGGAGGAGGAGGCTACTTTCAGGACGGCTAGGAAGGCTTCCTGGGGGATGTCGACCTGGCCGACGCGCTTCATGCGCTTTTTTCCTTCTTTTTGTTTTTCGAGGAGTTTGCGTTTGCGGGAAATGTCACCGCCGTAGCATTTGGCGAGGACGTTTTTGCGGATGGCGGCCACGGTTTCACGGGCGATTACGCGGCTGCCGATGGCGGCTTGAATGGGCACCTCGAACATCTGGCGGGGAATCAGTTTTCGCAAACGAGTGACGAGGTCGCGGCCACGATCGTAAGCGAGGTCGCGGTGAATGATGAGCGCGAGAGCGTCGACGGGCTCGCCGCCGACTAGCACATCTAATTTGATCAGGTCGGATTCGCTGTAGCCGGCGAGATGGTAATCGAGCGAAGCGTAGCCGCGCGAAACGCTCTTGAGGCGGTCGTAGAAATCGAGCACGATTTCGTTGAGTGGGAGCTCGTAGGTGAGCATGACGCGAGTGGGAGAGAGATATTCAAAATTTTTCTGGGTTCCGCGTTTGTCCTGGCAGAGCTGCAGGATGCCGCCAACGGAATCCTCGTTAGTGATGATCATGGCCTTGATGATGGGCTCTTCGATTTTTGCAATATCGCTGGGATTGGGAAATTTGGCGGGGCTGTCGACTTCCATGACGTTGCCGTCGACGCGGGTGATGCGGTAACGCACGCTGGGCGCGGTGGTGATGAGATTCAAGCCAAATTCGCGCTCGAGGCGTTCCTGCACGATTTCCATGTGCAGCAGGCCGAGAAAGCCGCAGCGGAAACCAAAACCCAGGGCGACAGAATTTTCCGGCTCGTAGAAGAATGCGGCGTCGTTTAATTGCAATTTACCGAGGGCATCGCGCAACGGCTCGTATTCGTCGGCGAGCACGGGGAACATACCGGCGAAAACCATGGGCTTGATGGCTTCAAAACCAGGCAACGCGGGAGCGGGGCGAGACGCGTCGGTCACGGTGTCGCCCATACGCGCTTCGGCCACACGCTTGATATTGGCGACGATGAAGCCGACGTCGCCGGCTTCCAGTTCGTCGAGCGCGACGGGCTTGGGAGTTAGTGTGCCTAGCGTTTCCACTTCATAGACTTCGTTGGTGTAGACGAGGCGAATTTTCATGTGCGGAGTGATGCGGCCTTCCATCACACGCACAAGAACAACCGCGCCACGGTAGATATCAAACCAGGAGTCGAAGATCAGCGCCTGCAGCGGATTTTCTGCGCTGCCTTTTGGGGGCGGGATACGCGCGACGATGGCTTCGAGAACATCTTCGACGCCGAGGCCGCTTTTTGCGCTGATGAGCAACGCATCGCTCGCTGGAATAGCGAGGACGGTTTCGATCTGCTCTTTGACGAATTCGGTTTGTGCGGCGGGCAAGTCGATTTTGTTGATGACCGGCAGAATGGTGAGGTTGTGGCCGGCGGCGAGGAAAGTGTTGGCGACGGTTTGCGCTTCAACACCCTGGCTGGCGTCCACGACGAGCAGTGCGCCCTCGCACGCGGAGAGGGCGCGGGAAACTTCGTAAGAAAAATCGACGTGACCGGGCGTGTCGATCAGGTTGAGGCGGTAGGTGTTTCCATCTTTGGCTTTATAGTGCAGGCGAATGCTCTTGGCTTTAATGGTGATGCCACGCTCGCGCTCCAGGTCCATGGAATCGAGGACCTGCTCATGCATTTCGCGGGAGCTGAGCGCGCCAGTCATTTCCAGCAAGCGGTCGGCAAGCGTGGATTTGCCGTGGTCGATGTGCGCAATAATGCAAAAATTGCGAATGAACTTTGGATCCATTTAGGCTTATAACGGCAGGAGAGTTCGGTCGCTTCGCGCTGGGCGCGTGGCGGCTGACAGATTGGCCGGACACGCTACAGCCGCGCAAAAACCATGCCGCGTAAACAATGAGTTTGCCATAAATCGGAAGGCGCGTCAGCCTGGGGATGAAATGAGTTGAAAGTTTAGTTTGGGAGCGGGGCTCGATAAAATCGGCGCGACAAGAGAGAATAGTGCCATGGAAACGCGATGCGCACGTTGCAATGCGCCCATGAGTTGCCAACCTGAAGGGGGTTGCTGGTGCGCGGAATTCCCGCACGGGCCGATGCCGGTTTTACAAGCGGGAGAAAAGACCGGGTGCCTGTGCCGGAATTGTCTGGAAGAACGAGCGCGAGAACTGGAGCGCCAAGGAAAAAGCGCTGAGTAGATCTACGGGTGGGCGAGATTTGGCGGGATTCGGAATTGATTGCAAAAAGTAGGGGTACAGCGCGGTCGGCGTGCGGTGACTCTTTGAGGCACGGATTTGGCCGCATTCTGCCAGCGGTATATAGTTAAAGAGGCTGAAACACTGCACACAGGCTGTCGTTACATACTGCATAACCGATTACACCGCAAAGGCAACTCTCTCTGATGGCCGGAGACGTAAACAAGCATCTTGACCGGGCTAAACGCTTCCTCGAAAAAAATCGGGTTGCGGACGCTATCGCCGCGTATCTGGCGGTGCTGGAAGGAGCTCCCCAGCATCAGGAGGCCACGCAGGCGCTGGGCGATCTGTATTCACGCACCGACCAACCGGATCTTGCGGCCATTCATTACGGATTGCTGTTCGACATGCTGGTCGACCCGCGCGACGAGAATAAAGCGGTGGCAATTTTTAATCGCTTCCTGCGCAGCGGGCGGGTGGAGCAGCCGCCGGAGCGGATCGCGCGGTACGCGTTTCTGCAACAAAAACAAAATCACGCCGAGGAAGCTATCGAGCAGTACACCAAGGCGGCGGAAATGTTTACCGCTGCTTCGCGGGATGAAGACGCGCTGTTTTGTTTGGAGCGCATCGCGCAGCTTGATCCGGAAAATCCGGCGCGGCAATTGCGGCTGGCGGAAGCAGCGGAGCGCATATCGCGGCGGGCGCTGGCGGCTCGCGCCTATTTGCGCGCCGGTCAATTGGCGACGGCGCACGGCGAACATGAGGATGCGCTGAAACTGCTGTACCGCGCCTACGTGCTGGCGCCTCAGGAACGCAGCGTGGCGCTGTTGTACGCGGAAGCCAAGTTGCGGGCGGGGATGGCCACGGAAGCGGTAGTGATTCTCGATCCCTTTATAGGCAAAGAGAGTGACGCGGCGTTTGTGGATGCGTTTGGGAAAGCGCTGGTGCGCGCCGGGCAACTGGATCGCGCGAGAGAAATCCTGGAAGGCTTGTTGCGCGAGAAAAATGTCGGAACGGCGCCGCTGTTTGAATTGGCGGACGCTTACGCGGCCGCGGGGAAAGAACGCAATGCCGTGGATGTGCTGTTAATCCTAAAACGGCGGATGTTCGCGGAAAAAAAGCAAAACGAGTTCGCGATGCAAATGGACCTGACCGGCGAGAAAAATGCGCACTCGCAGGGGGTCCTGGAATTCTGGGCGGCGCTTTACAACGAGTTGAACCGGGAATCGAAATACTTCGAAATCATGACCAAGCTGTTCGAAGTATACGTGGGGGCCGGAAATATACCGAAAGCCGCGGAAACGCTGGAAAAACTTGTGGATATCGACCCTTACGATCCGGGCAATCAGGAACGGCTGGATAAGCTGCGCAACCGGGTGGATGATGCGTTGTTCAAACGGATTGCGGTGCGGCTGGCGAGATCCACGAGCTTGAGCGCGGGTTCGCCTGCGTCGCTGCATCATTCGGATGCAGGCGATATCGTGAGCGCATCACAAACGAACAGTGAGGCAGGACGGGAAAAGCAAACGCTGGAAGACTTGATTGTGCAGACGGAAATATTTTTGCAGTATTCGCTACACACCAAGGCGCTGGACCGGCTGCAAAAAATTGGCGTGATGTTTCCGGGCGAGGAAAGACGCAACGCGCGGCTCTCGAATTTGTACCAACTGGCCAATTGGTGGCCTCCAGGGGCGCACCGGCAACAGCCAGCGGCCGCGAACGGGGGAGCGGCCGCGCCAACACCGGCTGCGCCGATGGTAACGGCACCCGTGCCTCAAGCGGAATCGGCCGGAGCAGGCAAGACCGGGGTATACACGGCGGAAACACTGCGAGATTTGTCGAAAATATCGGAGGTAAATCAAAAGATTTTTCGACAACAAACGCCGCGCGCGATGTTGAATACCGCGGTGAACGAAGTTGGAACATACCTGCGCGCTACGCGCTCGCTTGCGGTGGTTGGACCGGCGGGCCGTGCACCAGACTTAACCGCGGAATTTTGCGCGACAAACGTGAAACCGGCTACGGCCGCGCAGGTGGTGCTTTTATTGGCGCTGATGGAGAAAGCCGAGCCGGACGAACTTGGCGGGCTGATGGTGGAGTCCGAGGATGGAGCGATACTGGCGGAGTTGGGGCTGGAGAGCGCGCTGGGGGTGATTATCACTGATAAAGAAACGCAGGTGCCGGCGGGAATGTTGATTGTTGGTCATGGGCGGCAGCATAAGTGGCGGCCCAACGAGGCGTACTTTTTGCAGGCCATCGGCGACCAGATGTTAATGAGCGTGAGCCACACGCGGTTGCGGTCGCTGGTGCGGCGCATGGGCGTTTCCGATGAACGGACCGGGCTGTTGAGCCGGAGTTCGTATCAGAGTTGTTTGTTAACGGAGGCGGATCGGGCGCGGACGCAAGGCACGCCGCTGGCTTTGGCAATTCTGCAAGTAGATCGCGGCTCGGACATTTTGCGGCAGCAGGGAGAATCGCCGATGGAGCGATATGTGGAGCAATTGGCGCGTTCGCTGCAAACCATGCTGCGGCAGAACGATGTAGCGGTGAAATATACTTCGTGGTCGCTGGCGTTTATTTTGCCGGACACTAATCTGGAGGGAGCGCAGCATCTGGCGGACAAATTATTGCGGGCTGCATCTGATTTGCGGCCGCCGTGGAACGCTACACAGATTACGCTGAGCGCGGGAATCGTGGAAGCGGCGGCAAAGCCAGAGTACGACAGCGAAGACATCGTTACGGATTTAATCAATCGCGCGGAGTTTTCCGTAGAAGAAGCGCGCAAGCGCGGGGGCGGGACGGTGATCGCGCTCGAGAGTCCGGTAGTTTAGAGAGCAATTCATAAATTCAGAGAGGAATTTTATGTTTCCCACAGACGTTGTGATTGTTGCAGGGGCGCGCACGCCGATGTCGCGCTACACGGGATCTTTTTCCGATGTGTCGGCTATTGACCTGGCGGCGCATGCATCGAAAGAGGCGATTCGCAGGTCGGGAGCTGATCCGGCGGATTTCGATCACGCCATTTTTGGAAACGTGATGCAGACCAGCGCGGACGCTTTGTATGGAGCGCGGCACGTTGGTTTAAAGGCGGGATTGAAAATTGAAGCGCCAGCGGTGACGGTGAATCGTTTGTGCGGATCGGGCATGGAGTCGATTGCGCAAGCGGCGCAACGATTGCTGCTGGGCGAAGCGACCATGGTGCTGGCCGGCGGCATGGAGAACATGACGCAGGCGCCGTTTGTGATTCGCGGCGCGCGCAATGGATTGAAACTTGGCGGTGGAGCGCTGGAAGATACGCTGATGGCGGGGTTGACGGATTCGTATTGCGGATTGCCGATGGCGCTGACGGCGGAAAAACTTGCGGAACAGCATGGCATTACGCGCGCGGATGCGGACGCGTACGCGTTGCGCAGCCAACAAGCCGCGGATGCAGCGTACAAGGCGTGCCGTGTGCGGGATGAGTTGGTGCCGGTGGAAGTCAAGCAGGGAAAAAAAATTATCACGGTCAGCGAAGATGATCATCGCCGACCGGAGACTACGCTGGAGACGCTTGCGAAGTTACCGCCTTCGTTCAAGAAAGATGGAATTGTGACGGCGGGGAACGCCAGCGGGATTGTTGATGGTGCGGCCGCGGTGGTGGTTACGCGGGAACAAACTGCAAAAGATCGCGGGCTAAAACCGGTCGGACGTATTGTGGCGTGGGCAGTCGCGGGCGTGGATCCGAGCATCATGGGGATCGGGCCGGTGCCATCTTCGCAAAAGGCGCTCAAGCTGGCGGGATTGACGTTGGAGCAGATGGATCGCGTGGAAGTGAATGAAGCATTCGCCGCGCAATACCTGGCGGTGGAAAAGGCGCTGGGATTAAATCGGGATAAAACTAATGTGAATGGGGGCGCGATTGCGCTCGGGCATCCGCTGGGAGCCACTGGAACGCGGCTGGTGATCACTATTTTGAATGAATTGCGGCGCAACAATTTGCGTTATGGATTGACTACGGCGTGCATTGGCGGCGGGCAGGGCATCGCCATGATTGTTGAAGCGTTGTATAACTAGCTTCCAATTGACGACCACGGCGGCTCGGCGGGCACTCGGCGGCCAGGTTCGACGAATTCCACGAACAGAAATTCTTAAGAGGACCGGATGACGATTCGAAAAGTTGGTGTTGTGGGGTGCGGGTTGATGGGCTCAGGAATCGCGCAAGTGACCGCGGCGGCGGGATTCCACACCGTGGTGCGCGAAGTGAGCGGCGAAATTGTTGAGAAGGGGCTGAAAAATATCGCCAAGAATCTGACGCGACTGGTGGAGAAAGGCGTGTTGGATGAAAGCAAGAAAGGCGAGATCCGCGGGCGGTTGAAAGGGACTACGGCGCTGGAGGATCTGAAAGATTGTGATGTGGTGATTGAGGCCATCATTGAGCAACTTCCCGCCAAGCGCGAACTATTCAGCGCGCTCGATGCGCTTTGCCCGGCTGCGACAATTTTTGCGAGCAATACTTCGTCGTTGACGATCACGGAAATTGCTACGGCTACAAAGCGGCCGGAGCGATTTGTGGGTCTGCACTTTTTTAATCCGGTGCCGGTGATGAAGCTGGTGGAAGTCGTGCGCACCATTGCGACCGATCCGGCGGTGTATGAAGAGATGGTGGCGTTTGGAGCGAACTTGGGTAAGACACCGGTGCGCGCGCATGACAGCACCGGATTTATCGTGAATCGACTGTTGGTGCCGTACCTGCTGGATGCCATTCGCGCTTTGGAAGAAGGCGTGGGATCGATTGAAGATATTGATAATTCCATGAAGCTGGGTTGCGGGCATCCGATGGGGCCGCTGACGCTGCTGGATTTTGTGGGGCTGGACACCACTTACTATATTGCGAACATCATGTTTGATGAATTTCGCGAAAGGCGCTTTGCTTCGCCGCCGCTGTTGAAGCGCATGGTGCTTGCGGGGTGGAATGGGAGAAAATCCGGACGGGGATTTTACGACTACGCCGATCCGCAAAAGCCAAAGGCAATGAAGTTTTAGATTGGAGATAGGATTCCGTAAATTCAGCAGAATTGATTGAGCAACATTTGAACGGCATTTGAAATGGCGGACTAGAAGAAAACCGAGGCGGAATGGCTTACGAAAATTTGCTGTATGAAAAAAGAGATGGCATCGCGTATATCACGCTTAACCGCCCCAAGGTACTGAATGCTCTGAACCGCAAAACGGTGGAAGAGTTGCAGGCTGCGTTGCTGGATGCGCGCGGGGACGACAGCGTCCGGGTAATTATCATGACCGGGGCGGGGGAGAAATCGTTTGTTGCGGGGGCTGATGTCGGGGAGCTGGCGCAGCAAACGCCTGTGAGCGGCAGAGAACTTTCACTGTTTGGGCAGAGTGTTTTTCATTTGCTGGAAACCATGGGGAAACCGTCCATTTGTGCGATCAACGGTTTTGCTCTGGGCGGAGGCTGCGAATTGGCGCTGGCCTGCACGATCAGAATTGCCAGCAAAACCGCGAAGCTCGGGCAGCCGGAAGTGAAGCTGGGAATCATTCCGGGTTACGGAGGGTCGCAACGGCTGGCGAGGTTGTGCGGCAAGGGCGTCGCGCACGAATTGTGCCTTACGGGAGAAATGATCAGCGCTGAGGAAGCGCAGCGCATCGGGCTGGTGAATCGTGTGTACGAACCGGCGGAACTGATGCCTGCCGCTGAGGCGCTGGCGAAGAAGATTATTGCCAACGCGCCGTTGGCGGTGAAATACACGATAGAAGCGATTGAGCGCGGGATGGAGATGGGACAGGAAGAAGGACTGTTTTTGGAGGCCACGCTTTTTGGGTTGGTGTGCACGACGGAAGACATGCGCGAAGGAACGAAAGCATTCCTGGAAAAGCGGCCGGGACAATTCAAAGGGAAATAACGACTTCCGGCAAAGTAAAACACAAATATTCGAATGGCCAAAAATTTACGATCCGAAACGACGAAACAACCGAAGCTGGATGCCACGGGTTTACGCTTTGCAATTGTGGTTAGCCGCTTTAACAATTTTATTACCGAGCGTTTGCTGGGCGGTGCCGTGGAGGCGCTGGAACGGGCTGGGGTCACGAAAGCTGATATCAAAATTATAGAAGTGCCGGGAGCATTCGAATTGCCGCTGGCGTCCAGGAAACTGGCGAGCAAAGGCGAGTATGACGCGTTGATTGCGATTGGCTGCGTGATACGGGGTGAAACTTCGCATTACGATTATGTATGCTCGGAGACGGCGCGAGGACTGCAATTAGCGCAAATGGATACCGGCGTGCCAATTATTTTTTGCGTGCTGACTTGCGATACGCAGGAGCAGGCGATTGCTCGCGCGGGCGGTGATCGTGGCAACAAAGGAGTCGACTCGGGGTTGGCGGCCATTGAGATGGCGCGACTTTCACAGAAGCTGAGCGGAAAAGTGACGCAAACGACGCCTTCCGCGCGAAAGCTTCGGCGCGCTTAGTGTCCTTACGAACAAAGTCCCGCGAGTTTGCCATGCAGATGCTGTTTCAGTGGGACATGAGCAGGCAGGAGCCCGCGAAACTGGAGGCAAAATTCTGGCGTGCGGCAAAAGCAGCGGACAATACCCGAGCGTTTGCCAACAAATTGTTTGAAGGCGCCACCAAAGATGCCGACGAGCTGGACGCGCTGATTGTGCAGCATGCGCAGAACTGGCGACTGGAACGCATGGCGATAATTGACCGCGCGGTGTTGCGCCTGGCGATTTACGAGCTGCGAATTGCGGAAACGCCTTCTAAGGTGGTGCTCAATGAGGCGGTTGAGCTGGCGAAGAAATTTTCTTCGGAAGATGCTGGGGCATTTGTGAACGGAATACTGGATGCTGTTAGCAAGAGTTTGGTGGAGAAAGTAGGCGGCACTAGCTAACGTGTCTGACTTTGCATGCTATTTTTTTACTGGCGTGTCGAATGGGTTTGGCTTGCGCGAGCGATCGAAGAGAGATTCCTCCGCTGCGCAGGCCGACTCGTTCGCGGACGAACGAGGGGAAAAAGCGTCGGCCTGCTCCGGTCGGAATGACCGTTGGGAGTAGATGTTGGGGATGAGTGCTTCTGATCAAACCCAGCATCGGGGGAAACTTGGTCATGCCTGACTTGCTAACCAAGCGATTCGCGTTGGCGAGATTTAGATGCGGATGGTGCCTTCGAAAACTTTTACGGCGGCGCCGCTGCAACGAGGAACTAGTTTTTTTCCATTTTGCGACACTTCCACTTCGATTTGGCTGGGTCTGCCCATCTCTAAGCCCTGCTGGATATATAGTGTCTGAGCCGCTGCCAACTTGCCGTTTTCTACTAGGTAGGCGGCCAGCGAACCAGCTGCGGAACCGGTGGCGGGGTCCTCATAAATTTCCCAGGGAAGCATGCCGCGCGTGAAGGCTTTGTTTGCGCCATTGAGCGCGAAGCAATACGCCATGATGCCGTTTTTACCTTCGAAGCGGCGCAGGTCATGGACATTCATGTTGATGCGGCCCAGCGCGGCGCGACTGCGGAAGGGAACCATCAAGTTAGAGACGCCGGTGGAAACATATTGCGGCTGCAACTCGGAGTGAAAATCGGAAACGGAGACGCCCAGTGCGGCGGCCAGCTCCTTCTTATTAATTTTGATGGAATGAAAAACCGCGGGCATCTGCGTCATGGTGACGCGTTGCGGACGGCCGTCTTTGAAGCGAATCTCCACGGGCAGCACGCCTGCACCGGTTTGCTGCATGATGTGCACGCCGCCTTCCTGTGCGGGAACGACGCCGAGATCCGCGAGCAGGAACCAGGTGCCGACGACGGGATGGCCGGCGAGCTTCAACTCTTCCTTGGCAGTAAAAATTCGTAGGCGAGCCAGGGCGCGGTCATCTGTGGGCTTCTGCACAAAAACGGTTTCGGAAAGATTCATCTCGCGCGCGATAGCTTGCATCATGTCGTTCGAAAGGCCGTCGCCGTCGGTAACCACCGCGAGCGGATTGCCCTCAAAGCGCTTGGTGGTGAAAACATCCAGAGTGTGAAAGCGTCGTTCCATAAAGTTTTATGCGGGCCTGATGCGGATGATCAGATGCTTTCGAGGCGCGCGACAGTCCTTTCATTAGTAACATTTCCCGTGTTGAGGGTGGATTTTGGTTCGATGAGCACGAGGTGAACTTCTTCATCGGCCACCGGCTTATGTTCCACTTTACGAGGGACGATGACAAATTCGCCTTCGCGGATAATGGATTCGTGATCGCGGAATTGCATACGCAACATTCCTTTTACCACGAGGAAGAGCTCGTCTTCGTGATCATGATGATGCCAGATGAATTCGCCCTTCAGTTTAACAACCTTTACGTAACAATCGTTTACTTCGCCGACGATGTGAGGTTTATAGTGTTCGGAAAATTTTGCAAATTTTTGCTGCAGATTGACGGTTTCCATGGCGGCTCCTTATAGGTGATGAACGATGTGAGTAACGGCAGCGAGTACCTGGTTAGTGGTCTCGCGCCGGGAAGTTTCGGAATACACGCGCAGCAAGTTTTCGGTCCCTGAAGCACGCACCATAACCCAACCGATATCGCCGAGATAAACTTTAATGCCATCCATGTTTTCGCGACGAACGATGGGCCACTCCAGAATGTGCGTGAACGCGTGATCGAAAAAATGGGCAATGGCTTTTTGTTTTTGCTCCGGCTGAACATCGAGATCGACGCGGCCGTAGTGGTATTCGCCAAATTCGGAGTGCAGCGCGGCCAGCAACTGGCCTAGAGACTTGCCGTGCCAGGCCATCAACTCCGCGAGAAACAAGGCCGAAACAGTGGCGTCACGTTCGGGCAGATAAAGGCTGGTGCCGAAGCCGCCGCTTTCTTCACCGCCGGCCAAAATATTGCGCTCGAGCATAAGCTCGCAAATATATTTGAAACCGATGGGGACTTCGTGAAGGGCGCGGCCAAATTTGGCGGCGATTTTATCGATCAGTTTGGTTACGGAAAAGGTTTTGGCAATGTCGCCGGGGAGATTGCGGGTGCCGGCTAGGTGCCACACCAGCAAAGCGAAAAGCTGATGAGGATTGAGGAAGGAGCCGTCGCGATCGATGGCGCCAATGCGATCGCCGTCACCGTCGGCACAGAACCCGGCGTCGTATTTGCCGGCCAACACGGCATCGCGCAGCGGTTGCACGTGCGGTTCGATGGGTTCGGGGTGCGCGCCGCCAAAGAGTGGATCGCGGGTGCCACGGATTTCGTCGCAGTGAATGTTGTGGCGCGTGAAAAGTTCGCGAAGCAGTCCTGCCGACGAGCCGTGCATGGGATCGGCAACGAAACGGAAATTTGCTTTTCGCAAGCGATCCCAGTCGACCAGCTTTGCGAGTGCATCGAGGTAGGGAGCGCGAGGGTCGAGGGCGTGCAGTAAATCTTTGCGGGGTGGAAGCGCTGGAGTGTCGCGATGTTTAGCGAGATCTAGCTCCTGTTCGATCTGCGCGACGATGGAGGGAAGCGCGCTGCTGCCATAACTCGCTTTGTATTTGATTCCGTTCCAACGATAAGGATTGTGGCTGGCGGTGATGACGATTCCGCCAGCGGCCTTTCGTTGGCGAACCAGCAGCGAGACAGCGGGAGTGGGACAGGGCTTGTCGGTTAGCCATACCGGCGTGCCGCTGGCGGTGATAACGCCGGCGACTGCGGCGGCCACGGTATCGCTGGCGAAGCGATGGTCGTAGCCGATGATTAGGCCTATGCGCGGGCCCTCGGAGCGAATCACGTAGCGGGCGATGGCGTTCGCGACGATGCGCGCGTTCGCGTAAGTGAAATCTTCGGCGATGATGGCGCGCCAGCCATCGGTGCCAAATTTAATTTGCGGCGAGCCGTCGTGGGCGACAGAGTGTAGTTGTTGCACAGTCATACCGCCGAGAAGTATACGCGAAGGTCGAGGAGCTCCAAGAGCCGCATTGGCGTGCTTAGAGCAGGTCCTTGCGGCCGCGCTCTTCGAGCCATTTTACGATTTTGCCGACGTCTTGAGAGCGATGGCGAGGGCATATCAAGAGGGCGTCACGAGTTTCGACCACGACGAGATCGCGTACGCCGATGGCGGCTACGAATTTTGTGGGACTCCAAATGAAATTGCCTTCGGCTTCCAGCATATGGCCGGAGCCAGCGAGGACATTGTCATGCGTAGCGCTCGCGGACTGTTCGTGCACTGCAGTCCAGGAGCCGATGTCGCTCCAGCCGATGTCGGCGGGAATCATGAAAACTCTGGACGGGACTTTTTCGCGAGTGGCGGCTTCGAGAATGGCGTAGTCGACAGCGATATTCTCCAAGCGCGGATAAATGGAGCGAAGTTTGCTTTCGTATTTGCGTGTGCCGATGGTGGCGGCGAGAGTCTCCAAGGCGTCATAAGTTTTGGGCAAATAATTTTTTAGCGAATCCAGAAAGGTGGAGACACGCCAGAAAAACATTCCGGCGTTCCAGTGGTAATTGCCGGAAGCGACGTATTTTTTTGCCAATGGCAAGTCCGGCTTTTCTTTGAATGCTTGAACAGGGAAGACCGGGAAAGGATTATTCGAAACCGCTTTATTAGCGCACTGAATGTAGCCGAATCCGGTGTCGGGTCGACTGGGTGGAATGCCTACGACGACCATATGGCCGGGTTCGCGCGCAACCTTCAGCGCCAACTGAGCGATTTTTCTGTATTTTTTTGTTTGCGCGATATAGAGATCGGCGGGGAGCACGGCCATTAAGGCGTCGCCGTTTTCGGACTGACGAATATGCACGGCAGCAAGCGCGATGGCCGCCGCGGTGCTGCGGCCAACAGGTTCGGCGAGAATGTGTTTACGGGCGGATGGCGGCAAGTGCTTGCGAAGGGGTGCGGATTGTTCCGCGTTGGTGACGGTCCAGATGCGGTCGGCAGAAATAAATGGTTCGAGGCGCGCCACGGTTTGCTGCAGCATGGAGTCCGCTCCTATGATGTTGAGCAATTGCTTGGGTGTGCGGTTGCGGCTGCGGGGCCAGAAGCGAGTTCCGCGGCCTCCGGCGAGGATTACAGCGTGTGCGATGAGTTTTTCTGGAGCCATGAGCGGGTCAGGTGAATAACACTTGTTGTAGAGCGGAATCTGGAACGCCAATGCGCGAAAGTTTGTTGCGCAGTGCGCTGATGTTGGGCACGTAAGTGCGCAAAACGGATGTTGGGCTTTCGGGGAGCAGAGAAAATTGGCCGAGGTTTGCGGGAATGAACCAGCACTGGCCTTGACGGTAGGAGCAAGAGCCGCCAGTCCATTGAATAGTACCGCGACCGGAGAGGATTACCCATAATTCGAAGTGAGCGGGATCTGAATTTGCGTGATGCCGGGTTGAAAAGTCCCATCGTTCGCTTGCGAAATACGGACAGGCCAGGAGTAAATATTTTTTCGCGCCGTTGGCCGAGGGCAATGCAACGGGCGTGACTCTTCCACCTTTTCGATGTGCAAAATTAATGACGGCCATGCCTTTTTCGATGTGCAGCTCGCGGGGATTGCCCTTGGCGTCGACGCGATGGAAATCGTAGAGACGATAGGTGAGATCGGAATTCTGTTGCACTTCGCAGAGAATCATTCCGGCGCCAATGGTGTGTGGCGTTCCGGAGGGAACGTAAAAAGTATCGCCGGGTGAGACTGGCAAGCGCTCAAAAAACTTTTCCAGGCCACCCTGTTTGATAGCCGACTGAAATTTTTCTCGATCTACTTCGGGGATCAGGCCGAGCAAAAGCGTGGCGCCCGATTCGGCGGAGATGACGTGCCACATTTCCGTTTTGCCTACCGCGTCGGGGGCTTCGTTTTGCGTGGCATAGGCGTCATCAGGATGAACCTGGATGGAAAGCTGATCGGTGGGGAAAAGAAATTTCACTAAGAGCGGAAATTCGCGTGAGGCTGGTTGCGATGCGAAGTCGGTGCCACGCCATTCTGAGGGCATTTTCTGCCATGCCTGATTGAGGGGGCCTGATAGCGGGCCCGAATCGATTTTAGATTCCGGGGCTGTGAGCCAGGCTTCGCCAATGGGCTCAGTCAGGTTCGTTTTGTCTGGGTAAATGGGCGCGAGCGAACGCGCGCCCCAGATGCGCGGCATAAATCGCGGTTCAATGCGCGTGGGTTCAGCTTGCACAGATTAAGTGGCGGCTTCAGCGCGCGAGAAAAAACGGCCCAGGCGACGCAACCCTTCGTCGATGCGCTCGATGGAAGTGGCGTAAGAAAGGCGGAGAAAGCCGGGCGCGCCGAAGGCTTCTCCCGGAACCACCGCGACCTGAACTTTATCGAGCAGAAGCTTGGTGATTTCCGTGCATGATTTGGCCAGCGCGTTGGGGCCATGGAGGTGCGCGGAAATATTTGGAAAGGCGTAAAACGCGCCACCGGGATCTTCGCAGGTTATGCCAGGAATGGCGCGCAAGCCGTCGACGATACGCCTGCGGCGACGCGTATATTCGGCGAGCATGGTGGGAACGGAATCCATGGCGCCACGCATGGCTTCGAGAGCAGCGTATTGCGCGATGGAAGTGGGGTTGGAAGTGGATTGGCTTTGCAACTTGATGGAGGCTTGCACTAGAGGTTCAGGGGCGAGGGTATAACCGATGCGCCAGCCAGTCATGGCAAAAGTTTTGGACATCGAGCCGATGATGATGACGTGATCTTTCGAACCAGCGGCGCTGGCGATGGAGTACGGCTTGTGCGGTTTATAGGTGAAATGAGAGTAGCATTCGTCGCTCATTAGCCAGATTTCATGTTTTTTGCAAAGCGCGAGGATGCGTTCGAATTCTTCGGGCGGAACGACGCCGCCGCAGGGATTGCTTGGCGAGTTTAGAAACAGCATGCGAGTTTTGGGAGTGATGGCTTTTTCTATAGCCGCGGCCTTTACGGCGAAGCCATCTTCCGATTTGGCTCGCACGAAAACGGGCGTGCCGGCGGCGTATTTCACGATGTCCGGGTAGCTGACCCAATAGGGCGCGGGAATAATTACTTCGTCGCCGCTTTGAATCAGCAAGCTTACGAGATTAAAAATGGAGTGCTTGCCGCCAACGTTCACGACGCATTCTTTCGCTTCGTAGGCGGAGCCGAGTTCGCGCTTGTGCCAGGCGCAGATGGCTTCGCGTAGGGGCATGATGCCGGCGGTGGAGGTGTATTTGGTTTTGTTTTCGTCGATGGCCTTGATCGCGGCCTTTTTGATGTGGTCTGGCGTAGGAAAATCCGGCTCGCCGGGGCCGAAGTCGGCGACATCCACGCCACGCGCTTTCAACTTGTCGGCTTCCGCAATGACCGCGGCAGTGGGAGAGATTTGAATGCGGTTGATGCGGTCCGTTAACTGAACTTTTGCTCTGGTGGTCGGTGATGAAGCCATGGGTGAATCTCCTCTATGACGGTCAGAGCCATGATGGCGCTCTGCTTAAAAAATTTTGGCGCGCAACTTTTGTTCTACAACGGCGGGTACCAGGTCGGTCAACGGTCCGCCAAGTTGCGCAATTTCGCGCACCAATTTTGCGCTTAGATAACTGTACGGCTCGCCGGGCAACATGAAAACAGTTTCGAGGCGCGGCTCCAGTTTGCGATTCATCAGGGCCATCTGCAATTCGTATTCGTAATCGGAGACGGCGCGAATGCCGCGCAAGATTACGCCCGCGCCGCGCTTGCGCGCGTAATCGACCAGCAAGCCTTTGAATACGTCGACTTCCACGGCGGGCCATTGCTTGGTGACCTCGCGCAGCATCTCTACGCGTTCGGGGACGGTGAAGAGCGGCTGCTTATCGACATTCTGCAGCACCGCGACGATCACCAGGTCGAACATTTTCTCGCCGCGCTCAATCAGATCGAGGTGGCCGTTAGTAACCGGATCGAAGGAGCCGGGGTAGATAGCTACGGACGTCTTCATTTTGTTTTTGGCGAGTGCCACAGAATGCAATTATTCTAACTCACCCGTGATTTGCGGGACAGGCAAAGGTGCGCGGAGCGAAAAAGACACTGCGCGAGCGGGTCGAGTGTGCCAGTATGCGGTGCGCGAAACACGGCTATCGCGCGTAGAGATTATTCAAAGAGAGGGCGGCACAATAATGAGGAAGTCGAAGGTCTGGTTGAGGGGACTAAGTCTGATGATATTGAGCGCGCCGCTTCACGGGCCATCGCGGGCGCAGGAAACGCAGCCGTCGAATATGCAGACAGTGACGCCTGGACTGAATCTTATGCCTGTTCCTGCGAGCGTCCAGTTGGGAAGCGGCACCCTCAGAATTGACGCGAGCTTCACGGTGGCGTTTACGGGTCACACTGACGCGAGGGTGACGGGTGCGTCGGAACGATTTGTCGAGCGACTGGGGAAACAAACGGGGCTTCTGATGGGGATGAAGCCTGGGAACGGAACGAAAGCTACGTTGGTGGTGCACGTCGATCATGACAGCAAGTCTGTGCAGGAACTGGGCGAAGACGAATCGTACACTTTGGAAGTGACGCTGACCGGGGCCAGTATCACCGCGCCGAACGATCTTGGCGCGCTGCATGGATTGCAGACTTTTTTGCAACTGGTGAGCATATCGCCGGAGGGATTTGTGGCGCCGGCGGTAATTATCAAGGACATACCTCGATTTCCCTGGCGCGGATTGATGATCGATACAGCTCGGCATTTTATTCCGCTCGAAGTGTTGCGCCGGAATATCGATGGCATGGAAGTGGTGAAGATGAACGTATTTCACTGGCATCTCTCGGAAAATCAGGGCTTCCGGGTGGAGAGCAGGAAATTTCCGAAGCTGCATGAGATGGGTTCGAACGGGCTGTACTACACGCAGGATGAGATTCGCGGGTTGATCGCGTTTGCGCGGGAGCGCGGGATTCGGGTGGTGCCGGAGTTCGATCTGCCGGGACATAGTACGGCGTGGTTTGTGGGCCATCCGGAATTTGCGAGCGCGCCGGGACCATTTACGATTGAACGTCGATGGGGCGTCTTCGACCCGGCATTTGATCCAACCAACGATAAAGCTTACAAATTCCTCGACGAGTTCATTGGGGAGATGGCGAAACTTTTCCCGGACCATTTTTTTCATGTGGGCGGGGACGAGGTCAATGGCAAGCAGTGGGATGCTAATCCGAAGATTCAGGGGTTTATTCGCGCGCATGATTTGAAAGGGAACGCGGGATTGCAGCTTTATTTCAACAAAAAACTGCAAGGCATCGTTAGTAAGCACGGCAAGAGCATGGTGGGTTGGGACGAGGTGCTGGACCCCACGCTGCCGAAAGATATCGTCATTCAGTCGTGGCGCGGGCAGGATTCGCTGGCTGAAGCAGCGAAGCAGGGCTACCGCGGAATTCTTTCGCATGGCTATTACCTGGACCTGGGATGGAGCGCGGCGCGGCATTATGCTATCGATCCGTTGGGCGATGCGGCGGCCAATCTTTCGGCGGAGGAGAAACAGCGCATTCTGGGCGGGGAATCGTGCATGTGGTCGGAATACGTGAACGCGGAAAATATTGATTCGCGCATCTGGCCGCGTAACGCCGCGATTGCGGAGCGCCTGTGGTCGCCGCAGGAGGTACGCGACCCGGCTTCCATGTATGCGCGGTTGCATGTACTGAGCGCGCAACTGGAATGGCTGGGGCTTACACACCAGCACAATTACACGCGGATGCTGCATCGCATTGCGGGCCCGGCAAGCTCCGAGGAATTTAACGCGCTGCGCACTTTAGCGGATGTGGTGGAGCCGGTTAAAGATTACGCGCGGGAACAAACCGCTGCGGAACCGGCTACCAGCGATACGGCATTGAATCGGGTGGTAGACGCGATTCCGCTGGAAAGCAGAGCTGGGCGGGAGTTCAGCGAAATGGTGGATACGTACTTGGCGTCCAGTTGTCACGACGCGGCGACGGGGGCGCAAATTCGTGCACGGCTTATTTTGTGGCGGGACAATGATGCGAAGCTGCAGCCCTTGGCACAGCGATCATTTCTGGTGAAGGAAGTTGCGGCTACGTCGCAGGATTTAGCGGCGGTTGCTTCCGTGGGATTAGCGGCGCTTGATGCGGTGGTGCACGGCGGCAATACCGAGGAGGCGTGGAAAGCTCAACAGAGCGCGGTGGTACAAGAGGCGTTAAAGCCAAAGGGGCAATTGCTGTTGATGCCTGCGCCGGCGATTCAGAAATTGGTGGATGCGGTGTCCACTGGCGGCAGTTGTGCCGCGGCTACATCATAGTTTTGGTACCCCTAGCTCTAGGGGCGTCTACAGGAAAAAATTCAGCCAAGTCTGGGCGGTATATTCTTTACAAAAATATATTTTGCGCTATGTTTAGGGTTGGTGCTCCAAGCTGATTGCTGCAGCGAGAGCCCGGCAGCCGCACATTCGAGCGGGGAGTGTATGGAGGGCCATGGAGGTATCGATGAAAATAAACAGGTTCATTTTGGCGGTGTCGGTGGCCGGATTCTTTTTGGGAGCCGGTATTGCCAAGGCAGACCTGATTCCCGGTGGAGTGGTTGATATCGGAGGCACGGGATTCGGAGCTGTAAACACCGTATTAACTTTCCAAGGAACGGGGCAAGGCATGGGTTCCGTCGAGTCGGGATGTGTGGGCGTGAGCAGCGCCGGCGTTCTGAATACGACGGGTTCATCGGTATGTCAGGGTGGAAATGTGGGAGGAAACGAGAAAGCACCGGCGAGCTTTCCTCACAATCAAACTTTCCTGGTCAGCAATGCCTCAAAAATCGGCCTGGTGTTTAATGCCGCTCAGCCGGCTGGAGGAGCGATCACCGTCAGCAATCTGACTTTGGCGCTTTTTAATTCCAGCGGTGCGGTGGGATTTACATCAGGAACATTTACTTCCCTCACTTTAACTACCACGCAACCTGGAATCGGCAATTCCGGGTTTCTATTCGTGCTAGACCCTACGCAAGCGGCGGCGGCGCAGACGGCGATCAACGGAGGATTTGATCTGTTGGGGCTGTCCGCGACAACTACACCGGCGGCTGGCGGACCAGAGACATTTTTCCTGACAGACGCTTCTGGAACTCCTGTTCCGGAAGCGAGTACGCTTTCTTCCTTGGCCATCGGCTTGGTCGGGCTGGCGTTCTTAGCGGCTGCGCGACGGGCATAAACCACGGTTGGCCTAATATTCTTGAGCGAAGTTCAACTTGATGAGTTCCGCCCCGGCACATACAGGTGCCGGGGTTTTTGTTGTGGCAGCATGAACATGAAAGTGATGCGCCAAGCGGGGAATTGTGTTGCGGGCAAATGATAGTTCCAGGTGGTGTTTTGATTCTCGAAGCGGGTTTTATTTGGTAGCGCTAACGGGAATCGAACCCGTATTTCGGCCTTGAAAGGGCCGCGTGCTAACCGTTGCACCA
>Ga0307475_10000424_pt1 | contig 25237 bp, 26 predicted proteins | sample atmos_gasesECM1C_FD_203317 | JGI IMG/M metagenome (GOLD analysis project Ga0307475, IMG submission 203317) | Hardwood forest soil microbial communities from Morgan-Monroe State Forest, Indiana, United States - atmos_gasesECM1C_515 | ecosystem: Environmental > Terrestrial > Soil > Temperate... | reverse complement strand
GCCGCCGCCGGAAACGTGCGCCAAGGAGAAACCGTGATCGCCATCGGCAATCCGGGCGGCGCCATGCCGTTCGCGGTCACCAAGGGAATCGTCAGCGCGGTGGGCAAATTTTCCGCGGCCGGCCCCGGGATCTGGATTCAGACCGATGCCAACATCAATCCCGGAAACAGCGGCGGCCCGCTCCTGAACGCCCGCGGTCAAGTCATCGGGATCAACACCCTCAAGCTGGCGAGGAAAAATGTCAGCGGTATCGGCTTTGCCATCAGTGCCACGGACCTTCTCACCGTCCTGCGCAAGTTTTATCCGGCTCTTGGGCCGGAGTAAGTCCTGAGATTGCCCTCGCGAATCCCCTGTGCTAGCATCCGCCTCGTGCGGACCCTAGCTGTCCGGGGTTTCGCACTGCTTCGAGAGCGGACCAGGGGATTTAGCTAACTCTTCGTCCTTCTTCGCAGGACCCAGGGAAAGGGCCGCGCTCTCAAACCCCAGCATCACAAGCCAGGCGCAGGCCCGCGCCTCCATCGTGCTCGGCGGACCTCGCCCAATGGAGGTCTGTATGAAGAGCTATCCCACTGCGGACATTCGCAACGTTGGCATTGTCGGCCACGGCGGCACCGGAAAGACGCAACTGGTGTCGTCGTTGCTGTACACCGCGGGCATGACGCCGCGATGGGGGAAAGTTGCGGACGGCAGCACCACCACGGATTGGGATGAAGAAGAAATCGCCCGAAAAATTTCCATTCAGACCGGCCTGGCTTATGCCGAATGGCCGTGCACGCTCTGCTCCGGCAACAACGTAAAAATAAATTTCCTCGATCTCCCCGGCTATTCCACCTTCATCACCGAAACGAAAGCTTCCCTGATCGCCGCTGACGCCGCGCTGATCGCCGTCGACGCCCACGTCGGCGCGCAGGTCACCACCGAAAAAGTTTGGGATTACTGCACGGAGTACGACATTCCGCGCGCGTTTGTGCTCACCTGGATGGATCGAGAGCTTTCCAGCTTTGAGCGCTCCATGGAATCGCTGGAGTCCGTGTTTGGCCGCAACGCGGTTGCGCTGCAGCTTCCCATCGGCACCGAAAGAGGGTTTCGCGGCGTCATCGACCTGGTGGCCATGAAAGCGCACATGTACAAGCCCGATGGCGACGGCAAACCTTCCATCGAAGAAATTCCCGCCGCGCTGGCCGATGAAGCAAAAGCGGCGCACGAAAAATTGGTCGAAATGGTTGCCGAGGGCGACGACGACCTGATGGAAGAATTCTTCCGCGAAGGTACGATTCCCATCGAAGATTTGATTCCTGGCGTGCGCAAAGCCATCGTCGCTGAGAAAATCTTCCCCGTCTTGATGGTTTCCGCCCTGCGCAACGTTGGCACCGCCAGCCTGCTAACTTTCATCGCCGATGTCTTCCCGCATCCCGACGAGCATTCGCAGGTCGGATACAAAGAGCCCAAGGCCCAGGGCGACCGCATCGAACGCAAGTACGACGACAGTCAGCCGCTTTCGCTATTCGTCTTCAAGACCCTCGCTGATCCCTTTGCCGGCCGCATCAACTATTTCAAGGTAAAAAGCGGCGTGCTCAAGAACGACGCCACGCTCCTCAACTACAACCGCAGCCTCCCGGAACGCTTTCAGCACACGCAAGTCGTGCAAGGCAAGCAGCTCACCGAAATCCACGAGCTGCACGCCGGCGATATCGGCGCCATCGCCAAGCTGAAGGAAACCACTACCGGCGAGACGCTCGGCGACAAAAACTCCCCGATCTATTATCCGCCTGCGCAGCTTCCCGAGCCGTCCATCACGTTCGCGATCGAGCCCAAAACCCGCGCCGACGAAGACAAAATCGGTGTCGGCATCCACAAGATCATGGAAGAAGATTCCGCGCTGCGTTTTTCGCGCGATCCGCAGACCAAGGAATTCTTGCTGGCCGGCTCAGGCCAGCAGCACATCGAAGTGGTTGTAGCCAAGCTGCACAAGCGCTATCACGTCGACCTTACGCTCAAGCCGCCCAAAGTTCCCTACCGCGAAACCATTCGCGGCAAGGCCGACGCCGAAGGCAAGCACAAAAAACAGTCCGGCGGGCACGGCCAGTTCGGCGTCTGTCGCGTCAAAATGGAGCCTATCGAGCGCGGCAAAGGCATCGAGTTCGTCGATGACGTTTTCGGCGGCGCGATACCAAGGAACTGGATTCCCTCCGTGGAAAGAGGAATTCGCGAAGCCGCCGCGCGCGGTTATCTCGCCGGATTCCCAATGGTTGATTTCCGCGCCATCCTCTACGACGGCAAATACCACGACGTCGATTCCTCCGACATCGCTTTCAAGATAGCCGGCTCGCTGGCCTTCAAGGAAGCCATGAAGCAAGCCCGGCCGGTGTTGCTCGAGCCGGTCATGCACGTCGAAGTCTATGCTCCCGACCAATATTCGGGCGACCTGATGGGTGATCTCAGCAGCAGGCGCGGCCGCATCGCCGGCAGCGACCTGCGCGGCCACAACGTAATCATCAAAGCGCAAGTGCCCTTGGCCGAAATGCTCACCTACGCGAACGACCTGATCTCGAAAACGCAAGGTCGCGCCACGTACTCCATGGAATTTTCCCACTACGACTACGTCCCCAATGAGCTCGCCGACAAAGTAATCGCCGCCCACAAGGCCGCCCACGGCGAACAACTCGTCGAAGAAGAGGCGTAGCAGCGCCGCTCAATCAGGAGAACACGAAGCAGGGAGAATTGGCGTTAGCTCAGTTTCCGGTTATCCGACCCATGCATTCAAACTTATCGGGCACAATCTCCGATTGTCAGCACGGTTTCTTGACGGGTCACTCGGAATCCGATATATTGGACTCCGACCGATGAAACGAGACCTGAATTCATTCCTTCCGTTATCGGCAGCTTCCCTGCATATCCTTCTCTCCCTCGCCGCCGATGACTTGCACGGCTACGGCATCATGCAAGAGGTTTTGCGACAGTCAGAAGGTAAGTACAAGCTAGGCCCGGGCACGCTCTATGACAATCTGCAAAAACTGACCGAACATAGTTTCGTGCTGGAACTTGGCCACCGCGCAGGTGATGACGACCCTCGGCGACGCTACTATCGGCTCAGCACGAAAGGGCGCGCTGTCCTCTCTGCCGAGATAGCGCGTCTGGAACGCGTAATTCGCGAAGGTAAATCACGTCTGCAGTCTCTCCGGCCAAGGAAAGCTTAATGCTTCGGCTCTGTTATCGTTGCCTCCTTCGATTCCATCCGGCGCGTTTTTGCGAACGCTTCGCGGAAGAAATGCTGTCGATTTTCGACCATGTCGAAGGAAGAGCGTTGAGGAGTAAGCTCGTTGCAGATGCCTTCGTCTCCTTGCTGCGGCAATGGACCATGCGACCGCAAAATTGGGAGCAGAAAGCAGCTGCCAGCATACCAATCGGCGCGGCAGCCGCACCTGCCTTTTTTACATTGGGAGAGCTCAAGGTCCGCAAAAGCGCATTATTCTGCGGAGCGGTTCTGACATTGATTTTGTATTGCGGCCTGTTCCTGGCCCTTAGGCACAGCAGGAAGCACTACGTCTATCTACCCTCAGCACTCAGCGAGTCAGTAGTGAGTCCGGAGAGGCAGCCGCTCGACTCTTATGCTGGAGTGTACTTTTTGGACCCGCCAAACAAGCTCACCGTGATACTCACGGCACGAAGTGGACACCTTATGGTTGAAATGCCGAGAGAATGGAAGTCGGTATTAGTGCCGGTCTCAGGGACTAGGTTTGTTTTCTCGGACGGCCAAGAGAACTGGATTGAGTTTTCGAAGCACGGCAACGGTGTGATTTATGGGATACGCGTGCATCGGAACGGCTCTGAATTCCAAGCGCATCGCGTCATGAACTGAATTCATAGTCTAATACTCTGTCCAAAGCCCTGATGTCCATGCTACGGCGACGGCGCTAGGAGAAGCGGGGCAGGAACATCCCTGTGCGCTTGGTGTGTTCCGCGAAGCTGGGGCCGAATTCTTGGGTGAGGAAGGATTCTTCGCGGCGGGCCTTGGTGTAAAAGGAAAGCCAGGCGACGGCTACGGCGAGCAAACCCCGGACTTCGCCTACGGCGACCGCGGTGCCCAGCAGCCCCAGCAAGATTCCCGTGTAGATCGGATGGCGGATGTTCCGGTAGGGGCCGGTGCGAATCAGTTCGTGTCCCTCTTTCAGAGTCACGACTCCGCTCCAGTTGGCGCCAAGATGCCAGCGTGCCCAAATCGCGATGGCCACGCCAGCGCCGGTGAGCGCAACACCGACCCACGCGGCGGCATCGCTTGCAGGAACGAAACGTGCGCCCAACCACCCGTAGTGCGCCTCACGCCGAAGCAAGTAAAACGCAACCACCAGCGGCAACACGTAGCGGAACCGCTGGCCCCATGATCCGCGCCTTTTCGTCTTCTTCAGCTTGAACGCCGAAATGATCCAGTACAAACCGAACAGAAACCAGAGCGCGTTGATCCACAGCCGTTGCGATGACAAATCCAATGTCACCTCCATCACCAAGTCCTGTAGCGCAGGGCGGAGTCTTCGCAGCCCTGCGGCTTTTCTCTTCCGCGGTTCGGCAAGGGCATGCGCAAACCAAGTCTTAAGTGTGAGTCAGTACGCCGCCGTGTCAAGCCCGCCAGCCCCCGGGGGACGGCAACTCTGCCCCATCCCGCGGGTTCAGCGGGATGAATCTCCCGATTGGCGTCCGCCCCACGAACCGAAACGCCCGTCCGTTTCGTCTCGACTTCGCACTTAGGCTAGAATGCCGCACTGCTGAACATACTCTTTCCCGGAGCGCAGCCGATGACTAAAGGCATTTCCACGCATCGCAGACTTCTGGGCAGTAGCATCGCGATAAGTGTTTGTTTCTGGGCGGCCATCTCGCCAGCCTTCGCGCAGCAGTCCGCTCCGCGTGATCCAGCGGAGCCCCAGCAAGGCCAGCCGCATCCGAAGCTGTTGCCTCGCCCAGCAGCGGCCATTGCGCGCCAAAGCGTCGACGAAAAATCGATGCGCGCCCTCATCGACCAACTCGTTTCCTGTGGGACTCGCCTATCTCTTTCTTCCTGGACCGAGCCGAAGCGCGGTATTGGTTGCGGCCGCGATCGCATCGTTGCGCGCCTGAATGAAATCGCCAAGGATTCGGGCGGCAAGCTGCAAGTGATTGTCGATAAATTCGATTCCACATCCGAGCGAACTTCCGGCAAGCCGCTCCACCTGGAAAGCGTTTACGCCATTCTTGCCGGTTCCGATCCAAACCTAGCGAAAACGCTCTTCATCGTTTCTGGCCACTACGACTCGCGGCCATCCGACGTGATGAACGCCGAAGCGGACGCGCCCGGCGCGGACGACGATGCCTCCGGCGTTTCCGTCAGCGTGGAGTCCGCGCGCCTGCTCAGCAAAGCCGCTGCGACCGGCAGGGGCGGATACCGCGCCACGCTGCTCTTCGCTGCCATTCCCGGCGAAGAACAAGGCTTGCTCGGAGGCTATCGGTTGCTCGAATGGGCCAAGCAGCAGGGCGACACCATCGGCGGAATGCTCGATGACGACATCGTGGGCGACGATCCCTCGCCGGGAGCGCCGCATCGCGTACGCCTGTTCTCCGGCAACGGTGAGATCGACGATAGCGATTCACCCGGCCGCGAACTGGCCCGCGCCATCGAGGAAATCGACGGCCGCGAAAACATCCGCATGATTTTCCGCGTCGATCGCTACGGCCGGGGCGGCGACCACTATCCGTTCTACAAAGCCGGGTTGCCCGCCGTGCGCTTCACAGAGCCCCTCGAGGATTACACTCACCAGCACCAGACGCCGCGCACGGAAAACGGCATCGAGTACGGCGATTTCGCAAAATACCTGAACCTGAGCTTTCTCGGCGACGTCGCCCGCGACAATGCCGAGGCGTTGGGGCAATTGGCGCTGGCTCCTGCGCCGCCTACGAACGCTCGGCTCACTGGTGCTGTCACCCCGGACGCCAAAGTATCCTGGTCTGCCGAGGATGATCCCGAACGCGCTGGCTTTGAGATCCTATGGCGCGAAACGACGGAACCGCGCTGGCAGGTCTACGACTTTGCCGTATCACCAGGCGAAACGGTGCTGCACGGTGTCTCAACCGACAATCATTTCTTCGCCGTCCGAGCCGTCGGCAAGAATGGTGCCCGCTCCATCGCCGTGCCCACGGAAATGGAACGTCGCCCGCCGCCTCTGCCGGCCGGCACAAAGCAATAATGAATCGCAGGCCAGAAGAATGCCCTGTCGGACAAGCCATGTTGGAGTGCGGCGGACTTGCCGCCGCTTTCGGGGTCGCAGCGCTGCTGTGACGTGTCCGATTGTCAGCGGAGTTGTGGATGGCGAAAGATTATTTCTTAACGGGCAATACCTGCGGTCCGTCCACTCCAAAATCCCAGACAAATAAATTCATTCCGTCCGGCAGAATCTCCGCCAGCGCGTACTCTCCGGGTGGCAAAGGCTCACCGAGCGTAAACCTGTACACGGTCGCGGCTACTTCCCATCTCTGAATGGCAATGGATTTCCGTTCTGTGCCCACGTCTTGCCCAAACATGCTCCGTATCGACTCCAACTGCCTCTTGTTTCCCTTGACCGTGGCGCGTACCAACTCCACCTCCGGCCCCGATTCCCCAGGCCGGCTACTTTGATATACGCTGGAAACTCGGTCCGGATCCGGCGGCGCCTCCCGCAAATAAAACTCCGGCCCGCCCGAAGTGATGCGAGTTTTCGCCTTCGCACCCGGGATTTCCACGTTGCGTTTTCCTGGGACAATAGGAATTGGCGAAAGCACCTGCTTCAAAAATGTTTTCTTGTCCGTCTTTACCTGCGAACCCACCTGCTCCAGCGGCGTCACCGACTTCCCTTCAATCGCAAACATTCCTTCGCCCGGCGGCAGAAATACCCCCGGCGCCACTTGCAAGCTCGCGTCAACGTCCAGCACCGTCTCAATCCTCGTTGCCTCTTCTTGGGCGTGGATTTTTCCCAGCAGCGCCGCCGAAGCTTTATCCGCCTCCGCCTGTGCCTTCACGGTACCATCCCAGTCAACTAGGGCCGCCGGAATCTCCTCCCAATCACCCCGCTCCAGGCTGAAATACCTCACCCTGTCGCCCTTTCGCTGATACTCCCGCACCAATTGGAAGTTTCCGTCCTTGAGCACGAGTTTTTTCCCCCGCGTCAGGCGGGCGGCCGCGGCCGCATCTTCGGCCGAACCTTGCTTGGTGTCGGCGGCCTGCTGACGGTCGGCTGACCCAGCTGACACACCATGTTCGTCGCGACACAAGTGTTCAGCGGAGTTGCTCGCTGCCACGCACGCGAATGCAACAAGGCAGACAATACAGAGCGACACGGAAGAACGGCTCATAAGGTGTTCCGAAGGACTGCGATGCGCCACATTGCGCCTCGGTTTGCCTTCGGGGATGAGCATAGCGCCGCGGATGGCGCTCGGCAACCGGCATCAAAATCAGGGATTTGCGAACATCCTCAACAACCGGAGCGGCGCCCTTTCGCCAAGCGGTTGAAAAACTCCTCGCAGCCAAATGAAAAAGCTCTCCGCTTTATCCGGAGAGCTTAAAAGAAAACGTCGAGTTCAAAGCAGGCCCGGCTGGTCCAGCCGCCGCAGCGGAAGGCCATCGAGGCTAGTGCGTGCAGCGCGGGAACAGTGTCACCAACACCATCAAATCCGACAAGGTGAAAAGCCACTGATCCGCCTGAATTCCGGCAGCTTCCGCCGCCCTCGCGATGAAGCCCAAATGCCGGCTCTTCGCGAAGTTGCGCAGGTGGTCCACACAAATCCCCGTAAGGTTGGCCACCTCGGAATCGGTGAATATCTTCTGGCTCGCTTTGACGGTAACCACGGCCCTTGGCCCTCTTTTCTTCTCCGTCTTACTTGGCCCTACCCGCTTAGATGCTGGGCTCATCCTACGGGCTGCATTATGTAAGAGCAATAGTCGTTCCGTTAGTTACGCGAAAAACGATTCGGCTAGTACTTTGTGCCCAAAATCGCAGGATAATGCGCGTTTTTTGCACACGCAAGGCGTGCGCTGGAGCTAGTACTCGCGCGCATAAAATTCACACTACGGTAAAATTTGTCCTATTTTTGCGAAGCAGATATGGGTTTCGGTAGGCTCGCTGCAATTTCGCGCATCTGTTTCTCATGCCGGATCTGGTGGGACCCCAAAAGGAAAAACCATTCATACGCATTCAGTGACCCCAGGAATGGATGGCGCCACCTGTAGGCGCTCAGGTCGCGGTTCCGGGTTTCCTCGATCAACGCCAGCGTGCCTCTCCGAACGTCTCTCAGTTCCGCGAGCATAGCGTCCTTTTCGCGCAAGAGCTGAGGATCCACGGGAATTGGCGTTTTCAGGCGAGCAAGACGGATTTCCGCAAACACGAAGGGTAGGCGAAATCGCTTCCATATTGGAGTGGGCTTGGGCTGCTTTTTAAGAATCCTGCCGGCTGCCCCTACCACCGCGCGCTCCACGGTCATTATGTGGGCGATGAGTTCTGCGGCCGACCAGGCACCCTCCCGTGGACATGTCTTCCAGAGGTCAGCCGGGACAGCATCAGCCGCCCGCAGCAGGTTGTGCTGCGAACGGTCCAGTTTCTCAAGGATGGGTTCGAGCGGTGGCACGACGTTTTTTGGCCAAAAAATTTGACGTTCGCTGGTCTGAAGGCAGCCGTTTTACAGCGCGGCTCCGCCGGCTTGCTCGAAAGCTTGCGCCAGTTGCAGGACGCGACCTTCCCCGAAAGGCGGACCGAAAATCTGCAAACCGACCGGAAGCTTTCCACAGATTTTGCCACAAGGTACGGAAATCCCTGGGACCCCGGCTAGAGAACCAGTAACCGTATAAATATCAGCAAGATACATCTGTAAGGGATCGCCTGTCCGCTCTCCGAGCTTAAAGGCGGGCACCGGCGAGGTTGGCGTAACGATCGCGTCGACTTTGGTAAAGGCATCGCGGAAATCCTGCGCGATCAGCGCGCGCACTTTCTGGCCTTTCAGGTAATACGCATCGTAATACCCGGCAGAAAGGACGTATGTTCCAAGGACGATGCGGCGTTTCACTTCCGTGCCAAAGCCTGCGCCACGAGTCTTCCGGTACATGGAGAGCAGGGAATCGCCATCCACGCGCAGGCCGTAGCGCACCCCGTCATAGCGCGCGAGGTTGGAGCTAGCCTCCGCGGTGGCAATTATGTAGTAGACCGCGATGGCATAGTCCGTGTGCGGCATGCGAATTTCCCGAACCTCGCAGCCGAGCTTCCGGTACAGCTCGATGCCCGCCTCAACCTTCTTGCGGACCTCGGGGTCCATGCCCGCGCCGAAATATTCCTTCGGGATGCCGATGCGCAGTCCCTTCACCGGTTTGTCGGCCTCGGCGCGGTAATCCGGGACGGGCGCCGTGGTGGATGTGGAGTCGTTCGCGTCGCGCCCGGCAATAATTTGCAAAACTGTGGCGATGTCGTGCACGTTTTTGGCAAAAGGGCCGATTCGGTCGAGCGAGGAGGCAAAGGCGATCAGGCCGTAGCGCGAAACACGGCCGTAGCTCGGCATCATGGCGGGGATTCCGCAGAACGAACCTGGCTGACGAATCGACCCTCCCGTATCGGTTCCGAGGGATACTACCGCCAATCCGGCAGCGACGGCCGCAGCGGACCCCCCGCTGGAGCCTCCTGGTACACGATCGGGCGCTTCCGGATTGCGCACCGGCCCGTAGGCCGAGTTCTCATTGGAACTGCCCATGGCGAATTCGTCGCAATTGGTCTTGCCCAGGATGACCGCGCCCGCGGCTTCGAGGCGCTGGACGGCCGTAGCGTCATACGGCGGAATATAATTTTCCAGAATCTTCGAGCCGCAGGTAGTGCGCACTCCGCGCGTGCTGATGACGTCTTTAACGGCAATAGGGACGCCGGCGAAAGGCGGCAACGGCTTTCCAGCGGCGACCAATGCGTCCACACGCTCGGCTTGGGCGAAGGCGCGGTCCTGTGAGAGTGTGAGGTAGGCGTTTAGTTCTGGGTTACGCGCGTCGATCCGCTTGTAATAATCCGAGGCGAGCTCTCGCGCGGATATCTTCTTCCCAGTGAGCGCGTCTTTCACTCCATCGATGGTCCAGTTTGTTGTCATCATCACACCAGCGCCAAGATGCTGGCGCTACGCGGGCGTCAGCGCTCGATCACCTTCGGTACGCGGAAATACGGAGGCTCGGGGTCGGGCGCTTGCTTCAAGATTTCAGGCGCCACATCGCAGGGGACAACCACGTCCTCGCGCAAGGTCGCGTCGGCGGTTTGGTCGTCGGCCAGCACCTGGGCCATCGGCTCGACGTTCGTGGTGTTGAGCTCGTTTAGTTTGCCGGCGTACTCGAGTATTTCATCGATCTGCTTGCGGTACGTTTCAAGCTCGGACTCGCTGAGGTCGAGATAAGCCAAGTCGGCTACCCTGAAGACGTCTTCCCGAGTGATTCTCATCGCGCTGCACTAACCTCGGCGGTTTTGCGCGGATATTTTTTGGCGATGTAGGTGTCGACCAGCGATTGGAAGGCGGCCGCCAACTCATCGTAGTTGCCTTCCAGAGTCACATCTTTCTTGCCGTCGATGTAGACGGGGCAGCGTGGGGCTTCTCCGGTGCCGGGCAGGCTGATGCCGATGTTGGCCGCTTTGGATTCGCCAGGTCCGTTGACGATGCAGCCCATGACTGCCAGGGTCATCGTCTCCACACCATCATATTGTGTCTTCCAGATGGGCATCATGTCGCGGATGTAGCTCTGAACACGTTCCGCTAACTCCTGGAACGTGGAGCTGGTGGTGCGTCCGCAGCCGGGGCACGCGGTGACGCTGGGCGAAAACGAGCGCAGGCCAAGCGCCTGGAGCAATTCGCACGCGGCGTAAACCTCTTCGCGGCGGTCGCCGCCAGGCCGCGGCGTGAGCGAAATACGGATGGTATCGCCAATGCCGTCGTAGAGAAGAATGCCCAGCGAGGCCGCGGACCAAATCTGGCCTTTCATGCCCATGCCGGCTTCCGTGAGGCCGAGATGCAGGGGCTGCTCCGTCTTTCCGGAGAGATGGCGATACACGGTGATGAGGTCGCGCGGCCGCGAAGTCTTGCAGGAAATAATGATTTGGTCGTGGCGCAAACCGGATTCGAGGGCGAGCTCCGTAGATTCCAGCGCGGAAAGCACCATGCAATCATTGATGATTTCTTCGGAATCCTTGCCAAGATTCCGGTCGGTGTTCTCCTGCATCTTGCGCATGACCAGTTCTTGATTGAGTGAGCCGCCATTGACGCCGATGCGCACGGGCTTTCCGTTGTCGCGAGCGATCTTGCAGATGGTGGAAAATTGCTCGTCACGGCGCTGACCGGCGCCAACGTTGCCGGGATTGATGCGGTATTTGTCGAGCGCGACCGCGCAGTCCGGAAATTTCGTGAGCAAGACGTGACCGTTGTAATGGAAATCACCAATGATGGGGACTTTGCATCCCGCGGCAAGCAGGCGCTTCTTGATTTCGGGGACGGCGGCGGCGGCCTCCGGAACATTCACAGTGACGCGCACAATTTCAGAGCCGGCTTCGGCAAGCTCCATACATTGCCGCGCGGTGCCGGAGGCATCCGCGGTGTCCGTGTTGGTCATGGACTGAACGACAATGGGCGCGCCGGCACCGACGCGGACGTGGCCGACGTTCACACCGTGCGTTTTTCGCCTCGGATGAAGAGTGGCGGTGGCGTCAGAACCTGCGATTTGGGTAAGCATTGGTATTCAATTCTAGCGTGAGTTCCGAGAAAGAAGAAGAATTTGCCACAGAAGCACCGAGAGCACAGAGTTGGAAGCAAGGACGCAGGGGCGTCCGGAATCGATGAGTCGGCTGGGAGTGGGCTGCAAGTCTTGCGGACGAGGGGGCACCCCCCTCCCCCTGTTTTTTACAAGTGTTCATTCTAAACGTAGTTAAAGTGCTTTGTTTTGATACACTTTTGCAAGTGTTGATTCTAAAGGTAGTTGCTGTCTCGATGTTTTTGCAGCCCTTCGCGGAGTGCGCTGCGTTCGGGACGCGGAAGCGAGCGCCGATCGGGAAGTTGGCGTTACTGGGGATTGTCGCGCCGAAGAGTTGGGGTACCCCCACCCCGGGTGTTTTGGAAAAAGAGGCCGCAAGCTGTTGAAAACAAACGCCGAGCGCCGGAAAAAGAGAATGAAGAGGCTGCAAGAGATTGAAAGGTCGAGCCTTAGGGCTGGAGCGACGGGAAGGGTAGGAGAGGTTTCTTCGAGATAACACGCGTAACTGTAACCCAGATCTGGACGTCTGTCAATAGTAAACTGTAAGTTCAGGGTTTTGAATGGATTGCGGACGATGCTGAGTCTTGGGTCGGCGGCGATTGAGGAAGATCAGAAGGCGACGTGAAGAAATGCTCGACCTTTGCAAGAAACAGAAGCGACCTCCCTGCGTTGATTGAGATGCCAAGCCAGGAGGCTGAGTACCCCGTGATCCGCCACTGTAACAACCGCGACTTTGAGCTGATTTGGACCATCATCAACGATGGCGCGCAGGCATATAAAGGGACCATCCCCGCAGATCGCTGGACAGAACCGTACATGTCCAGGGAGAAATTGCAGGATGAAATCGATGAGGGTGTTGTGTTCTGGGGTTACGAGGAGGCCGGGGCATTGGTAGGCGTTATGGGCATCCAACAGGTACAGGACGTGACTCTCGTTCGGCACGCCTATGTTCGCACCAGCAGCCAGAAGCGAGGAATTGGCGGGCACTTGCTATCCCATTTGCGAGAGCTGGCAACCGGGCCGATGTTGATCGGCACGTGGGCGGCCGCGGTGTGGGCGATCCACTTCTATGAAAGGTACGGCTTTCAAATGGTCAGTCCCCAGGAGAAAGACCGACTACTCAAACGGTATTGGACCATTCCCGAACGCCAGATCGAGACGTCCGTAGTTCTGGCAGACCGGAAGTGGTGGCAACTAAGCGTTGAAGCGTGACGCTTCCTCGACTCGTTCTAGCGGGCTGCTCCTGGAGGGCATGCGCGAACCCCATTCAGGATTGACCATGTGCCTGATAGAGCGTGATTGGCTGAAGCCCGGCCTCTACAGCCATGGTGCCGCCGAGGCCGAGGCGTCGGCGTGTTCGCGCAGGGCGGCGACGCAGAAGGCGATGTGCTCTTCGATGGGGACGGCCGGCCGCCCAGCGCGTCAGTGCGTGGCGATTGCTGCAGGCTCGGGTGCGGCTGGCGAATCTTCCAAAGACAGCGCGATGTGGGCGAGTTTCTCCAGCTCGTTACGGAAATTAGTCCAATAATCGGCGCCTACGGATTGGACGAAGCGGTGCTGGGCCTTGCGCCAGGCGGGGAGGCTGGCAGCGAGGGTACGCTCACCTTTGGGAGTCAGCGTGAGGAAGCGCTGGCGCTTGGTGGAGCGATCGGAGACCGACAGGAGACCTTGCTTCTTGAGGAGGCGGAGGCTGCGCGTGAGGGTGGTGCCGTCGATGACCAGGAGGTCGGCTAAGGCAGAGATGGAGGTGGGCTGGGTCTTGGCGATGCCGACGAGAATGCTGAACTGTGTGGAACGGATGCCAAAAGATTCGAAGGCTTGGTCGTAGAGGCTTGTGACGGCGCGCGCGGCCCTGCGGAAGTTAAAGGAGGCACAGGAGCCGGTGCCGTTGAGATTGAGTTCGGACAGGCGAGCAGGCATGAGAGAGGCTCCAATCTTGACTTGTATATACATCTCAGATATAACTTGTGGACAATCGTTTGTCAATCGCACCCCGGGTGGCCCCGAACACATGACTGTAACGGGTGGTCGAGCAAGATCGCTATTCGGAATCTCTTTCCGACCCAGGGTGAAGACCATGAACATGGAATTTCAGTTGGCGGAGGGCAAAGCGGCGGCTGGCAATGCGTCGCGATTTCCCACTCGCTACGTGCGCTTTGGGGCCTTCCAACTGGACGTGAAGCGGCAGGATCTTCTAAAGAATGGCGCGCGGCTGCGCTTGCCGGGAAAGGTTTACCAGGTGCTGATCACGCTGCTGGAGCGGCCCGGCGAAATCGTGACTCGGGAAGAGCTGCGGGCGCGCTTGTGGCCTTCGGACACGCACGTGAATTTCGATGCGAACGTGAATACCACGGTCAACAAGCTGCGCCAGGTTCTGGGCGATTCGAACGAGGAATCGGCTTATGTGCAGACGATCCCGCGCAGGGGGTATAGCTTTATTAGCAAGGTGGAATTCGTGGAGCAGCCGGAAATGGCGGAGATTGCGCGGGCCGAGGGCGAGCTCTCGGAAGAAAATTCTTCTGTGCTGGGCGAGGCGGCGGGATCGAAATTGTTTGCGGCGCATAGCGCGAAAGTGTGGTTCACGGCGGGGGTGATCGCGCTGGTGGTTGCGGCGATGCTGTTGGGAGCCGCGATTACTCTGTATTCCCACCGGGCGTTTTAGGATCTGAAGAAAAGACATCCAGACGTACGGACCTAACCCAGGAGCGCTCGCTTATCGCTCGCTAGCCGGGCCCTTCGGGGGCTCCCTTCGCTTTGACTCAGGGCAAGCAGGACAAACTAAAGCCCGGCCTTTACAGCCACAGTGCCGCGCAGGCCGAGGGCGTCGGCGCGCTCGCGAAGGGCGGCGATGCAGAAGGCGATGTGCTCTTCGAGGGGGACGCCCAACTCTTCGGCGCCTTTGCGGACGTCGTCGCGGCTGACGCCTTTGGCGAAGGCCTTGTCTTTCATGCGGCGTTTCACGGAATCCACTTCCAAATCGAGGATGCTTTTCGAGGGGCGAACGTAGGCGCAGGCGGTGAGAAAGCCGGCCAATTCGTCGCAGGCGAATAGGGTGTGCTCGAGCGGGGACTGACGGGGTACGTTGCAATAGTCTGCGTGGGAGAGGATGGCGCGGACGATTTCCTCGGAGTAGCCTTGCTCGCGAAGGATTTTGGCGCCTTGGGCGGGGTGCTCCTGGTCCGGGGCGTGGGCTTCGTTGGGCCAGCGCTCGTAGTCGAAGTCGTGCAGCAGCGCGGCGATTCCCCAGAGCTCCTCATCGGCGCCGTGCTTGCGGGCGTAGGCGCGGACGCACGCTTCCACGGCCAGCATGTGCTTGCGGAGGCTCTCGGACTGCGTGTATTCGCACAAGAGCTTCCAGGCGTCTTCGCGTGTGGGCATGGTCTCGAATCTCCTTCAAAGACGGAATAGCTTACCTTACGTTGGCAGAGGATTCACCACAGAGGGCGCAGAGTCCACAGAGAAGAATCGAGTGGACGCAGAGACGACCAAGAATTGTCTGCCGCAGCAGATGAGTCGAGTCAGCCGGGGGAATTTGAAAATTGGTGTGGCGTTCGCGCCGCGTTTGCGGTAATAAGAACAGCAACGAATTCTTCGCTCGCGGGTTCGATAGAGCGAAGCCCAGCCCGGAAATTGCCAGAGAACTGTACGAGCGAACAGGCGAACGCCTGGCGTAGCGTTTGTGTTTCATATGAGCACAGGTAAAAAAAGTCCAAAAATACTCTTGACAGAAAAAGGCCATTCGCGAGAGACTCCCCTCGCGCCAGTTACTGCCTTCCCCCCGAAGTACGTTCCGACGTTCCTCTCCTATCCGCACGCCGGAAAAAGTCAGCGAGGAGTGCCGGTGTCCGCACAATTAGAGAAGGAAGCGGTTAGTTCGTTAGAGTTGGATAGGGAAGTCATTCGCTGTAAGACATGCGGTCTAGTCCAGTACCGGACGCGCACGGGGAATTGCCGGCGTTGCGTGCGCGCCCTGCCTCAGCGTTTGGAGTTCCTGATTCCTCCCCCAGAACCTGCGGAGGAAACCGGCGCTGAACCCGCCCAAGAGAAATTTGCCAACCGCGAGACGGTCGAGAATATCGGCCAGCGCATTCGCCAGTTGCGCGAATCGCGCAGCATGACGCAAAGCCAACTACAGTCGCGCTCAAAGGTGTCGCGCTCGTACCTGTCGCGCATCGAGAGCGGGCAGATGACGCCCAGCCTGGGCACCTTGGAAAAGATCTCCGAAGCGCTAAACGTGGGGCTGAACCGCTTCTTCATTCCGGAATCCGACGGCGAAGCGCTGTTGGAGGATCCGTTCATCCAGGGATTGCGGCCGTTCCTGCGTCAATTGGATTGGGAACAATGGCAGTCCATATTGAAGAGGCTGCAGGCGATCAGCGACCACGTAGGAGCGCTGCCGACGAATCTCCGCCCTATCGGTAATCCGGCGCGGCTGCCGCAGCCCGCGTCGGGGAATGGCAACGGCAACGGTCACGTGAGCGCCGGCCATTCGAATGGGCATGCGCTTGCGCAAACGCATGGTCATCCGCAGGGCTTCCCGCTGCGGCGCCCAGGCGCGCCGTTCGCGACTCCCGGAAAGCCAACGTTTCAGCGCTCGTTTGCGCGCTAGAAATTTCCTGATATAGCTTTGGCGCGGCGTGACGAAAATCACGCCGCGTTTTTGTTTTTGCGCCGCGACGTGGGCGCACCTAATCGCGGGCGACAGAGACCTTGGCGGACGGAACTTCAAGGCGCATCAGGCGGTGATTCGAATCGAGGAACAGCAGCACCTCGAGGTCGGAAGTGGTGACGCGCAGGCCGTCGTAGGACTTGCCCTTGGCGTAAACGGTGCCGGTGGACTCGACGCTGACCGAGCCGGGCGTCAATTCCTGGGGAATAAGCACGGGAAGATTCTGCGCGCCGCGTTTGGACCAGTCATATACGCGCGCCAGTACGCCGTATTGATAGTACAGATTGTTATCGAGCACGGCGATCAGCGGCGTGTCAAAGTTCATGTTCTGTTCGAAGGGCCGCGCGCCCTGCATTTGCAGGGTAATCTTGGCCACGCCGTTTGCGAACACGATGCGCGCGCCGTTGGTTTTTTCCGCTTGCGAAGTCCACTCATAGCTGATGGGAGCACCATCGGGCTTCAAGGTGAGCACGCCGGTGACGCGCGTGGCGGGAGAATCGGGAGCCTTAATGTCCGTGGTGCCTTGCGCGGACCAGCCTGCGGAAGCCGGCGAAATCTCGAACTCTTCGTGGCCGACGGTTTGGCCGTCGAGCTGGATGGTGAATTTCCCTTTGTCTGCGGCAAAGACCGACGTTCTTTTCTGCGCTTCCGAAGCCAGGGAACTCCACGCCAGGACGCACACCGCCAGAACGGCCAATGTAATTTCAGATTTCAAGAAGTGGCGCATTTTCGAGCTACTCCTTCGTATGGCTGCGACTAAAGTCTGCCACACTGGCGATGCGAAGCACGGATATCCCACGCGTCTGCGCTCATTGTGTTACCCGCAAGTTCTAACCCGGAGAGCGCCGCTAAGCCACGTCGAGGTCTCAGGATTTCGGTTCTTCCACCACGAGGTGAGCATCGCCGCCGCCAGGGGAAGTAATTCCTTGGCGGAGAATTTCGGCCACGACGCGAGCCGGTTCGCCGGAACTGTCCACGCGGTGGTCGGCTAGCTGATAGGAAGGCAAGCGTTGCGCGTAAAGGGCGCGAAAGCTGGGCTCGTCTCGAAACAGCGGGCGGCCGCTCATGGTCATGCACCGCGCCAACAAAACATCAGGGGAAGCATCCAGCCAGATGACGGGAATGCCGGCGGCGCGAAGAAACTCCGGCGCGCCAGCCTGCGCGTACGTGCCGCCGCCGAGGGCGAGGACCACGGATTCCTTGTGCTCGAGGGCGCGGCCGAGCGCGGCGCGCAGTTGATCGGCTTCGATCTGCCGAAATGCCGCCTCGCCCAAGCGCTCGAAAATCTCAGGAATGCGAAGCCCGGCAGCCGCTTCGATGCGATCGTCCAGATCCACAAAGCGCCACGCCAACTGGCGCGCCAGCAGCGTGCCAACCGTGGTTTTGCCTGAGCCCATGAAGCCCGCCAGGCAGAGTACCTGCGGGCGCGATTGTGGCGGTCGCGGAGGAAGTTGCGTCATCAATGCACTTGACTTAACAGGCCGGCCGAAACGCTCGGCTTAGCACGCGTTAATCGCGCTTCAGTATGCGGATTGTACCACTGTACGAGGAGAGTTCGACTTTAGCGAGGCCGCTGCCGACCGTGCCGAACAGGCCCTTGGTGAATTTAGATGCGATGTGCCGCACGCCGTGCGAATCCGGCTTCAAATACGCTTCCGCTTGGTTGTCGACCGTACCGGTGGCGGTCTGGGCCTTGAGGTCGAAAGAATCGCTTCCGGAGAAGTGCACCTCGACGGTACCCTTGCCGCTCTTCATCGTATAGATTCCGGTGCGAATGAAGTCGCCGTCAAAGAGAATATTGCCGGACATGGTGAACAACGTGACGTTGGTCAGCCCCGGCTGCAACACCTGCGCGTTGCCGCTCACGGAATTGAAATCCAGTTTGCCCGCACACTGCGTGCAAACCAGCGATCCGCCGGTGGTGCGCACCACGATGTAGCCGGAAACTTCCTTGAGATGAATATCGCCGGCGACACTTTGCAGGGTCATGTCGCCCATCACCTGCTCGACATAAACGAGCCCGGTCTGCGTGCGCAACTGCAGCTCCGCTTCTTCGGGCACGGTCAACTGAAAATTGGCCTCCAATTCGTTGGCCGGCGCGGAATTATCGAGCACCGTGGCGATGATATCGACGCGCTCATCCGCCTGCTCGGTCTCAATCGCGATCTTATTCGAGGCTTGCGTCGCCGAAACGATCACCTCTGAATTCTTTGAGGACTTTACCTCGATGCGGCCGTTGGCTACGTTCTGCAGCACGATGACGGGGCGCCCTTTTACGGCAAAACGCCTTTCGAAATGCTGGGGCGCCGCCTGCACAAAAGCACAAGGCAACAGGAGCACTCCCGCGCCCAGCAGCGGCAGCATTCCACGTCCCACTGTTTTCAGGCTCATGTTAGTATCCGCTCCCCCCGCGTTCCATCATCACGGATATTAGTTCCGCCTTTTGCTGGTAAGCACCGGTCAAATATTCGCGCGTCAGATCATCCTGCGGCTGCTCTTTTATGCGCTGCTCGCAATCGACGATGAATTTGTCCACGATATCCAGATTCTGCCGGAGCGATATGTCCACACCGGAATTGCCGGCGAGTTGCATGGCCGGCAGATGAGCCTCGTCGTTGTTCAGGGTCAGACTGGTGTCCTGGTACAGGGTGTCAGATGTGTTGCGAGCTTCGGTGGGTTGCGTGGCCGGACGCTGAAGCTGCAAAGCAGTGGCGGCGACAATCAGCAGACCGACAGCGGCGGTAGCGAGCACGCGCGGGCGGAAGATCTCGGAGAAACTCGCCCACCAGTTATGCCGCGCACCTGACCGGATAATCCCTTCCTCTTCCAATTGCACGCGGAGCGAGGTCCAGACGCGCCGCGGAGGCTGGACTTCCGCGGGAAGCAAATGAGCGGTAGCCACGATGGCGGTTAAGTCCGCGACGAAATTCTGGCAGGAACTGCAGCCGGCGAGATGCGCGCGCGCCGTTTCAGGCACGGGCACAAAACCCTCTTGTTCGAGGACCACTTCCACTTCCTTACAGTGCATGGCCGTTTGCTCCGCGACACGCTGCTTCGGACGTTTCTTCGGCTCGACTCTGAACACAACTTTGCGGCGTGTCGGCGCCTGGGTGCACCCCGAAATTTTTCCTATTGTAGCTCAATCGCTGCTTCCCGTCTGTGTTTTCGCTGCGTGGCGTTCTTGCCGCGCCTGCTCGCGAATTTCCTCTTGTAGCAGATCACGCAACCTGGTTCGCGCCTTGTGCAACTGCGATTTCGAATTTCCGACCGAACAACCCATGATCCCGGCAATCTCGTTGTGCTCGTAGCCCTGCACGTCGTGCAAAACAAACACCGTGCGGTAACCCGGCGGCAGCTTATCGATGGAACGCTCCAAATTGACGCGATCCACTGCTCCGCTCAATCGCAAATCCGGCGCCCCGACGTCCTTCCTCAGTCCGCCGCCGTCTTCGTCCGGCTCGGTGGTCTCCTCCAGCGAAGCCACGGGAAGAGCTTTCTTCCGCAACCGCATCAGAACCACGTTCACGGTCATGCGGTGCAGCCAGGTCGAAAACGCAGATTCGCCCCGGAACGTCGCAATCTTGCGGAATAATTGCAGAAATGCTTCCTGCATCAGGTCTTCCGCGTCGGAAGGGTTGCTGACCATGCGCAGACACAAAGCGTAAACGCGGCGGCTGTGCAGTTCGTACAGAAACTCAAAAGCCGCACCGTTCCCGGCTTGCGCCAGGCGAATGGCCTCCCCTTCCGTCAGCGCCTTAGGCGGCTGCAGGGTGTTTGATGCGATGGGATCGCTTGGTCTGTTTTGGGCCAACGGTCCAATAGCGGCGCATCCACCTTTTCGGATGCACCGGATACCCCCTAGAGTTGTCTTCGCAACGGCCCGCATAACCAAAGAAACACGCCGCGGGCCTTTATTACTCGCTGAGTCCGCGCTCGGAGAACGCAGATTTAGCAGGCTTAGTTATTCTCCCTCGATTAGCACCATTCGTCTACGCCGGGTTGGTTCGGCATCGTGAGGGGCGAGTATTTGGGAGTTTATGGATTTCTGGAGCACGCCGACCTGGTCATCGGGGAGTACCACGATGAAAGACTTCAAAAGCACGATCGCCTCACGCAGGCAGGTATTCAAGTCAAAGTGAGCGTCATCCAGGGCCCGCCAATCCGCGGAGGGCGCTGCGGAGGCGCCACTGCTCAGATCGGAAGCTACTTCGCAAAAATCTTTGCGGATGCTCAGCACCATGTCTTCGAGGGTGTCGATCTTGTTCAGGAACTGAGAACGTTGGCTGAGCAGCACGTGACTTAAAAGGTCGTTCATGCGAGCGATGCGCTGTTCCCGGGAACCGCGGAAGTTGGAGGCATCAAGGGGCGCAGTGTTCGGAATAATGCCGAAATGCTTCGCGTGCTCCCCCAATGTGTGGAGCAAACCCTCCACCGGGCGCGCCAACCGAGTGCACAAAGCCGGTATCACGAAAATGGCCCGGGAGGACTGCCCTGATTTTCCGATGCGGCGGAGTTCAAGAGCCTCGTTTAGCGAAACGCTGAACATTCCGTAGAAGATCTCGAGTTGGCGCACACACGAGTCAAAGGTTTCGGCCTTGGCCGGTGGAAGCAAGCGGCTCCAGTCCTCTTGGACCGGAGAATTGCGGGAAGGAAGGGTGTGGGGGCGAACCCGCACAGGGTTTCTCTCCAAAGGCCGGGCGAGTATATCAAAATTGCTTCGGGGGTCGGCAAGAATTTATTAGCAAAAGTTAATTCCCAACGCTTGGCGAAGCAGAACCGCTACAGGAAACACGACAAGAAAGGCGCAAGCCCTGAGAATATGGGTACTTACAGCCCCGATGATGGTTACGAATACGGTACGCGTAGTATACTCGCCAACGGAATTTGTCACGGAAATTCCGCATAAGCAACCGCGCTCGCGACCATGCCGTTGGGTCCACATCACCCGTGCTGGCGGCACTGGGCACGGTGTCACATTCTTGCCCTGTGGTGGCGCTGGCCGCTATACTCGCCTGCGATTATGCGGAAAGGATTTTCCCGTTGCAATTTGAGCCACGCGACCAGTTTGAGCAGCGCCAGAAAAAGTTGCAGCAAATCCAGGCGCTGGGCCTGAACGCGTACCCGCACGAATTTCGATGGACCGATACGGCTGCGAAGCTGGCGGCCCAATTTGACGCTACCCCCGGCGCGGACCTGGAGGCCAATCGCCGGGAGGTTCGCGTTGCCGGGCGAATCGTTTCGCTGCGCCTCATGGGCAAGGCCGGGTTTGCTCACCTGCAGGGTGCGGGAAAGCGCATCCAGATCTACGTAAAAAAGGACGTTGTGGGAGAGCGAGGGTTCGAGCTTTTCCAGTTGCTGGACCTGGGTGACCTGATTGGTGTGCGCGGGCACCTTTTCCGCACCAAAACGAATGAGCTTTCTGTGTGGGTAGAGGAAATATATTTCCTGTCGAAGGCGCTGCTGCCTCTGCCGGAGAAATGGCACGGCTTGACCGACGTGGAGCTGCGCTACCGCCAACGCTATCTGGACCTAATTGCAAATGAAAAATCGCGTGACGTTTTTGTAACGCGCGCGCGGATCATCCAGGAGCTGCGGCGGTTTTTCGATGCCCGCGGTTATATAGAGGTGGAAACGCCCATGATGCATCCGCTGCCCGGCGGAGCGGCGGCGCGGCCTTTTAAGACCCACCACAATACATTGGATATCGACCTTTACCTGCGCATCGCGCCGGAGCTGTATTTGAAGCGCCTGACCGTCGGCGGTTTTGATCGCGTTTACGAGATCAACCGCAATTTTCGCAATGAGGGAATCTCCACGCAGCACAATCCGGAATTCACCATGCTGGAGTTCTATGAAGCCTACAGCAATTATGGCGATTTGATGGACATGAACGAACGCCTATTCGCGGATCTAGCTAAATCGATCACGGGCTCGACGGTGGTCCGCTACGGAGAGGTTGATCTGGACTTCGGGAGATTTGAGCGTTTGACGATGCGCGAGGCTATTGTGAAGCACTGGCCGGATGCGGCGGGAGCCGCTCCGAGGATTGCGGAGCTTGCCACGCCTGGCGGTCCGCGAGCGATAGCGGAACGCTACAATGTCTGGGCCAAGAATACCGGAGCTCCTTACGCCGCTTCCAAGGGGAGCTTCAGCGACGGCGAATGGACTGGCCTGCTGTTTGAGGCTATGGCCGAGGATAAGCTGGTCCAACCGACTATTTTGTACGAATTCCCGACGGACATTTCTCCCTTGTCAAAGCAGAAGCCAGACGATCCGAGCGTGACCGAGCGTTTTGAGATTTACGTCGCCGGAATGGAAATTGCGAATGGTTTTTCGGAATTGAATGATCCGATAGAACAGGAACGTCGCTTTCGCGCGCAGGTCGCACAGGGTGGCGACGAGATGCCCAAGCAGGTCGACTGGGACTACATACGCGCTCTGTGCCACGGTATGCCGCCCGCCGCGGGCGAGGGCATCGGCATCGATCGTTTGACGATGCTCTTCACAGACTCGCCGTCCATCCGCGATGTCATTTTGTTCCCCCAACTGCGCCCGGAAGCGCCATCCAATCCGGAGCACGGTAGCAAGCCCTGACGAGTTCAGCATGAATTTTGAATGGTTCGTCGCCAGGCGGTACCTGCGGTCGCCGTACCGCCCCGCCGTGCTGCGCCTGGTGACGGCGTTCTCGGTGGTCGGCGTTGCCGCGGGAGTCGCAACGCTGGTGATTGCCCTGGCAATGAACACGGGATTTCGCGAAACGCTGCAGGACCGCTTGCTAGGCGTGACGGCGCACGTGTCACTCAGCAAGCCTGGCGCGGGCGGTATTCGCGACTACAAGGCTGTGGCGTCCAAACTGGAGGCGACACCGGGCGTGCGCTCGGTGACTCCGGCAGCCTATCAGACCGTGCTCATGACCTTTGCCGGCGAGGCGCGCGGCGTGGTCACAAAAGGAATCGATCTGGAACGCGAACGCCGCAGCGATGAGGCGCTGCAGCGCATCATCGGCGGGAACCTGGATTTTTCGCCCGATGCCAACGGCATCGACGCGATACTAATCGGCAAGCAACTCGCACAGGACTGGAAGCTGTCGCCGGGCGATTATGTGACGCTGACCAGCCCGCAAGGGCGATTGACGCCATTCGGTTTGCTGCCGCGAAGCCGGCGGTTCCGCGTCGCGGGAATTTTTGATTCGGGCTTCTACGACTACGATGAGAATTGGTGCTTTCTGAGCTTGCCGGCCGCGCAAGCGCTCTCTGGCGTCGTTGATGCCGTTAGTGTGCTGGAATTTCGACTGGACAAGCCGGGGCAGGCCGGCGATATTGCGCGGAAATTGGAACAGGCCGCGGGCCCCGGTTTTGCCGCTACCACCTGGATGGAAGAAAACCGCGCGCTCTTCCGCGCCTTGCGCCTGGAAAAGCTGGTGACCGCGATCTTCATCGGACTCATCACGTTTGTGGCGGGTTTAAACGTCCTGGTAGTGCTGTCCATGACGGTGACCGACAAGGCGCGAGATGTCGCCGTTCTCATGTCGATGGGCTCCCGGCGGGAGCAGATTCGGCGCATTTTTTTGTGGCAAGGGATGGCCATTGGTGCGACGGGCACCCTCGCCGGCCTATGCGTCGGGTATGCTTGCGCTTGGATTGCCGGGACTTGGCACCTGATTCCTCTCGATCCACAGGTGTATGCGGTGCCCTACGTCCCGTTTCATCCCAGTCTGCTGGATGGCCTTTGGATCGCGGGGGTGGCCATGGGAATTTCAGTCGGAGCTACGCTCTTGCCCGCGCGTGCGGCGGCTCGCCTCCTACCGGTGGACATTCTGCGCTATGAGTAGGGAAAACCGTGCAGCAGCTCCTAGAACATAATCCTACCGGGCGTTTTTCCGAGCGAAACGCAGCTTTGGAGGACGGTTTGCTCCATCATCATGGCGTGGGCGCTCGGCCTGATCGAGGATGGTCCTCGAACCTCGATGGGGAGAATCTGCCCGCCATAAACGTTTGAAATAAAAGCAATTAAGCGTTTAACGAAATACCCGTTTTGGGCCTGGTTTCTTGCTAGGCAAGGCTCCGGCATAAATGGGAAGTGATTGGGTCGCGGCGGGCGATTTTTGGATACGGCACTGTAATTGCCCTTCCTGCATCTAAGTAAATGGAAGGGCGCTCGGTTCTTAGCCGTGCGCTACCGGGGAATGTGGGCCTAGGATGAATTTTGAAATCAATTCGGGGTCGGATGCGGGGGCGGGGAGCTCTAGCGGCTTCTCCGATGCGCAAGTAGTGCTCGAAGCGCGCAGCGTGAAAAAAACCTACGGTGCAGGCGCGCGATCTTTGACGGTTTTGGTTGATGCGAATTTAAGTTTGCGGCGCGGAGAGATGGTCGCGATTGTCGCGCCGTCTGGAGCGGGAAAGAGCACTCTGCTGCATCTGCTGGCTGCGCTAGACACGCCAACAAGCGGTACAGTATACTTCGCTTCCAAGCCCATTGAAACGAATCAAGACACCACGGTGGCCGAATTTAGAAATCGCGCCGTGGGATTTTTGTGGCAGCGGCATCAATTGTTGCCCGATTTTACTGCCATAGAGAATGTAGCCATGCCGTTGTTGTTGCGAGGTGAGGCATTCTCTCCCTCGATGACTACAGCGCGGAAATGGCTCGCGGAGGTGGGCCTGCAAGACCGGGCCGAGCACCGCGCGGGGGAGCTTTCGGGCGGGGAACAGCAGCGCGTCGCTATTGCCAGGGCGCTCGTCACCAGGCCGGCCGTGCTGCTGGCTGATGAACCGACCGGAGATTTGGACGAGCAGAATGCTTGGGCCGTGTTCGAG
>Ga0307475_10000423_pt1 | contig 25242 bp, 18 predicted proteins | sample atmos_gasesECM1C_FD_203317 | JGI IMG/M metagenome (GOLD analysis project Ga0307475, IMG submission 203317) | Hardwood forest soil microbial communities from Morgan-Monroe State Forest, Indiana, United States - atmos_gasesECM1C_515 | ecosystem: Environmental > Terrestrial > Soil > Temperate... | reverse complement strand
TGCCATTTCCTCCAGCGACGCAGGGCTCACAAATGGCTGATGCGGCGTTACGTCTTGTGTAATAACGATGTTGATCGACAAAGGGACCTTAGCTCGAGCCATACGCTTGCAGTACTGGGCCAGCATGGTGGTCGGATAGATTGCTTTAGGCCACTGGCCTTGCATCGGCTTCTCAGGGTACCACTCGTCCTCGAGCGTGAAGTTGAACTGAGGCTGTAGCCCCTCATAAGGACCGCCCGGCAATTTCCACTCATGCGGAAACGGTGGTGCGAGAGGCGCGCCAAAATCGACGAGATCTGAGGTGAAGTCGCCGGAGTACGGAGAAAACGTCGGAAAGATCCACTGGAAGAATGTGACCACCCGGGACGGGCTCCCTGTCTTGAGGGCAATCAGCAGCTGACGAAAACTGAAGTTCCGCCAGTAATACGCACTCCCTCCATCGATAAACCATCCCGCCAGTCGCGTTCCATACCGGTGACCGATTTCCCGGTACATTCTGAGCATGATGCCAATATTCTTCGCATCGTCCACCGGACTTATGCCCGCAGCTCGCGCCCACTCCAAATCCTCCGTCAGCCCAGGCCCGGGATGAAAGTAGAGCATCAGTCGGATATGCCGTCTTTCCAGCGCATCGGCAATTTCACCGATAAGATCGCGGTGGCAGGTGCGGCCCGGCAGCACCGCGTCCAGCGTATGCAACGGGCCCGGGAAGAAGTACTTTCCGTGAGTGGTTGTGAACACCACCCAGGCAGCTCCCGTTTTGGCAACCATGTCAGCGAAGGCTTCTACGTCGAACTGATTAACAGCCTGTTCATACCGTTTCCATGCAGGCGTATCACCGTATAAACTATACGACTCCGGGACCCAGTGGATCATGATCCCGTACTTACCCTGAACCATCCACTCAGCGCTGCTCTTCAGATGCGGCGCATCCCGCCGCATCTTCGACAGCACCGCCGGTCGGACAAGCTCGATTGCGAAAACATGCAGGCTACGTTTCGGCCATCCGGTCAGCGGCCTCTGCAAATCGGCCTCCGCGAATTCCCGCTGGCGCGCCGTAGGTATTACGGACAACTTAAGTTCGTTCACACCCTTGTTGAGTCTCAAGCTGCCCGGCAGCCACTCGCGTCTGAACGAAGGCCTGTCCTGCGGTCCTCCTAGCCAAGCGCCCTGTTTCACGTTCACCACCAGCGCCGCAACCGAGTCACTTCCGCTCGAAACCACCAGTTTCGAACCCACATTGTCTTCCCCTCCCGAATGATACAGAACCGCTATCTGATAGTTCGCTGCCTCCGGGGCTACGACCGTCCACGCCAAATGGTCTGTGGCTATGATGAAACCGTAGGGGGTCCTCCGAGGTTCCACATCGGTCGCAGAGGTGAGACGAACATTCCCGCTGAGCTTGGCGTTATATCCAGCCAGGTGTGTTATATCTTCCGACTTCAAGTCGACGACCAACGGTTGCCAGCGCTCCTGATCCCAGACGACGCTGTTGGATCGCACCTCGGCATCGCGATCGGTGACCCAATGAGGGTTGCCGCTCGACGGGGCGCTGGGCGTTTGAGCCCAAAGCGCTTCGGCGCATGGGTTCCCGATTACGGCAGATAGGACAATCAGTAACGGAATACGGCTACGTGTCATTTCAACCCCATCAGCTTTGCCCGGCATGGCCAAGACCTGCCACGTTGGGGCAAATCACCCACCATGAACTCGGTGGATTTTGATCTCCTAAATCAACGGATAACCATACACCGAAGACGGAACTGCCTCCCGCTATTGGAATGACTGTAATCAAAGAGCAACGGCCTCTCGCGAGTTGTAAACGTAAATGACTTGCTGACTCTTGCAAAGCGACGCTTGCTGAAAGCGGTAATTCGAATACGCGTATGGTGGTGCCGAAGACGACGTTGCGCTCCGTCAAAATTGTGAAGCATTCGAACAAAACATCGGCAGACATTAGGTATGCACTAAAAACTGCTTGACAAGCAGAGACCGAAACCAATATACAATTTGGCTAGTTTTATTACCAAATATATGATTTTATAAGCTAAACTCATTTGAGATCGCCATGCACAGGCTAGTTTCCCTATCCTCCGAAATGGACGACCAGCAGGCTCCATGTCGAGCCATTGGGAACCCGCAAAAGGTTAGCCAACATGCTGGACAGAGTTCCTTTGCCAGCGCCCGGCGGCCCAGAAACCACAATAACGACGGGACATTCCCTGATCCCGAACAGAAGCTTCAGTCCGCCCTGTCCAAGAACCCTCTAGAGAAAAGAATGACCTCTCCCGACGAGATCGCGGCAATTGTAATATTCCTGCTCTCTGCCCGCGCCGCGCACATAACCGGCCAGCATGTGTTCGTGGATGGCGGCTACGTGCACCTCGATCGAGCGCTGACTTAAGAAATGACAACTTCAGCACCCATTACCGAGCGGCGGTATGTCGCCCCACTAATTCTCGTCACCACCCTATTTTTTCTCTGGGCGCTGGGGGTCAACCTCAATGATGTTCTCATCCCACATTTTAAGAAGGTCTTCGATCTGAACGACTTTCAATCGGCACTCATCCAGGTGGCATTTTTCGGCGGTTATTGCCTTTCCGCGTTGCCTGCAGGACGGCTGCTGGAAAGGATCGGCTACAAGAATGGAATAGTCGTTGGTTTGATTACGTGCGCGGCGGGCGCGCTACTATTTATTCCCGCGGCCTCAATTCAGGTGTATGGATTATTTCTTTTTGCTTCATTTGTCATGGCGTGTGGGCAAGGGGTCCTCGAGGTGGCTGCTAACCCTTACGTGACACTACTGGGGCCAGCAGATAGCTCAGAGCGGCGATTGAATCTGGCACAGTCGTTCAATGCAGTGGGCGCAGTGGTGACGCCGTTCATTGGCGCGGCTTTTATCCTCTCGGCTCTTGAATATTCGCGTGAGCAGTTGACGACCATGACGCCCACAGAGACGGCTATGTATCGCACGGCCGTGGTCAGCACCGTAAGGGTGCCTTACCTCGTCATTGCAGTAGTTTTTCTCGCCTATGCTGCTGTAATTTTTCTTTCCCAATTGCCCGAGGCCGGCGCAACTGACGGAGCTGTGAAGCAGGAGTCAACCGGGGAAGAGCTTCGCGATATCTGGCGTTATGGCCACCTGGTAAAAGGAGTTATCGCACAATTCTTCTACGTTGGCGCTCAAATCGGCGTGGGCAGCTTTGTTATTCGACTGGCGCAGCATAGTATTCCTGGAATGCTCCAAAAGGATGCTTCGTTCTATTTGAAGTTGCATTTGATTGGATTCATGCTCGGAAGGTTCTCCGGTTCCTACATCATGAAGCGCGTGCCTGCTGCCAGGCTGCTTTCATTGTTTGCGCTCTCGACTCTGATCGGTCTCCTCGTGGTTCTTCTTGGCTCCGGCGTGGCTCCCCTGTGGGCAGTCGTCCTGATCGGTTTTTTTCATTCGATCATGTTCCCAACCATCTTTGCCCTAAGCATCAAACAGCTTGGGCGATACACAAAACTGGGATCGTCCTTGTTGGTGGCTTCGATCCTCGGTGGGGCCATCTGCCCCGCTATTATGGGATTTATTTCTGACCACAGCAACATTCGCGTGGCTTTCATAGTGCCCCTAATCTGCCAGGCCTATGTGCTCTACTTCGCGGTGCGCGGCTATCGGCCTGTTCTGGTTGCGGGATCCCGAGCTGCTGAACAGAGTACCGTGAAATGAGCCGCCGATTCGTACCGATGACGCGACTTTCCACCTGCAATCGGCAGATGCATGAAATGCGTGACGGATTTGTCGAAGAGATATTTGAGATTTGAGTGTTAGCGTTGCCTGATTGCCGCAGCGTGTCGCGACATAATCGTCGAACCGTGATTGTGACACTATGACTGCCAAATCGGCAGTGGACGAGATCCGGCTCTCGCGCGTGCTGCTCCTGCTCGCGCTTTCCGTTTTCATCAATTACTTGGACCGCGGAAATCTCTCGATTGCTGCGCCGCTGCTCAAGAATGAGTTCCAACTTTCGGCGACGCAGCTCGGAATTCTGCTGTCGTCCTTCTTTTGGACCTACTCATTCTTTCTGCCGGTTTCCGGCTGGCTGGTTGATCGCCTCGATGTGAAATGGGTGATCGCCAGCGGTTTTTTCCTTTGGTCCGCGGCAACCGCGGCTACCGGTGCCGTGCATGCATTTGGCACATTGCTCCTCGCGCGATTGGCGCTAGGCGCAGGAGAATCGGTTTCTTATCCAGCATGCTCGACCATTTTGTCGCGGTATTTCCCTGAGCACAAACGTGGCTTCGCCAATGCGAGCATAGTTGCCGGCATGGCCCTGGGGCCAGCGTTCGGCACGCTCTCTGGCGGAATTCTGATGAGCCGATTTGGGTGGCGCTCGTTTTTTCTCGTGGTGGGCCTGGCTAGCCTGTTATGGTTACCGCCATGGCTTCGCTGGATGCCAAAAGGCCATACCGATTCCGTCTCGCATCCAGGACTCTCCGCGCCCGACATGCTGCAGATTCTGAAGCAGCGGTCAGCCTGGGGAACATGTGTAGGTCTATTCTGTATGAACTACTTGCTGTACTTTCTCCTAACCTGGCTACCGTTCTACCTCGTGCGCGAACGTCATTTTTCCTTGGCCGCGATGGCGAAGATCGCTTGGTTGGCTTATTTTCTAATGGCTGTCTCAGCCACGTCCGCTGGATGGATCTCCGATCGCTGCATTGCCCCAGGAAAAACTCCAACCCTGGTTCGCAAAACGTTTATGGTCGTTGGACAGGTGGGGGCTGGGATTTCGCTTGCAGCCTGCGTCGTCAGCGGGCCACTGCTGTCGGTAGTATGTCTGCTGTTAGCGGCGGCGTTCTGGGGAATCAGCGCTTCCAATACTTGGGCAATTACTCAAACGCTTGCGGGACCGCAAGCAGCTGGCAAGTGGACCGGGCTGCAAAACTTCTTAGGTAATTTGGCTGGGTGGATCGCGCCTGTGATGACGGGTTTGGTCGTGGACAAGACGGGACGGTTCTTTTGGGCTTTCATCATCACTGCGGTCATCGCCTTGCTGGGCTCGCTCTCCTGGATATTTATTGTGGGTGCCCTTCGACAGGTGGATTGGTCATCTCCCCCAGCTTGCGCAGATTCGCGCTGATCTCTAAGCACGACAAGTCTCGAGGAGGAAACGTGAACACATTTCCAGTACGCTGTGGTTTTCGCCGCACCATGACCTCGATCGCGATACACCGGCTCTTTCACTTGATCGTGACTGTCACGGCTTTCACCGTGTCAGCATTGGCTCAAGACATTCAGAAGCTCGACCCCGCCCTCGAGCAGTTGGTGGGGCCTGATTCCAAGCTGGAGCGCATAGCCACTGGCTTCAACAAGTGGACTGAAGGCCCTGTTTGGACGCACGAAGGAACTCTCCTGTTTGCGGAGATACCAGCAAACAACATCGACCTGTGGATTCCGCGTAAGGGCGCGAGCGTTTTCATGCACCCCAGCGGATATACAGGTGCAGAGCCATTCCAAGGGCCGGAGCCAGGCTCAAATGGAATGATCTTGGATGCTGATGGTCGAGTGAGCGTGGCAGGACACGCCAGACGCAATGTATGGCGCATGGAGTCCCTCGACCCGAAAGCACAAATCACGATTCTGGCCGACTCCTATCAAGGAAAGAAGCTCAATAGCCCCAATGATCTGGTGTACAAATCTGACGGCTCGTTGTACTTCACTGATCCTCCTTACGGTCTGCCCAGCCAAGAGGACAATGATCCGCAAAAGGAATTGCAGGTCAACGGTGTCTATCGCATTCCCGGAGCACGGTACCAGAAGCCTGGGACAGAACCGGCGCGGGACCAAATCCAGCTTGTAATTAAGGACCTTCCGCGGCCGAACGGCATCTGTTTTTCGCCGGACGAGAAGTACTTGTATATCGCGGATTCCGGCAAGAAGATCTGGATGCGCTATCGGGTGCAGCCTGACGGATCGGTTACAGAAGGCGCATTGTTTCTCGATGCCTCCCACGATAGCGCGCCTGGGGGGCCAGACGGCATCCGTGTGGACAAAAAAGGAAACCTCTACGGCGCTGGTCCTGGCGGCGTGTGGATTATTTCTCCCGAAGGGAAACACCTCGGCACAATCAAGGTCCCCGAGACCGTGAGCAACGTGGCTTGGGGCGACAAAGATGGCAAGACGCTCTACATTACGGCCAGCACCAGCGTATACCGCATCAAGTTGAAAGTTCCGGGAGTGAAAACCTGAGTCTTTGCTCGGAAAGCTTTGTAAGTTATCGAAACAATGCTCCAGTCAATGTGCGAGCGAACGCCGATGCAAATCACGGCGAGATCACATGGGATTGAAATAACAAAAGGCGAGCTAGCCAGGAACGGCAAGCTCGCCTCTTGTTGGTTTTAGGTAGAAACCACTTAGAAGAAAAGCTTCAACGCTAACTGCAGTTGACGCGCAGTGCCACGAGTACTGGTGACTTTTCCGAAGCCGACATCGCCCACTGTTGCATCCGGCTGGCCAAGGTTCACATGGTTTAGCAGGTTGTAAGCTTCCGCGCGGAATTCAAGCCTACGCTTTTCGGCGAAGGGGAAGGAGCGGAAGAGGGACATATCCACATTCTGGAATCTGGCCCCACGGAGGGTGTTGCGGCCAAGGTTACCGAAGGTATAGATCGCTGGCCTGGCAAAAGCGCTGGTGTTGAACCAGCAGCTAGCGGTTCCAGCGGCGGCGCCACCAGGGCACGACCCGGCATTAGGATCACCAACGAGGTTCGGACGGTTTATGGCATCCCACGATGGGCTGTTTTGACGAATGTTGGGACCATCGCCTGGAACCAATATGGTAAAGGGTTGGCCCGAAGTATAGGTGTAGATGCCGTTGAGCCCCCAGTTGCCCACCACGTAATCAACGACGGCATTATTGCTGGAGAAGCGTTTGCCTTTTCCAAACGGGGATTCAGCGATGAAGCTGGCTGAAAGAACATGAGTCAGATCGAATCCTGCCACGCTGCGGTCCCGCGCTAGGTGGTAGGGGTCCTGAACCGACGTGCCCTCGACACCGAAGAAGCCATCACTTCCAACGTCGATGGTTTTCGAATAGGTGTAAGACACCAAGTAATATAGCCCATGTGATCCCCGATTGCGGGCTGCAATTTGCAATGCATTGTAGGAACTGTTCCCTACGCCGCGATCGTAAAACGTGGGGTCAATACCCGGCCACAGCTGCCTGGCCGCAAAGGCAGCGGCAATCTCGTCAGGTGTGGTAGCAAGCGTTCCGTCAGGATTTAGGTTGGGTCCAGGAGTCAACGCTGTATTGTAGAGGCCGCCGACATTAAGACGGTGAGTCTGGGAGCCAACGTAGTTGGCGGTCACAACGGTATTCGCGTCGATCTGCCGCTCCAGGCCGAAATTCCATTGTTCCGAATAAGGATTCTTTTCTTGCGGATCCCTAAAGAAGGAGAGCTGGTGGAATGGAGTGGGTAGCGGAGCATTCGTCAGAGGAGCGCCGGTGACCGCAATCGGATTTTGGAAATTTACCGATACGGTTGGACCTATGGCGTTCGAGCTGACGAGCGGTTGTGAGTTGGAAGGCCAAGACCCGCTGGCGTTCTGACCCGACTGGGTAATACCGGCCCACAAGTCATCGGTGATTCCGAAGGAAGCGCGCAACACCATCTTGTCCGTCAAACGATAGGCCAAGCCGAGGCGCGGTTGGAAATTGGTCTTGGTGTTTTTCCAGAGCCGGTTATTGGGAGAAATAACCACGTTGGCTGGGAGGCTGGTTCCGGGTATACATGGTGCGATATTGCCGGTATTCGCGCAGCTGGCAACCGCCCGTTGGAGGATGTAGGTTCCGTTATTGAAGTCAATTTCGCCAACGGCGCTGACGGGACTCTTAAGGTCGCCCCACAAAGGGTACGCTTGAAAATCGTAACGCAAGCCAAGGTTCAGCGTCAGGCGGCTGGTGGCCTTCCACTTGTCCATAAAATATCCGCCAATTCCGTTCTGCCCGGTGGTTGAGCCGGCCGTGTCGCGCTTTGCCCCTACGGCAGCAGTACCGAGCAGATATGACGCCAGGCCATAACCGGTGTTTCCCCCGCCGTTTTGCGGATCCGATGTTTGGTCAGCTGAAAAAGTGAGGCCATCGCTGTTAGAGTCTTCCGTCAGTTTGTCCTTCTCATAGCTGAAACCGGCGGTAAGCGTATGGTTCCTGATAACTTTCGTGAAGTTTCCCCGCCATTCGTAAATGTCCGTCAGGGTAGTGAAGCCCGCGACTTCTCCCCCAGGAGCGAACTGGTCTACGCCCGGATTCGGAACGAGGCAGACGCCACCGCTGAATCCGCAGACAAAGGATGACGCGAAACCGCCGTCCGCCAGAGCCTTTGCTCTGTCGCCGTTAAAGGTCGTCGGGGGCGCGTTAGTAAGGTCCACATGTCCAAACTGGAAGTCAAAAAAGGTAGTGGGGCTGAAGGAATGGTAGTAACTGGCGACATACTGTTTGGCAGGAACGTGCGCGATGTTGCTGAAGTTAGCGTTGCCAGCGGGACCGACCTGCGTTTGGTCAGCGCTGGAGTAGCGGAAGAATAGTGAGTTGGACGGATTAAAGTTTTCATCAATCCGCCAACTGTACTGTTGAACGTTAGTGCGCTGTGAGCGGAAATCGTAACCGTTATACGCCACGCCATTAACGGTTCTAACGGGCAGGGGTGCCGGGAATACATCCTTCGCGAAGTTAACTGCATTGGCATCTATCAAACCTGGCGGAATGATGTTGTTCTTGAAAGGGCTGCGCACAAACCCGCTACCCGAGGCGGTGGTTGTAAAGGGATTGTACAGTTGGTGTACTACCTGCCCTCCGGCGCTTCTGTCGAGACAGATGCCGTTAGCATCGAAGCCGAGTTGGCAGAGAGCAGAAAAATCTCCACCCAACTGAGCGGCAGTAGGCACTCTATAAAAATTTCCTGCGGGAATCGGCTGGATGCGGCGAAAACCCTCATAGGTTCCGTAAAAAAACGTTTTGTTGCGGCCATCGTAGATATGGGGCAAACGCACTGGACCGCCGCCACTGGCGCCAAACTGGTTCTGGATTAATCTTTGTAAACCGCTGAATGGGTTCTTGGCGTCCAAATCGGTGTTGCGGAGATATTCCCAGGCGGTCGCATGGTACTCGTTCGTGCCGGACTTGGTAACCACGTTGACGATGCCGCCGGTGACTCCACCGAACTGCACTTCGTCGTTGTGAGATTGCACCTTGAATTCTTGAATTTCGTCGATGACGGGGGCGACCGCGTAGGTCGAGAAGGTCATTTCCGAATCGTCAATGCCGTCCAACATGAAATAGTTGCTGCGGTTGGTTTGACCATTTACGGCGGGAAACGTGAAGGTACCGATGGGGTGGGTCTGAGCACCGCCGACGTTTTGCGCCGTACTGACAGGGGAGACGCCAGGCGTAAGGTCGAGAAGCTGAGTAAAGTTTCGCCCATTCAGCGGAAGGTCACTTACCTGCGTCGATTCGATGACGCTGCCCAAAGTCGCGTTTCCGGTCTCGAGGTTAACGGCGGACGCCTCGACCGTTACGGTTTGCTCGTTCGATCCGACGCGCAATATGAAATCCTGATTGATGTCCTGATTGACAAGCAAAGTCAAATCTTGCTGAGTCGTCGGAGCAAATCCAGTTTTAGCCACGGACAAACTGTAGACGCCCGGCGGCACGCTAGTAAACACGTAAACGCCCGCGTCATTGGTTGAGGATTTTCTTTCCGTGCCTTTTTGCGTATCGCGAAGAGTTACGTTCGCATCCGGCACTACCGCGCCGCTGGAATCGTGAACCGTTCCGCTTAAGTTGGCCGACGCCGAGCCCTGCGCGCTGGCGCTATGGGGAATCGACAGTACCAAGGCAAGCATGACGAGCAGAGAGACGATGCTGTTACGCAAGCGGCCCCATACACACGAATCCAGTCTTTCACCTGCTTCGGTCATAAACATCTCCTTCGGTCCTTCGGTACTAATTTTGGACCCACACCCAAACTGCCATGTACTTTGAGAATTACTTTGAACAGCACCCCTAGCACCCCAACCCTCGTTAGCGGAAGTCACTATCGAAGATTTTCATATATAAAATACAAACTTCACCTGCCAAATGCCTTCACTTATAGAGGCTAAGTGAGGCGCTTGTCAAGGAGTTTTTGCGATTGAAAAACATGTTTCAGAGAGGGGAGGGCCAGAAGGTCTTCTGTCGGTCAATCGACAGCAAAGCGGCAATCAAGGACCCAAAGTGCTCCTACCACCTGACCAGGGGTCCGATGGTGACGTCCGATACGATTCAACCCATCGAGGGAGCGGAGTTGCGCAAACCCGGCACCGATGCGGTGATCATTACCTGGGGGACGATGGTGAGCGTTGCCCTGGAAGCTGCCCAACTACTGCAGAGCGAAGGATTATGGACAAATATCCTCCTCTAGTTGCGCTGTTTCCAGACAGTCACTTCCTGTCGGGATGTTCCAAGGCCATCGATTCCCAGTGCCACGACATCTCCTTGTCGCAAATATGTTGGGGGTCTCATTCCCAGGCCGACCCCTGCGGGAGTGCCAGTACTGATGATGTCGCCGGGCAAAAGCGTCATAAACTCGCTCACATAGCTGACGAGCGTAGGTACGTCAAAAATCATTTCAGCCGTGGTGCTTTTTTGTCTGAATTCGCCATTCACGGTAAGCCACATTCCCAGTCGGCCAGGATTCGGGACTTCATCTCTGGTTGCCAGAAACGGCCCCAGCGGAGCGAATGTGTCCGCGCTCTTTCCTTTCATCCACTGACCGCCCCTCTCTAACTGGAAGCTTCGTTCGGAATAGTCGTTGTGAAGAGCATAACCGGCGATGAATTCGCTGGCTTGTTCTCTCGGAACATAGCTGGCCTTTTTTTCGATAATCACAGCCAGTTCCACTTCCCAGTCCACTTTCTCCGCGCCCCTGGGAATCACGAGCGCATCATTTGGCCCCACCAGCGAGGATGTGGCTTTGAAGAACAGCACTGGCTCGGAAGGAAGCTGCATGCCGCTTTCGGCCGCGTGATCGCGATAATTGAGTCCGACACAGACGATCTTGCTCGGGCGGCGGATGGGCGGTCCCAAGCGTTCCTGTGGGCTTACACGACGCAGCGTGGAGACATGGCCATTCATCAGCCTCTGTCGCAGCCGTGCCAGACCGCCGCTTCCAAAGAACTCCTCGTCATAGTCGGAAACAAAGGTCGAGACATCAAGCCGAGTCTGATCGTCCAACAGCACGCCCGGCTTCTCCGCCCCTGGTTCGCCAAATCGAATGAGTTTCATGTCCTGAGCGAGTGTTTATTGCAGCACATCGCAGTCCTCCGTATGTAACCGGCCATCATTTCGATCAAACTGCCTGGTCTTGTCTGACGTATATGCTCCACGAATTGTCTGGAAGGCAGTTCGTATGGCTTGCATTCTCGAACTACAATGACGTGATTTGCTTCTCAGAAGTCGGGGATGCCGTTTGCTGCGGCAAGTGTGTTTTCCTCCCTGCATTCAGCCGGCTCACCAGTTTGGAGGAGCGCTCACGTACGAACGATCCAACGCGGCGATCGAAGCGCACCCCAGCAGCCGGAGCGTGCGCTCGACGTCGGTGTGCAGGATTTCCAGAGCTCGCGTCACGCCGGCCTCACCCGAAACGGCAAGCCCATAAGCGTATGCTCGCCCGCATAGAACCGCCCGAGCTCCCAGACAGATTGCCTTGACGATGTCAGCGCCCCGGCGAATGCCACCGTCCATCAGCACCTCCGCCCGGCCGTTCACGGCCGCGACCACTTCCGGCAGCGCTCTCAACGAAGCAGCTACGCAATCAAGCTGACGTCCACCGTGGTTCGAGACCACCACGGCCGCAGCTCCTTCGTCGACGGCCCGGCGCGCATCGTCACCGGTCAGGACACCCTTCACCACAATCGAGCCGCGCCAATGATCGCGAATCCAACGTAAGTCTTCCCAACAGACCGCGGAGGTTGCCAGAGCCGCGCTGACGTCGACGAGAGGCATTGGTCCGCGGCCCGGTATGACAACGTTCGGCAGTTTTGGCACGCCACCGTCGAGCAGGAAACCGGCGAGCCAGCCGGGATGCGTGACTATCTCCGGAAGAAACCGCGCTTTTGCCAAGAGGCTGCCACCGAGCAACTCCTTCACGCCATTGCGCGAGTCCCGCTCGCGCATTCCGGCTACAGGTGTGTCGATGGTTACAACCAAAGCCGAGAAACCTGCGGCTCGTGCCCGTTCTATCGCGCCCTCGGCGGCCACTCGCCCGCCCAACAGGTAGAGTTGGTAGAAGACAGGTCCGGAGGAACTTGCTTTGACGTCTTCCAGGGAGTGTCCAGAAATGGTCGAGAGAATGTAGGCGGTGCCTGCAAGACCGGCCGCTCGCGCGGCAGCAACTTCGCCACCGGGATGCATCAGGCGGCTGTAGCCTACGGGCGCCAGCAGGCCAGGGAAAGATAGTTCTAAGCCCAGGAAAGGCGTACGCAACTCACACCCAGGCACAGTCACGGCCTGACGTGGCCGAAACGTGACGTCCTCGAACACGCGGCAATTCTCGCGCAGTGTGACCTCACCTTCAGCACCACCGTCCAGGTAGTCGAAAACCGCCTTCGGCAATCGGCGGCGTGCTAGGGAACGGAGATCCGCGATGCTCACGGCACGGGAAGATATAGCAGCACGAGAGAGCTTAGTCATCGGTGAGGTCAATATCTGTTCCTCGGTGAGTTGGTTCTGAGCCTTGGCTTCGACAGGTTTGTTTCAGAAACCTGAATCGCCCTCATAACAAAAGAAGCTCAGCTCTCCAACTCGAAAATCTTTTCCATTAGCAGCCACTTTTCCCCGGGTTTTGCCTGGGGCAATGACTGCTGGAACCTCCACATCAGATTTTCCCACTCCTGCACTTTCGGGTTGGATTGATCGGCCCTGCCCTTGGCTTCGAAAGAGAAATGTTCATTTACTTCCATGATCATGAACATGCGCGCGCCAAACAGATAAATCTCCAAGGCTTCAATGCCAGAGTCCTTGATGCTCCGCGTGATTTCGGGCCAGATTTTTTCGTGATATCGTCGGTATTCAGCGATCAGTTTCGGATCGTCCTTCAGGTCCAGTGTCAAACAGAAGCGCCGGTTCATTTGGTTGTGCTCGCTCCAATTTTCGCGACTTGGTCTCTATTCATTCCACAACACGGACATTGGAACCCGGGAAAACATAGTAAGCAAAGGATGAATTCGCATTATGTTAAGGCACGGTCCAAGTGGACATAACCACCGTCCACGAAGACATGCTGACCGGTTGTATGCCCAGATTTGGCGGAAATCAAAAATACCGTCATTGCCGCGATTTCCTCAGCGGTGGTCATTCGTTTACCCAGCGGGATCTTCGCAACGACAGCAGCCAGCTTTTCGTCGGGGTTTTGAAAAGTGTCGAGCCATTGTCGGTACAGGGGTGTCATGACTTCCGCCGGGACAATCGTGTTGACGCGGACGCCACTGGGCAATAACTCCGCGGCCCACTCCCGGGTCAGGGCAAGGATTGCTCCTTTTGATGCGGCGTAGCCGGAAGTGCCGCCTTGCCCCGTGAATGCTACCTTGGAGGCGATGTTGACGATAGCTCCCTTTGCGGCCTTGAGCGAGGGCAGCGCATAGTGCGCCATATTGTAGTAGTGCAGCAGATTGCGCCCTAGCGACGCAGCAAACTCTTCGGGTCCACCCTTTTCCAGACCCACACCATCGTTGACGCCGGCATTGTTAACCAACGCGTAGAGTCTGTTGGCTACGCTGAGCGTGCGCTCGATTGTTGCGGCACAGTCGGCCGCCGAGCAAAGATCAATTTCGATAAAGTGGCTGACCGAGCCATAGCGGCTCAACTCCGTGCGCAAACTCTCCGCCGCGGCAGTGTCGCGGTCCAGAATCACAGGGACCGCACGTTCCTGCGCCAAGGCACGTGTAATAGCAGCACCGATCCCTTTTGCCCCACCGGTGACGATCACGGCTTTATCTTTTAGCTGCAGGTCGATGGGTTAACCTCGCAAGTTAAAAAAACCGCCATCCAACGGATAATCCGAGCCGGTGATGAAGGATGCTTCATCCGAACACAAGAAGAGGGCGAGCGAGGCCACTTCATCCGGCTCAGCCATTCTCCCGATGGGTTGCGCTTTGGACAGTTTCTCGAACATTTCCTTTTCTCGTCCGGGATAAGCATTTCGCAGGTAGCCATCAACAAATGGCGTGTGGACCCTGGCCGGTGAGATGCAATTACAGCGAATGTTGTAACTCAGATAGTCTTTTGCGACGGAGTACGTCATAGCGATCACGGCGCCTTTACTCATCGAATAAGCGAAGCGGTCGGACAGACCAGAGGATCCCGCAATGGAAGCCATATTCAGGATCACGCCGCCGCCGCTGGCTTTCATGTGCCCAATGGAAGCGAACATGCAATTGTAGAATCCCTTCACGTTCACTCGGAAAATGCGCTCGAAGTCCGCTTCCGTCGTGTTTTCCAGCGATCCGATGTGCGGAACACCTGCGTTGTTCACAAGAATGTGAATGGGCCCTGAGCCGGAGAGTTCACCGAATCGAGAAGTCACTTCTCTCTGGTTCGTTACATCGCATAGAAGTGCCGACGCATTTCCGCCCCCGGCAGTAATTTGTTGGCAAGCTGATGTCGCATCTTGTTCATTCAGGTCCAGAATGCGAACCGTGGCACCATTCGCCGCGAATCTCAGGGCGATGGCTCGTCCAATGCCGCTACCGCCACCGGTTACGACGGCGACTTTGCCGTCCAGCCGGAAACTCTTCGTATGGGTGTCTTGATTTATCAGAGAGCGACGCCTCTTTTCCAGGGGATGAACTCTTCTTGCCCCTTTAGCTCAGCTTTGGCTCGAATCTCGCCGGTTGCAACCCTAATCACATAGTCCAGGATGGCTTCGCCCCTCTCGTTTTCCCTAACTTCCAAAACTGCTCCGCGTTTCCACCCAAAGTAGCCTCTTGCACCTCGGTCGCATGCTGGCTGAGGTAACTCTTCATCAGATTGATGGCGCGCGTATATGAGGCGGCTAACGTGCATACCGGCCAATCGGAACCGATCATCAGACGGCTGGGTCCGAAGGATTCGAAGGCGACATCCATATATGGAGCAATATGCTCAGGCTTCCAGTTCTGCCAGTCGTCTTCCGTCACTAATCCAGACAATTTGCAGAAGACGTTCGGAAATGTCCCCAGCTCCCGCATTCCCTGCTCCCAAGGGCGGAGTTTTCCGCTCTTGATCAGCGGTTTCGCAAGATGATCCAAAACGAAGCGTTGGCGGGGGAAGCGTCTCACGAATTCCGCCGCCACCGGAAGATGCTTGGGATAGATGAGTATGTCGTAGGCGAGATCAAACTCTCCAAGCAAGGAAATGCCCCGCAGGAATTCCGGTTGGAGCAGGAATCGATCGTTTGGTTCGCTCTGTACGATGTGGCGAATCCCAACCAGCTTGGGGTTTCCCGCAAAGGCTTCCAATTGCGAACGGACGTCGGAGGACCGCAGATCAACCCATCCGACAACACCAAGAATGAACGAAGCGTCTGCGGCTAGTTCGAGAAGCCATCGAGTTTCTTCCAGGGTCTGCCGCGCCTGCACTACCACAGATCCCTGAAATCCGTTGCGCTCTAGTTCGGGCTTCAGATCATTCGGAAGGAAATCACGACGCAGCGATGCCATCGAATCATCAATCCAAGCGTATTCGCGTTGGTCATAAACCCAGAAATGCTGATGAGCATCAATGCGCATCATTCATCGCCCATCCTATAGCCCTTGAGGCGAAGGCCCCTCCGCGTTGTCAATTGGACGAAACTTGATTTCCCATCAATCCTCTGCATGGCTCAGGACAAGGGTCCTATAACTTTCAGCACGTTCGCGTAGCGTCCTGGAAGAGCACCGGGCAAAGTGACCTTGATGGCGTCGCCCTGTTGAGACCAACTAACTGGAGTTGGCTGGCCGAGCAGGTAAATCTGCGAGCCGACCTTCAGCGAGAGAGACTTGAGCGTGATGCCGGTTGTCTTTGGCTGGCCGAGCAGGGTCGCATAAACCGCGGAATCTTTTTCGGTGAAACGGACGGGGATGCCTTCAGCGGTCTCGCCAGCAGCTCGTTTCCACGGATGTGTGCCATAGATGGCGTCGCCATTCATCTGAAGCCACGCACCGAGTGCAAGCAAACGATCCATTTGGACCGGGGGGATGGTGCCGTCGGCTTCCGGGCCTACATCGAGCAGAAGGTTCCCATTCTTGCTCACGATGTCCACCAATAAATAGATCAGGTCAGCTGGAGCGATGGTCTCGGCTTCACCTTCGGCGCGGTTATAGCCGAAAGAGCGCCCGAGGCCACGGCACTCCTCCCACTTGGTGGGACTGATCTTGTCCAGGGTCACGTACTCCGGAGAGATAAAATCAGAGTGCTTGACGCCGAAGCGGTCGTCGATAACGCCGTCCGGGACCGTATTGTAGTACTCCGCCATAATCTGTAGAGGATGACCAGACTTAGGATAATCAATGTCGTTCCAAAGCACCGCTGGATGGTAGCGCTCGATGAGCTCCCGCATCTGCGCGTCGACGTATTTGCCATAGGCCTCGCTTTGCGGCTTCACCGCTTCATAATCAGCGGGACTACGGATAGGACCAGGGACAAATGTCCAGTCGTAGCCGCCGGAGTAGTAGAGGCCCATGCGCAAACCCTGTTTGCCGACGGCAGCAGTCAACTCACCAACGAGATCACGCGTAGCATGCTGCCGTTCGGCTGGTAGTTTAGGGTTTGGCGTCGTACTGGGCCACAGCGTAAATCCATCATGATGCTTGGTGGTGAGCACGACATATTTCGCCCCAGCGTCGTGGAATATTTTAGCCCAGGTGTCCGGATTCCATTTTTGAATCTCCCGGTCGAAGACCGGAGCGAAGTTGTAGTAATCGTAGTCAGCCCCATAATGTTCGCGATGGTACGCCTTCGTCGGTGCTCCCTCGATCCGCATGCTGTTCAAATACCATTCGGCATAGGGGTTGTGTGTGATGTAGTCCGGTGAAGTGAAGTCATGTTCAGGATGAACGAGTGGCGCCCAACCAGGAACGGAATAAAGACCCCAGTGAATGAATATCCCGAGTTTTGCGTCGGCATACCATTGAGGAAGTAGATGCTTGTCGAGCGATTCGAGACTTGGTTCGTAGTGCGAAGGGGACTGCGCCTGTAGACAGGGGGAAATGAAAAAACACAGCAGTAGAATGATAGCGGTCCTGCTCGATATACAAACCTGAACTAGAGACATTCTGCATCTCCTCACAAAGCAAATTCACAAACGGAGAAACTAAAACCTTGCGGCCCTTACCGCTGGCTCCCGGGAGATCAGTCTTCGCGCGGGCTTCGGATCATGTGATTGAACGCGATCCCGACGTAGAAAAATGTGAATACTAAAATCAGAGTGATGTCCAGGCCATGGCTCCACACAAGCCAACAGTAAGCGGCTAAATATTTGCGACCGCTTACGCTGGTCACTTCCCTCTGATTGCCCGCCGCAACTGTCGCATCATGTCCAAAGACGTTTGTTCAACTGTGGCATCCTGGTATATTCCAATATTGATCGTGGTGATCGCCTGATGCTCGATGTTGGCCCTGACATAGGCGATCAGGTCCTCCGCGCTAAATTGAGGCGCGGGAATCGGTCCTGGTTTACCGTGGACCCACGCCTCCAGCATAGATAACAGTCCATGCGCCTGAAATCCTTTGCCAGCTCCCCGTTGGATGTAACGAGAAGCGAACGGGTTTTGCAGACTATTGAGTTCGCCCGCCCAATAATCCTGGTAAGGGGTTAGAACCGGGAAGATCCAGAAGTTAAAGCTGGTGATCCGGCTAGGATTTCCTACTTTGCAAGCGCGGTAAACGGCATCAATCGGAACATCCGGATAGGCAGCCAGCGATTGATACCACGAATCGAACCAGTATCCAGCGAGTCTTTCCCCATAGCGTGCGCCGATTTCACCCAGAACATCCCTGTGAATTTCCGCAAATTGCTCTTCACTGAAAGTCAACTGGTAGAGCCCGGTTGGCCCGATGTTGCCAAGCTTCGTCAATACCGGAGAATTGATGTAAAGGAGGAATCTTATACTGCGCGGGGCCAAAGCATCGCCGAGATCGCTGATTAAGTCACGACGCGTTGTCCATCCCGGATGAATGGCCTCCCAGGATTGGATGGGGGCGGCGCAGTGCGGATGCGCATGGTTCAAGGTGAAAACGACGTAACCCGCTCCCATTTCCTCGACCATATTCGCAAAAGCCTTGACGTCGAAAGCATCGACCGCATCTTTATACGGTTTCTTCTCGCCCTCTCTGGGTTGGGTAAAGTCCGTCCAATGAAACATCACCCCGTAACCCGCCCTTACAAACCAATCGGTATTCGCTCGATGGGCGCGGACACTTTCTTCCGAAGGAATGATTGCTGGACTGCCAGGGACGGGAAGAATCTCCAGGCATCGGAAGCGAACCACTCCGCTCTGCTCTGGTCCGGATACCTGGACGGAGACAGGGTTTACTCCTCGAGTCAGATGTAGCTTGCCGTCTAGCCTGATCCTTTCAAAATTAAAATACCAGCCGCCCTCCGTCTGCTGATAAATGCCTTCAGTGACTCTCAGCTCGACTTTAACGGAACTGGACCCGGAGCGAATCTCCAGTTTAAAGCCTGGGACGGAGACTGCGCAGGAAAGGAATAAATCGAACTCACCTTCCTCCGGAACAGTAACATTCCACTTCATGCTGCTTGAGTCGCTACAGTCTACGGAGATCTTCAGGCCATCTAACTTTGCCTTGCCGCCAATCTCCACGGCAGTTGAGCCGTAGAGACGGGTATCTTGTGTAAGTCCACTGACAAGAGGTTTGGACTGGCGGGAAACTGGTGATTGAAGTGATCGCGCAAAACCAGTGTCGGCGGAAAACGCGCTAGCCGCTCCGGTCAGCATGACCTTTAGAAAGCTTCCTCGGCTCAGGGCGTCGGATTGAGCGAATGTTTTCGTATGGTTCTCCTCCAGTTTCTTCCAACCGCTGCGGTCATAACCTTCTCGCGGCATTAATTTGCAACCCACACCCGCCATCTACCCGGAAATGCTTTGCACCGGCACCTACGTACCCTCTCACCATCCCCGACAACATCTGGTTTGTCACTGGCGAAGCCCAATCTACCAAGGGACGCAAGCACACCCATTTGCTATTAAAAGTTTTTATATGTAAAATGCATCTTTCATTCATCAAACGTGCCACTTATAGCCACTTTTTGCGAAGCCTGTCAAGCACTTTTGTTGTAAATGAAAATTGTTTTTCAGAAAAGTGGCCACTTAAACGGCACAGTTTCCGTAGAAACCGCGTACGGATGTCACTCCAGGTAGTCAGTTGCGAGCTGTTGGGGACTTCGTCTGGTTCTATGCGTTGTGGGTCGCACCGCAGGAGATACCCGGTATGGGCTAGATCGAGTAGAACTCTTGCGTTGGAGGCCATTTCCTGTAAGATTTACCGCCACTGTCGAGACATCAATTAGCGCGGGGCGAGAACTGGAGCTTGTTGCTTTGACCAAGACGAATCTCTCGCGTGACCAGGTGATGCCCACGAAGCGGGCTAAAATTGCGCCCCGTTATCCTACCCCTGCCCTGGAGAAGGGCTTGGACATCCTAGAACTCCTTGCCAACCACCCCATGGGACTCACGAAAAGCGAGGTCGCCCGTAGCCTGGACCGTACTGTATCCGAAATCTTTCGGATGCTGGTGTGCCTCGAAGAGCGCGGTTACATCTCCCAGTCGAGAGATGGGGAACGCTTCTGTTTGACATTGCGGCTGTTTAAGCTGGCGCACGAATATCCGCCTACCAAGCGGATGATTACCGAAGCCCTCCCGATCATGCAGCAAGCTACGCACGAACTTAATCAGTCTTGCCACCTTGGCGTACTCGATGGCGGCCACATCGTGATTATTGCGCAGGTCGATTCTCCCATCAGTCCCGGCTTTTATGTTAAGGCTGGCGCGATCGTCGATCTTATGCACGCGGCTACTGGGCACGTAATTCTTGCGCATCAAACTCCTGAAGTTACTTCTAGGGCAGTGCAGATTTGGTGCCGGCAAAACAACGCGCAGGTGCCTCGCGACCTGGCCGCACATCTGACCAAGATCAAGCGTCAGGGATATGAGGAAAGAGAAAGCTACGAAGTCAGTGGCATAGTTAACGTCTCCTGTCCAGTATTCGATGATCGTGGAAACGCCATCGCCGCGATGACCGTTCCATTCATCCAAAGAATTGGCGACCAGACGACTCCGGCGACCGCGAGAAGAGTTTTGAAACAGGCCACTTCTCTGCTTTCGGAAGCAATTGGCGGGGTGGCTAAACGTCCGACAGGTGATTAGGCCGCGTTTGCCGGCGTCGAGCGATCCTCTGATTTTTCCTTCCTCAAAACCCCTCAACTCAGCACATTCTGTTATCAATAATTGATTTTTATTGACAAACATGGTATTTCAGGAATAGAAATGCATGCTGCGCGGACGGCTGCCATAACCCTCGCGGCAGGAAATTCTCTAAATTGAGGAGAGTTGATCCAGTTTGCGAGACCCAAAAATCGCTAACGTTCGCGTAATTGACCTCCGCTTCCCGACATCCAGCCAGCAGATCGGGTCGGACGCCGTGAATCGAGATCCCGACTATTCGGCGGCGTACTGCATCCTTGAAACGGACGCCGGTGTGGAGGGACACGGACTAACGTTCACTCTCGGGCGTGGAAATGAGCTGTGTGTCTCTGCACTCAAGTATTTGTCCCGATTCGCTAAGGGCCGCTATTTGTCATCACTGACGGTTGACTTCGCGGCATTCTCAAGGCAACTCACCGGCGATACTCAATTTCGGTGGCTTGGCCCCGAAAAAGGTGTGATTCATCTCGCTGCTGCGGCTCTCATCAACGCGGTCTGGGACTTATATGCACGCGTCGAAGGTAAGCCGCTCTGGAAACTGCTCGCGAACATGGACCCGGAGCAGATCGTCCGCGCTATCGACTTCACCTACATTACGGATGCGATCACCAGAGAGGAGGCCCTCGATCTTCTGAAAGAGCGGGCCTCTTGCAAGGACACACGCCTACAGCACTTGCAGCAGAACGGCTACCCAGCTTATACCACCTCGGCGGGCTGGATCGGTTTTAGCGATGACAAGATTCGCCACCTATGCCGCGAGGCTCTTGCCCAAGGCTGGACCCATTTCAAGTTGAAGGTCGGCGGGGACCCGGCCAACGACCTGCGCCGGGCTCATTTAGTACGGGCAGTGATTGGCTCTGGTAGCAAGCTGATGATGGATGCCAATCAGAAGTGGGGCGTCCTCGAGGCAATCCAACGCACGAAAGAACTAGCCGAACTAGACCCCTGGTGGATGGAGGAGCCGACTAGCCCTGACGACATCCTCGGGCACGCCCGCATCCGCCAGGAAGTTTCCCCGATCCGGATAGCTACAGGAGAACATTGCCATAACCGGGTAATGTTTAAACAGTTCCTGCAGGCCGGGGCCATCGATGTTGTTCAGATCGACAGTTGCCGGCTCGCGGGCGTCAACGAAAACCTTGCCGTGCTTCTCTTGGCGGCAAAATTTAATGTCCCAGTCTGTGCTCACGCCGGGGGCGTCGGTCTATGCGAATGCGTGCAGCACTTGGCGGCCTTTGATTACCTTCGCGTATCCACGACGCTAGAGAATCGTGTAACGGAATTTGTAGATCACCTGCACGAACACTTCGTTGACCCGGTCCGAGTGGTCAGAGGGCACTATCTTCTTTCCGAAAAACCAGGATATAGCACGGAAATACGCTCCGAAACGTTATCAACCTACTCTTACCCCGACGGTCCGGTTTGGAGGAACAGGTGAACCTCATTATATTTGCGCACCCAAAACGGCACTGGTGCAATTCCAGTTATTGCCTGAGTTCCGCGATTTAAAACCCGGCTTCTGCTTGTGTGAGGGTTGAGGAATACAAGGATTTAGCTTGGATAGAAGAGAGTTTCTGTGGGAAGCGACTGGCGCGGCCGTGGGATTTACGACGTCCGGAAAGATCACTGCGTCACTTGTGCGCGAACCATTTGACGCTCGGTCGCCAGGCGACCCGACCCAAAGCATTCTTGTAAGTACCGCCGGAGATGATCAGAATCCGGGAACAATATCTAGGCCACTAAAAACTTTTCAGGCTGCTCAAAGCGCCGTTCGCGAGCTCAAGAAGCACAATCCCGGAACTATATCTGTTTACTTCCGGGCTGGCACCTACTACCTACCAAACACAATCGTGTTCACACCGGAGGATTCCGGGGAGGCCGGAGCACCGATCATCTATTCGCCATACCCAGGCGAGCATGTCCTGCTAAGTGGCGGAGCGCGGTTGTCTCCAAAGTGGATAGCCTATCGAGACGGAATCATGAAGACCTCCGTTCCAGCCGGCACCACTACCGACCAACTCTTCGTAAATGGTCAGCGACAAATATTGGCCCGCTACCCGAACTACGATCCGAATGCCAAATATTTGGGCGGCTGGGCACCAGACGCGATCAGCCCAGAGCGAGCCAAGCGTTGGGCTGATCCACGAGGGGCCTACATTCACGCAATTCACCAATACCTGTGGGGCGACATGCACTACGTCATCACCGGCAAGAGCGCAGACGGCAACGTGCTCTACGAAGGTGGCTGGCAAAACAACCGACCTAAGCCTATGCACGCTCAATATCGTTTTGTTGAAAATGTTTTTGAGGAATTGGATGCTCCCAGTGAATGGTATTTGGACCGAGCTAATTCAGCCTTGTACTTTTATCCTCCCACAGGGCTGGATCTCGAAAACGCGGTTGTCGAGACCGTGCGCTTGAAGCATCTGCTGGAGTTTCGCGGAAGCCAGGACTCTCCCGTGAAATGGATCGAGCTGCGTGGATTTACGTTCCAGCATGCTTCCCAAACGTTTATGGCAACTCGGGAACCGCTTCTTCGCAGTGACTGGAGGATCTATCGTGGCGGCGCCCTATTCTTCACCGGCGCCGAAGACTGTTACGTGGACGATTGTTTTCTCGATCAGCTCGGCGGGAATTGCATTTTTGTGAGTGGATACAACCGCCGGATTCGCATTTCGCGCACCCACATCGCTCGCGCCGGAGCCAACGGAATCTCTTTTGTCGGCGAGCGGAAGGCGGTGCGAAATCCACTGGACAGCTACGACGATAGACTGGGCATCGGGGATCTCGATCTTACTCCCGGACCGCGTACCGCGGACTACCCGGCAGAGTGCCTCGTTGAAGATACGTTGATTTACCAGACGGGGCAGGTCGAAAAACAGACTGCTCCTGTTGAAATCGACATCGCACGAGCGATCACCGTTCGGCACTGTTCCATCTACGACGTACCTCGCGCGGGAATCAACATAGGAGACGGTTGCTGGGGAGGGCACCATATCGACCACTGCGACGTCTTCGATACCGTGAAGGAGACCGGTGACCATGGCTCTTTCAACTCGTGGGGTCGCGATCGCTGGTGGGGCGTCAAAGGTCTCGACCTGGACACCGTACTACAAAGCCCTCATGCAAAACTTCCCGTACTGGATGCCGAAGAGACCAATATTCTGTCGAACTCGCGCTGGCGCTGCGATCACGGCTGGGATATCGATCTGGACGACGGCTCCACCAACTATCACCTCTACAATAATCTATGCCTTAACGGTGGGCTGAAACTGCGCGAAGGCTTCTACCGCACCTGCGAGAACAACGTTCTGGTAAACAACTCACTTCATCCGCATGTCTGGTACAACGACAGCCATGATATTTTTCGCGGCAATATCGTGTTTGCGCCCTACAGACCGATTCAAATGAGACAGTGGACGCAGGATATTGATTTCAACCTGCTCCATCAGCCGGCAATGGTACAAACCAACCCCGCCACTGCGCTGCAAAAATTAAGCTCACAGGATGCCCACTCCCTACAAGGAGACGCTCTCTTTGTGGATGGGGCTACAGGCGACTACGCAGTCAAGTCGAATTCTCCCGCGTTGTTTCTCGGATTCGTGAACTTCAACATGGACGACTTCGGCGTCCAAAGCCCGAAGCTCAAAGCAATCGCCCGGCAACCGATGATGCCCTTGAGGTCAAGCGGTACCACGCCAACTCTCAGTGAAACCCGAAGTCGAGAGGTTGCGGTTTGGGCAGGCGCGAAGGTGCGCAACATTGTTGGCCTCGGTGAGGTCTCAGCCGCGGGGAGTCCAGGTGAAACGGGAGTGATCCTGCTCGAAGTACCCGACACAAGTGATGCAGCCAAAGCCGGCTTTTCTGCGGGTGATGTCCTGCTGGCATTCAATGGAAAGCCCATCAAGGAATTGAAGGACCTCTTGCTGGATACGCAACAAAATGTTGCCGGGAAGGCCGCGAGCGTCACGATACTCCGCTTTCAGCAGGAGTCTACCATCCTGATCATGCTGAAACCCTGATCTCGGTGGGAAAGACCGTCGGATATGCTATCCACTGGAAGTACGAAAGTTGCCACGGCGTTAGGTACTTTCGCTCTGCTGCTTTTTCTGTTTGCCCAGCCAATGGCGGCAACCCCAAGCCAGCCGAGGATCAGAGTTCTCATCCTGGATGGCTTCAGCAATCACGATTGGCATCAGACAACGGCACTGTTGCGCGGCATACTGGAAGCTTCGGGGCTGTTCACAGTTTTGGTTTCGACGGCTCCATCCACCACCGCGTCTCCGGGATGGGAACAGTGGCGTCCGAACTTTAGCGACTACGACGTGGTCATTCAAACCTGCAACGACATTGGCGGCGGCCCTTCCTGGCCGCGTGAAGTCCAGATTGCTTTTGAAAACTATGTCAGGAACGGCGGGGGCGGCGTTCTGGTTTTCCACTCCGGCAATAATGCATTTCCGGACTGGCCGGTCTACAACCAGATGATCGGACTCGGTTGGCGGAATAAGCAGCAAGGCGACGCAATCACTATTAATAGCCGTGAAAGGCTGATGCGCATTCCCCCCGGCCAGGGCGAAAACGCCGGGCACGATGGCCGCTCCGACGTGGTTGTCCACCGCCTGGGCGACCATCCCATTCATCACGGCATGCCCCGCGCCTGGAAAACCCCTACCCTGGAAATCTACTATTACGCCCGCGGCCCGGCAAAGCACATGCGTGTGCTCTCCTACGGATATGACCAACACACCCGAATGAATTGGC
>Ga0307475_10000421_pt1 | contig 25330 bp, 23 predicted proteins | sample atmos_gasesECM1C_FD_203317 | JGI IMG/M metagenome (GOLD analysis project Ga0307475, IMG submission 203317) | Hardwood forest soil microbial communities from Morgan-Monroe State Forest, Indiana, United States - atmos_gasesECM1C_515 | ecosystem: Environmental > Terrestrial > Soil > Temperate... | reverse complement strand
AACCATCACCGTCGAATCGCTCGGAAAGCAGGACGTGGGTGGCGCCAAGCTCGATGAATTGCGCGTAAAAACCGAAGACCTCGAAATTGATCTCTTCCTCGACGGCCATCGCCTCGTCCGCCTCGTCTCCCCCAGCGCCAACGCCGAAGTCCTCCGCGAATAACCAATCCTCTGCGGATGGACAGCAAGCATGCAACGAGCTACGATCGCATGGATAATTGGAGAGGCACCTATGCCAAATGATTCGCACCAAAGAGCCGCCGAGTTTCACGACCTTGCGGCCCACGCGCACCGGGCCGCCGCCGCGCACCACGGCAAAGAAGACCACCTGACCGGACACGAACTCGCCCGACAGGCGATGGAACATTCCGCCAAAGCCCATCAGGCCACGCAAGAAGCTCTTCAAGAATCCGCGAAGCTCGGCAAACAGAAGAAATAAAAGCGGGCGGTAGTTTGCGCGAGCCTCACAGGGGGTTTGCCTCAACATTTCTCCGCGCCCTCTGCGTCGCCACGTACCTCGATAATTATTTCGTACGTCCCGCCAAAAAATCTTACTTTCTGTAAAAGGTAAAACCTTCGGCGGACGTCTGCACATTTCCTGAAAGTACCGCTGTTTTCTCCTCGTGCTTCCGAGCGCAGCCGAGGGGTCTGTGGTTCCAATTTATCTCTTGTGCCGCGAAAAAAAGAAGGCCCGGGGCGTGATACCCGGGCCTTTGCGTGTTAGGACGCATGGGGTGGGAATCAAAAAGTCATGATTGCGCGCGAATGGGGCGGTGCATCGGCTCAGGCGGTCGTGGCAACTCAATCGCCACCGGCGCGCTCATCTCCGTTCCTTTGCGCAGAATTCCGAGAATGACTGACTTTTCGGCGCTCCTCTCGCGCAATTCCGCGCGCAAATCACCGAGTGAGCGCACCGGCTTCCCGTCCACTTTCGTGATCACATCGCCGGCTTTCAGCCCCGCCTTTTCAGCAGGCGCGCCCGCACGAACTTCGCGCACCAGCACTCCACCGTCATCAGGCGCGCCAAAATAAGCGCCGAGCTGCGGAGTCAAATCCTCAGCATTGATTCCAAGAACCGGCGTACGCCAGTCCATAACTCCGTGCGAATGCCCCTCCGGCATCGCCGGCACACCGGGTGTGGAGAAATCAGGCATCGGCGGGAAATTCATGCTGCCGAAATCGCGCATCTTGCCTTTCATCTTCTTTTCGAAATAGGCGCTGCGGTCGCCCAGTTCGACAGAAATATTCTGGTTCGTGCCCTCGCGCGATACCATCAGCGCCACGGTACGCCCCGGCGGCGTTTCGCGCACCAATCTCCGGAATTGAACGGTTCCTTCCACTGTCTGGCCGTCGTATCGCGTGATGACGTCCTTTTCCCTCAAGCCCGCTTTCGCTGCGGGGCTCTCGGGCTCCACGTCCATCACAACCACGCCACGCGCGGAAGAAAGTTTCAGGTCGCGCGCCTGCTCCGGCGTTACCTCGCCGATTTCTATTCCTAGCCAGCCGCCGCCGTCTTCGCCTGAACCCATGATTATTCCTGGCGTCAGCGCAAAAATTTCATCAGCCTTGCCCTGCACTTCTTGCGACACCTCGGCCGCCAATTCCTCGGCGCGAGCGCCCAATTCTTCTGCGCGCGCGTTCAGTTCCTGTTTCTTCCAATCGAGTTGGGCTGAGAAATCCTGCAATTTGTTGAGCCCGGGCGAACTCATCTCGACCTCCTGCGCGGCGCGCGCCAATCGCTCACTCAGATCTGCAAGTTGCGCCTGCAATTCCTGCCCGAATGTACGAGCATCATCCTGGAATTGTTCCATGGAATGATTCAGATCAGCCCGATGCTGCACGGGCGCGGCCGGTGCCGCAGGGGATGCAGGGGGCGCGGGTTTCGAAGGACTCTGGCCACGCAGGGATCCAGGAGTGATCCCGAGGATGACAAGCAGCACGCCTAAACAAGCGAAGTCCAAATGCCCAAAGCGTTTCATGGGTTTCGCCCTCCCTTTCGAGAATTACGCCCCGTCAGACGCCAGGCCGCTGCAGCATCAGGCGAATGCCGCCATTAATCGTACGTACGGAAATCTCGCCGCCGCCTGCGCCCAGCTTCGCGCGAAACGCGCGCGCCGCCGGGATGCTGGCCGTCGAGGTCATCGGCAAATCAGAATGGAACTCGCCGTTCATGCTCAGCACTTTCAGGTTCGCGCGTGCGTCCGAAGGAAGCCCCAGCACAACGGAGCCATTCACCGTCTCGATGTTCATCGGTCCGCCCTCGAGCAGGTGCCGCAATTCGAGATGCAAGTCGCCATTCGTCGTCTTGGCGCTGAAGCGGCCTGAGCTGTCGAGCACTTCCACGTTGCCATTCACCGATTTCAGCGCCCCGCCGCCTTCCACTCCCCGCACAAGGACGCTGCCGTTGACGGTCCCAATGCTTCCTAGCAGCACGCGGTACGGCACGTGAACGTGATACTCAACAGCCACTTCTCCGCCCTCGCCTTTCGGGTAGCGCGTATGTACAGAAACTTGCCCGGGCTGGCTCTCGACTTCAATCTTCACGCGCTCAAGATCCTGAGGGTCGCTGCGCGCTGTCTTCACCGCGCACACTTCCACTTCATCGCGCGCCCAGCCGTCCACCTGGACAGACCCGTTCACATTATCGAGCAGGAAACTTCCGCCAGCGGACAACGGATAGACGTGCTGAAAGGTTTGATTGCCTGCAAAGCCGGAGGAGGTCAGGAGCAAAATGCCGGCAAGCAGCAGAAGTGTGCGTCCCTCAGCCTGACGCGGTCCTAACCAATGGGCCCGGAGCCGCGTTTCCTGCTTTTTCATACGCATGTTACGCCCCCTCGAGTCGAGGCACTTACTTACTCGATTGTTCGGCCCATTCCGTATCCGTGCTGGGCCGGAATTCGCCTCGCTTGCCCGCGCGTCGTTGCTTACACAAAGACCGCGGCGGCGTCAGGGCCGGTCGTCACTCCCGGGCAGCGATCGCTCCATCATGCGCAATTGCGTTGCCAGCTTCTGCTGGATCTGCTCCATGTGCTGCTTATAAATCTCAACCTGCTTGCTCGAATCGCTCAGGATCAGCCGTATGTTTCCCGCCACCGTGCGCAGGTGGAGCACTTCACCGCCGCCATTCAGAGCTCCCTCGGCGCGGATCCTGCGCGAGCCGTTGGACGCCTCGTCGTAGCTCACCTTCAAAGGAAACGCCGGATCGGCTATCACGTGATGCTCATTTCCTTGCTGGATTTGAGCATCGATGGTCACCGAAAGTTGCCTGGGCAAATACACAACTATGTCCCCGTCTCCCGATTGCAGGTCGCAGGCTCCTGGCCGCTTAGGTGACGATACAAACCAGGCCGTAATTCCGCCTGCGCCCGTCGAGGCTTTCACCAATCCATCCACCTGGGTCAGATAAATGCTGCCGCTGCCCGTCTCCAGATTCGTCGGGCCGGAGACGCGCACCACTCGAATCCCGCCGCCGCCCGTTTTTGCGCGCACCAACCCTGCGGCTTCGCCCACTTCGATCTGTCCTCCCACTGTTTCCGCAACCAGCTCACTCCCAGACTGTTCGAGCGTGATATTGCCGCCGCCCGTGTCCAGCCGCGCCACACCTTTCACCGAGGCCACACGAATGTGCCCGCCGTTCGTGTGAAGCGAAGCGCTGCCGCCGACCGAGCCGGTGGTGATATGTCCGCCTCCAGTATTCGCGGAGAGTTCGCCACCTACGTTCTTCACCGTGATGTGGCCGCCGTCCGTAACCAGCCGCGCTGCTCCGCCCACATTTCCCGCCGTGATATTGCCGCCCGAAGTGGAGAGAACTAGCCGGCCATTGACGTCTTCGGTCTCGATGTTTCCGCCGCCGGTCCACACATCCAGCCCATAATTCTTCGGAACGTTAATCTCAACCGTCACCCACAGCCGCCCGCGCAGTTGCCGCCCGAATGTTTGCCCGCGAAAATAAACGCCCTCGGAAGCCTCGCGCGCGTTCACGGAATAGCTCTTCAGAAGCTCGCTTGCATTTTTCTGCGAAGCGTCGGCTTCCAGATGGACGTGATAATCCAACTTGCCGGAATTCTGGGTGCGAACCACGACATTACCGAGATCCGTAACAACGCGGAGCCGCTGGCCATCGCGTGTAGTAACTGTCCCATAAATCTCCAGCGTGACGCGCGGACCCAAACTCGCAGTCTTCTTCTCGCTAGTGGCCGCTACATTCGAGGGAAACAGCAGACAACCGACAAACAAAGCAGCGAGAAAACCGGGGAGTCGAAACTGGAAAACCAGGGGCAACCTGCTCGTCCGCATGTCTAGAATTTCTCGCGCGGACCCAAGTCGCGAATGGCCGCCGCGCTCTGGATACGAATGTAAGTGCTGGGATCTTTCCGCATGCGCTCATGCAGCACGGCGAGCATGTGGTCATCGGGAACCACTTGTCCCTTCGCAGCCATACCGCGCAACGCGTTGATGGCTTCCACGCGCACGCCGGGATTCTTGTCGTCCACCAGCGCGTCGAGAAGCGTCTGGCGGATCAAGTCCTGCGGCTCTGCGCCATTCAACGCTTCAAGCGCTTTCAGGCGCACGGCCGCATTGCTGTCCGTGTGCACCGCATGGCAAAGCGCCGACCGCACGTCTGAATCGTTGTTCCGCGCTCGCAGCAAATCCACTGCGTCCAACCGGACATCTGGATCAAAGCGATCGTTGTTGCGCAGAACGTTGATCAACAGGCTCTTCACGTCCTCATTATTCACCGTGCCCTGCACCTTGAACGGCTGCCGCGACCTCACCTGCAGCTCCACTTGAGGCGGCTGGTTGTCCCTAGCAGGCATCACGTTGATGCCGGCCACTTGCGCAGTACGAATGTCAATCGGGGAACGCGAGGTATCGGCAGGTGCGTCGTCCGGTGCGCTCTCGCGCGTTGAAATATTCGAATTCCCTGCGACGACAGGCTGGTGGAGCAGCCGCGGCGCAAGCATCCCCACGGAAAAACCCAGCAACAAAAGCAGCGCAGCGCCCCACGCCGGGCGCGGCGCAATCCACCCTCCCGGAAGGACGCGTGCAATCAGGCCCCGCAATGTACCGCGCTCTTCTTCCCGGTCGAGCGCATCCTCAAGCCCGGCGCGGCAGCTCGAAAGCAGCGCCGCATCCGGCTCAATCCGACGCTCAGCAATAAGCGCAAGCAGTTCTCTTTCTCGTTCGAGTGTTTCAGTGCAGCGATCGCAATGAGCGAGATGATCGGCCACCTCCGCTTGCTCGGCCGGATTTAATTCATCAGCCGCAAGCAGCGCCAGCATCGCCTCAAATTCAGCGCACGGCTCGCACGGATTTTCTCGATTCATCTCCTGCTGCATTTTCCCCCGTCCTCGAATTACCGCATGCCGTCCAGGCACGACCGCAATTTGCGCGTTGCCCGGAAGAGCGAATTTTTCACCGTCTCTTCCGACGTGCCAAGCAAATCCCCAATCGCGCGCAGTTTCAATCCCTGATAGTGCTTCATCTCAAACACCATGCGCTCGCGCGGTGACAATCGTTTCAGCGCTGCCGAAATGTGTTGACCCAGTTCCTGCCCCAGCAACCGTTTCTCCGGATTTGCCGACGCTCTGTGTTCCGGCTGGCGGTCGAAGAAATCACGCGTGCCGCCATCCGCCTCTTCCGGAACAGGCGCTTGATCCTCGCGGCGGCTCGTCCGCCGGCGCAAGTGATCCAGCGCCACGTTGGTCACGATTCTGTACAGCCATGTATAGAAACTGCACTCGAAGCGGAAGCGGTGCAAATTCCGGTAAACCCGCAGGAATCCTTCCTGATAAATGTCGCGCGCGTCCTCGGAACGATGAACCAGATTCAGCGCCAGTCGCAGAACTTCCCGGTCGTATCGGCGTACAAGCTCCTCAAAGGCCAGCCGGTCTCCAGCCTGCGCACTCCGCACCAGCGCGTGCTCCTCCGCAAGCTTCGCCGCAGCTGCCTGGCGCGCATCTCCTTCGAGTGCGACGCTGATCCCTATCATCGGAGTGGCCGGCTTGGGTTCGCCACCATCGGGCCCACTCGCTTCTGCCCGGCGAAGGCCCCTACCCCCGGCGTCTGGCCTCTCTGCAGGTTGCGGGTAGATAGACGGGTGTTGTGCCCGTAGGTGAGCACCTGCGAACGCTACTTTCCCACTATCGGACAATTGCCCCAAGGGATGTACCCTCGCTCAATTGCGCTGACTTGCGCCTGAGTTGTAAGTGGCACTCTTATCAGTATTTTAGAGTCACAAGAATCGCCATCACAACTGCAGACATTTCTCGCGGGATGCTAATGCAAGGGATGAGCCAATTAGTTTTAACTCTTTGTTACAACTACTGAGCGAGCCCGCCGACGGCCTGTGCCGGGCGCAAACGCCTTTCCGCTAGAGGCAGCGGTGATATAAATGGCAAGACGGCGGGCGCAGTCCCGTCGTTTTTCGTGCAGGACCATCGCATGGCCATCGATTTATCCAACTCGGTGAAATATCTGCGCGGTGTCGGCCCCCATCGCGCCGCGATTCTCGAGGAGCGCGGCATCTCGACCGTTGCCGATCTTCTCAGCTACCTCCCTTTCCGTTACGAGGACCGCATCCGCTTCACTCCCATCGCCCAAATCATTCCCGGCCAAGTTCACACAATTCTGGCGACCCCCGCAAATGCCGGCGGGACGGTTCGATTCACGCGCGGCCGCGGCTCGGTGTTCCATGTTCAGGTGCGCGACGATACCGGCGTGCTGCACGCACGATTTTTCCACAGCGCGTACCTCGAAGGCCGCTTGAAACAGGGCCAGCGACTCGTTCTGCACGGCAAAGTGGAGGTGGACCCGTACCGCCCCGGCCGCATGGAGATGGTCAATCCCCAAATCGAACTGCTTGGCATCGGCGACGCCACCCCCGCTGATTCCACCGAGGTCGGCCGCATCGTGCCTATTTACGAAGCTATCGGCGGCATCAGCTCACGGATGCTGCGCCGGATCATCTACGGCACCCTCCTGAATTTCGAAGGCGATGTGCCCGATGTGCTGCCCGCTTCAATCCGCGAGCGCTATCGCTATCCAACGCGGCGCGACGCCTTGCTCTACGCGCACTTCCCGCCGAAAGATGAGAGTCTCGAGCTGCTCAATAGTTTTCGCAGCCCCGCGCAGATTCGTCTGATCTTCGAGGAATTTTTCTACTACCAGCTTGCGCTCGCCATGCGCCGTCTGCGCGAACACCGCGAACAAGGAATTGCGATGCGCGTCCGCGAAGAGAAAATCCGCGAGGCATTGAAGCGCATTCTCCCTTTCAAGCCCACCGCCGCGCAGAAAAAGGTGCTCGCAGAAATTGCCGCGGACCTCGAACGCCCTTACCCGATGCACCGCCTCCTCGAAGGCGACGTCGGAAGTGGAAAAACAATTGTGGCATTTGAAGCCGCCGCGATTGCCATCGAAAACGGCTACCAGGTGGCGCTCATGGCGCCGACAGAAATTCTCGCGGCGCAGCACTACCTTTCCGCCCGCCGCATCTTCCGCCCGGCCGGATACGGCGTTGAACTCCTTGTGAGCGACCGCAAACGCGCGAGAAAAGACGAGGCACTCGCGCGCGTCGAAAGCGGCGAAGCGCAATTCATCGTGGGCACGCACGCGCTCATCGAGCATCCGGTGAAGTTCAAGCGCCTTGGATTCGTAATCGTGGACGAGCAGCATCGCTTCGGCGTCCTGCAGCGCAAGCGGCTGATTGAAAAAGGTGCTTCCCCGCATGTGCTCGTGATGACGGCGACACCCATCCCACGCACTCTTGCACTCACACTCTACGGCGATCTCGACCTCTCCGTGATTGACGAGATGCCGCCGGGCCGCTCGCCGATCGAGACGCGCTGGAGCGATCAGTCGCAGCTTTCCGGTGTGTGGGAATTCGTGCGGCGCGAAATTGCCCGGGGCCGCCAGGCCTTCGTGGTTTACCCGGTGATCGAAGAATCAAAACAGGAGCTGAAAGCCGCGGCGGCAGAGTATGAGCGCCTGGCAAAGCAGGTTTTTCTGCACCTGCGCGTCGGCCTGCTTCACGGCCGGCTGAAAAACGACGATAAGGATGCAGTGATGGAAAGTTTCCGCCGTGGCGAACTTCAAATTCTCGTGGCTACAACGGTGATCGAAGTCGGCGTGGATGTCCCGAACGCGACGGTGATGGTTGTCGAGCATGCCGATCGTTTCGGGCTCGCGCAACTTCACCAGCTCCGCGGGCGCATCGGACGCGGCACCAAGAAATCCCAGTGCATCCTCGTTGCGCCGCAATCCATCACGGGAGATGCGCGCGAGCGAATCGAAACCATGGTGGAAACATCTAACGGCTTCGAAATCGCCGAACGCGACCTGAAGCTCCGCGGCCCCGGCGAATTCTTCGGCACGCGCCAACATGGTGACGCCGCATTTTCCGTGGCCCAGCCGTTGCGCGATCACGAATTGCTTGAGCTTGCGCACCGCGAAGCTTTTGCACTCGCTGAAGACCCGGCCCGCGCCAGTGAAGTTGTCGCGCGCCTGGAATCGCTCAGTCCAGCCTGGCAGAAGCGCTACCATCTGGCATCGGTGGGATAGATCATGCGTGTAATTGCGGGCAAATATCGCAGCCGGCAATTGAAAGGTCCGGGAAAGCTGCGCCTGCGGCCCACGAGCGATCGTCTGCGCGAGACCCTATTCAATATCCTTGGCCCCTCCGTCGAAGATTCACTGTTCGTGGATCTCTACGCCGGCACCGGCGCGATCGGCATCGAAGCCATCAGCCGCGGCGCGCGCGAGACCATCTTCATCGAATCGCACGCGGCCAGCGCGCAACTGGTGCGGCAAAATCTCGAAGCTCTCAGGATCCGCAGCGGTGTGGACGTGATCGAAGCTGACGCGGTGAATGGTCTGAAGAATCTCGCGGCGCGGCATCTGGTGGCGGATTTTATTTTTCTCGATCCGCCTTACGAGGGCGAGGAGCATTTGCGCGTGCTCGAATTTCTCGACGAATCACACCTCGTCGCTCCCTACGGTCTGGTTATCGTCGAGCATCACCGCAGCATGGAATTGCCGGAACGCTTCGACCGTCTTGAATTCACACGCCTGTTGGAACAGGGCGATGCGGCTTTAAGTTTTTATCGCTTGGCAGCCGCAGCCTAGCCTGGCAGCATCTTAGTTCGCGAGCATATATATACAAATGGCTTCCCCGATACAGCGCTTACAGCCTCCAGACTCGTCGCCACTCACCCGAACCCTGGCCGGCCTCAATGCATCCTCGAGCTTGCCTAGGCTCGATTTTGGCGTCCACTGGGAATCGCCCTGGCGGCAATTTCGCACCAGCCTCCGTGCTTACTTCACAGGACCGCACCCGCCTAAGGACAGCGCGCCAACTCAAGACTCGGTGCTGCGTGTCCATTGGGTACGGGGAAAAGTATCCGGGCCTGCGTTCCTGGCTTCTTCTTTATGGCATGTCGCCGCGCTCATGCTGCTGCTTCTACCAATCTGGGGTTTCATTCCTCACAACCAACCAAACCTCGCGCCCGTGCGCATCGAACTCACCTTCTATCCGTCCACGCAGGATTTGCCTCCGACTGAATTACACGGACCCGCAGCAAAACCCAACCTGCCCGGCGATCCAGCGAAACCGCTCCCGCGGCGTGGGGCCGATGCGTATCACCCGCGCCAAACAATTCTCTCGACGCCGGTGCATATCACCCACCCCCGACAAACTCTGATCCAACCCGACGCACCGCAAGCCCCGCCGAAAATCGTGCCGCAATTACCCAACATTGTCGAGTGGGCTGCAACCGTGCCGCGTCCGAAGGCGCGCATTACTCCCACGGCTGCAGCGCCGCGCATGAAGCATCAGGCATCGAGCGATCTGGCCGCGCCGGAAGTCGTGAACCCGGAAAAAAATCCCGGCCGGCTGAACATCGCTTCTGCGCCGGTGGTGAACCAGCAACCGCGAATGCCGGTTACTCCCATGTCCGCGCCCGTCGCCAAGGCGCACGACGCGCAGGCTGATGCAGCTGCGGCGCCCGAGATTGGTGACGTCTCATCAAGCGGCGATGCGAATTTGCATCGCATTATTGCGCTGTCCGCCACTCCGGCTCCGCCCGCGCCAGAAGTCACAGTGCCGCAAGGAAACCTCGCCGCGCGCATCGCCATCTCGCCGGATGGCAAGCAGCCCGGCGTCCCCGGAGGCGCTGAGAACGACCCTCGAGGTAATGGCGGCTCGGGGGGAAACTCTTCCTCGATGGGTGGGACCACCGGAGCAGGCGGTGTAACCAACGGCAGCGGTGGTGGCGGGGGTAATGGGAGTTCGCTCCCGGCAGCAGTCAGCATCAGTGGCGGCGCGAATCCACGCCCAAGCAGTGGTGGCGTCGCACCGTCAGGGGCTCATGGCACAACGAAATTGAATCTGAACCCCAGGACCCCTCTCGGCGCCGGCCCCGCCACACCGTCCTCTTCACGCCGCGGCCCAGCCTCGGTTGCAAATTTCGATCCTAGTTTGCCGCCGGAAAAACTGCTCTCAGGCAAGGAAATCTTCACTCTGCACGTCAACATGCCAAATCTTTCGAGTGCCACGGGAAGCTGGGTGTTGAAATGCGCCCAATTGGACGAGGGCGACGACCCGCGATTCCAGCGCGGAGGAACGCTGTCAGGTCCAGACCTTCTCCAGAAGGTTGATCCGAAATATCCGCCGGAGCTTATCAAGCAACACGTGCAAGGTGAAGTGATTCTCTACGCCATCATCCGCAAAGATGGCTCAGTGGACAGCATCCAACTCGTGCGCGGGGTGGAACCGGAGCTGGATAAGAACGCCATGGAAGCATTGGCCCACTGGAAATTCCGCCCGGGCGCACGCGATGGCACCCCCATTGATATGGAGACTGTCGCGCACATTCCCTTCCGCTTTCGCGTCTCGCCGGACTACTGAGACGACGCTGCCAGCCGTCCTTTTTGCGCGTTCCTCTCCTCAATTAATTTCACGAGGGCTGTGAGCGTGGCGCTGACTGGCACCTGTATGCCAAGTTCCGCGCCGCGCCGCACAATATAGCCATTCAGCGAATCAATTTCCGTGCGTTTGCCGCGCGCGATATCCTGCGCAGTCGAGGATGTTGCTTCACCCAGGCCTTCCGCATTCTTGATTCCCTTCTCCACCCAGCCGGCGTCAGGCAACTGCACGCCCGAGGCGCGCCCCACTTTCACTGTTTCTTCAATCACCTGGCGCATCACTTCTCGAATTTGCAAGTTTCGCGCTGCATGCGCAAAACTGGTTTGCGCAATCGCTGTCACCGCGTTTCCTGCGCAGTTCATCAACATCTTCGTCCACATATCTATTTCGATGTTGGGAGAAACTCTGCATGGCACTCCCGCGCCTGCAAACAGCGCTGCAACTCGTTCGGGCCGCCCAGGCTGTGAACTCGCGCTGTGCGCGTTCGCTGAAAATTCACCCGCGATAATATCTCCACGCCCAGAATGCTTCACGTGGCCGGGTTCAGGCAAAGCTGCTGCAATATAAACGACTGCCGGCAAGGCATCGATTCCGGAAGAAGTGCGAATACGCGCCACATTGTCCACGCCATTCTGCAAGCTGATCACGATCGCGCCAGGCGCAAGATGGGGTGCCAGCAATCGTGCTGCCTCTTCCGTGTCCACCGTCTTCACACAGAACAGGACGAATTCAGCATCGCGCGCGGCAGAGGTTTCGGTCGAAGCCGGTGGATGCACACGTTCCTGAAATGTGACCGTGTCAAGAAATAAACCGCTGCGGCGAATCGCTTGCACGTGCGCCTCGCGTGCAATTAGCGTCACCTGCGCACCGGCGCGCGCCAGCATTCCGCCGAAATAAGAGCCGACTGCTCCTGCTCCTAGCACCGCCACACGGGCCCCTCGTGTCGCAGCATTCAATTCCGATGGTGCCGGCAATGGCCCCTCCCTGAACTTCATGAAGAATACAGATGATTGATTAGACGCGCGATGTGGTCAACGGAAGCTTCAAAAATGGCCGCGAAGCTCGCGAAAACTTGCCAGGATCAGGAGCTTTCCGGTCCCGCTCTCCAGTTCTGTTTTTTCCAGTTCCCACGTGGCTGGGTGAGGAATAAAGACGGCATTCAGGCCCGACTGGAGCGCGGGATTGATGTCGCTGCGCGGGCTGTTGCCCACCATCCAGCCGTGCGTTTTTACGATCTTGAATTGCTCGACCATGCGGTCGTACGTGCCCGGCTCTTTCTCCAGGACGATTTCAATCGCGTCGAAGTAGGGCTGCAAGCCGGAGCGTTCCACTTTGGCGGCTTGTTCGGCCGGCTCGCCTTTGGTCAGCAGAATCAGCCGGTGATGCTTCGAAAGGTATGCGAGGGTCTCCGGCACGCCATCGAGGATCAGCGGCGGAGTGGCTTCGAGCTCCGCGGCCATCCGCTCGATTTCCTGGACCAGCTCGCGCCGCGCGGAATTTCCCGCCAGCTTCAGATAAGTTTCCTCGAGTGACCGGCGGAAGCTGCGCACGCCGTAGCCATGCTGGCGGATGTTGCGGCGCTCGGTCTCATTCAAAATGTGGCGGATATATTCGCGCGTGTATCCCAAATGCTCGAGCTGGGAGATAAAATGATCCACCGTCTTCTCGAAGAAGATATTGTTTTCCCAGAGCGTGTCATCCGCATCGATCAGCAGCGTGTTGCGTGCCATGCACAATTCTCCGTTCTATGTTGAGCGCGACCGCAGATAAATGAATTGTGGAATCTTTCCTTCGAAGGGCCAGCGCGCCGGCGCATCCGCATTCGGCGCGGTAGAGTTTATCCTTGGCTTCATGTTGCGGAAGCTTTTCGCACTCCCTCTGCCAGGCGCTCCAGAATTTCTCGCGCGACTTTTTGCGTCTCGCCGAAGCGCGTTAGGTAATCCTGAAACTCACGGTTCAAATCCAGCGCGGACGTCGGGTCGAGTTTGGTTCGCAGTATCATGTCGCGCAAATGGACGGGATGTGGCAGCATCGCGTCGTCGCGCAATTCATCGAGCGCCACTTTCGGATCGTAGTGGTACATAGACCCTCCTGATTCGCGGGACAAAAAACATTCTACTCTGTTTCGGGAAAACCGTCAGGCGGAGGCGGGGAGAAATTCGTAGCGTTCGATGCGCGCGGCAACGCCGCGGCGGCCATTGTGCTGTTCCACGCGGAGCACTCGCGCGTAGCAGCGAATGTGGACATCGCCCGCCAGCGTGATTTGTTGCGGCAAAGTGAGCACAAATTCAATCGAGCTGCCGGTCTCGACGCTCGCTTCGATCAGGAAGTACAGGCCACGGAAACTGACGTCGCGCGTTTCGCCGGCTTGTTCGGTGATGCCACTCTCGGCCGCGAAACGAACTTTCAGGGGAAGCATCATCGAGAATCGCCGTGCGGCGCGGCGTTCCACACCGGACTCCATCTTTCCTCCCGCGGCACCGTCCATTAAGCACAAAGTAACACCGCTTCTGTGTGCGCGCAATGGATTTTACGGACTATCGAAGGCGTAAAACGAGCGAAAGTTTGACCTTCGTCTCCGCTATCGTTAGGATGGTTTCAGGATGTCACACCTGGCAACGTACACCGAAATCCGGAGGCATCCCCGGGCCCAACTGCGACTCCCAGTGCGAATCCGATGGCCCTGTCCATTGGGCATGCGCCTGGAAGTGACGCACACATTCGATGTGTCCCGCGGAGGACTGCTGGTCTATCGCATCGATCCGTGCGAATTGCAGGCGCGCGTCTGGGTCGCGTTCCCCTTTGATTCTGCCGCAGAAATGTCAGCGCAACCGGAAACACCGGCTCGCGTGGTGCGCGTCGAGAGAGTAGCGAAGGGAGCCTGTCGAGTGGCACTCCACTTGGAATCCCCGCCGCGCAGTGCGCCACGCCCTCGCGCCGAGGAGCGGCGCTCGTCGGAGCGCATTCCCTTCGCGCTGCCGATCTTCGTTCGCGCCGCCGGGACTCCTTGGCCCGAAGAATCTATGACGCAAGACATTTCCCGCGCCGGTGCCCGATTCTTGGCCGCGCGCATCTGCTCGCAGGGCGATCAATTGCTGGCAACTCTTTCCTGGGGCGAATGGGCGCGGGCAGGTGAGATTCCGGCGCGCGTCGTGCGCGTCGTTTCGCACGCCGACCCGCCTGGAGCCGCGCCGCTCGCCGACACTGAGAACGGGATGAGCGCGTTGTTCGCGAGCATCGCCGTACAATGGGAAAAGCCCGCCAGATCTTGACGCACGATCTCACTTTGCCCAGCGAAGAACACTCTCTTACACTGCTCTACTCTGAACTCCATGGCTGAAGTCTTCCATCGCAGTTTGTTTCTCGCTGGGCCGCAGGGACGGCTCGAAGCGCTGCTCTGGACGTCGCCGGCTGCCGAGCCTCCACTCGTCGCTGTGGTCTGCCATCCGCATCCATTGTTTGGCGGGACGATGCATAACAAAGTTGTGTTTCAGGCGGCGAAAGCGCTGCATCAGTTTGGCATTCCTGTCTTACGTTTCAACTTCCGTAGTGTTGGCTTGAGTGAAGGAGTCCACGACAAAGGGCGTGGCGAGCAGGATGATGTGCGAGCCGCGCTCGATTATCTAGCTGCGGAATTTCCGGGGCGGCCGATCCTGGCCGCTGGATTCAGTTTCGGCTCGGTGGTGGGACTGCACGTCGGATGCGAGGATGCGCGTGTGGCGGAGCTGATTGGCCTCGGACTCCCTGCGAATGATTCCGATTTCAGTTTTCTACGCGCCTGCCCAAATCCAAAACTGATTGTGCAAGGCGGGAACGACAAATTCGGATCACGAACAAACATCGAATCCGTCTTCGCAACAATGAGCGAGCCAAAGCGGCTCGTGATTGTTGAAGGAGCCGATCACTTTTTCACGGGGCAACTCGAAAAAGTCGGGGCTGCGATCGGCGACTGGCTCGCCGAACGGTATCCCCGCACTGCAGCTGCAACCGGCCCCGCAAATTCCTAGCCTTTGGCCTCAAATAATTTCAGAAATTGCTCGCGCGGAGCGGGCTCGAGGCCAACGAGCGCGAGATTTGCCTGGACATGCTCGAGTTTGCTCATGCCGACGAGCGAGGTGGTGAGCCCAGGGACCGAGCGCGCGAATTGCAACGCAAGCGCTGAGTCCGTCTTCAAATTCAAGGCCGAACTAACGAATGGCGGAAGATTTTTCGTCAACTGACCTTGCAGCAGCGCTGCACTGGTCAGTAGCGTGATGCCCAGCGCGCGTGCCGCCTGCACCATCGGCATCGCGCGCCCGCCCACCACTTGATTCGGCCGCGTCAGCGCTTCCGGCATCGCCAAATTGAACGGCAACTGCACATAGCGGAAGTGATGATCCTCGCCGGCAATCTCGCGAGCGATATCGGCCATGCCTTCGAGCGGGAGAAAACCCTCCGCATTCGGATCTTCGCGAAACGCGTTCCACGTGGCCATCCCATACGCGCCGATTTTTCCGGCGGCCGCGGCCGATTCGAGAAACTTGAAAGCAGCTTCAATCCGTTTGTGAAACTCTGAGGGGGGAACTTCGGTCAATTGCGTTTCCGGATTGTGGAGGTAGAAAACATCCACACACTCGACGCCGAGATTCCGCCGGCTTCGTTCGAGCTGATTTTCCAAATAGCGCGGCGCCATGCAGTGACAACCCGCGGCAATGTCTTCGACCCCGAATGTTCCGCGATCGAGAAACTCCCGCTTGAAATAGACATTGGGGTCGGCTGGCATCTCACTGTCGGGCGTCAGAAAACCAGCCTTGGTGCAGAGGACAAATTCTTCGCGCGAAAAACCGTTGGACGTGAGTTGTTGCAATGCTGCGCCGACGGCTCGTTCGCTGCGCTGAAAGCGGTAGTTGATGGCGGTGTCAATCACGTTGACGCCGCCCTCGACCGAGGCGACAACGGCAGCGGTGTAGCGCTTGTCCGTCGCGTCGTCCGGATCCCCCAGATAGGTGCCAATGCCGATCGAAGAGAGCACCAGCCCGCCCGTGATTTCGCGGAAATGTCCCGAGGCCGAGCGCCCCTGGAACCGCGCGGCATACCGCAGCGTTCCTTGCGCTGTGGCGCGCCCGGGCATGCGCCCGTCATTCAATGGTGCGGGAGAAGACATCAAAACGTCGCCTCGAAGTGGAGAATTCTAGGATAAGCGCGAAGTATAGCAGACCGCCGTTTGCTGTTTTTGGTTTTGTGCCCGCTTCGCATCAAGAAATTCCCCGCGCAGTTATTTCTTCCACCGGCTCGGGGCCGCCAAGTCCCTGCGCAACGATCAATTGCCGCGCTTCAAATCGCAAGTCAGGCAACTTTCGCAAAAACACAATCGAACCGATTACCGCGCCCATTCCACCAATCGCAACCGTCCACGGCGCGCCGATCCGGTCCGCCAGCGCCCCGGCGAAAAGAGAACCCATCGGCGCCATGCCCATAAACATCATTGTGTACGCCGCCATGGCACGGCCGCGGAGCTCGTCCGGAACCATGGCCTGAATCAGCGTGTTCGAACTGGACATCTGCAGCATCACGGAATAACCAACCGGCACCAGGAGAACTACCGAAACCCAAAACCATCTGGAAAACGAAAACAGAATCAGGCTTATGCCGAAGCTCATGGCGGAAATTCCAACCCACCGGCCCAGGCCGTGCACGCCGCGGCGCACCGCGAGCGTCAGCGCGCCCAGCAGCGCGCCAATTCCCGTAGCGCCCATCAGGATGCCGAGCCCGCGCGCGCCACCATACAGAATGCGATCAGCAAAAATCGGCATCAGCACAGAATACGGGACAGCCACCAGGCTAACGAGACCGATCAGGAGAATTAGCGCGAGAATCGGGTTCGTGCGGCGGACGAATCGGAATCCCTCGGCGATGTGCTCGAAGGGGCTTGCATCCGTAATCGTCTGACGGAGAGGCTCCAGCTTCATCACCAGCAGCCCGGCAATCACTGCGATGTAACTCACCGCGTTTGCGAAGAAGCACCATCCCTCGCCGATCCACGCGACCAACAGGCCGGCAACCGCCGGGCCGATAACGCGCGCGCCATTGAACATCGAAGAGTTGAGCGCAATGGCGTTCATCAAGTCTTCGCGGCCTACCATGTCTATCAGGAAGGATTGCCGCGCTGGAATGTCGAATGCGTTCACGGCGCCTAGCAACGCCGCGAGCACGCAAATTTCCCAGACGCGCACGATATGCAGAAGCGTGAGCGCCGCCAGGATGAACGCCAATATCATGGAGGAGACTTGCGTACCAATCACCACGCGATGCCGGTTCCACCTGTCGGCTGCCATCCCACCAACAGGAGCGAGCAGGAATACAGGAATCTGCCCGGCGAAGCCGACCACGCCGAGCAAGAGCGACGATCCTGTCAAGCGATAGACCAGCCAGGATTGCGCGATGGTCTGCATCCAGGTGCCGATCAGCGAGATCATCTGGCCGCTGAAGAAAAGCTGAAAATTGCGGTGGCGCAGAGAGCGCAGCATTCCCGGAACGCGCGGCTGGTCTTCCAGCAGTTCGCGTGATGAATTTTTAATTTTTTGCGCGTCCGTCATGTGAGTCAATTGTACGACGCAAAGATTCCCGCTTCTGTTTCGATTATCCCAGAGGTTGCGAACCAAATTGGGTTGGCTCTGCGGACCCCAGCAGCCGCCCGCAAGCCCGGAGAATCCGGCGGTATGGCCAGTCGGCCTCGCGGAAAAATATTTCACCTTCGCGCGGCTTAGAATAGAACCAGCGCGCGAGAAGAGTGAGATGTTCGGCCAGCTCCGGAGGAGCAGAACGCAATCCATAGCGCGAGCGCCATTCCCTGAGTGGTTGCTGCAACGTTTGGATCGCCACGCCTTCTCCCTGGTGCGCTTTTTCTGTCGCCGAGATTTGTTCATCCGCGTTCGCTTGCGGATCCAATTCTTTGCGGAGAATAGCTTCCACGGATCGAGGCTGGCTGGAAAATTCCGCGAAGCGCAGAAATATTGGTTCCGCGAGCAGCCCTGCACGCACGGGAAATACGGCGACGGTCATATCCTCGGCGGTACGTTGGAGAATGACGGCGTCGAGCTCCTCGATGTGGCGCGCGATTTCGGGCATGCCGCGCAGTGCCGCGGAAACTTTCTCGAGACGTTTGTGGAGCGCAGCCGCGCGCTCGTAGTCCTGCGATTCGCTGGCCGCTTCCCGTTCGCGCTCGAGTTGATCGGTGAGTGAAGCGCCGGTGGACTCGAGGGTAGCGAGCACGCGCCCGGTTTCGGCGTGGTATTCCTCTTTTGTACAGCCCGCGAAACATGGCGCGAGGCACATTTTCATTTCGGAGTAAATGCAGCCGGGATAACTCGGATCGCGGCGGATTTTGATCTGGCAGCGGCGGATCTTGAAGAGGTCGAGGAAGCCCTCGGCAAAGGCGTCGGCCGCGCGGCGCGAGGAAAACGGTCCAAAATAAAAACCTTCATCCGCGCTGATTCGCCGCGTGACGTAGCAGCGCGGGTATTCATTTCGCAGATTCACTTTCAGCAGAGCGGGCGGGCGGAGCCGCAAGAAGTCGCGGTAGCGTCGCGGGAAATGAAGCTTGGCTTGTTCGTAGAGCGCCAAGGTCTGCTCGAATTTCGAAGCGGTGACGCGGTAGCGGATTCGGGCGGCGACCGCGCGCAAATTCAGGCGCTTTGAAAGAGGCTCGGGCTCGCGCAAAAGGCGTTCGGCGGCGCGGCGGATGTCTGCCGTTCGCGCGAGATAGGGTTGCGCGCCCGACTCAGTCATTTCGAGGAGCAGGACGCCCGGGCGCGAAGGGAGCGCTGAGAAGAATTCTTCGTCGTTGGCGGAATTAAATTCCAGACCGGAATCGAGCGGGAGCATCCTCTTCAGGATACACCGAGGCAGCGGCTGCTGGGAGGGCGGTTGCGCGGGTTGCGCAAGACTGAGGGGTTCATTTTTGTGTCGATTAGAAAGAGCACCCGTCCTTTGTTTTGAGTAAGTTACAGCGTTGTTTAATAACGGACTGTGTCGATTAGGAATTGGCGAAAACGGGGTGGGAAACCTGTGGCGGCTGACTACTCGGCGACCTCTGGGCATATGGCGGGCGGGACGAAGAGTTGGGCTGTTGCGTTCACAGAAAACACATTATCACATGTTACCTAGAAAGTCAATAGGATTTCAAAACCCAGGCGGCGATCACCAGGCGCTGGATTTCGCTGGTGCCTTCGTAGATTTCGGTGATACGGGCGTCGCGGTAGGCGCGTTCGACGGGATATTCGCTGCTGTAGCCGTTGCCGCCGTGAATCTGGATGGCTTTGTGCGTGACGCGCGTGGCCATTTCGCTCGAAAATAATTTTGCGATGGAAGCTTCCATCGAAAATCGCACGCCGGAATCCTGTTTCCAGGCGGCGCGGCGCGCGAGCAATCGAGCGGCGTCGATTTCGGTGGCCATGTCCGCAAGCATGAACTGGATGGCTTGGAAATCCGAGATCGGATGGCCGAAGGCCTGGCGCTGCTGTGCGTAGGATAGCGCTGCTTCGAAAGCGCCCTGCGCGATGCCGATGGCCTGCGCGGCAATGCCAATGCGTCCGCCATCGAGCGTGGAGAGCGCCACTTTGTATCCTTCGCCCTCGTTGCCGATGCGATTGTCGGCGGGGACTTCACAATCGGAGAAGACCAACTCGGTGCAAGCGCTGCCATGGATGCCGAGTTTTTTTTCTTCCTTGCCGACCGAGAATCCGCGCGTTCCCTTCTCGACCACAAGCGCGGTGATTCCCTTCTCACCCTTTTCGGGCTGGGTGTTGACGTAAACGATGGCCGCGTCTGCTGCGCCGCCGTTGGTGATCCAGGCTTTGGTGCCGTTGACGACGTAGCGGTCGCCTTTGCGCACGGCTTTGGTGGTGAGTGCGGCGGCGTTGGAGCCCGCTTGCGGCTCGGTGAGTGCGTAGCAGCCGATTTTTTCGCCACGTGCGTAGGGGACGAGGAATCTCTTTTTTTGTGCCTCGCTGCCGAAGCGGTGGATGGGATCGCAATAGAGCGAATTTTGTACGGAGAGGATGACGCCGGTGGAAGCGCAGGCGCGCGAAATTTCCTCGATCACGATGGCGTAGCTGATGTGGTCCATGCCTGCGCCACCGTATTGTCCGGGCATTGCAACGCCGGTGAGGCCGAGCTCTGCGGCTTTTTTAAACGTTTCGCGGGGGAAGCGGCCAGTCTCGTCGATTTCTCTGGCGAGCGGTTTTACTTCCCCTTCGGCAAATTCCCGCACGCTCTTCTGGAGCAGTTGCTGCTCTTCCGTTAGTTGGAGGTTCAAACGCAATCTCCTCAATCTAGTGGGAGGAGATATTGTACGGCAAATCAGACCGATAAGGCATTCACCGCGGAGTCGCAGAGGACGCGGAGAAAATCAGAGGAAAGATGAAATCAATTTGCCGCAGCTTAAGACAGCCCCAGCGAGCTGCGGACCTCGCGGATTTGGGCCGCATGACGGGCGGGATGCAGCGCGAGGATAATCAAATACTCCTGGCCAGTGATGGGACCGAAGAGGGGATGCGGGGCGGTGTGGGCGCGGAGATCTTTGTCGCAGTGCCCGACATAGTCGATGCTGCGCGCGCGGCTCTGAATAAATTGCTCGAGGGCTGCGGGGAGCGTTGGAAACCTGCCCGTCGGGCGCGCACGGTCCGGGGCGTTGATTTTTCTGGTGCGGTTCGTGAGTTCGCGCAGTAAGAATTCTTCGCGACTACGATCCCCTGACGGCGGAGCTGGAGCCAATTGGGTCATGATGACGGTAAACATAAAATGGTCGGTAATAGCGACGTGCTCGACGCAATCGAGGACGGACCACTGGTTAGGCGCGGGGGAAAGTCTCGCTTGCTCGTCCGTAAGGCCGGCGGCGGACGCGAGGAACGCCTCGCGCGATTCGGTGAGCAGCTTCAGGATTAGTTCGCGATCAGGTGCGTCCATGGGATTCAACCGGCCATCGCTTTACGGAGTTTTTCCCAAGTGGTCGAGAGGTCTTCCGGCTCGACGCGGGTTTCGCCGACGACGGTCATGAAATTGGCGTCGCCCGACCAGCGTGGCAGCACATGGAGATGCAGGTGACCAACGACGCCCGCGCCAGCCGCGCGCCCCAGGTTCATGCCGAGATTGTAACCCTGTGGGTGATAGGTTTTCTCGAGCGCCGACTGCGCGCGCTGGGCGATGCTCATCATGTCCGCGAGCGTGGCAGGCTCGGCGGCAGTGAGTTCCGCAACGTGCGCGTAGGGAACGACCATGACGTGACCGGTGGTGTAAGGGAAACGATTCAGGAGCACAAAATTCTTATCGCCGCGGAAAACGATGTGGGTTTTGGCGTCGTCGTTGGCCTTGAGGGCGTCGCAGAAAATACAGCCTTCATCCTTCGACGCATCGGCGATGTAGCGGTACCGCCACGGCGTCCAAAGATAATCCATCCGGCTCAGCCCAGTTTGCTGTGGTCGGAGGAGCCCGCAGCGGCCGCGCGAGGGTTATTGACGTAGTCCTTCAATTCCTTGCTGGGCTTGAAGAAAGGAATTTTTTTGGGCGGGACTTCCACCTTCGCGCCGGTCTTGGGATTGCGTCCCGTGCGACCGCGCCGCTGGCGAGTGCGAAAGCTGCCGAAACCGCGAATCTCGATCTTGTCGTCGGCTTGCAGCGCGGCGATGATGCTTTCGAAAATCGTTTCGACGACGGCTTCGGACTCCTTGCGGGGCAATTCGGTCACGCGAGTGACCTCCTCGACCAGCTCGGCTTTCGTCATCGTGTGTTCTTTGTGGTGCTCTCCCGCAGCTTCAGCCATGGAATGAGAGCCTCCTCTCGCAATCTTGCATCGCACAGTGCCCGTTGGGGCACTGGGGCGGGGCGCCACGCGGCCCTTTGCATATCATCAAACTACTTCAAGGTAAACGATTTTCCTGCGGGGAGGGCTTCCAGGGGGGCGCCGCCCGCACGGTCCCAGGGGTACCCGACTACGACGACTGCCTCTTCGCCAAGATGGCGTCACCAATCGTGGCGTTCGGCGACGACTTCGCTGGCTTCGCGGCAATGGCGTCACCGATCGTGGCATTCGGCGACGACTTCACCGGCTTCGGTGCACGGAGCGCCTCGATTTCCTGGCGCTCGACCTGTTTCTGCGCGGCACGGAAACTCAGGCTGATCTTGTGCTGGTCCGGCTCGAGACGCAGGATTTTGAAGTCGTGTTCCTCGCCGACAGCGAGGACGGAGGTGACGCGCGCGCTGCGCGGGCCCTTGTCCTTGTCGCGCTCGCCCTTGGGCTTGCGCTCTTCGATTTCGGAGACATGGCAAAGGCCCTCGATGCCTTCCGTGAGCTCGACGAAGGCGCCGAAATCAGTTGTACGCGCAACTTTGCCGCGAATCACGTCGCCGATTTTGTGTTCGGCGAACCAGTTGGCCCAGATGTCGTTGACCTGCTTGATGCCGAGTGAGAGGCGGCGATTCTGCGAGTCCACTTTCAGCACTTTGGCCTGCACCGAGTCGCCCTTCTTGAAGCGGTCGCTCGGATGCTTGATGCGCTCGGTCCAGCTGACGTCGCTGATGTGGATCAGGCCCTCCATGCCCTCTTCGATTTCGACGAACGCGCCGAAGTCCGCAAGATTGCGGACGCGCCCGGTGACGATTGTACCCACGGGATATTTTTCGGCGGCCGCTCCCCAAGGGTCGGGGAGAGTTTGCTTCAGGCCGAGAGAGATGCGGCGCTGATCGGTCTTGACGTCGAGGACCACAACTTCCACTTCTTCGCCCACTTTCACAATTTTTGACGGATGCTTGGTCCGCTTTGACCAGCTCATCTCGCTGACGTGAACGAGGCCTTCGACGCCCGGCTCGATCTGAACGAAGGCGCCGTAATCGGTGACGCCGACTATTTTTCCTTGCACGCGCGTTCCGGCCGGGAAGCGTTCGGGCACGGTGGCCCAGGGATCGGGCAAAAGCTGCTTGCGGCCGAGGGAGATGCGCTGCTTGTCTTTGTCGAATTTCAGGATTTGAACTTGAATTTCTTCGCCGGCCTGAACCACAGAGGATGGGTGCGGGACGCGGCCCCAAACGAGGTCGCTGACGTGAAGCAGGCCGTCCATTCCGCCCAGGTCCACGAAGACACCATAGTCGGTAATATTTTTCACTTTGCCGGTGACGATCGAGCCTTCGGAGAGAGTGGAGATCAGTGAATCACGCTTGGACTTCTGATCGTCCTCGAGAATCACTCGGCGGCTGACCACCACGTTGCCGCGCTTGCGATTCAACTTGAGAACGCGGAGTTCGATTTCACGATCTTTCCAACCGTCGAGATCGTGCACGGGGCGAAGCTCAATCTGCGACGCAGGCAAGAACGCGCGCACTCCGATATCCACCACCAGGCCGCCCTTGATGCGCTCGGTGACCTTGCCGGTGACATTCGTATGCTCGCGGTAGGATTTCTCGATGCGCTCCCAGACGCGGCGCTTGTGCGCGCGCACGTGTGAGAGCAAGACGTAGCCATCTTTCTGCTCGTGGAGGCGCTCGACTTCAATCGTTTGGCCTGCGCCGAATGCGATGGGGCTGCCCGAGTCTAGAAATTCCTGCGCCGGGACAAGGCCTTCGAACTTTCCTCCGACGTCAACCACCACGCCTGCGTCTGTGACCGCGAGCACGCGGCCGTCGAAAATTTCTCCTTCGGCTGCGGCTGGAGCGGGCGCCGAGAATTGATCGAGGAGCTGATCCATTGTTTCGGTCATCTCGGGCGTGTCGGTAGTGTCGCTCGATTGTATGGATTCGGCCGCGGCTTGTGGGTCGCCACCGACATTTGTGCTGGGGGCTTCGAGTTCTGTGGGCGGAGTAAATGCACCGGCGGTTTGGCTCGAGGCTTGTTCGTCGCTTGGCGATGAGTGCTCGGGAGGTTCCTGCGCTCGCGCTACAGCAGTCGCGGTGGCTGCGCCATCTTGCGCGGCCGCGTGCCCTGCAGGCGGTGTATTCTCCGCCACGGGATCTGCCGATGCCGCTTCAGTGGCGGAGGGTTGAAGATGGTCGTCGTGTTCGGGTGACATGGGGAGCGGCCTCCATACAAATTCGTGCCCAGCTTGCCGAGAGTACGGCCTCGGTTACTCAACCCTGCGGGGTTAGAGCACAGAAGGGGAAAGAGCGCCCGCGCTCGACACTCTTATCGTGAGGATGATACAGGCCCGCTTCGATAGTTGTCAACCAAACCGTGATGTAGGAATTGTCTCTGAAAAATTAATGAGGAATGGTAGCGCGGGTCACATTTCGCGGGGCCGGAGGGAATAAAACTAGGCGGAGAAGCCGCTAGCTTTGCGGATTTCTTTGCGGTAGTCGGGGGCGGAAATTTCCACGGTGCGGCACATTTCGTAGAGGCGCGAACGGATGCGCTTGCCGACGCGCTCGGTGAGCGAGTCTTCGATGGTGGGGGCGCGCATTCCCGCCACGCGAGACGCGGCCGGGGAAGCAGCATTCACGGTGGCGTCGAAATCGAGGAAGTTCGTGGTGAGCAGTGTGACGCGCTTCTTGTTGTAGCGCGTGTTCAGAACGTGCCCGACGGTCTCGAGCGCCCACGACGACGGCTTGCTCGAGCCCACATCATCGAGCACGAGAACTTCTGTGGTTAGCACCGGCTCGAGCACGCCCATTTCTGTGACCTGGCTTTCCGCGTTGTAGCTGTCCTGAATTTGTTTCAGCAGCTCGCGGTAGTCGTAGAACAGGCCGCTGTGACCGCGCAGAACAATTTCTTTGAGTGCGGCAACCGCGAGATGTGTTTTCCCCACGCCGCAGGGGCCGATCAGCAGCAGGCCGTGCTCGCTGCCGAGCGGAAATTCTTCGGCAAAGCGCGTGACGACGAGCTTCGCTTGAGCCAAGCTGCGGGCCCAGGAATTGAGCTGCTCGCGCGGGACGTTTTCGATTTCGTTGTCCGTCTCGAAATTCTCGAAATCGCAGTGGCGATAACGTTCGGGGACACGCGCGCGGGCCAGCGCGCGCTCGGTGCGGTCGCCGGTGGTGCAATCGCAAGGAACGGCCCAGACCATTTTCGGTTCGCCGATGGAGGCGCCGGGCTTGTCGTTGGAAAGCGGCTGCGCGCCTTCCGTCGTCCGCTCGACAACTCTCCAGCCGCTGCCCTGACAAATGGGACAATCTGGTCGCGCCATGCGGAAAGCTTAGCGAGTGCGGCGGTGAATAGCAATGTGATGGAGGACTGTGCAAATTGCGGGACCTGTGGAATTCGGGGAGCGAGGAAAGCGTAAGAGAGATCCTTCAGCCGACCAGAACCAAAATCGTCGGCGTCAGGATGACGGCCCTCGCCGGGCCGTCACTTTTCGATGTGGATGGTGTGGCGCGGTCCGGTGCGAACGATAGCATGGCGGGTTTTGCGTTCGTCAACGGCCACGAAACCACGCGACATTTCACTGC
>Ga0307475_10000420_pt1 | contig 25397 bp, 16 predicted proteins | sample atmos_gasesECM1C_FD_203317 | JGI IMG/M metagenome (GOLD analysis project Ga0307475, IMG submission 203317) | Hardwood forest soil microbial communities from Morgan-Monroe State Forest, Indiana, United States - atmos_gasesECM1C_515 | ecosystem: Environmental > Terrestrial > Soil > Temperate... | reverse complement strand
GGCAAAAAACTCTACGGCGTGATCGTCGCCTACGAAGACAACATGTTCAAAGTCAAGACGGACTTTGGATACGTGCTCGTCGAAAAAGACAAGATCGCTTCGATTATTCCATCGACTCCAGCCGAAAAGCCGGAATCCCAGCCCGTCGCGAAGAGAGACGCTGCACCCCATCCTCCAAAGCCCGACGCGGCTTGGCGGCCGGAGATCGAGCCTGCCGTGACCTCGTCCGCCGAAACTTCAGCGGCGCCAACAAACGCCAGCGCAAAATCCTCGAATCCGAATTCCCCTGCCAAAACCGACAAGGCGGCGCCGAAAATCACCAACGTCGCAGTGAAGCCCGAAATTCCCACAAGCACGCCAGCCGGGAATGCCACGGCGCCTGCGATCAAGGCGACTACAACCGCACCGACGAGTAATTTGGCAGCGTCGGCCACGCCTCCTGCGCCCAAAGAACCGGAAGTTCCTGAGATCCGCGAAGATATCCAGGGCAATCTCTACACCAATTACACACACGGCTTTCGCATGTACAAAGCGCCAAGCTGGAACTTGATCGAAGAAGCGCGGACGGCATTGCCCAATGCGATCGTGGCCATGGGCACGTCGAACGAATCAACGCTGATGGTGGTTGGCGAAGAAAGCACCAAGGAGCCGCTGGAGACAGCCGCTGCCGGCGTGGAAAAACGATTGCACGACGTCTACCTAAGGTATCAGCGGATTTCGCAGCGCAAGACCGTCGTGGGCGGATTACCGGCAGTTGAGTATCAATATCGGGGATCGGCTGACGACCACGACTGGTCAGGAAAGCTGGTCGTCGTCGCCCGCGGCAAAGACATCTTTACGGTGCTGGCAATGACACACGCCGACACCGATCTCATTCAGATTCAGGAAAACGTGATCGCGCGCTCGATCGCCAGCCTCGACTTCACCGTGCGCTGATGCAGTAGCCTTCGTGACCCTTCCATCTGATCGCAAACCAATGGAATGACTCTAATCAGCGGCCTCTCCGGACTCCGAGACCTTGCAGTGTTCGCGGATAAGACCGATTAACGCCTGCGCGGCTCGCGGCAAGCTGCGGTCGCGGCGATAGACAAGACCAAGTTCGCGCCAGAGATCCACTCCTTCCACCGTCAACAGCTTCACCTCACCGGCCTTAACCTGATCGCGCGCAAAACTTTCGCTGATGAACGAAACGCCCGCATCCGCGGCGACGAAGCGCTTGATCATGCCGACGCTCGGCAACTCCATAGTCACGCGCATGCGTGACCGGTATGGCCGAAATAGTTTGTCCAGCACCTGCCGGGTAAAGCCGGTACGCGGAAAAATCAGCGGCTGATCAGCAACCTCGGCCAAAGTAATCTTCGATCGGTGGGCCAGCGGGTTCCGCGCACTGACCATGAACCGCAGGCGATCCTTGTAAATGTGATGCATTTTCAAGTTGGGCGATTTGATCGGTAAAGTGACGATACCTACATCCACGGAACCGTCTTCGACCCGCTGCAAAATCTTGTGGCTGAAATTCCGGTAAATACTGATGTGCACCAGCGGATAGCGCCGCTGAAACTCCGCAAAGATGTCGGGAAGCACATACAAGCAGGTCGCTTCATTGGCCCCGAAGACAATCGGCCCCTGCACCACGTTTCCGCGGTCGGCGACTACCTGTATGGATTCATCACGCATGCGCAGAAGCTTTTCCGCATAATCGAAGAGAACTTCGCCGGCGGGAGTCAACTCCACCGACTTGGCGGAGCGGTCAAGCAGCCGCGCCTTGTAGGCCTGTTCCAGTTGACGGATTTGCGCGCTGACGGCGGACTGCGAACGAAATACTTTCTGGCCCGCCCGCGAAAAACTCTTGAGTTTGGCGACGTATACGAAGGTAGTGAGTTGATCGAAGTCCATAGTCAGATCGCTCGGCAGGAATTATAACGAAATCTTCCGGCCTTAAGCGGAGCTATTATTTTCCTTTCATGCGTGAAATGCCGTTTGCGAAAGCGGCGCAACCACGGGTGGAGGCAAAGTCTCGCGGCGACGAGCAAGCTGTTCAAGAATCGGGCTCCAAGTCGCTTCGACCGTGCCCTGGAAATGAACGGGCTGCACGCGGAGCAATGGCAGCGCACCGCGCTGCGACAGTAAACGCGCCGCGCGGGGGCTTCCCGTGAAATACTCATGTTCTCTCAACGCGCCCCGCAAACAGATCTCTTCCGGAGAAGAGATTCCTGCCAGCGTCACAAAGTCGCGGTGCAAAACGTCTTCGGCTTCCGCTCGCAAGACATAAGCCAGGCCGCCCGTCATTCCCGAACCAAAATTGAGGCCCAGCGGCCCGAGAATCACAGCAACGCCTCCCGTCATGTACTCGCATCCGTGCTGGCCGACGCCTTCGACGACTGCCAGCGCGCCGCTGTTCCGCACGGCAAATCGTTCACCGGCGCGGCCGGCAATGAAGAGTTGCCCGGAAGTCGCGCCATAAAGAACTGTATTGCCGGCGAGAACGTCTCCACGGCGTGAGGCGGCCTTGCCTGCGGTGATGGCAATCGTTCCGCCCGAGAGACCTTTGCCCACGTAGTCGTTGGCTTCACCCTTCAATTTCAGCGTAACGCCCGATGCGAGAAACGCGCCGAAGCTCTGCCCTGCAGCGCCGTGAAATTCCTGCTTGATCTCATTCTCGGTGGCGCGGCCGCGGCTTCGCCGGCGCATCAGTTCCCCGCTCAAGCCCGTGCCGACGCTGCGGTCCGAGTTTTGAATGGGTTGCGATTCATTCTGCAACGCAAGGGATGCCTTAAGGTGAATCGAGTCCTCCAAGGCTACTGTGTGAAGACCGGGGGACTGTTGCGGCGCAACGCGATTTGATTCGGAGATGGGCACAATCAGCAAGGGATCCATTCCAGAACGGGCGCCGAGCCGGTCGTACCAGCCCGTGAGTTCCCTGAGCGAACGTACTCCCAATTCCGAAAGGCGACTGCGAACTTCCTCCGCAAGCGACTGGAAATACGCAATCACCATTTCTGGTTTGCCGGCAAATCGCGCTCGCAGTTTTTCATCCTGCGTGGCAATTCCCACGGGACAGGTGTTCAAATGGCACTGCCGCGCCATGACACAGCCAATGGCGAGAAGGGCGGCGGTGCCGAAACCGAATTCGTCGGCGCCGAGAATGGCGGCAAAAATAATGTCGCGCGCAAATTTCAGGCCTCCGTCCACGCGAAGAGCCACACGCGAGCGGAGGTCCGCGCGAACCAGCGTGTCATGCGTTTCACGCAAACCAATTTCCCAGGGAAGGCCCGTATTCTTGATGGAAGTGAGCGGCGAAGAACCGGTTCCGCCATTGTGCCCGCTGATGGTGATAACGTCCGCGCCTGCCTTGGCCACCCCGGCGGCGATGATGCCCACACCCGCACCGGAAACGAGTTTCACGCCAATGCGCGCCCTTGGATTCACGCCTCGCAAATCGTGAATCAGCTGCGCCAGGTCTTCAATACTATAGATATCGTGATGTGGCGGCGGCGAAATAAGCGGCGTACCCGGAGTCGCATGCCGGATTCGCGCGATGTATTCACTGACTTTGCGCGCGGGAAGCTGTCCGCCCTCGCCGGGCTTCGATCCCTGCGCCATCTTGATCTCGAGTTCCTCGGCGTGAACAAGATAGTCCGCCGTCACGCCAAAGCGCCCCGAGGCCACTTGCTTGATCTTGTTGGCCGCGGCGGGCTCAAAGTGAAAGGTGTCCGGGTCCTCGCCTCCTTCTCCGGTGTTGCTTCGGCCACCCAGGCGGTTCATGGCCAGTGCTAGAGTGCGGTGCGCTTCCGGGCTTAAGGAACCCAGTGACATCGCCTGGGTACTGAAGCGTTGCACGATCGATTCCAACGGCTCGACTTCTTCAAGTGGAATCTGCGTGTCGGGAATGGTGTCAAGCAGATCGCGCAGAAAAATCGGACCTTGCATTCCCGCGAGCTCTTCAAACGCCGAATATTTCTTCGCATCTGGCGCTCGCGTGTGCGCATGGAGCCGTCGCACGATCTCCGGGGAATTCGCGTGAAGCTCTGCTCCTTTGCGGAATCGATAGAGGCCCCCATCGGGCAGCTCTTCGGACTCCGCAGAAAAAGCCTGCTGATGCAGGCGCAGATAATCAGCGAGGAGATCGTCCAGTGATTTCTCCCCTGGGAAGTCGGCGGCGTCTTCGAAAACTTCGGCGCAAAGCTCTTCCGCAAGACCTACAATTTCGAAGAGCTGGCTGTTGCGGTAGCTCGCCAGAGTGGAAACTCCCATTCGCGCGAGGACCTTTCGCAATCCCGCGCTGATGGCCGCTCGCGCTTTTTCCGCTCCGCCCGGCTCGAGCGACTCGGCAAACTGGTCGGCAAGATACGGCACGACCGCGCTTGCGCCAGCGGCCACGAGCAAGGCGACGTGATGCGTATCAAATACCTGCGCCGATTCCACCACCAGCGGCACATCCGACAGGCCCTCCCGAACCATCGTCTTCCAGAGGGCGGCCGTGGCCAATAGCGCAGGCAACGGGGCGTGCTCCGCATCGATTCCTCGATCGGAAAGGAGGAGGAGTCCCGGGCGCCCGCTGCCGCCCAGAGGGGTAGTGGAAAGCTGGGCAAAGCTGCCGCGCGCTCCCGGGACTCCAGTTGCGGAAGGAAAGGTAAAATCAATCTGCTTGACGGGCCCAAAGATCGCTGAAAGCTGGCTCAATTGCCCCGCTGTGATGATCGGGCCCGGCAGCGTGATGCCATCATTCAAATGAACGTCGAGCGACATCACGTGAGATTCCCGCAACGGATCGATGGGTGGATTCGTCACCTGCGCGAAACGCTGTTTGCAATAATCCCAAAGAGTTCGGGGCAGCGCGGAAAGAAAAGCAGGCGGGGCATCGTCGCCCATGCTCCAGTCCGCTTCTTTGCCGTGCACCAGCGGGGAAAAGAGAATCTTGAATTGATCCTCGGTCCACCCGCTGGCTGCGGCGACGCGCTTCGCGTTTTCAGCGGCCGGAGCTGGCGCCTCTCCCGCCGGCGCGGTCAACTTCCTGTGAGGGACCGATCTGTGCGTCTGCTGAATCGCCAGGCGCTTCAAGATTTCCCGCCACCTCAAGAACAAGCCTGTTTCGGGATTGGCAAGGATCATTTCGCCAGGGCCGAGGCGCTGGCGTTCCGCAATACTTGACTCGTCCAGATCAACAAGGCCGGTCTCCGACCCGGCGATGAGCAATCCATCATGAGTCAGTGTGTAACGCATTGGCCGCAAGCCGTTGCGGTCCAGCTTGGCGCCGACAAACGGGCCGTTGGAAAAAACCAGTGCCGCCGGGCCGTCCCAGGGTTCGCTCAACTGTGACAGGGCGGTCAACGCGCCTCGCACATCGCGCGACAGCAATGGATCTTTTTCGAAGGCTGGCGGAACCATCGCGAGCATGGCTTCTTCTGGGGACAATCCTTCAAGCAGCCTCAACTCAAATCCGTTATCAAAACTCGCCGAATCGCTGACGTGTTCTTCCAAGATCCGGAACCAAGGGCCGACCGCGAGCCGCGAGCGAATTCCGCTTTCCTTGGCGCGCAGCCAGCGCCGGTTCGAGACGATCGTGTTGATTTCGCCGTTATGCGCGACGTAGCGGAACGGCTGCGCGAGATGCCAGGACGGTTGCGTATTCGTCGAATATCGCTGATGAAAGACGGCAAACGTGGCCGCAAACGAGGGATCACGCAGATCTTCGTAAAACTGGGGGAACTGCCAGGGCGTGAGCAGGCCTTTGTAAACGATGGTCTCCGAAGAGAGCGAGCAGATGTAGCAACGCGGCGGCAAAAGTGATTCAGCCCGTTTCCTCAACAGCGCCAGCCGCCACTCAAACCGTTCCGTTCCTCGCGACGGATGAAACGGCTCGACAAAAAACTGCCAAATCTCCGGCATGGTTTCGAGAGCCCGGCGCCCCAGAGAATCGGTGTTCACGGGGACTCGCCGCCATCCCAGAACCCTAAGCCTCTCCGTATCCGCCGCTGCTTCGATCGCGGAGCGGGCCTCGGCCACTGCCGAGCCGGGCAGAAAAGCGAATCCCAGGCCAAATGTTTCTGAGAGCTCAAGCCCCAACTCCTCCGCGCGTGCTCGGAAGAATGGGTGAGGAAGAGAAGTCAGCAGCCCTGCGCCGTCGCCGCTGGCACCATCGGCGTCTACACCTCCACGATGCGTCAGGCGCTCCAATGCCGTCAGCGCAAGCTGGATGATGTCGTAGCTGGGAGCGCCGCCGAGGCGAGCAATGAAGCCGGTGCCGCAGGCATCATGGTCAGGGTGGCCCCAATTGGGGTGCCGACTCCGGGCGGGCCCAGGTCTGCCAGCATCCGGACCGTCTTGGCCTCGACCGTTCGACAGGTACATACCAGTCTATTAAACGGTAGGGCCTGGGATGTACAACGCAGATTTTTGATACGCTGAATTGATTTCTTGGCGAGTGACGCGCCCGGGTGAGAATACCTAGAATTTTGTGACTTCCGAGAAGTGAAAGTCTCGCACCTTCATGGCCGGCACGACCATTTCAAAGGCCTCTTCTCCTGTGGCGCGCACGGCTTGTCCCAGGAGTTCCACATTTTTCAGCATTTCAATGAGCGACTGGTTGAAGCGAAAGTTCCGTGCCGCACCCGTAACTCGCCCCTTTTCAACAAGAAACAGCCCATCGCGGGTCATTCCCGTCATTACTTTTTCATACGGGTCGACTTCCCGGATGTACCACAGTCTGGTGACCAACAGCCCACGTTCCGTTGAGGCGATCATTTTTTCGAGCGAAGAATCCCCGCCGCCGAAGACCAGGTTCATCGGGGCTTCCCCATATTCGTTCGGAAGCGCAAACCCGTGTCCGGTTGGGGCCTTGCCTGATGCCTTGGCGGTCCCCCGCGCATACACCAAACTCTTAGGGATGCCCCTGTCGACGAGCAATACCCGCTGCCGCGGGATTCCCTCGCCGTCAAATGGCATGCCTTGCTGCAAGGGATGATAGACGTCGTCCGCGATCGTAATGTTTTTCCCGAAAAGCTGCTTCCCCATGCGATCGTTCAGGCAGGACCGCTTGTCGGCCAGGGCTGTTGCGGCAAAATCGTAGAAGAGGAATCCCACGAGATCGAGCACTGCCGCCGGTTCGAGAATCACGGTGAATCGTCCAGGAGTTAATTCTTGAGCGTTGACCCCGAGATGCGCTTTTTCGCTCGCGCGCTCGGCAAGTTTCAGGAGATCGAATTTTCGGAAATCGGACGAGTTCGCTTTCGCCCAGCTCGCCGCGGGATCTTCCTGCATTGTAATGGAAAACTGCGAATGCGTTTCGCGATACGCTGCGAAGAGTCCTCGTGAATTGCCGATCAGAGATTGACTTTGACCGCTCGAGAAAATTCCCGCGGCGACCTGGCCCTTCTTAAGGGCCAAATCACAAGCACGCCGGACAGCACGCGCGCGATCTTCGGCGGAAAGCTCCGCCGTTTGCGGGATGAACCGGTTCACTTTGCCATAGCGCTGTTTCCCAGGCATTGGCAGAAGCCGCGGATCTTTCGGCTGGCTGTGCGCGAGCGAGAGTGAAGCCCCGATTGCGCCGCGCAGCGAATCTTCGTCCAGCCGGTTGGTCGTGGCGCGTGCCGTGCGTCCATCTACAACCGTTCGAATCGAGACGGTGATTCCCTGTTCGGCAACATTCTGATGGATGCCATTGTTCGCGAAACGCGTCAGCGCGTTTGCCACTTCATCGACGTGAATTTCAGTTTCCTCAGCTCCGGTGGATTTGGCCAGCCGCAAAACGGTTCCGACAATGCGACGAAGTTCATTCGCAGACAGCAAGTCGGCGCCCAGAGCGTTTTCCCTTGAAGTCTCTTTCTTCGTTTTGGAAAGTGATTTCATTGATTCGAGAAGGCTGTCCCGATACGCACGTTCCGGAAGCGCGCCGGGGACGCGCCATGGCCCGTCCCCATCGTCTGCATCGGCTGGCCCTTGCCGCAATTCGGGGTGCCCCAGAGTCGCCAATGATCCAACTTGCAAATGGCGTCGCACGAATTCCAAAACTCGGTGGTGATGCCGCTATAGCTGGGATTTTTCAACATGCGTACTTTCTTTCCGCCTTTGATCTCCCAGCCGATCTCCGTCGAAAACTGAAACTGGTACCGCCGGTCGTCGATGGACCACGAGCGGTTGGTCTCCATCAAAATGCCGTCATGCGTATCGTCGGTCAAATCGTCATAGTCCCACGTGCCGGGCAGCAAACTGACATTGGTCATTCGAATGATCGGCAGCCGGTTCCAGCTTTCCGTCCTCATGGCTCCTGAAGAGCGCTTCAAGCCGATGAGATGCGCCGTTTCGCGGTTCGAAAGATAGCCGCGAAACTTGCCGTCCTTGATGATGTCCGTGCATTGCGCGGGAACGCCCTCGTCATCATAAGCAAACGTGCCCAGCCCCGGCCCGTGATCGAGCCGCGCGTCCGCCACCACATTGACGATGCTGGACGCATAGTTCAACTGATTGAGTTGGTCGAGTGTGAGAAAGCTTGTGCCTGCGAAATTTGCTTCCTGGCCGAGAACACGGTCCAGCTCGATGGGATGCCCGATGGATTCGTGAATCTGCAGCCCCAATTGGCTGCCCCCGAGAATCAACGTGCCGATTTTTTCTGGACACTGCGAGGCAGAATGCAGCGCGGCGGCTTCCTCTGCAATCACTGGCGCGTGCCGCAACAGATCCAGCGATTCGATCAGTTCGTATCCTTGTAGCGTGTGCTGGCCGCCAAAACTGTTCGGATACGACCGCTTCTGAATCTCCCCGCCCTGATACGATGTCGCCGCGATTCCGCAGCCCGAAATTACCTTGCGCTGATGAATCCGCGATCCGGCACTCGACGCAAACCATGAATCAATCTTGCGGAACTGCATGTCGGTTTCGCTCAGCGTGACGCCTTTCACGCGGCGCATTTCTTCGTCCGCAGCCAACAGCAACGCGAGCTGCTTTTCGAGAGGAATTTCAAACGGATCCTTCTGAAACGGGCTCTGCCAACTGTCAACGTAGGATTCTTCCGGCACCATGACAACGTCGCTGCGCTTCGCCAACCCTGAGGCTTTGGCAATAGAAACCGCCTGCGCGGCGCAGGCTGCGACACCGTCTCGTGTCAACCGGTCCGTCGAAGCGAATCCCCAAGCGCCATTCGCCAGCACGCGAATCCCGATCCCGATCGATTCGCTCTGCGCCAGCGTGCCAACCTGTCCATTTTTGGTAGTTAAGTCGCGCTGCCTCAAATGCATCACGCGGACGTCGCCATAGGGCGCGCCGCGCAGTTTCGCCGTATCAAGAGCGTTGGTGCAGAGATCCCACATCGGCAATCTTCAACCTGGAAGAGGTCCTCTTAGAAGGGCAGGGGCGCAGCAAGCCGCGCCCCGACAAAGCACGCTCAAGCGCTTATGAAAGCCGGCGAAGCTTACGTCCCCTCCTGCCAGGAAGCCAGGTAACGTTCCTGCTCCGGCGTGAGCTTGTCGAGCCGGTGCCCCATGGTATCCAGCTTGAGCCGTGCAATCTCTTTGTCCAAATGCTGGGGCACGACGTATACCTGCGGCTTCATATTCTTGTGATTCGCGCGCAAATATTCCGCCGAAAGCGCCTGGTTCGCGAAACTCATATCCATCACCGCGGCTGGATGCCCTTCCGCCATAGCCAGGTTCACGAGGCGTCCTTCTCCCAGCAAATAAACTTTGCGCCCGTCCTTAAACTGATACTCGTCCACGAGCGGCCGCACTTCGCGCTTGCCGCCGGACATCTTCTCGAGCGCGGGAATGTCAATTTCCACGTTGAAGTGTCCGGAATTGCAAACAATCGCGCCGCCCTTCATTTTCTCGAAGTGTTCGGCGCGAATCACGCTCTTGTTGCCGGTCACGGTGATGAAAACGTCGCCTTCTTTCACGGCGTCGGCCATCGGCATCACACGAAAGCCGTCCATCACGGCTTCGATTCCCTTCACCGGGTCGATTTCCGTGACGATCACGTCCGCGCCCAAACCTTTTGCACGCATGGCCACGCCGCGACCGCACCAGCCATAGCCCGCGATCACCACTTTCAATCCTGCGAGCAGCACGTTCGTGGCGCGAATCACGCCGTCAATCGTGGACTGGCCCGTCCCATATCGATTGTCGAAGAAATGCTTGGTCATCGCATCATTCACCGCGATGATCGGGTACTTCAGTGTTCCGTCCTTGGCCATGGCGCGCAGCCGGATCACGCCGGTGGTGGTTTCTTCCGTACCCGCGATCACATTCGGCACGAGATCCGTCCGCTTCGTAAGCAACACGGTGACAAGGTCCGCGCCGTCGTCCATGGTGAACTGCGGCTTGTGCTCGAGCGCCGCGCTCAGGTGAGAATAGTAAGTGTCGTTATCCTCGCCCTTGATCGCAAAGGTTGGAATGTTAAAGTCGCGGTTCAGCGATGCCGCAACTTCATCCTGTGTGGACAGTGGATTTGAAGCGCACAGCACTGCGTCGGCCCCGGCATCGCGGAGAGCGATCATCAAGTTTGCGGTTTCGCTGGTTACGTGCAAACACGCGGAAACTCGCAATCCTTTAAGCGGCTGTTCTTTCGCGAGCCGCTTGCGAATCGATTCGAGCACGGGCATTTGTTGCGCGGCCCACTCGATCTTGCGCTTGCCGGCGTCCGCCAGCCCGATATCCTTCACATCACCTTTTTTCAATTCTGCGATGGCCAATTTCATGCTCCTGAGTTTGAATTTCCTTTGGAAAGGGAGTGACTTCAAGAGCTCGCCCCGTGGCTCCTGATCGCCCCTTCCTGCTTGAGAGCGGATTGAAAAGTTACCGGCGAGCTCCGACTTCCGCCGTCACAGCGGTGCCTAGGCCCGCTGCCTTGCGAAGAGCGTCCGCCCGGTCAGTGCGTTCCCAAGTGAAGCCCGCTCCGGTCCTTCCGAAGTGGCCGTATGCCGCGGTAGCCTTGTAGATCGGCCGGCGCAGATTGAGTGTTTCGATGATGCTCTTGGGCGTAAGTGGGAAGAACTCCCGAATCAGTTCGGTGATTATTTCTTCACGCACGGTGGCAGTTCCAAAGGTTTCCGCCATCACGGAAACCGGCTCGGCAACGCCAATCGCATAGGCGAGCTGCACTTCAGCCTTCTGCGCCAAGCCCGCCGCCACAATGTTTTTCGCGATGTACCGCGCCATGTAGCAAGCCGAGCGGTCCACCTTCGATGGATCCTTGCCGGAAAATGCACCCCCGCCATGGCGGCTGTAACCGCCATATGTGTCCACAATAATCTTTCGTCCGGTAAGGCCCGCATCTCCCATGGGCCCGCCAATCACAAAGCGTCCCGTCGGATTGATGTGATACTTGGTCTTGGCGTCCAGCATCGATGCAGGAATGATCGGACGAATCACATGTTCTGTGACCGCATCGCGCAGATCCGTGTTCGATACCCTCTCGCTGTGCTGCGTCGAAATGACCACGCAATCCACGCGCACGGGACGCCCTTCGCGGTACTCGATGGTGACCTGCGACTTCCCATCAGGCCTCAGAAAATCAACTTTGTTGGCTTTGCGAACTTCCGAGAGGCGCTGCGTGAGGCGGTGGGCGAGCTGGATCGGCATGGGCATCAGTTCTTCCGTTTCATCGCAGGCAAACCCAAACATCAATCCCTGGTCGCCCGCTCCGCCCGTATCCACGCCCATGGCGATGTCCGGCGACTGCCGCTTCACGGTGCACATGACGGCGCAAGTATCCGCATCATAGCCATATTTCGCGCGGTCGTAGCCGACGCCGCGGATCGTCTTTCGTACAATCTCGTCGTACTCCACGTGTGCGGTGGTGGTTATTTCTCCGGCCACAACGGCGACGCCTGTGGTCACCAGCGTTTCACAAGCTACGCGGCCCTTGGGGTCGTGCTCCATGACCTCGTCAAGCACGGCGTCGGAAATCTGGTCGGCAATTTTGTCCGGATGCCCTTCGGTCACGGACTCGGAAGTAAATAAAAAGTTGCGTAAGGCTTCGCTCAAAACGAATTCTCCTTCTTGAATTGCGGACGCGGAGGGCCACCACACACTGAGTTACGATTTGTGTGTGCTCGTAGCCCTCCAAACTTAGCATCCACTTTGGAGAGAGTCAACGTATTGAGTTCAAATGCGTTAAGAGGCGGCTCGAATGGTCAATTTTGGCGCCTAGATGGAATCAGAGCCCCTTTTGGATAAGTCTCACGCGGGTTCCCCATCGTCGTCCGGTTCCACTTCCAACTTACCCTTGGTCTTCTTGGCCATGAGATAGGAGCGGATAAACGGATCCAAATCGCCATCCAAAACGCGATCCACGTCACCCACATTGAATTTGGTGCGGTGGTCTTTGATCATTCGGTAGGGCTGCATCACGTAAGATCGAATCTGGCTGCCAAACGAGATGTCCAGTTTGCTCTCGTCCAGCTTGTCAGTTTCCGCCTGCCGCTTCCGCACTTCTTCATCATATAAGCGCGAGCGGAGCATCTTCATCGCCAGCTCGCGATTTTTGTGCTGGCTGCGCTCTGCCTGGCACCCCACCACGATTCCCGAAGGGACGTGCGTGATGCGCACCGCGGTCTCCACTTTGTTTACGTTTTGTCCGCCCTTGCCGCCCGATCGAAATGTATCCACCCTCAAATCTTCCGGGCGAATGTTGATCTCGATGCGCTCGTCAATTTCCGGAATCACGAAGACGGACGCAAAAGAAGTGTGGCGGCGTGCCGCCTGGTCAAATGGTGAGATTCGAACGAGCCGGTGTACGCCAGTCTCCCCGGTCAGCAGGCCGTAGGCGTTTTCCCCCGAGAATTGCACCGTCGCGGATTTGATGCCCGCTTCTTCGCCCGGGGTCTCATCGAGCACCGACGTGCTCATTCCTCGACGCTCCGCCCAGCGCAAGTACATGCGCAGGAGGATGGATGCCCAATCCTGCGACTCCGTTCCGCCTGCGCCCGGCTTTATGGTCATGATCGCGTTGAGGTGATCGTTCTCGCCGGATAGCAGCGTCCTCGTCTCCAGCTCTCCGACGTAGTTTTCCGCTGCGCTGAGTTCCTGGTCCAGTTCCTTCAGCAGATCGTTCTTCTGGTCGGCGTTGGTCTCTTCCTGCACCAAGTGGATATACGTTTCAATGTCGCCGGAAATCGACGTGAGTTTTTCTTCCGCGGCAATCTGCTCTTCGGCGCGTTTCCGCTCGCGCAGAACGCCTTGTGCCGCTTCCTGATTGTTCCAGAAGTCGGGATCCGCGACGCGCGCTTCGAGCGATTTCAGGCGTTCGCGGTACTGCGGGACGTCAAAGATAACTCCGCACAAGCGTGATGCGCTGCTTTAGCCCTTCATAACGATGCTGCAGGTCTTCGAGAATCATGCGTGGCTTGGATCGTAGCCCGTTCGAGTGCGGGCGCTAATTTGCCTTTCGAAAAGTTGGCGCAACTAGGATAACGGAAACAATGACGCACATCCAGGCGAACCAGTCGCCAAAACGTGAATACAAAGTCTCGTCCGTTCGGAGGTCATACGGCAAATCCACAGCGGCGCGAACGTCTGGTGGCAGGGGTGCAAAAATGCGGCCGTACGGATCGACCGAGACAGTGTAGCCGTTGTTCGTCGAGCGCACGATCCACCGGCGGTTTTCCACGGCCCTCACTCGCACCATGTGCAGATGTTGCTCCGCAGCAGCCGACCGCCCAAACCAGCCATCATTCGAAATGTTAATCAGCAGTTGCGCTCCATTCGCCGCGAACCGCCGCACCTCGCCGGGATAGATCGCCTCATAGCAAATGAAAACTCCGAATGTGTTTCCGTCGGACAGCTTGCCCACGACGTATTTGTTCCCTTTGTGAAAGCCGCCGACTTCCTCAGAAACACTAGTCACCACTTGATGGATCAGAGGGAATGGTTCGTACTCGCCGAACGGAACCAAGTGAACCTTGTCATAGACAAATACGCGCTGGCCCTGGCCATCAAACAGCAGGGCGCTGTTGTATGGCACGAGGGGCCCGTGCCCCGCCGTATCACCTGGATCCACGGGAGTTTTCCATTCGATGGCCCCCGCAAGGAAGGGATGCCCGAAGTGAATCGCCAGCGTCGAAGCCAGCTTCGCAAATTGCGCATCTTGAAATGAAAACGGCGCGGGGGCCTCTGGCCAAACCAGCAAGTCCGGCTTTTCCTTCGAAGGGGCCAGGCCGATGCGCTCAACTTCCTCGAGATCCCCCCTATGCGTCTGAAACCACTCAGGTGGGTAAGAAGCTGCCTCCGGGAAATTGAGTTGTACCGCTCGAGCAAAATGGTGAGCTGGCGCTTGCGGCACGAGTCTTGGGCCAATCCAGTGAAGGATCAGGAGGAACGCGGATGCCGCCGCCGTGACTGCAATTCTCCGGTTCCGCCTGGTCTTTACCGACACAATCGCCCAGGCGAGCAACGCATTGAATCCTACAACGAGGAATGACAACCCGTAGATACCGGTGACGGTCGTGATTTGCAGCAAGCCGAGGTCTGCAGCCGCGGGGTACCCGAGCAGGTTCCACGGAAAACTGATCTCCGGCAGATGCGCGCGAACGAATTCAAACGTAACCCACAGGAAAGGCGCGCCAACGCAAGCCACTCCAATGCTCCGGCGTGATAGCCGGTGAACCGCCCAAGTAAACGCACCGATCAGCAGACTCCAGGCAAACGCGATCAGCAACAAAACGCCCCAGCCGCCCGCCACCGAAAGCCCGCCGTGCACAGTGAGCACCGTCGCGATCCACGGCACGGAAGTCAGTACGAAAACAAATCCGTGAAGAAATCCGCATGCGAACGCCACCTTCGCCGGCGCGCCGAAGATGGCGAAAAGAAGAATTCCCACGCAAATCCAGGAATAGATACTCCAGTAGAGTCCGGTAAAGGAAAGCGAAAGTGCCCCACCGGAAACCGCGGCGATGAGCAGACGCACGCGTTCCGGCGTTTTCGCACCAGTCTGCGGGAGAAGGGGAGTGAGCCAGTTGCCCACAGGCATCAGTGTTTTACGATGGCTTTGAAGCCCGCGTCCTCGAGGCCTTTCCTCGCGGCGTCAGCAGCCTTTAGATCGGTGTAGGGGCCCACCTGGACGCGGTAGTATTTGTCGCTCTGTCGAGAGAGAACGAATGCGGGAAAATTGTTCTTTTGCAGTCGCGTCGCGAGGTCCAACGCTTCTGCTTCCTTGGTCAGCGCCGCAACTTGTAGTGTATATGCTCCTCCCGGAATGAGCGGAGCATTTGTCATTTTCGGCGGGCCACCTGCGTTTCGGGGTGGTGCGGTGTTCCTTACGAGGACGGGAGCATGCTTATTTGCGACGGCGGGAGCCGGCCGAAGAGGTTTCAGGCGGTCTTCAGGCTTCTTGCTGTCGCCGGCATGATAAAACTCCCAATCCGAATTGGGCGGCGCCGCCGTGGTGTCTGTCGGTTTTTCGCCAGCAGCGCCATTGCCCGCGTGTTTCAAGACAGGCTCCGGCTTTGGCAATACCGGATTCACGGGCCTTCCGTGCAAATCCGTCGCGGCGCGCACTTGCCCATCATACTGGTTGCGTCCCATAACGTAACCCAGCGTAAAGAACACGCCCGAAAACAGCAGCATCAGCATGAACAAGCCAATGACATGCCGGCTCTCGAGCACGCGTTCTCCGACGCCCCCTCGTTTTCCTCCTGAAGCCATTCTTACTTTTGCGGCCCCCCGAGATTCCTAGTCCACTGATTAATGATATCGATGGGCAGCGGAAACACAATCGTTGTGTTCTTCTCGACACCTATCTCGGTGAGGGTTTGGAGGTAGCGCAGTTGGATAGCTGAGGGCTGCGTCTCCAGGACTTTGGCCGCGTCCGCAAGTTTTTGCGAAGCTTCGTACTCCCCTTCCGCGTGAATGATCTTTGCACGGCGCTCGCGCTCGGCCTCCGCCTGCTTTGCAATGGCGCGCTGCATCTGCTCCGGAATGTCGACCTGCTTCACCTCCACTTTGGACACCTTGATGCCCCAAGGTTCGGTGTCCGTATCGAGTATCACTTGGAGCTTGGCGTTCACCTTGTCTCGCTGCGAGAGAATTTCATCGAGTTCGAACTGTCCGACGACACTGCGAATCGTGGTTTGCGCGAGCTGTGAAGTCGCATACGAGTAGTTCTGTACCTGCGAAAGCGCCTGATTGGCGTCGACCACCCGGAAGTAACAAACAGCATTCACTTTCACCGAGACGTTGTCGCGGGTGATGATGTCTTGCGGCGGAACGTCGAGGGTCTCAATCCGCAGCGGTATCCGGTACAGCGTTTCAATCGGCCAAAAAACCAGATTCAGCCCGGCGCTCTTCGCTTCCGGGATCAGGCGCCCCAGCCGCAGCACCACTCCGCGCTCCCACTCTTTGATGATGTACAGCGAATTCCAGAACCAGATCAATCCGAGGCCCACAATCAACGCCATCCCAAGAAAACCGATTTCCATCTTCCCCTCCTGATTCGAAAACTCGTTACTTTGCCGCCGGGACGGCCACCTCGGCCGGCTCGACGTACACCGTGAGCCCTTCGACTCGCAAAACCTTTACCGTCTTGCCTTCCCCCACTGGCTGCGAAGACTGCGCCCGCCACAGCTCGCCATGCACGCGAATCATTCCTTCTGCGCCCCCCTGCAGCGCCGTCACCACGACGCCATGCGCCCCGATTAGCTCTTCCCTTCCTGTCGCGGTCTTCCATTTCCGCGAGCGCAACACCAGACGCATCAGGAAAACCGCCAGCAACGCGAATGGTACCGTCCCCGCTAGCGCCACGCCAAAACTCACGCCACCCGATGTCAGTGGCGACCGTATCAAAAAGATGGCGCCCAGAAACATCGAAACTACGCCTCCAGCCGCCAGCACGCCGTGGCTTGGGGCTTTCGCCTCCAGTATGAAAAACGCCAGGGCCAGTCCTATCAGGAAGAGCCCCGCCAGGTTCACCGGCAGGAAATGCATCGCGTACAACGCCAGAATCAGGCAGATGCCGCCGATCACTCCTGGCGCAATCACACCCGGATGCGTAAATTCCGTGTAAAGCCCAAGCACCCCAAGAATCAGCAATACAAAAAACGCATCGGGCTCAACGATGCGCGCCAGGAATTTCTGCCGCGCGGATAGCTCAAACGGTATCCGAGCAGGACTCTTCAGCGCCAAGGTCACTTGTGCGCCGTCGAATCGCGTAATCGTCCGACCGTCCAATTGCCGCAGCAAGTCCTCTGGCGATTTCGCAATGAGGTCGATCATTTTCCCGTCGAGCGCTTCCGTTTCCGTAAATGCTTTCGACTCGGTGATCGCTTTTTCCGCAAGCTCCGGATTGCGTTTGCGTCGTTCCGTGAAACTCCGCAGAAACGCCATGGCATCCTGGTTGATTTTCTTTCGGAACACCTCGTCAATCTGCTGTGGAAATCCACCGATCACGATAATCGGCGAAGCCGCTCCCGCGTGCGTCCCCGGCGCCATCGCAGCGATGTCCGCGGAAAGCAGTATGTAGAATCCCGCGGAAGCTCCCCTCGCCCCCGTCGGCGAAACGTAAACAGCCACTGGAACCGGCGAAACCAAAATATGCTGGATCATGTCCTTCATCGAATCGCTCAGCCCGCCCGGCGTGTCCATGGTAATCAACACCAGCTCCGCATGCCGTCGCGCTGCATCCGCCAGTCCTTCATCGATGTAGGTCGCGAGAATCGGCTCAACTTCGCCGTCCAGGTTCAAATCGAGCACCACCCCGCCGCTCGGATGCTCCTCGGCTGTTGCGGAGGGCATGGCGAGTATCGCCGCGGCACTCAGCAAGAAGAGGAGAATGCTCGCCGCAATTTCTCCGCATCGATCAAAACCGAAGGAGCGCCACTCCCTACGAGCCCACCTGCTCATAGCGCATCTCCAGCTTTCTTCTCCGCCGGCTTCGCATTTTGCAGGTGTTCGAGCAATTGTTTCGCCGCCGCGTAGTTCGGGGCCAGCTTCAGCGCTCGCTCCACTTCCACCCGAGCCAGTTCCGGTTTCTTCTGTTCCAGGTAAATCTTCGCCAGCATTGTTCGGACAACCGCCGAATCCCGCGCCTCCAAGGAGGCCTGTAAATCCTTCACAGCATCTTCCATCTTGCCCTGGCGGCGCTCGATCTCCGCCAGTCCGCGGTGCGCCGCGGCATTTCCAGGATCCTCGGCCAGCGCGGCACGAAACTCTTTCTCCGCGACCTCGGCATGCCCAGCACTCATCTCCTGCCTCCCCCGGCGAACGTGCACTACCGGCTTATCGCTCTCGGAGGCGGTAGCAGCCGTTGCATCGGCAGGAGCCTCCGGCGGCTCAAGCTCCGCTCGCAGCGCCGTCACGTCCAATTCCATCTTGAGGCGAGCCATTCGCGCCAGGAATTCATTCTTCGCGTCCACCTGAATCGTGGGCAGCCCGTTCGGCCCAAACATCTCTTCTGCTTCGCCGCGTTCCTGCTCAGCTTCGGGCTTTCTTTCCGCCTTCTCCAAAGAATATATCAGCATGGCGCGATCCTCCGCGTTATCGGGCTCGCGCTCCGCGGCTTCGCGGAAATGATCCGCAGCTGCTCCCGGATCGTTCGCCTGCAGCGCCAGCAGCCCCAAATTGAACGGATAGTCGTCTTCCTCCGGATCGAATTCGGTCGCGCGGCGAAGAGCATTCTGTGCCGCGGCCGTTTTCCCTTGCCGCATCTGTGCAATCGCTAGGTTATTCAAAATCTCCGGCAAATCCGCTCCCGCAACCGTGTTGGTCCGCGACGCCGCTTGCAGCGCCAAGGCTTCCTCCGCACGGTCCGGCTGGTTCAAAAACAGCCTGCAAACCGCACTCACAAACATCGCCTCCTCGTAGCGGTCATGCCTTTTTGGAACTTTGAAGTACCAAGCCAGTGCCGAGGTGTAGTCCCGCCGCGCGTAATACACTTCCCCGAGCGCAAAGTCCGGATCCGGCCAGTCGGGCTCCAGGCGTGCCGCTTCGTGCAGCTCGCGCAATTTGCTATCGTCTTCGCTCGCCAACAGGCCGCGAATGTAGTGTTCAAAGGCATCCAGTCGCAAAGCGCGCTGGCGCTTCCTGAAATCCGCTAAGCTCAACGGATAGTTCCGTTCCGCTGCCGACAGCAACCGCCATACCAGCCGCGTCTGCAAATCCATCAACGAATCCAGCGGCCCCTTCTCCTCGATTGGCGGTTGCATCGACACCGGACTTACCCTCAGCAGACGCGACTCCACTGTGAGCGACGTGCCATTCGACATGAACCGGCCGAGCACCACAAAATCCGCATCGAGATCTTCGGCAATATGCAGCATAGTCGCCCGGCTCAGTTTCGAATTGTGCGGCAATCCATATCGCTCCAACTCCACCTGCCGCCCCGCATGCGAGTACACCTGTTCGCCCGCCAGCGACAATCGCTGGATCGTCAGTTCCTCCAGTCCCTCACGCAGCCATTCAAATCGCGGCGAGGCTCCCGCATTTTCGAACGGAAATACCAAGTACACGCCGTGCTGATATCCATTGGTTCCGGTGGTGCGGGCAGGCACAGCACCCTGCTGCGCGAATGCACATGTGCCACTGAATATGAATACGCAGGAGAGGACTACTGAATTACGCGCGCTGAAGAAAGGGCGCCTCATGTCGCCTGCATTGTAGCAGACACAACTGCGCGTTTCGCGCCGGACGCCGAAACAGCTCAATCACTCTAAGAAACAATTCGTCGCTCAGGGTTGCGTAATTTCCGGCGGCTTTGGCGCAAGAAGTTCCTGGACCGCCGGGTCCTTCAACACGGCGGCAAACATAGGATCGGTCCTTGCGGCGGCCAACTCTTTGTAACCCTCATCCTTGGCCTTGCGCAAATACAGCAAGCACCGCTCCACGTTTCCAGCTGCCGCAAACGATTTAGCCAGCAAATAATAGAACCGCCCGCGGTCTCCCACGGAGCGATCCTGCAAGACCGATCCGCTCCGCGAACTGTTGTGCTCGAAAAACTGCGGATCCAGAGTCAGCGCTTGGCGGAACGACGAAATGGCTTGCTCGTACTTCTTGTCACCGAAATACGCGTAGCCGAGATTGCTGTAGAGCACCGCCATATCGCTGCGGATGGCCAGCGCTTTTTGGTACGCCTTGATGGCCTTCCCATACCTTTTCCGCTGATACCAGATCGTCCCAATGTTGTTTTGGGCATCTGCGTACAATGGATCGGCCTTCCACGCGCGCTCATAATACTTCAATGCTTGCGAGAGAGCCGATTGCTGGTGCAAGGCAATCCCCAGCTTGTTCAAATAAACCGGGTTTTGCGGATTCTGATCCGCCAGCCTCTTGTAAACCTGCGACGCCTCGCGGTAGTCCTTGCGCACCATGTAAAGATCGGCGAGCTGCTCATCGCTCAGTTCCGGCTTCACCACGATCACCGACGATTCCGCCGGCGACTGCGCCTGTGCCTGCGGTAAGTGTGGCGCTATCGGTGCACTCGGATTCTCTAGGAGCGACTGACCTGCGGAGGGTATCGAAAGAGCGAGGAGGAGAACACCTGCTGGAAACGCCATCAGATTCTTGCTCATGGCGAATCTCCCTTCTCCGGCTTCGGCTTAGCCTTGTCGGGGTCCTTCTTCTTATCTCCAAAGATACCAAATATCTTCTGCAAGGGGTTCTTTTTTTTCTCGGATTTGGCGTCGGGGTTAGCAGGGCCCTGCCCCGTCGCGTCCGGCTGCCGGTTCGGATCGTAAACCGCCACCGGCTGCCCATTGGCATCTGTCTGTGCTGTTTTCGGCTGGCCCCCAAAGACATGCGAGAGGAACGATCCCGTCGATGAAAGCAGGCTATGCCCTCCGTGGAGTTCGCAGAATTGCGTCGGCGCCGATCCTGTCACATAGACTTCTTCCCGCGTCGTCGGACAATTCGGCGTGGCCAATTGCAGCGTATCCGGATCGATCAGCACCGATTGCACTCCCTCGGGCATCGCAAAATCCTTAACGTCCCGGTAGGCTGCAAGTTCCGTTGCCCGGTTCATGAAATCCGCCCAGATTGGCGCCGCCACTGCCCCGCCGGGAAGCCCCAAATCGCGATTATCATCAAATCCGATCCAGATCACGCACAACAAGTTCGACGTGAAGCCCGCGAACCAGCCGTCACGCGAGGTGCCGGTCTTGCCGGCGGCGGGCAGCGTGAATCCGCGTGCACGCACTCCCGCTCCCGTGCCTCGATTCAGTACGTCCTTGAGCAGGCTGTCCACCAGGTACGCCACGCGCGGATCCAGCGCCATGTGCGTCTGTGGCGTGAATTTCTCAAGCGGCGCTCCATTCGCATTCACCACGCTTCGCAGAAACTGAGGTTCCGTGCGTGTTCCGATATTCGCAAACGTCGTGTAGCCAGCGGCCACCTCAATCGGCGTCATCTCATAAGCGCCCAGCGCCACCGCCGGTGTCGGCAGAATATTTGTGCCCAACCCCATCTGCCGTGCCACCTGCACCACCCGTCCGTACCCGATCAACTCGGCTACTTTGACCGTCGCTACGTTCAGCGAGTTCGTCAGCGCATCCCGCGTCGTGACACGCCCCATGAATTTCTCGCCGTAGTTATTCGGAGTGTATTCTTTTCCGTCGAATTCAAACGTCGTCGGCTCGTCATCAATCGTCGTCGCTGGGGTAATGACGGGCTGCACCCCATCTACCGCGTTGTCGAAAGCCGCCGCGTACACAAACGGTTTGAAGACCGATCCCGGCTGTCTTCGTGCCAGCGCGTGATTCAATTGGCTCTGACCATAATCCCGTCCGCCAATCACCGCCTTGATTTCTCCGTTCCGCGGGTCCAGCGCCACCAGTGCCACTTGCGCCTGCGGAATTGGCTCATTGTTTTTCTTCTTGGCCTGGTCCTTCTTCCACTTGTCGTACTTCTTCGCCAGCAGCACGTCCACATTCTTCATGCCCGCGTCAACCGCAGCCGCCGCGGCACGCTGCAACGCAGGATCGAGCGTCGTATATACCCGGAAATTCTCGCTGAGCAATTCGTTCTCCGGGTATTTGTCCAGTAGGTGGTCCTTCACCATGTCCACAAAATAAGGCGCTTCGCTGCCGGATACCGAAGTCCGTACGATTTTCAGCTCGGCCTTCTTCGCGTCTTGCAGTTCTTCCGCTGTGATGTACTTGTTCTCCAGCATCTGTGGCAGCACGCGGTCGCGAGCCTGCGCTCCGCGCTCCGGATGCCGGTCTGCTGAAGAATAGTAGTTCGGCGCTCGGATGATTCCCGCGAGGTACGCGCACTCCGACAGCGAAAGCTGCCGCATGTCTTTTCCAAAGTACGCCACGCTCGCTTCGGAAAATCCGCGGATCCCGAAGCTGCCGCGATTTCCGAGATACACCTCGTTGGCATACAACTCGAAAATCTGCTGTTTATTAAATCGTTGCTCCAGTTCCAGGGAAATCATCGCTTCGGAGAGCTTCCGTCGCCAGTTGCGATCCGTCGAAAGAAAGAATGTGCGCGCCACCTGCATCGTGATCGTGCTCGCGCCCTGGTAATGCTGGCTGGTATGCCGCAGGTCGGCCCACGCCGCTCCGGCGATTCGAATGAAGTCGAACCCTCCGTGCTCGAAGAACCGCTTGTCTTCCGCGGAGAGGATCGCATCAACCAGCAACACTGGGAGGTCTTCATAGCGCACCGGGCGGCGCTTCTCTCGCGCGCTATCAAAGAGGTTAGTGATCAGCTCCGGCTCGATTTCCGCCGTTCCCAGCTCTCCTCCACCCGCAAGAGGCCGAATCGAACGAATGCTCTTCCCTCGAAATTGCACTGCCAGCGCATTCTTCCCCGCGAAATAGGAAACTTTCGAAGGGCGAATATCCAGGGTGTTGCCTTGCAGCGTGAACTGGCCCAGCGTATTCGGATCGGCTTGCGGCCTGTAACCGACTCGCGTGAGATACGTGGTTAGATCGTCGGGCCCCCACGCCTGGTCCACTGATATGTGTTCCGGCGCTGAGAAAATCTGAGTGGTGTTCTGCAGGACGTTTCCGGAAAGCCGCGCATCGATCATCCGCGAAAACTTCATGTAGTAATGCGTGAAGATTCCGCCCGCCGTAAGGAACAGTGCGAAGACCACCCCGAGAATCGTCAGCCCAACAACCGAGGTAAAGAATCCTTTTTGAACGCGGATGCGCAAACTGTGGCTCCCGGAGGCTGGACCTTTATTCTCTCGCAATCTCCGTAACTAAGAAAGGCAGACTTCTTTGTCGCAGGCCCGTCAAGAAGGAGATGTGATTGACAGGGCCTATCAAAACGGCCTCAAATCACCGATTTATTTTCACTCGAGGGCGTGAAGTGCAGATCCATGTGATAAAAGAGCAGGTCCACGGGAACCGTGTAATTCAGCGAAATCTTCACCAGAGAGTTGTCCGCGAATATCCTGATGTCGTCGCGCTTCGCCGGAATTTCCAGCTCTTTCACTACTTTGTAAATGTTTTCGCGGATCTGCTCTTCTGAATAACGATTTACAACCGCGAACCGCGCTTGCTCCTGCATCTTGTCCGTAAGTTGATAATCTGCGACGTACGCCGGCAGGATTTTCACCGCGGAATAGATCGCCAGCAGAAGAATCGCCATGTAAGTAATGGCCTTCAGCTTGCCTCCCCCGCGTTCCCTGCGCCCGCACGCTATCCCCCGCCGGACGCGATGGCCTTTCATGAACACGACGTTCCTCTCCACAAATTGCTTCTACGACACCGCTTTCGCTGCGCCTCATCTCAAACTTTTTGTTTTCCCACTTGCTACGCTAGCACCGACCTGTAGGTGTGTCGAGCAATTGAGGCGGCCCATGTTTCCGGAGAGGAACGGGTGATTCGAACAGCCTTGAGCTGCGTGGCTTTCGAAGTTGAAGAAAACACGGACCAAGGGCCGCGTGGCAGACCACTCAGTAGGCTCGCGCGAAGATGGCCCGCTCGCTGGCAGGCTGGCCGCAGGTCACGCAGGGGCCGGAGCCCCCCGGCTGCTCCAATGGAATGCACCGCATCGTGGCGCGCGTTTCTTCCTTGATCTTGGCCTCGCAATCCGCGCTGCCACACCAGAAGGAAAAAGCGAAACCGTTCTCCACCACGCTTTTCAATTCGTCGTAAGTTTTCGCCTCGTGCGTGTTGCTCTTTCGAAACGCCAGCGCCTTGTCGTGCAGCGACTGCTGAATCTCGCCCAGTAATCGCTCAATCGTAACGGGCAGATCGGCCAGAGGCGCGCTGATCTTCCCTTCCTTGCCGGGCCGGTCCCGTCGCGCCAGCACGGCCGATTGATTGGCCACGTCTTTGGGTCCAAGTTCCACGCGCAGCGGAATCCCGCGCATCTCCCAATCATTGAATTTCCAGCCGGGGCTCTGCCCTTCGCGTTCGTCTAGCGTCACGCGAATATTGGCCTTCACCAGTTCGGCTTTCAGTTTGCGCGCGGTTTCAAACACCGTCCTTTTTTCTTCGTCCGTTTTGAATATGGGCACAATCACAACCTGATACGGCGCGAGCTTGGGCGGTAGCACCAGCCCCTGGTCATCACCATGAACCATGATGATCGCGCCAATGACTCGTGTGGACAGGCCCCACGACGTGGTCCAGCAATGCTGCAGGTGCCCGTCCTGGTCGAGGTAACGCACCTCGAAGGCTTGCGAAAAATTCTGTCCTAGGAAGTGCGAGGTACAGAATTGCAGAGCCTTGCGGTCGCCCATCATCGCTTCGAGGGAGTAGGTTGTGTCCGCACCGGCGAATTTCTCGGAGTCGGACTTACGCCCCGGAATAACCGGGATGGCGCCGTCGTTCACGGCAAAATCCGCGTAAACATCGAGCATCTGCCTTGTTTCGAATTTCGCTTCTTCGCGCGTGGCGTGCGCCGTGTGTCCTTCTTGCCAGTAGAACTCCAGCGTTCGAAGGAACAGTTTCGTCCGCAATTCCCACCGCACCACGCTATTCCACTGGTTCATCAACACCGGCAAATCGCGGTAAGATTGAATCCATTTGGCCCACATGTGTCCGATAATTGTTTCCGAGGTCGGCCGGATCACCAGCGGTTCCGCAAGCTCCTCGCCTCCGCCGATCGTCACAACGGCAAGCTCTGGCGAAAATCCCTCGACGTGATGTTTTTCCTTGTCGATGAAGCTCCGCGGAATCAGCAGTGGAAACGCCACGTTTTGATGCCCCGTTGCTTTGAAGCGCCGGTCGAGTGCTTGTTGGATGTTTTCCCAAAGCGCCCAACCGTAGGGGCGCACGATCATGCAGCCACGCACCGGCGCGTAATCGGCGAGTTGCGCCTTCAGAACCAGTTGGTTGTACCACTCGGAAAAATCTTGTGTGCGGGTAGGAAGCTTGTCTTCAGCCATGCGGCGCTTTGTCCGCTCCTCTCAGTTGCTCTGAATCGTGCTGAGTAAACTCAAAAGCGTATCGGACGCCTGGGAGCGTGTCAACGCGGGTATTGGCGAACCCACGGTTTGCCGGGCCTTGCGGAAGAAGA
>Ga0307475_10000419_pt1 | contig 25406 bp, 22 predicted proteins | sample atmos_gasesECM1C_FD_203317 | JGI IMG/M metagenome (GOLD analysis project Ga0307475, IMG submission 203317) | Hardwood forest soil microbial communities from Morgan-Monroe State Forest, Indiana, United States - atmos_gasesECM1C_515 | ecosystem: Environmental > Terrestrial > Soil > Temperate... | reverse complement strand
CACCACGACTGGTCGGGCGTCATTGTGTTTCTGCCGCGCGAAACTCGCCTTTTCACGATTTTCGCAATGACCTCCGCCGACACCGATCTCGTTCAGATTCAAGAAAACGTCATCGCCCGCGCCATCTCGAGCCTTCAGTTCGTCAAGCAGTAGTTCCGCAATAAAACGTGGTCGGATTCTTCGACTTGACGTGTCTAGCAATCGCGACGGACAACTCGGAGTTACTCGATTCGCTCGCGCCGCGATTTGCGTTAGCTGTTTTCCGAGTGTAGACGCCCGGAGCCTTTCGGCTCCGGGCTTTGCTTCGATAACCTGTTTTTGCGGCTCTAGCTGCCGCTGCTAGCAGCGAATTGCTTCGCTGTCGGGACACTTTTGATTTCGATGCGCCGAGGCATCGCCGACGCCGAGATGGGCGCGGTGATCTCGAGCACTCCGTTGCGATATTCCGCAGTAAGCTTTTCCCCGTCGACTCCTTCGGGAAGAGCCAGATTGCGTTCGAAAGTGCCTTGGACGAATTCGCTGTGGACCAGATCGGCATTGCGGGTCTCGTGCGTGAGTTTCCGTTCACCTCGGATCGATAGCAGGTTCCTCTGCACTTGAATGGTCACCTCCTTTGGATCTACGCCGGGCAGCGCGACGTGGCAGTAGAATTTCTTGCCGTCCTTGTCGATGTATGCGTCAACGGGCGGGACGAACGCGGCCATGCTGCCGAACTCGCCTTTGATTTCCTGGTTGCCGGGCCAAGTTACCAGGAAACGGTTGAACATCTGATCGAAATCACGGCGGAAATCGAACAGATTCTGAAAAAGATTGTCACGATAAGCCAGATTGGTCATACGGGCCTCCTCCGATGGTTTTCTTGCGAGGATGTGGTGCCGCGGGCTGAACTTCGGTCGCTACATCGCAGGATTCTGGTTTAGCCCGATGTCACGGCGCTGTCAATCGTAAAATCAAATTTTCTTTAGCGGGTACTAAATGACTTAGTGCGCGCGCGTTACGGCCGAATGTTAAAATTTGGTCGCTTCGCTGAAGTGGAAATCGTGGATTTTCATTGCCGGCACGACCATCTCGAAGGATTCTTCTCCGGCCGCGCGTACGGCGGGACCTAGCATCGCGACGTTCGCGAGCGCTTCGATGACGCTCTGATTGAAACGGAAATTGCGGATGCCTCCGGCGAGGCGTCCATTCTCGATGAGAAATGTGCCATCGCGTGTCATGCCCGTCAGGACTTTTTCGTACGGATCGACTTCGCGGATGTACCAGAGGCGCGTGACAAAAATGCCGCGTTCCGTCGAGCCGATCATTTCGTCGACCGATTTATCGCCGCCCGCGAATACCAGATTCATGGGCGCTTCGCCGTATTCGTTTGGCAGTGAAAAGCCGTGGCCCGTGGGTTTCATTTTCATTTTTTTCGCGGTGGCGCGCGAATACACCAGATTCTTCGGCACACCGCGATCCACGAGCAGCACTTTTTGCCGCGGCATTCCTTCGCCGTCGTAGGGTTCGCCGGTTTGCAGGGGATGATAAACATCGTCCCAGAGCGTGATGTTCTCGCCGAAAATCTTTTTGCCCATGCGGTCGTTCAGGCACGACCGTTTGTCCAAAACGGAGGTGCCCGCGAAATCATAAAAAAGAAAACCCACAAGATCGAGAACGGCGGAGGGCTCAAGAATCGTGGTGTAGCGCCCCGGCGCAAGCTCTTTCGGGGTGCGCGACTCGGCAGCCTTACGGCTGGCGGTGGCGGCCAGAGCATTAGGATCGATAACACGGACGTCCGGCGAATTCGACTTCGCCCAGCCGGACGAATTCGCTTCGAGAATCGTGACCGAGAATTCCGCGTTCGTCTCTTCGTAGAGAGCGAATAGCCCCTCGGAGTTCGCGAGAATCGAGTGCGATGTGCCGGTCGAAAAAATCCCCGCAGCGGTTTGCCTGTTTTTGTCGGCCATTTTGCAGACGCGTGCTACGGCGCGGGCGCGATCTTCGGGCGCGATGCCTGCCGTTGCCGGGAAAAATCGCGCGACTTTCTGATACTTCTGGCGGCGCGGCATCGCCAGCAAATCCGGATATTCGGGCTGGTTGCGTGCGAGGCGCGCGGCTGCCGCAATCACGCGGCGCAGGGATTCTTCGTCCGTCTTGTTCGTGACGGCGCGTGCCGTACGGCCGTCGACGACGGCGCGAACCGAAATGGTCAGCGTCTGTTCGGCGACGTTTTGATGAATCGTGTTATTGGCGAAGCGAGTCAGCGCGTCACGCCCAAAGTCGATTTCGACTTCGGTTTCGTCCGCCTCACTGAGCCCTATGATTCGCTCGGCAAGAAGTTCGAGCTCCGCGGGTGTGAGCCGCTTCCTGGTCGAGACGTCCCCCGCACTCGGGCGTGCGCGAGGTGAGGGAGATTTTTTCTTTCCTTGAGTCATGGTGGACGCCATTACTTCGCGAACGCCGCTCCGATCTTGATATTGCGGAAGCGCGACGGCGACGCTCCGTGTCCGGTGCCCATGGTCTGCATGGGCTGGCCTTTGCCGCAATTCGGCGTACCCCACAGCGTCCAGTAATCGCGTGCGCAGACGGCGTCGCAACTGTTCCAGAATTCAGTGGTGATGCCGCTGTAGCTCGGATTTTTCAGCATGCGGCCGCGCTTGCCGCCTTTGATTTCCCAGCCGATTTCAGTGGAAAACTGGAATTGGTAGCGGCGATCGTCGATGGACCACGAGCGGTTCGTTTCCATTAAAATCGCGTCCTCGGTATCGGCGATGAGGTCCTCATACTTCCACTGGCCCGGAAGAAGGCTGATGTTCGTCATGCGGATGATCGGCAGGCGATTCCAGCTTTCGGTGCGCATGGTCCCGTTCGAGTGCGCCTCGCCGATTGCCGACGCCGTTTCGCGGTTGCTGAGGTATCCGGTGAAAAGTCCGTTGGTGATGATCGGCGTGCATTGTGCGGGGACGCCTTCATCGTCGTAAGCAAACGTCCCGAGGCCTGCGCCGTGTTCGAGGCGCGCGTCGGCGACAACGTTCACGATGTCGGAGCCGTATTTCAATTTGCGCAATTTATCGACGGTGAGGAAGCTCATGCCCGCGAAGTTTGCTTCCTGGCCGAGAACGCGGTCGAGCTCAATGGGATGGCCGATGGACTCGTGAATCTGCAAGCCGAGCTGCGAGCCGCCCAGAATGATTGTGCCGGCGCCTTCGGGACATTGCGCCGCGGAGTGCAGCGCAACGCATTCTTCCGCGATTTGTTCCGCGTGGCCGGGAAGCTCGAGCGCTTCGACCAGCTCGTAGCCCTGCAAAGCGTGTTGGCCGCCAAAGCTGTTGGGATAAGAACGCTTCTGGATTTCGCTTCCGGCGAACGAAGTGGCGACAATTCCGGCGCCTGATTGCATTTTGATTTGATGGATCGAAGAGCCGATGCTCGACACAAAAAGTTGCTCGATCCGCTTGAAACTCATCGCGCCTTCGGCGAGCGTGATGCCTTTCACGCGGCGCATCAACTGGTCGGCCGCGAGCAGCACCTCAATCTGCCGCTCGACAGGAATTCGAAATGGATCTTTGAGAAACGGATTCTGCCAGGTGTCGACGTACTCTTTTTCCGGTGCCATGGAAACGTTCTCGCGCTTCGCGAGTGCGGAAGCCTTTGCGATCGCGACGGCCTCGGCAGCGCAGGACTCGACACCTTCGCGCGTGAGCCGGTCGGTCGAAGCGAAGCCCCACGCACCACTGGCGATGACGCGAATGCCGATGCCGAGCGACTCGGCTTCGATCAGCGTGCCGACTTCGCCGTTCTTGGTCCCGATGTCGCGCTGGCGAATGTCCATCACGCGTGCGTCGGCGTAGGAACCGCCGCGGCGCTTCGCCGTGTCGATCGCCCAATTGGCCCAGTCTTGCATCATCTCGAGCTCTCTACGTCCTCTTCGCAACGTGGCGAAGCGTTTTTTCTCGGTATCGGAAGGCGCCCGATTTTCGCCGATTAGAATACGGCGTCGAGCATTATTTTCAATAACTTAGAGCGAATTGTAATCGGCAGCTGCACCGATTAGAATTCGCGATCTCAGAGGCCTGCGCTGGTGTAGCAGCGGCCCGTCTACTACCCAGTTAACAATGCTGGGCCCAAAACAAACGCTCGATGCTAGCAAGATTCCTTGCGCGAAGGCAAGCAAATGGCGGCCAAGTGCGAAAAATGACGCTTGAACTTAGAAATTTGAGAAGCGACGAAAAGCGAGGCTAAACCGGAGGTTAGTGCGAGGCGCCGGACGCAGTGGCCGCGTCGTACTGCGGGCGGCGCGCGTCGGCGAAATAGTTGCGAGCGCGCAGGCCGTTGTAGATGCGGCCGGCGATTTCTGCGGCGTGCGGGCCGCTGACCACCCGGCTGCCGCCGCGCAACAAAACGACGAGCACGATCTTGGGGTGCGCCTGATCGGCGTAGGAAACGAACCAACCGAGACGCCCGCCCTGGCTTTCGTCGTTGCAAGTGCCAGTCTTGCCGAGCGCCTGCTCGTCGGCAGCGTAACTCTGCCGGCCGGTGCCGTAGAGGACCGCGGCGAGCATGCCTTCCTGCAAGTCGGGAAGCAGCGAGGCGATGTCGAGCTGCTGGCGGACGCGCGGAGCGAAATTCTGCACCTGCTCGGCCGAGCGCGGGTACTGCAAATAATATTGCGTGCCGCCGGTGGCGAGCAGGCCGACCAGCGACGCGAGTTGCAAGGGCGTCATGCGGATGCCCTGGCCGAAGCTCGACATGCGCGCGACGCCTCCGTAAGCGGAAGGATGCGACGGGAGCTGGCCGGGCTGCTCTTCGGGGATGTCGTAGCCGGCGCGTTCGCCGAGGCCGACCATGCGTGCGTAACGCAGCACAGTCTCGAAGCCCAGGTTGCTGCCGACTTGCTCGAAATATTTGTTGTTGGAATGCGCCATGGCTTCGGTGAGACCCATGTAACGGCGGCGTCCGACCTGAATCATGGTGTCGCGCGTGATAGTGCCCTGCTGCAGGCCGGCGAGCGCGATGACGGGCTTGATCGTCGAGCACGGTTCAAAACCCGCGCCGAAGGCCATCTTCTGATTGACGACGGTGAGGATGCGTCCGGTGGCGGGGTCGATGGCCACGACCGAGCCGTTGGCGTGGCCGAGAGCCTCGACGGCGGCCTGGCGAATAACGGGGTCGTCGAAGCCGACGACGTCGTTCTTCGTGGGATCGCCCCAGTTCGAGAGGCCGCGCGAACGCGAATGGCGCGTGCGGCTGGCTGGCGTGGCGGGCGGCGTCGCGGCGGACGCTACTCCGGCCCCGGCCAGGGCCAACAGACAGAAAATCGAGACGGCATGTCGAAGGGCTGGGTGGAAGCGCATCTTTTTTTGCTGGGCCGTGGAAAAGCCTGTGTCTCCTAATCGAATCTAGAGTGTACGGAATTTGGGCGGTCTCGCGCAACTGGTATGAAGTACAGGTGTACGAGGCGGAACGAAAGAAGCAACAGCGAGCGGCTTAGGGCGCGACGCGAGGAGTCAGGCGGTTTCGAGAGTAAGCGGCGCGGGTTGCCGGCCGTCGATGTCCGCGACTCGATAGTGAGCCGCGATCTCCGCGGCGATCGCCGTCGGCGGCGTGAGAGTGCGTTGCCGTGTGGTTAGCGGGCGGTGCGGCCCTTGGAGGCAGCGGCGGCCATCGAGGCAGGCTTTGCGCCGTCTGCTCCATGCTTTGCTGCTTCCGCGTGCTTCGAATTGTCGTCAGCGGCAGGCGATGTGGGCGCGAGGCCGAGCAGTTTGCGCAGTTCGTGCTCGATCTTGTCGCGAATGTCCGCGTTTTCCTTGAGGAAAAGACGGGCATTGTCGCGTCCTTGTCCGAGGCGCTCGCCCTTGTAAGAAATCCAGGTGCCGGATTTTTCGAGGAGATTTTTGGCGACGCCCACATCGATGAGATCGCCTTCGCGCGAAACGCCTTCGCCGTAGATGATGTCGAATTCAGCCTCGCGGAACGGCGCAGCGACTTTGTTCTTCACGATTTTAGCGCGAGTGCGCGAGCCGACGACGCGATCGCCTTCCTTGATCGATTGAATGCGGCGAATGTCGATGCGGATGGAGGCATAGAATTTGAGCGCACGGCCGCCGGTGGTGGTTTCGGGATTGCCAAACATCACGCCGATTTTTTCGCGAATCTGGTTGATGAAGATCAGGCAAGTCTTCGATTTGGAGACGATGGCGGTGAGCTTTCGCAGCGCTTGCGACATCAGGCGCGCCTGCAAACCCATTTGCGGATCGCCCATGTCGCCTTCGAGTTCGGCCTTAGGGACGAGGGCGGCGACGGAATCGACGACCACGATGTCAACGGCGTTCGAGCGAATAAGTTCCTGCGCGATTTCGAGGGCTTGTTCGCCGTTATCGGGTTGCGAGACGAGCAAGTTGTCGACGTCCACACCCAGCTTGCGCGCGTAGACGGGATCGAGCGCGTGCTCGGCGTCGATGAAGGCGGCCTGTCCGCCGAGCTTCTGCGCTTCGGCGATCACGTGGAGCGTCAGCGTGGTCTTGCCGCCCGACTCCGGGCCGTACACTTCGATGACGCGGCCGCGCGGAAATCCGCCAACGCCGAGAGCGGCGTCGATGGAGATCGAGCCAGTCGGAATCACGTTGACCGGGACCAAGGCGTCGCGGTTCCCCAGGCGCATGATGGAGCCTTTGCCATAGGCTTTTTCGATGGTCGAAATTGCCAGATCCAGGTTCTTCGTTTTTTCATCCGTCACGTTGCCACCTCGAGAGGGCGTTCGATTTCTCGTCTTCCTTGCTTTTTTCGTCGCTGGGGGACGCCAGTGGGCACAGTGTACCACCGAGCGAATGTCCCTTGAATCCGTATCTCGACGGCCATAATAACACTAGGCGAACAAAAAGCAAAGAGTATTTCGGGGCTGCGCTTCCCTCAATAGTTGGCGGGTGGACGGCTTGGCAGGGGAGAAACCAAGAAAGCAGGTCGCGAGTCGGGCCGGTTGCTTGTTAGTCGCTCTCTAGTTGCTCGCCGATTTGAGGAGCTTCGCGGTCCTTGAACCACTCGCCGCCTTTGAGGACTATTTCAATGGCGGGTATCAGCTCCGTGGCGAATTCCATTTTTTGAACGAAGCCGCGGACTCCTGCTTGTTTGAGGGTGTCCTGCATGAACTTGCCTTCGTGCAAACTTTCAGCCATGACTACGGTGGCTGGACAGCATTTCAGGATTTTCTTTGCGGCCTCGATGCCGCTCAAGACCGGCATCTGTATATCCAAAATCGCGAGGTCCGGGCACGTGTCGTAAGCTTTTGCAACAGCGTCCGCGCCATCCGAGGCTTCCTCTACGATTTGCCAATCCGTTCGTTTGGCTATCACGCGGCGAATCATCGCTCGGGCGATGCCGTGGTCGTCCGCCAGTAGTATCCGTGTCCCCATCACGCTCCTCCGATGGAAAGCAGGTCAGGGCGGGGCGTTGCGGCCGTGCTATCCCGAGATTTGGATTCCTAGAAAAGTCTCCGATGCGTTCTGGCCCCCATCCAGTCTTGGTACGGACAAAGATGCAGAAGCTGCGACCGGTTTCGAAGGCTTTTGAGCAGCGCCCGTTCTACCGCGCGCTCGCTTGCGGCGGCAAACTTCGAGTCCCTTTTGCCGGTTTTTCGTTTCAGTTGGATGCCAACGTCGGCGGCTTGCACGCGCGGACGATTGCTCAGAACGTCACCGAAAGCGACGGCACTCGGGATTACAAAGTCCGAGGAGCGCTCCCGGTTCAATTCCCTGATTCGATCGCTCAACGAATCCAGCGCACGTTGAACTGCTTCCCGGGAGAAGCGCGGTGTCGCGGATCCGGAGACGTTTTCACCGGCCATGGTGGTCAGCCACTCCGAGTCTTTGCCCGTTGCCCGGACGTAGCCTTGCATCGTCAAGAGCGGAATGATTTCGCCGGCGACCCGTTCCGTTATGAGCAGGACGGCAGCCAGATCCTCTGTGGTCCACGTCACCATTCCTCTGGTCTCTTTGAGGAAGCTGAAAACCGCAGCGATGGGAACTCGCAATGAGGATCCCTGTTTCGCCGTCGGGACTCGAGATTTGCGCCGCGACATTACCGCCGGATTATGACCTAGAACTGCGAGCGGCGTAGGCCTCATGTTCGACATTGGCTCCTGGTCAATTCGTTCCTACGGAAGGATACCGGGAGTATTGCTTCCGAACCATACACAATCCTGGGTATGCAGGCAGAGTGGCGGCAAGCGAGAGCGGAGACGGAAAACCCTTAGGTTCGTGTAAGTCTAAGGCGTGCTTGCATCGCGGAGCTACTGCGAACTGCTGAGCTGAGACGAGAACGGATGGTTCACCGGTGTTTTTTCGTTAGCCAACCTTTCGTGACTTTTTCTCGGGTTCAGCTGGCTTGGAAACCGCGCGCAGCGCGGGCTTCCTCTGCGAAGCTTTTTCGGAACTCAAACTCTTCTTCAAGGCTTCCATCAAATCCACAACCGGCGCGTGCTGGACGTGAGGCACTACGGTAAGCTTTCTTCCGTGGGCTTTTGCGTCAATCAGTTTTTGCACCTCAGCCTGGTAGCTGTCGGAATACTGCGCTGGTTCAAACGGAGCGGCTAGACTTTCAATCAACTGCACGGCAAGCTTGGATTCCTGCTCCTTGACGTCCAGCTTCTTGGGAACAGCGGACTCGGAGACTGCCCGAATTTCGTTGTTATAAAACATGGTGTGGAGGGTGAGGCCGTTGTCCCTGGCGCGGATGATTACGATATTTTCGCGCCCGTGCATGGTGACTTTAGCCACGCCGGCATAGCCCGTCTTGCGCATGGCGTCCAGAAGCAGCTGATAAGCTCGCGTGCCGCCCTCGCCAGGCGTCACGTAATACGAACTATCAAAATAGACGGGATCGACTTCGTCGATCTTTACAAATTCCAGAATCTCCATGGCCCGGGCCGATTCCGGCTCGATTTCCTCGAGCTCTTCCTTGGTAAACAAGAGGTATTGATCCTTCTCGTATTCGTAGCCCTTTTCGACCTCGGAGCGCTCGACGAACCTATCGCAGGTGGGACAGAAGAGCGGCTGCTTCAAACGCGTATGACAAACCGAGTGCAACTGGTTGAAGCTAATCCGTTCGGAGCGGGCCGCAGGCGACAGCTCGATAGGGATCGAGATCATGCCAAACGTCAGAAACCCCTTCCAGGCAGCGGCCATGTCATCCTCCCGTGGGCTCCAGTGGACGAAACCGATATTGTGCCGGGGAAGCGCGAGATAGGCTATCCATTTGTTGCGGTATAACACCGAAGTAATGAGCAAAGAAAAAGCGAAGAACCGGCCAGCCGAGAAGAGTGCAAAACGTGCGGGGCAAGACTACCAAAGCGGGCGGCGCCAGATTTGTTTGGACTGCACCAGGCGCGTGCAGGCGATCCAACGGCCGTCGGGCGAGACGCGCGGGTGGAGGAGGTTGCCGGAATCGTGGGTTAACTGGCGCGATGCGCCGCCCGCGCGTGGGACAGCGAACAGTTGCAGCGTTTCACCGGCGAGCGCGGAGTAGATGATGGTTTTGCCATCGTGGGACCAATCGAGACCGTCGTAGGTGGTGCCGGCAGAGTCGAGAATTCTTTCCGCATGAGAACCATCGGCGGGGATAACCCAGAGCGTACGATTCTTTTCTCCGCGATCCGTGAGTCCGCGGTTGTCTTCGATGGCTATTTCCTGGCCGTCCGGGGACCAAGCGGCCCAAGCGACGCTGCGAACTGCGTCGGGCAGAGACAGCATCTGCAAGTGGAAGGGCTTGCCGGTTTCGGGTTCGATGGAGAGAACGAACAGCTTATCAATACCTGGCTGGCCGCCCCGCTGCCAAGAAGTGAAGAGAAGTTTCCGGCCGTCGGGCGACCAGTAGGCCGGGCCCGTCTCCCAGCCAAAATCGGTGAGGCGAATTTCGGGCGCATGGACATCGTCGGCAAGGCGGAGATAAATGTCGTCGGTGCTGGTGAGGCTGCTGTATTCAGGGACAGCTGTTTTCGAGCGGTGCGAATGGAACGCGATCCAATGACCGTCGGGTGACCATGCCGGAGGAAAATCCTCGTGATAGCCAGAGACGATTACATAGGGAACAGAGGTTCGCCGGGCCTCCGCGTCAACGTCGACGACCGCGTCATCGAGATCGAGACCCCAATCCGCAAGACGCCAGCCACCGAAGGTGTAGCCAATCTGGTTTCCATCGGGACGCCACATGGGAAGCTGGCCGCCGGCAATCACTTCCTTCGCTTCGCCGCCTTCGGCAGGCACCGAAACAATTGAATCGTGGACAATCGTGCGCACCCAGTAGAGATTGCCACCGGCAATGGCCGGACTGTTGTTGTCTTCGTCGCGTGATTCGACGAGCAGGCGTCGGGCGCGGGTGGAAAGATCGATCTCAAAGATTTTGAGCCAGCGGTCGGCGTCGGGTTTGTGGCGCGCTTGGTTCTCAGCAGGCACGGCACCGACCAGCGCGAAGTAAACGCGCTTGCTATCGGGCGAGACGGAGATGCTGCCGGGGATGGGACTCGCGTCGAGATGACTTGCGATGGTCGTGGATTTGCTGGTTCGTAAGTTGATGCGCGCGAGAGAAGTTTCACCGTTGGTCTGGAACAAGGTTTCGTAGAAATCTTCGTCGTCCGGGGAAAAGGCCATGGCCGTAATGCTTCCCGTGACGCCATACCCGCGGAAGTCGCCGTCGCGCGCGCCGATCATCAGCGAAGTGGGCGCACTGACGCGGTAGTAAGCGATCTGCTTGCCCGACGGCGAACAGACCGCAACGGCCTCGCCAGGCAAAGAAGAAAGCAGGAGATTGTCACCCTTATTGAGGAAAATTCCGCTTTCCGTTCCGCGTGAACCAAGGCGAGCCAGTTTGTTTGGCCCACAAAACCAGGCCGCTTGGACGTGATCGAGGTCGGCCTGAAGCGTGAGCCGATCTTCACGTCCGGTCGTGAGCGAATAGAGGCTCACTTCCCTTCCAAAGCGGTTGAAGATCGCGCTGGCGCCGTCACTGGAAACGTCCACGCGCGTGAGCGGACCTTCAAACCAATTGTTGGAAGGGCGCTCGAAGACGAGAACATCCGCGGGCGCGTGACTCTGCGCGAGAAGAAGCGGTAAGGAAAGCATAGCCGCGAGGAAAAGACCCGCAGCGAGGAAGGTCTTCAGACGCGTGGCACGACGCGTAGTCACCACGTCCGTAGAACTCCGTGAGGGGTGCGGGGTTCGACCACGAAGAGAATTCTACTCTGAATCTCAGGAGTATTTGTAAAAGCCGCGGCCGGATTTGCGTCCCAGCCACCCCGCCGCGACATATTTGCGCAGCAGCGGACAGGCTCGATATTTCGGATCGCCGAAACCTTTGAAGAGAACTTCGAGGATGTCGACGCAGACATCGAGGCCGATGAAATCGGCGAGCTCGAACGGGCCCAGGGGATGATTCATTCCCATTTTCATCACGGCGTCGACGGCTTCCGGAGTGGCGACGCCTTCCATGACGCAGAAGGCGGCTTCGTTGATCAGCGGCATGAGGACGCGATTGGAGACGAAACCGGGAGCGTCGTTGACGGCGATCGGTTTCTTGTCGAGCTTCTCGCAAAGCGACATGGTGGTGGCGAAGGCGTCGTCGCTGGTAGCGAGGCCGCGAATGACTTCGACAAGCTGCATCATTGGCACTGGATTCATGAAGTGCATGCCGATGAAACGCTCGGGGCGCGCGGTTTGCGCGGCGAGCTGAGTGATGGAGATGGAGGAGGTGTTGCTGGCGAGGATGACGCCGGGGCGAAGAACGCCGTCGGCTTCTTTCAGTACGCGCGACTTCAGGTCGAGCCGTTCGGGGACGGCTTCGACGGCGAAATCAGCGGCGGCGAGCTTCGCATAATCTGTGGTGGCGTCAATGCGCGCCAGGACTGCTGGCTTGTCGGCTTCGGCGAGCTTTCCTTTTTTTATTTCGCGATCGAGATTCTTGGACATGGTTTCAAGGCCGCGGTCGAGGTAGCGCTTCTCGACGTCGCGCAAAATCACGCGATAACCGGCGCGCGCGAAAACGTGCGCGATTCCGTTGCCCATAGTGCCCGCGCCGAGCACGCCTACCGTTTTGATTTCGTCCACCGACATGAAGCCTCCTGAACGATTAGGAAAATGGAATAGGCAAAGGGAACACAGGAAGGAGAGGAACGTCAAGCGCCGCGGATTACGCGCGCGGCTGGAACAAACGAATCAGCTCGGAGATGCGCGCGAGGTGGTAATCGTCATGCTCGGATTGGAAATAGAGCATGTCGACGACGCGCATGGGCTTGCTGAGGCGGGGATGCAGGGCGACACGCGCGAAGTATTCGGAGTCCTGGCGTTCGAGCCGTTCGACCAACGACAGGCGCGCGCTGCGAAACTCGGTGAGAATGGTTTGAATGGGCTGGTCGTTGTGGCGTGCTTCGTGCGTTTTGCGGTTGGTCATGTCGGCGGCGCGAAGCTTGGGAAGTTCCCTATCGTAGTCATCGACGCGACCTGCGAACAGTTCTTCAAGGTCGAGCAGGTGGCCGATGTTTTCCTGGATCGACCAGCGCACGCCATCGCGACGCGTGAGGATTCTTTCCGTGAGCGCGCTGATGCGGTCTTCGACGCGAGCCGGCGTACCACGCACGCGTTCGATCATTTCCGGGTAAAGCTGCGCGGGAAAATTAAACTCAAACGTTCTGGCGGACCATGGAACTTGGGGCATCGATGCCTCCGGAGTTTACAAGTTAGTGATTAGATGTTGGAGGTTAGGAAACGCATGCTGCGGCGCATGCAATTCGATGAGCGACCAACAGTTACTCGGGCGGAATGCCCTCGACGACTTCCCGGATGATTTCCCGTGCGCGAGCTTCGTTGGAAGGCAGAACTGCCAGGCGGCTGCAGGTTTCGCCTTTGGCGAGCGCGCAGCCGATGCCATTTTCACGAAGAGAATCTTTGAGACTCCGCGCCACGTCCTTATCGGTGCCAGACCACACTTCGGCGGTTGCATCCTCGGGATGGAAATCCTCAGTCATATATTCTGTCGGCGGAAGCGAGGAGGAATCATCCGAATCCTCTTGTTGCGCAGCGATGGGCAATGCTGATTCCAAACCTTCCGGGAATTCATTCTCGTCCTGCTCAGGCAATTCAGCCTTACGCCGAGCGTCATCGAGTGCAGCGCGGGCGGCGACGCGATCGCGCGAGTGAATCAGGATTGGGTAAACCGGTCTCGCCAGGCCGGGCAAGGGGCCCACCTCACGAGAGGTCTCGTGGAAGGAAATGTTCGCGTTGTTGAGAGCTTCGGAAATGGCGCCCGATGCAGTGGAATCCGTGCCGCTCCAGAGGAGTTCGACGGCTCCTTGCGAGTCTGGCCCTCCGCCAGACGCGGACGCATTAGCAAGAGTCCTGACGAGGGGAACTCCGCAATCCGAGCATTTCGTAAACCCTTCGCGATATTCCGCTTTGCAATTTGGGCAGAACACGGTGGCTAGGCAACGGCCGTCAGGGGCGCTCGACGGCGAGGGCGACGGCGTTGCCGCCGCCGAGGCAGAGCGCGGCGATGCCGCGTTTCAGATTGCGGCGCTGCAATTCGTAGAGGAGCGTGACGAGAATGCGCGCGCCGGAGGCGCCGATGGGATGACCGAGCGCGACGGCGCCGCCGTTGACGTTTACTTTTTCCGGGTTGAGCTTGAGCATGCGGGTTACGGCGATCGCGGCGACCGCGAAGGCTTCGTTCAATTCGACGAGGTCGACATCCTTGTCGCGGTCCCAGCCGGTTTTCTTCAGCAGCTTTTCGACGGCGTCGACCGGCGCCATCATCACCCACTTCGGCTCAACGCCGCTGACGGCTTGCGCGACGATGCGCGCCATCGGAGTTTTGCCCAGGCGCTGGGCGTTGCGTTCGCTGGTGACGACGAGGGCGGCGGCGCCGTCGTTGGTGCCAGGCGCGTTACCCGCTGTGACGGTGCCGTCTTTCTTGAAGGCGGGCTTTAGCTTTGCCAGCGCTTCGAGGGTGGTGTCTTCGCGGGGCGATTCGTCTTTTTTTACGACGACGGGGTCGCCCTTTTTCTGTGGAATCTCGATCGGGAGAATCTGTTCGCCGAGGAAACAGGACTTGATCGCGTGGATGGCTTTTTTGTGGCTCTCGACTGCGAACTGATCTTGCTCCTGACGCGAGATGTTGTATTTTTCTGCGACTAGCTCGCCCGTCATGCCCATGTGGAAGTTTTCGTAGGCGTCCCAAAGGCCGTCGGTAATCATGGAATCCAAAATTTCCTGATTGCCGAGGCGAAAACCGGTGCGCGCGCCTTTGAGGAGGTACGGGCAATTCGACATGGACTCCATGCCACCGGCGACGACGATTTCCTGATCGCCGAGCTGGACGCCCTGCGCCGCAAGAGCCACGGCTTTGAGGCCGGAGCCGCAAACTTTGTTGATCGTCATGGCGGCGACGCGGGAATCGAGGCCGCCGCGAAGCGCCGCTTGGCGCGCGGGATTTTGTCCCAGGCCCGCCTGCACGACGTTGCCCATGATGGCTTCGTCGACCTGCTTGGGATCAATACCGGCGCGGCGCACGGATTCGGCGATGACTTTCGAGCCGAGTTCCGTTGCCGTGAGAGGCGAAAGTCCGCCCATAAATTTTCCGATTGGGGTGCGTACGGCGCTAAGAATTACGGGCTGTTCCATGATCGCGTCTCCTGACGGTTACTCGTTGGCTTAGAAATAAAGTATAGGCGCGGGCCCAAAACGAGGCAAGGATTCAGGAAGGCACGGCTGCTAGCTCCCGCGGAATGACTATCTCACTGTGGAGGTCGATATGGTGTCGAGGGCATGCCGACGGGAAGGTAAATCAATCTCGTCATGCCGGCGTCGCAACCCGGCTCCTCGTTTTTGCAGGTGGACAGGCTCATTGCAAACTTCTCCGGCGCGATGCGCCACAGCTCAACCGGCAAACTGCCATAGGCCCACTGGCCGTAAGCCCATACCGGGAGCCGTTCTGCAGCCCGAAGCGAGAGCCATTCGAGATGCCGATCGTAACCTGCACCGGGCATATTCCACTGGCTGGGGGATCCTTACCCAGGCGGAGTTGCGAGCACGTCGCGGATTGGCATCCCAACAGTTTGGGATTCGGAAGAACGACAACAGCGCGGCTGCCAGGTTTCACGCGGCATAAGACGCAAGACTCATCGTAGCAAACATCGCGAGAACGAATCTTGTCATCGTTTCCTCCGATGAAGCCCGCGTCTATCAACTCTTATGTCACTTCCCAGAGCATCGAACGTGCCCACGACAACGCCAAGAGAACCAACACACATGTTTCGTCACGACCGATGGACCTGATCTGCTTCGTCATCTGGTCGGTCAGCCAACCGAAATTGGCGCGCAGCGGGATTCCTTGTGGGCGAAAGAAAAGCGTAAACTTTGGAGCCGGATTTCCGCTATGATGAAGTTCTGCCATGACGACTGGAACTTCAACGAAGGGCGTGTTTCCGCTGAACGCGGAGCAGCGCGCGGCCGTGGAGCACGGCGAAGGGCCTTTACTGGTGGTTGCTGGCGCGGGGACCGGAAAGACGCGGGTAATTACCGAGCGGATTCGTCAGCTACTCGAGTCGGACGCGTCTCTGGCGGGCGAGAATATTCTCGGGCTGACCTTTACCGACAAGGCCGCCGGGGAAATGAAGTACCGCGTGGTGAGGTCGATAGGCGAGCGGGCGGAAGGCGTGTGGCTGAGCACCTTTCACAAATTCTGCCTGGAGAAAATCCTTCTGGCGGCGAACCCCGAGCTTCAGGTGCTCGAGGACATCGACCACAAGATCCTGCTGCGACGGCAGATCGCGGAGCTCGACCTGAAACATTTTTGGCGGCTGCAAAATCCCGGTGAATTCATCGCGGATTTTGTGAAGTTTTTCTCGCGCTGCCAGGACGAGCTGGTGACCCCGGAGGACTACCAGCGCTTCGTTGCCGGGCAGCGCCGCGATTTCGAAACCCGCAAAGCGTCGCTCGAAGCGGATGCGCGCGAAATCGAGGAAGAAAACGTGGCGCGGCAGGAAGAGCTGGCGCGGGCATACCTGGTGAGCGAGCGGTTGCTGCGCGAACGCAACCTGCTGACGTTCGGCGCGCAGCTTTTACAAGCAGTGGAGCTGCTGCGCACGGACGCTTCGCTTCTCGAGCGAATGCGCGAACAGTATCGCTACATTCTGGTCGACGAATTTCAGGACACGAACATCGCGCAGCTTGAATTGTTGTGGCTGCTGGCCGGCACGCGGCAAAATATCGTCGCGGTGGGTGACGACGACCAAGCGATCTACCGGTTTCGCGGCGCGTCGTTCGGAAGTTTCACGATTTTTCTAAAGCGGTTCTGCGGGGTAACGGATGCGCGGCTGGGCGCCGGCGTGAAGAAGTTCCTCATGCCACTTTCGCAAAACTACCGTTCGACGCAGAAAATCTTGCGCATAGCGGGCGAAGTGATTTCGCATAACGAGAAATCACCGCTGCTTCCTCAGAAAACTCTGGCCACTGAAAATGCGGACGGCGACAAGATTCGAGTGGCCGAGTTCGGCGGGCCCGACGAAGAAGCGCATTGGGTGGCATCGGAGATCGAACGGCTTCACGCGGCCGGAAGCGCCTGGCGGAATTTTGCAGTGCTGTACCGCAAACACACCCACCGGGACCGCCTGCTGGTTGCCTTGCGCCGGCGAGAGATTCCGTTCGTCATCAGAAGGTTCTCGATTCTTTCGAGCACGATCGTTCGCGACCTGCTGGCGTACCTGCGAATGATCGCCGTTCCTGCGGACAACGTTGCTGCGGCCCGAGTACTTGCGGCGCCTTACTGGGGCCTTCAGCCGCGCGATCTGGTAAGGCTCGCCGAACGCGCGAAGAAAAATCACCGGCGGCCTATTTCGGACGAGATCGAAACAGCGCAAGGAGAGCTGCCATTCGGCGGCGAAAGCGATTTCCTTCGTGAGCTGGTTCGACTGATGGCTCGCCTTCGGCTGAACGCTCGAAAAAAGACGGCCAGCGAAATGCTCGACGAGGTAATTGCGGCGCTGGAGCTAGCGCCGCTGCCCTCGGATGCCGATCGGCACTACCTTGATTGCTTCGTGAAATTCGTCAAGGAGTGGGAGAAGAAGAGCGACGGCAAAAACCTGCGCCATTTCATCGAGTATCTTTACTATTTCGGCGAAGCGGACGGCGAAATCTGCCTCGAAGAGGATTTTGACGACGAGGCCGTGCAGTTGATGACCGTGCATGCGGCGAAAGGCCTGGAATTCCCGCACGTGTTTATTCTACAGCTCAACAAAGGCGACTTCCCTTCCCGGCCGCGGCCGCCGGTGTTTGAATTTCCGCCGGAAATGATGAAGGAAGAAAAACCGACGGGAGATTTTCAGGTGCAGGAAGAGCGGAGGCTGTTCTACGTGGCGCTCACGCGAGCGCGAAAGCAGCTGACGCTGACAACGGTGGCGAACCAGCGCAAGCGGCCGTCGCCCTTTCTCGATGACTTCCTGATGAACCCGAAGATTCAGCGGCTCGACGTCATGCAGATGTCGCCGGTCGTCGAACTGCCGCCGAGCGAGGAAAGGGCTGGCCCGATGCCCGATTCAACCGGTCCGGCAGGTTTGTTCGACGCGCTGGAAGAAAATACGCGCGCCTATTCGCGCATCGCAGTGTGGGCGAAGGCCTATCACCCGCCGCAGCCCGAACCGCTACAACTGAGTGCCTCGGCGATCGACGCTTACCAAAGCTGTCCGATGAAGTATCTGTTTCAAAACATCTGGTGCATCCGCGGCGGGCCACACGCGACGATGACATTCGGGAACGTGATGCACACGACGATTAAGGAATTCGTGGCGGAAACGCGGAAGCGCCGGAAAATTTCGTTCGAAGAGCTAGCGGCGATTTACGAGCGCGAGTGGTCGTCTGCCGGGTTCCCAGACGACCATCTCGAAGCGGAATACCGCCAGGCCGGGCGCGGGCAACTGGAAGGTTTTCATAGCAGCTACACTGCGGCGCGACCCGACGTTCTGCACCAGGAACGGGCGTTTGAACTGCCCCTCGAACACAACGTGGTGGTGATGGGACGCATGGACCAGGTGAACCGCATCGGCGATGGCGCAGTCGAGATCGTGGATTACAAGACCGGGAAACCCAAAGACCTAAAGAAGGCGGACGAGAGCCTGCAGTTAAGCGTCTACGCACTGGCGGCGCGAGAAGTACTTGAGCTCGATCCGCAGCGGTTGGTCTTCTACAACCTTACAACAAACGAAGCGGTGGCAACGACGCGCGACGCGAAAGCGCTCGCGGGCGCGAAACAAACCATCTCGGAGGTGGCCGACCAAATTCGCGCAGGCGATTTCGGCGCCAAGCCGGGATTTGCTTGCCGCTATTGCGATTACAAGCCGCTGTGTCCTGCCCACGAGCAATTGGTTTCGATTCAGTGCGGGAAGAACCGGACCAGTTAGAGCCGAACGCAAATAAAAAGGCGGAACGCGTGATTGACGCTCCGCCTTGTTTCGTTCGGGCTTCTGCTTGAATCTGAAGCCCGGGCCGGTTCCGCGCATGAACGACTCGGAACTTCCCCCGAAGAGCAAGCGCACATCTGATTTCAACGCGCTCAACTCTTTCCCTTCAATCTATAAAGGCGTGCGCAAATGAAGTCAAGCAGAAAAAGACGCGCGCAATTTCCATTCACGAAACAATTCTGAGTTTTCAATGCGCGAGGCGCTGAGCGGCTTCGTAGTAACCCTGCCGCGCGGAAACTTTCAAGTCTGGACGGCGCACGCGAACCTCGATGGTGTGGAAGGCCTTGCTGCGATCGATGTCTTCTGGGCTGAAGGTGAGCGTATATTCATTGCGAGCCTCTTCGGTGACGCCGGAATAGAGGCGTTCGAGATCGCGCTGCTTTGCTGCGTAGAAAGTGTCGCCGCCCGTTCCGTTGGCATAATGCTCGAGCCGGCCTGTTTGATGCTGCAGGAAGGCGTGGCCGACGGAAATGGAGTAGACGGAGACATCGGCGGCCAGAAGTTCCTGCATGGTCTGATCGAAAGAGTGCGCGTTGTGGCGCGAATTGTTTCCGTCGGAGATGAGAAAAATAATCTTGCGGCGAAGACGCCCGCGACCCTTCAGCATCGTGGCGGCGGCAAAGAGCGCATCATCGAGATCCTTGGTTGTGCGGCTGACCGGTGCGCCGGCGGCGACGGGAGCGCCTCCCGCGTCTTTTCCGTTAATCACCGGGCCTGCAGTCATCGGGCCGCCCGCGGTGTCGGTCGGGAAATGCGAACCGAGATCGAGGCGTTTGAGCTGCGTAAAGAGCTGATCGTTGTTAAATGAAAAGTCGACGACGGTTTGTGGAAACTGATCGTAGGTCACGACAGCGACTTCGTCACTGGGGCCGAAGCCAGCGGAGATCGCCGTCAGGCTTTTTTGAACCTGGTCGGCGGATTTTTGCGAAAGATCGTTATCAATCAGGACCACCGCGGACAGCGGAAAGGGGTCGGCCGTAAATAGAACGATCTTTTGTTCGACGTTGTCTTCGAAAACGCGGAATTCTTCCCGCTGCAGGTCGCCGACAAGTTGGCCCTGGCGGTCTTTCACGGTCACTGGGACAATGACGAGATCGGTGCGGGCGCTGAGACGAGCGCGAGTGTCGCCCTGACGCGTTCCCTGGGCCGGAGCATTTGCGGGGGGCGTAGAATCGGGAGTAGAAGGTTTCGGCGGCTCTTGCTGTTGCGCCAACGCGACGGCAGGGGAAACGGCGACAGCCAGAATGATTGTGAGAACCATGGCCATCGCAATTGGAAAAAGCCTTCGAGTCATTGAGGTATCTCTCTTCGAAGTACTCCGCCTACTGCCGTCAGACCGGTATTCCAGGCCGTTTGTGAGGTGCAGAGAATTCAGCGGAACATCCGCCGGCGTGCGCCGTGCATCGTACCATTCTGAATCATCTCACTGGGAGATTATACAATGCGACTGACAAACATCGCGGCGGGGATTCTGACGATGGGCCTCGCGGGCTACGGCGCGGCGAGCACCGCTCTACCTGCCAGGGGCGCCGGACCTGGAGCGCGCGCTGCCGTTTATCAAAATCCACAGCAGCAGGAACAAAAGCAGCAAAAGCCGCCGCAGGTAGAGGGGACGATCAAGTCTCAGGTGTTGCTGGTCAACGCCTTCGTAACCGTTCGCGACAAGCACCATGGCGTGGTCAGCGATCTTACCAAGGATGACTTCAAGATTCTCGAAGAGGGACAGGCGCAAGAAATTGCCTTCTTCTCCAGAGAAACGGATATGCCGATCACGCTTGGAATCCTGGTCGACACGAGCGGCAGTATGGCCAGCATTATTGGGGCGGAGCAAGATGCCGCGTCACGATTTCTTAAGGAAGTGATTCGCCCAAGAGACCTGGCGATGGTCATGAGTTTTGACTTCGACGTGGACTTGCTCGCCGATTTCACTCAGGACACGGCGGTGCTGGAACGCGCGATTCGGCGCGCGCGCGTGAACGCGGTCAGCAACGTCGGAATGATCAATCCGGGAACGATTCCCCAGGGTGCGAGCAGCGGTGGAACAAACTTGTACGACGCGGTTTACCTCGCGGCGCACGACCAACTGACAGGGGAAGCGGGACGCAAAGCCGTGATCCTGCTGACGGACGGGGAGGATACCGGCAGCAAGCTGGGCGAGAGGGACGCCATCGAAGCCGCGCAGCGGTCCGATGCCGTGATTCACTTCGTTCTGCTTCAGGATCCAAGAGCCACGTTCGGTTACGGCGCTGGAGTGGCTCGTAAAATGGCGGAAGAAACGGGAGGCCGCGTAATTCCCGTCCACAATGATAGGATGCTGGACAAAGCGTTCCAGGAGATTTCAGAAGAGCTGCGGTCGCAGTACGTCCTCGGCTACTATCCCACCAACAACAAACGCGACGGCACGTTCCGCAAGATTCAGGTACAGATCGACCGGCCGGACCTGAAGATCCTGAGCCGCAAAGGGTACTACGCGCCCCGGCAGTAAGTGCCCACCCGAGTTTCAAGGCTCGTCGTCGAGCGCCCAGAGATCGTCCGGTTACTGCGCGGGTGACGGCGCGAGCGCCGCCGCAGTGGCGTAATAGCCCTTGCGGGTCCGAATCGTTAGCCCTTTGCGAAGGGTGTCGACCTCGATTCTTCGATATCTGCCATTCGGCTGGGGATTGCTCGGCGAATAGGCGATGAAATACTGGCTGCGGAGCTCGGTGCCGATGTCCACGAAGGATTGGGCCAGATCTTCGACTTTGTAGGGATAGAAAACTCGACCACCGCTTTCCTCGGCAAACTTCTGAAGAATTTTGTCTCCTGGGGCAAGGTGCATCTTTCGCGGCACATCGCCGCTCGTCGCAAGCCAATCCGTATTCGTGCTGATGGAATAAATCGAAGCTTCCGCGCGGATGGCTACCTCGACCGCTTCGCTGAGGGCGTGGTCGCTAAGATTGTCGTCACCGTCACTGATTACCACCATGACGCGGCGAACTTCCTGGCTCGGAGTCTTCGGTTGCGGTGGGTTGGTTAGCTTTTCGGCGGCCTTGAAGATGGCGTCGTGCAACGCCGTTCCGCCGCCCGCGCGCTGTTTGCGGATTGCGCCGGTTAAAAGCGCGAGGTCGCCCGTGTAGTCCTGCACCACTTCCGGCTCGTTGTCGAAGGTCATCAGAAACGCCATATCTTTATTGCGACGAATCACGCTGGTGAGGAAATCGATCGCAGCATCCTGTTCGAACTGCAGGCGGGGCCGAATGCTGTTCGAAGTGTCGAGCAAAAGGCCGATGCGAAGCGGAAGATCTGTCTCGCGTCCGAAGAGTTTGATTTCCTGCGGGACGCCGTCTTCGAGCACTTTGAAGTCGGACTTTTCCAGGTCGGTGATGAAATTGTGGCGGCGGTCCATCGCTGTGGCGACCAGATGCACTAAGGAGACGGTCGAGCGGATCGTAGGGACTTGCTCCTGCGCTGGCTGGCCTGGCGCCTGGGCCGGCACCTGAGATTGTGACTGCGCGGGAACGGAACCGGGCGGTGGCGGATTAGGCGAGGGTTGTTGCGCACGCGAGAAGTTCGCTGAAAGTGCAAACAAGAAGACCAGCAGGAAAAATCGACGCGCGTAAGTCACGATAGGGATTATAGGAACTCCTGCAACGCAGCGTCAATCGATCGGGACGCGACTTTCGCCTCGCGACCGAGATTATGGAGATAGCTAGCAAGATCCGCGGGAAGCGGAGCGCGGGCTTCCATGGGCTTACCGGTTCGCGGATGCACAAACGCGATGCGCGCGGCATGGAGGAAATTGCGGCCGAGAGAACGAAGCAGCGCGGCGCCGATGCGTTCCTGGCGAGGCGCGCCGTAGAGTGTGTCGCCCACAACCGGACAACCAAGCGTGGAGAAATGGACGCGAATCTGGTGCGTCCGTCCAGTGTGGAGATCGGCCTCGACAAAAGTAAAGTTCTCGATGCGCAGGCGGACGCGCCAATCGGTGCGCGCTTCGCGGCCTTCGCGGCGACGCGCGGTCATGCGCGAGCGGCGCTTCAGATCACGTGCGACGGGAAGATCAATCGACCCGGCTTCGCCCTTGAGCTTACCGTGCAGCAGCGCGAGATAAGTCTTCTCGACGCGGCGCTCGCGGAACTCCTCGATCATTCTCAGATGAGCTTCGTTTGTCTTCGCGATGACGATCACTCCGGATGTCCCTTTGTCGAGGCGATGCACGATTCCCGGACGCAGAGGACCACCGACCGTGGAGAGCCCTTCCATACCGCCGAAGCGATGCAGCAGAGCGGCGACCAGCGTGCCGGAGTCCGCGCCGGCACCGGGATGAACGATCATACCGGCGGGCTTGTTCAGAACCGCGATGTCCACGTCCTGGTAGAGAATCTCGAGCGGAATTTCCTCGGGGCCAACGCCTGGAAGCGGTACCGGCGGAATTTCGATCGTAACGGTGGCACCTAGCTCGATGCGATGCGAAGGCTTCGTGGCGGCGCCGTCGACGAGAACACGACCTTCTTCGATCAGCGATTGAATGTGGGTGCGGCTCATGTCTGAAAGGTGCGATGCGAGGAACCGATCGAGGCGTTGACCCCCCTGCTGGCTGTGGACGATAAAGGTGACGTTGTCGGAGCAAGTCTTCACGGGCGTTGTTGGCTCGACGCTGATTCTAAGAGACCGGGTAACGTCCCATCCCGTTGGTTCTGCTCACGACAATGTTCGGATCGGGGTTGCCGGTGGAATTGGCGCGGCACCGCGCAAACCGCGCCACCATAGAAAGGCGCCGGTGAGTATCATTCCTATGCTCATAAGCTGCATCAGGGAAACGCTGTCGTGAAACAGCATCGTCCGCCCTGGATCGCCACGAAAGAATTCGATTGTGCCGCGCTCGGCTCCGTACAGCATCATGTACGCACCTAGAATTTGTCCAGCGAATCGCTGGCGCGCGCCGAGCCAAATCAATACAAAAAAGTTCAAGGTCTCGACCCCCGCTTCGTAGAGCTGCGTGGGATGCAGATGAACGCCGAGTGGTGTGCCCGCCAGCCGTTCCGCTGCGGGGTCGGTAAACGTCACCGCCCATGGCCTCGAAGTGGGCTTGCCGTAGCAACAGCCTGCAGCAAAGCAGCCGAGACGACCGATTAGGTGTCCCAGTGGAAGCGCGGCGGAGAATGTGTCGAGCACCGGCAGGAGCGGCATCTTCTTAAAGTAAGTGTACAGACCGACCGTCAACAGGGCGCCGACAACGCCGCCGTAAAACGTGCCTCCCGATTGAAACGTCTCAATGCTAAGAATCTGGCGGGGGTTCGCTTTGTAGTACTCCCAAGCGGTGAGCACCAGCCAAATCTTGGCGACCATGAGCGCCGCAAGAATGACGTAGATGCCGAGATTCCACACCTGGTCGGGATCAAGCCCCGCGCGAGGCGCTTGCCGGCGCGCGTACCACAGGCCGAGCAATACTCCTGTCGCTACGAGGACGCCGTAGGTGTATATCGTGAGCGGAGGGACTTGGAAAAGTATCGGGTGCATCTCAGCTCACGCGCTCCTGGCTTGGATGCTGCTTCCAGTCGCGGAAAAGCTCGAGCACAACCAGACCTGCGCCGACGACAATCGCGGAATCCGCGAGATTGAAGGTGTACCAATGATGACTGCCCAAATGGAAATCGATGAAATCAGTAACGCTGCCGCGCAAGACACGATCGAGGACGTTGCCTCCGGCGCCGCCCAGAATCAGCGCGAGACCAATCTGGCCCAGGTGGCCTCCGGCGCGGCCGGTGGCAAGCAACCAGAGGAGCAGGGCGATTACTCCGACCGAGAATGCGATCAGCATCGGCGCCATCCATGGAGTTTGCGAATCGGCGCCCAAGCCGAAGGCCACGCCCGGATTGTTTGTGTGAACGAGATTCAGCACACCGGGAATGAGAACTCGAAGAGAACCCGTGACGCTGAGTTTTTCGACCGTATACTTGGTGAGCTGATCGGCCGCCAGCACTGCCAGCGCGAGAAAACCCAGGCCGTACCATCCCGAACGCGATGTGAACGAAGACATCAGGACTTCATGCTCCCCACCGACGCATCTCCTTCACTAGAAGTTATCTCATAAACACTTTCAACGCACTGAGCGGTTGAAACTTATGCTGAATGGCGTAAATCCAGAGCATGGACCTCACCGACACCCAGTGGGCGGTTCTCGAACCATTGTTTCGTCCGAAACAGCGGGACGATGGGCGAGGCCGACCGTGGCAAGATACGCGCGCGGTGCTGAACGGTGTCTTCTGGGTTTTGCGCACCGGCGCTCCTTGGCACGATCTGCCCCGTCGTTATCCTCCCTATCAGACCTGTCATCGCCGCTTCCAACAGTGGCAGCGCTCGGGGCTGCTCACCACGCTGCTGCAGAAACTGGCCGAAGACTTACGCGATCGCGGGAAGCTGGATCTGCGCGAGTCGTTCATCGACGCCAGCTTCAGTTCGGCGAAAAAAGGGGCTCTGCTGTCGGCCCTACTCGCCGCGGCAAAGGCAGCAAAATCATGGCGATCAGCGACGGCCATGGTCTTCCTCTCGCCGTGCACGTGGCCAGCGCTTCGCCGCATGAAACAAAGCTCGTCGAAGGAACGCTCGAGCAGCGGTTCCTCGCCGAAACTCCCGAGCGACTGATCGGCGACCGCGCCTACGACAGCGATCCGCTGGACGCACGGATTCGCGATCGTTTCGGCGTGCAGTTGGTGGCGCCGCACAATTCCACGCGCAGCCGGAAAGCCACGCAGGATGGTCGCGTGCTGCGCCGCTACCGGCGTCGCTGGAAGATCGAGCGTCTGTTCGCTTGGCTTCATAACTTTCGTCGCGTCGTCATTCGCTGGGAATATTACCCAGAGAATTTCCTCGGGATGGTGCAACTTGCTTGTGCCCTCATCCTCCTGAGGTATTTATGAGATGGCTTCTAGAGCGCTCGGTCTCGGCGAGCGCG
>Ga0307475_10000418_pt1 | contig 25435 bp, 21 predicted proteins | sample atmos_gasesECM1C_FD_203317 | JGI IMG/M metagenome (GOLD analysis project Ga0307475, IMG submission 203317) | Hardwood forest soil microbial communities from Morgan-Monroe State Forest, Indiana, United States - atmos_gasesECM1C_515 | ecosystem: Environmental > Terrestrial > Soil > Temperate... | reverse complement strand
TAGTGGTGCTGGCCGCTGAATTTCTTCCGCGGCTTTTCCAGATTCGCCAGCCGCAGGTACTCCTCAGGTACTGGCGCACCCTTTTGCTCCTAACCCTGGTGCTCCCATTCCTGCAGCCATGGCACCGACTGCCGAGCATCGCCCCGGCGGTGGTCTTCGGTGAGGCTGACAACTTGCGCTTCGCGACCCCAGCTCCGGCTGTAACGCACTGGCATTTTCCAAGCGTGCCCGTCGTCGCTGAAGGGATGGGCATCGCCGTCCTCGGCGGAATTGTGTTCCGATTTGCGCTTCTCGTGCTCGGGCTGCTGAGACTTCGGCGCTTCCGCGAGGCTTCTACGCCGATCACAAACAGTGCGGAATCGGCCGCAATTCTCAACCACATGCGCGCCACGGTGGGCGCCAGCGCTGAGTTTCGCCTCTCCGCCAATGTAGACTCGCCGGTCACGTTCGGCTTGGCGAAGCCCGTAATTCTTTTGCCCGAACGCTTCCTAGAGACGGATGCACGCTTTCAGTCGGCGATTGCTTGCCACGAATTGCTGCACATTCGTCGTCGCGACTGGGCCCAACACTTGGTTGAAGAAATTGTTCGTGCCGTTTTTTGGTTCCAGCCAGCGATGGCCTGGCTGATCTCGCGCGTGAGGCTGGCGCGGGAGCAGGTTGTTGATCTCGAAGTCATACGGCTCACAAACGCGCGTAGAGCTTATCTGCAAGCCCTGTTGGAATTCACTGCTGGCCAGACACGGATTGCGGCTATTCCCGCACCGCCATTTCTCGCCGAGCGCCAGCTCGTCGAACGTATCTCGATCATGTTAAAGGAGGTTCGTATGTCACGAGGAAGATTGCTCGCGTCGTTCGCGGTTATTTCGTGCTGTCTTGCGGGGGTTGTAGGACTCTGCGCTTGGAGTTTTCCGATGAAGCTTGCTCCGCTCGAGTCAGCTCCTAAGACGGGCGACGGTGTTGCCGGTGGTATTTCGGGCGGCGTTACTGGGGGCGTTAGCGGCGGAGTGACTGACGGTGTGAGCAGTGACGTTGGCGGCCTGGTACGTGCTCGACCGTCCTCAGACATACCAAATGTGGACTACTCCACAATTTGGATCGATACCGTGAAGAGAGGTCCGATGCAGCGGCAAGTGCGTGGGCTAGGAAAGCTCGTTCGCGGCGAAGGTTCCACGAACTTCGTCGCCCAAGTGACCCTACCAACCTTCCTGACCGCCGACGTGAAGCCCGGTCAGAACGCCGCAGTAGCCACGCGGAAGGGCTCGCTTGCGAACGGGCATGTCAGTAGCATTAGCCCGTCCACCTCAGACGACACGCGTACCGTGGATATCGCCCTCGATGCCGTGCCCGAAGGAACTACCGCAGGCCTCGAAGTGGACGGCACCATCGATATCGAAAAGATCGACAGCGTTCTCCATGTCGGACGCCCCGTACACGGCGCCGAGAACACCGGAATTCCTCTCTTCAAGATCGTTAACAACGGCGCGGACGCGGTGCGAATCTACGTGAAACTCGGCCGCGCCTCGGTAAACACCATCGAAGTTCTTGCCGGACTAGAAGAGGGCGACCGCATCATCCTCTCCGACATGTCCCAATTCAAGAACGCCGACCGCATCCACCTCACGCGCGAGCAGCACGTACCTAGGCAATAAGCCCCGAGGAGCACTGCAGCATCACAAGCCTGGTAAGCCGTTTACCAAGCACTAATATTTGATCGCGAGCCGATGGCTTCCTCGGAACACCTGCACCTTGTGCCAGGTCCATTCTCGGCCTCGTCCAACTTACACTAGGATTTGCAGGTCATTCTGCTCGTATCTGTTTGAGAGGACGGAGACCTAGGTCCAAGCCGAAGCGGGTCCTTATCACATGGGAGTCGTGGTTATTGCCCGGTGGAGTCTAATGTCTGCTTCGTCGAACGTTAACCGGACCGACTGGACGGTGTAAATCTCTGTCATTTACGGTTGCGCTATGGAAACCCGATCCGCCAAGCTAAGCGTCTTCGTGACCAATGGAAGAAAAGGTTTATTCGCCGTTCGAGCGATCGCTAAGGACGAGATTCTGATCGACTTGAACGGGGAGGAAACCTTGCCGTCACCTACCAGGAGGTCTTTGCAGATCGCTGAAGGAAAACATGCATGCGGAAGAGAAGAAACCGTTGGTTACTTAAACCACGGCTGCGAACCTAATGTCTTCCTGGATTTCAGCTGCTTGTGTGTGCGAGCTCTCAAGGACATTCAAGCCGGCGAAGAAGTTAAGATCAATTACGCCGCCACCGAGTATGAAATGCATGATTGTTTTCGCTGTGATTGTGGGTCGCCGGGATGCCTGCGGATGATAAGCGGCTTCAAGTTCCTAACCCGGGATGAGCAGCTCAAGCTGAAGCCTTACTTAGCGCCTTATCTCCTTATAAGGTTGAACGAAGAAGCCCAGCAGGATCGCTATTAGCTGAGTGCCAGATTCACATTCTCGATCGCTTCGTCGATTTCCGCAGTGTTTTTATAGCCGACCGTAACGCAATCGACGCCGGCGTTATGGAACGCAAATCGCATCGCCGCCTTGCGGTCCTCACGGTTGAACGTACCCTCCCCAATAAGTTTCATGCTGACTACGCCTAATCCTTGCTTGCGCGCCTGCTCGACGTGGGTGACAACTTCGCTGACGTTCCCCGGTCCATCGGTGTTGTAATCCTCGGCGTCCATTCTGCTACCCTTGTGATTCATTCGGATCATGGCGACATCGAGCCACTTGTTTCCGGGGACTTGGCGCAACGCCGGGAGGCCGTGCACCGACGCGCCGTGACTTACGATCGTTTTTTTCGACTGCGCCTCCAAAATTCCATCCTGCCACTTGCCCGTGTCTGCGGGCCACGTCGCGGTATGTTGCCAGTGCAACAGCATGACGTCGAAATATTCGGTATTCGCAAGTCTGCGTAGTTCGTCGAATTTCTCTTGTGGATTCACGCCTTGCCGCGTGGTCACCTTGGACATAAGCCGATAGCTATCGCGTGGAATACCCTTAAGGGCTACTCCGAGCATCCGGTGCATCTCGCCGTAAGACTCGGCAGTCTCGAAAAAGCGAATGCCGCTGTCGTAGGCGTAGCGCACCAGCCTGGTAAACCCATCTTGTCCCAAGTCGCGTTGTACCTGGCCGCTGAAGCTGCCGGTCCCAAACGCGAGCCTGGTCACCTTCACCCCAGATTTTCCGAGGGTTACCCAATCTGCGGCGGTCTGGCGCGCCGCGCTCAGCGGGAGGCTTCCGGTAACGGCAAGGGCTCCGGCGGCGACTCCGGTTTTTAGGAATTCACGTCTGGTGTAGTGAGACACGGCTGCACCTCGAATTGAACGATGATAGCCCCGCTGGTAACCGAGCGGAGCCGAACGGGTGTCCGAAGACTATAACCAGACAATCCTAATACGAAAGGCGAGTATGAGGTATAGCGGACCTGTGTAGCGGTAGTGAGGGCCTTGCTCCGCTAAGCGCGTTCTATGGGCTCGCAGGTTAGGTCGAGGGAGACAGGAATCGTCATTCCCTAGAGCACCCTGGCGCGAGATTTTTTCGAGAAAAGCGAAAAGCTTTTACAGGAAAGAAAAAGAACCAAGAACCAGAACCCAAAAAAGGGGACATTTTAATCGAGGTAAGGAAGGGGACATTTTAAAAGAGCTTTGACACCCTTCGAATTTGTGCTGTCGAATTTGTGCTTGACAAGCCCTAGTCGCCTCTCCTAGGCTTCCTGGCATTCCGTGCCGTTCCCCTCCTGTTGTTCCGATAAGTGACCTTGAGCACGGCGCAAGGAGGTCCCTATGAACCGGTCCCTCTTCCATCGGATAGCGGTTGTTGCTTTTGTTTTCTCTGCTCTGCTGCTTTTCGCCGGACGCACGTCCGCCGCGGAGATTAGCGGAACGATTTCGTCAACACTCACGATCATGGACGATAGCGAACTCGTGGGCGATGTCACCTGCATGGTCGCGGGCGCGCCCTGTATCTCGTTTGGATCTCCGGGTATCCAGCTGAGGCTAAACGGTTTCACGATCACCGACGGTGCCAACCCGTCTAATAATTGTGCGAGTTCGAACTTTGCTGAAGACGGAATTCTAGTAAACGGCCAGCATGACGTGGCGATCCTGGGACCTGGGCTAGTCGAGAAATTCGCCGGACTGGGAATTTCGCTAGAAGGGTCCACGAAAGTGAAGGTGACGCGTGTCACCGTGTCCGACAATTGCTTCAGCGGGATTTTCCTATTTGCCACCACGGACAGCGAAATTGAAAGAAACATTTCCGTACGAAACTCGATTGGTTCCCTAGGCAACCCTTGCGGCGGAACTTGACTCGCCAGCAGCCACAACAACCGAGTTCGGTTGAATACTTACAGCGGGAATGGTTCAGCTCACTCGACTTTCTCAAGCGGCGCCACCAGTAATAATTTCGGTGTGGGGCTGGTAGGCACAAGTAAGGGCAACTTAATCGAGAAGAACAAGATTGGCGGCAACCTCAACGGTGTTTTGATTATGGCCAGCACGCAAGGAGGCAACATCATTCGCCGCAACATCATTGCTGGCAATCCTCCCGTGCAAGTCTCGGCTGAGTTTGGTGTTGCGATGGGCGCCGATATTCAAGACCTCTCGACTCCAGGGACGAATACGTTTGAAGACAACCGCTGCCTAACCTACGCGGGTTCCGCGCAGCCAGCCCCTTGCCCCAGCATCTCGAAGCTGGATAACGACGAAGACCAGCAAGCCCGGGATATCAGAGCGTTCTCGCGTAAGCGTCTCGCGTTTCCGCAGGCTCGCTTGGTCGACGCGGTGTTCCATCCGAGCGATCGTTGGCTTCCCAGGGCTTTGGGCACCGGCAATCCCGGCCAGACCACTCCTTCCGATTCCGTGACTGTGACCGGCAAGGTAGTCGATGCCGCTTGTTTCATGTTGCATGCCACCGCTGCCACCGCCGCATCTCACAAGGACTGCGGAGCGGCGTGCTTGGCCCGCGGCGTGCCTCTCGCCATCGCGACAGACAATCGCATTCTGTACTTTCCCGCCGATGGCAATCAACGGCTCAAGAGTCTCCTGAATGCCCGTGTCCGCGCCTCCGGCACCGTCGTGGAGAAACACGAACCGATGGAACTGCAAATGCCTGTCGGTGACAAGAATCAAATGGTTGTGCGCATAGAGGGTGGTTACAAACAAATTACGATCGAAACGCTCGCGAGAATTCCGGCGGAAAACCGGTAACGGCGTAGTTGTAGAAAATTTACCTCCCCTGACCCGGATCCGCGTCGGCTCTCTGTCCCCGGGCTAGGGTCACCGTTTGCGGCAAAACCATGTCAAGTTCCGAACCCGTTGCCATGTAAAAATGGTGGCTCCGCAGAAGCAGCACCAGCGACACAACGCCCCCGGCGGCAAGCCCCACCACGCTTCCGATGGCTATGCCTTTCGGCGTGCTCGTAGTCATGGTCATCCCAGCGAAGTTGGTCGTTTGCGTGGTGTGCGCGGCGGCCCCGATCGCCGTGCCGAGACCTAAGCCAACCAGGGGCGCGGCGACCACGCCGGCTTTCGTGCTTGTGCCCGGATTGATCCACGCTGTGCCTTCTTCGCTTTCAATGGTCATCAGGCCGCCGATGTTGGTGACGTAGCCGTCGGGGAAGATGATCGCCACGGACCGCATCACCATCTCCGCGCGGGTACCGTGCCGCGTCAGCTTTTCCACCTTCCCCTGCACGAACGTTCCTGCGGGCATGACGACACGCTTGTCGAGCGTCACCGGGGCCGTGGTCTCGGTATAGATGTCGTCGCCGCGGTGCGTGGTCCGGGTGTCGACTGGATGGGTCAGGACCAGAGCAAGTCGCGTACCGGCGGGAAGCGTGGTGTTCGCTTCGTCAGACGCCGCATTTTCTGCCGGAGCCCGAGAAGGCGACTGCGCTGCGGCCTGAGACTCGGCTCCGGCCATTGCTTGGGGCCTTTCCTGCGCCATGCTTGGTAGGGCGAGAAGGAAGACCACTAGGATCTGCCAAACCGATTGGCGTTTTGAGGCAGCGAGAGGAAAAAGGAACAAGGAAAGCAAACTGCGAGCGAGTGTCTTCATAGAAACCTCCTGCGGGAAGGCGGCGAACCTTGCGGCCTTTCTGGGGGCACGAGCGGGCGGAATCGCCCCAATACATGGGACGCTAACTTACCGAAGCCTGGGTACGCCAGAAAGTCGCCGGCTCGGAACCCAGTTTCGAGGATGTGGTGATTCGACAGATCGGGAATGGTGGCGCCCAGAACCGGCGATCTCAACTTCTGCGATGAACTGGGTCTATAGAGAGGCCGCCGACCCAGTTACTACGCGAGGGCTACAAGCGCCACTTGAATGGGGACCCTTCGAACTGTATACCCACACAATAGCCACCCTTCGGCTGAGAATCACAATAGACGACTCGCGCGTGCTTCGGAAACTCGCCTATCAAAGGGGTAACCAGCGGTACTTCGCCGGGCCGCCAACATCGTTTGGTGAACACTCGAGCACCATGGGAACTGACATCTTCGGTGACCGTGCGTTCACGAGCCCGCGGCTCTTCCAAGTTCGCCAGATAGATCTGCACTGGCAGAGGCTCGCGTCTCTCAATTCTCGCATCGAAACTCTTCAGACGAGGAATCTTCCGCTGCAAGCGGCGAGAATCAGCTTCCTCGGCTAAATTCTCGATGAACTCGATTCTTTTTGGAGATCGCATGGCTTACCTCCGGCAGCGCTTCTCGAAAGCGAAACGATGGGCCAGACCTCGGCTCTGCCGCTCAAATGATAAAGATAGTTATCATGGAGCGTACTCGCTTTACAAGTAGGAGAAACACCGGAGTTGCGAAGCTGGTGATCCCTTTAGCCCGTCTACGGTGTCCCGCGTTCTTTTCGGTCGGGAGCTTCCGGGCCGGTACACTCAGAAACGAATCGTCCCTGGCGCCCAGGACAGTTTGGACCACGCTTCCTCGTCACCGCGCCCGGGGATTGAGACGGGCCGATGGTTTAGCCAGACCGACTACGCGTTGGAGATGGACTGCAGGTGGCGCCTTGAAGGTTTCGGTAAATTCCTTTCTGCGAAATCGTGTCCCGTCGCGAGACAGCGTTGTCCCTCAACCGGACAGTGTCGAACGGCAGGACTGAGCTTTTAGCGCCTGCTTTCAATAACTTACGATGGTAGCCAGCTTGCACCCTCGATAGCAGCCATGAATACATTACTGCGCGACCTGCGTTACGGAATGCGGACCATGATGCGAAATCCAACCTTCGCCGTGGTAGCGGTCCTTACCATTGGGATTGGCATCGGGGCGAGCACCACTATCTTCAGTTGGATGCGCCCCATGCTTCTCGATCCCTTGCCCGGCGCCACGCAGTCGGATCGCATCGTGGCCATCGAGAACATGGCGCCTGACGGGGAGCCGATTACGACTTCTTATCTGGACTTCCGCGATTTCCGCGACAATTTGAAGCTTGTAAATTTGGTGACCGCGCGGGTGGGAAATGTGTTTTCTGTGGGCGATGCGCCAAACACCAGCCAGGTTTGGGGTGAAATGGTGTCGGGCGGTTTTTTCGACATGCTTGGTATGCAGCCGGAAGCCGGGCGTTTCTTCTCCGACGCGGAACGCGATGACGCGCAGAACGCCCACGCAGTTGTCGTTATCAGCCACAGTTATTGGAAGAACCAGTACCACGCGGACCGCTCGGCCATCGGGGCGACCCTGCGCATCAACCGCACCCCGTTCACGATTATCGGTGTGGCCCCGGAAGGTTTCCACGGCACCCGCTCGGGGCTGGATTACGAGATGTGGATGCCGCTGACCATGTACGGCCAATTGACCCACACAGGGACTTGGATGTTGCGCGACCGAAACACCCGCAACTTCATGATGTTCGCGCGGCTCGCGCCCCGCGTGACCATGGAGCAGGCGCGCGCGGAAGTGCAAGCGCTGGCAAATCGCATGGCGGTGGCCGACGCGGACTCCGACCAAGGAATTGGCGCGACGGTGTTGCCGGTTTGGCTGTCACACTTCGGAACCCAATCCATCCTCCTGACTCCGATTACGATCCTGATGGGAGCCAGCGGCGTCGTGCTACTGATCGTTTGCGCTAACCTGGCAAACCTGCTCCTGGCGCGCGCGACGGGGCGGCTGAAAGAGTTTAGCGTTCGGCTGGCGATGGGTGCGCGGCCTACGCGACTGGTACAGCAGCTTCTCACTGAAACACTGCTGATGGCGCTGGCCGGCTCGGTGTGCGGCTTGCTACTGGCAAACTTGCTGGGCGGCGGGCTGCGCTGGCTGCTTCCGGCAGTCGCGAGGCCGGCAATGTTGCAACCGCCGCTCGACGGGCAGGTCCTGGCCTTCACCATGGCGCTGGCATTCGGCGTTGCGATTCTTGCGGGACTGGCTCCGGCACTGCACGCTTCTCGGGCCAACGTCAACGAAATGCTGAAGGAGGGTGGCCGCAGCGAGACTTCCGGCGCACACTCGCACCGATTGCGTGGGCTGTTGGTGACCTCCGAAGTAGCCCTGGCGGTGATTGCCCTGGTGGGCGCGGGATTGTTTCTAAAGAGTTTCCAAACCGCGCGGGCCATCGATCCGGGCTTCAAGCCGGAGGGCGTGGCCCTGGCGCGGTTTGACTTTTCCTCGGCCGGCTATGATGCGCGGCAGACCGACAGTTTTTGCCAGCGCCTCCGCGAACACTTGGAGCGGGAGCCTGGAGTGACCGCCGTCAGCTACGACGACTCGGCGCCTTTGGGATTCAGCGGAGGTAACTGGGAAACGCTGGAGGTGGAGGGCTACGTTCCCGGCCCAAACGAGAATATGAAGATTTACCGGGACCTCGTATCGCCTGGTTACTTCGATACCATGAAGATTCCGCTGGTCGAAGGGCGCGATTTCGACCTGCGTGACGATGCCACGTCCCTAAAGGTAATGATCGTCAACCAGGAGTTTGTGCGGCGCTTTCTGGCCAATCGGAGCGTGCTCGGGCGCCAGGTGCATGGATGGGGTGAATGGTTCACGATTGTGGGAGTGGCCCGAGACAGCAAGTATCACCGGGTTTCGGAGAGTCCGCAGCCGTACTTTTACATTCCCATCCGGCAGATTTTCCGGCCGGAGTATGGTTTAACGTTCGATGTGAGAACCAGCGCATCGCCGAATGGAGCGATTGCGGCGCTTCGCCGTGAAGCAAGTGCGATTGATCCGGAGCTGACCATCTTCGATGCCGAGCCCATGACGGAGTACGTTGCCGCGTCGCTGTTCGGTGCCAAGGTCGCGGCGAGCCTGTTGAGCGTGCTGAGCGGCCTGGGACTGCTGCTGGCAGCCATCGGTCTTTACAGCGTGATGGCCTACGCCGTGACGCAGCGGACCGGCGAGATCGGGATTCGTGTCACGCTCGGCGCGCAGCCGAGCGACATCATGCGTCTGGTAATTCGGCAAGGGTTAGCATTCGCAGCCGCGGGGCTGGTGGTGGGTTCGCTGGCGGCTGCTGCGCTGGCCCGCGTTGTGGCGGCGATGCTCGTGGGGGTAGGTCCGGCTGATGCCGAAGTGTTTGCGCTGGCGGCCGCATTTACGGCCCTCGTGGCGCTAGCCTCGGGGGCGATCCCCGCCTGGCGCGCGCTGCGTGTGGATCCGGCGGTGGCGCTCCGTTGTCAGTAGCCATAAGCCACAAAACAGCCTTACTGCGCGGGTCCCGGCGGTCCGGGCCGATGCCATTCGCTCGCTGCGGTCTACGCTGCTCTCGGACGCGGCAATCCTGAACCAGGCTTTCTCTACCTCCACTGGCGCCACCGCCGGATGACTTCTTTTCTGCATTTTCCATAGACCACTGCTCGGCATCACCGCTTCCTAAATCCAGACCGCGTTTATCATTTGACTAAACCCTGTCCCAAAGACCAGTTACGCGGCAGCGGATTCGGCGACAGACTGGGCAGCAGAGCCGTTCCTCTCTTCGCTTCGATCGGAAGGGGTTGACCGATGCTGATCCCGTTGCGCCATGAAAACATGGAGGGCCGCCGCTGGCCGGTCGTCACCTTTGCATTGATCGCCCTGAACATACTGGTGTTCCTCGGCACGCACTGGAAAATCGAAGCGCAAGAGCCGGAACGCATCGAAGTCCGCATGCACCTCCTCGAACTCGCGGCGATGCACCCAGACTTGAACATGCCGGACAATGTCGAGAAATTCGTGAACGAAGTGAAGAAGCAAGCGCCCACAGCGGCATGGCAGCAACTCTCTTCTCCGAAACGCAAGCCACAAGATGCCTGGGACGGGGAAATCCGGGAAGTCGAGGATCCCCAAGAGCTGCAGTCGCAGATGGACGCGCTGGCAGAGCGCTTTACGGAAGTGCAAAACAGTTCGATTCTCGAGAATTATGCGTTCGTACCGGCGCATCCAAGACCGATTTCCTACCTAACCTCTATGTTCCTTCACATCGGTTGGTTGCACCTGATCGGCAACATGTGGTTCTTGTGGCTAGCCGGCTTTATCCTCGAAGACCGCTGGGGCCGCGTCATCTACCCGATTTTCTATGTTCTGGCGGGGTTCGTGGCTTCCGTCTTTCATGCCATGTTCAATCCATCGAGTATAGCTGCCACGCTGGGTGCCTCCGGCGCCGTGGCCGCGCTCATGGGCGGATTTCTAGTGCGCTTTCCTAAGCTTAAGATTGAAATGCTTTGGTACATGCTGATTTTCCGGATTCGCTTCAAAGCCCCGGCGTACGGGCTGCTCCCCTTGTGGCTGCTTATGGAGGTTTTCTATGGCAGTTTGTTTGGCCAGGCCTCCGGCGTGGCACACTGGGCTCACGTGGGAGGATTTGTCTTTGGGGCGTTGGCTGCGCTGATTATCAGTCGCACCAGTTTGGAGCACGAAGCCAACACGGTCATTGAGAATAAAATAGGTTGGACCGCTGACCCGGCGATTGTCGAAGCCACGGCATGCATGGAGAAGGGAAGATTCGACGAAGGCATCGCCGTCCTGAAAAAGTATCTGGCGACCACGCCCGGTGCCATCGACGCGCAATCCATCTTGAGCCAGCTCTATTGGCGCAAGAACGACATTCCGGCGCACCTAGAAGCCACCATCAAGCTATGCCAGTTGCACCTGAAAGCTCAAGACTCCGAAGCTGCTCTGCTGGACTACCAGGAGTATACCAATGCCGGCGGGGACCGCATGCCGGCCGCGACTTGGCTGGAGCTAGGCCGCCTCATCGAAGGCCAGCAGAATTACAGCCGCGCCGTGACGGAGTACGAGCGCTTGGCCAAGACCTACCCGAGTGAAAAGCAGTCGCTTCTCGCCCTGCTATCCGCCGGACGGCTCGCACTGAAGCAACTCCATCGGCCTTCCGACGCCCTGCTCTACTACAAAGCTGCGAAAGGCTCTAAAGTGCCTCACGCCGAATGGGATTCGAATATCGTGGCGGGGATCGAAGCTGCGGAAAAAGCTACTGGCGCCGGCGTCTCCTACGCGCCGACTGCGAAACCCTAGGCTTCCTTTTGTTTTTGAAGAGAGAAGCAATGGCTGCCCGCTTCTCCGAGCGCGACGATCGTTACACTATAAGTAATATATCTAACAATATAACTATAAGCTTCTGGCTAAATGTTTTAGTTGTTACCGGCGGCGCGAATGGGAATCGTCACCGTGGCAGCTGTCTCTGAAGATCCCAGCATATGACAGCGTCCGTCGAAGATTCCGCCGGGATCAATGACCATGCAGGGGGAGTGCACTTCTCCGGTTACCACGCCTTTGGCCTCGATCTCCACGCGGCCCTTCGCGAAAATCACGCCGTCAAAGCGGCCGGAAATCACCACGCGATTGCCTTCGATTTGTCCTTCAACCTTAGCGCCATCGCCGAGGATCACCGTCTGTTCGGAGATGATGTTTCCCTTCACGTTGCCGTCAATGCGGAACGTGCCCGTGACCGTCAGCGTTCCTTCGAGCGTTACACCCTGATCGATGAATCCTGTCCACTCTTCGCTTGCGCCGTTCTTGGCAGCGCTGGGCCACTTCCAAGCCATATCCATTCCCCCAAAAATAAAGACTCTTTCACTTTAGCTGCGCGCCCGCATAAGTCAACGCAACTCACTAAGGGTGTTGTCGTATGAGCGACTGAACGAAAGGACAGATCGTTCTTCGCGGGTCTCGAGCTATTTCATCAAGCGATCGTATAGGCCCATGAGCTGCCGATCGTCATAGTATTCCAGCACCAACTGTCCAGGGCGCATTTTCGTTTTCTGGTGCAGCAACACTTTGGTGCCGAGGTGGCGCTGGAGCTCTTCGAGCGCGGACTTGATGTTGGCATCCAGTTGAACTTCGGCCGGAGCTTGAGCACCGCGCGAACGCCTGGCAGCCAACTTCTCGATCTGGCGCACGGTCAATCCGCCCCGCGCGGCGCGCTGAGCGTAGCGCATCCGCAGTTGCAAATCCGGCAAAGCCAGCAAAGCGCGGCCGTGCCCTGCTGTCAGCTTCCCTTCTTCAATCCAATCTTGAATCTTGGGCTCAAGCTTCAAGAGCCGAATGGCGTTGGCTACCGTCGCGCGATCTTTGCCGGTGCGCTCGGCAACGGCTTCTTGCGTTAGCTGGGCTTCGTCCATCAAGCGCTCAAAAGCGCGGGCGGCTTCAATCGCGTTCAGATCTTCGCGCTGGATATTTTCGACCAGCGTCATCTCTAAGGCAACTTCGTCGGAAACCTGGCGAACGATTACCGAGACTCTAGCAAGGCCGGCACGCTGCGCCGCGCGCCAGCGGCGTTCACCCGCGATTAGCTGGAACCGGGAGCCCACCGGCCGCACCACCAAAGGCTGAATGATCCCACTCGCTTTAATGGAACGTGCCAATTCGTCCAGAGCTTCTTCACGGAAGCGCGTGCGAGGTTGGTAAGGACTTGGCTCGAGCAAGTCAATATCGACTTGTTGCGGGCCTGGATGCGCGTTCTCGCGAGTTGGCACCACCGCCGCGCCGCTAGCGGTTGTTGCATGAGGCTGTATTGGTGCCGGTGCCGGCGTCGCCGGCTCAGGCTCCCGAATGAGCGCTCCTAGCCCCCGTCCCAGCGCGTTTCTCGGCATTGTCAATGACCTCCTGGGCGAGTTGCGTGTAGCTTTCCGCGCCCTTGCTGTGAATGTCGTAAAGGATGATTGGTTTTCCGAAACTGGGCGCTTCCGCCAGACGCACATTGCGTGGTATCACGCTCGTGAATATTTGCGTTCCAAAGAAGCTGCGCAAATCCTTGGCAACCTGCCTTGAAAGCGATGTTCGATCATCGTACATCGTGAGCAGGATTCCTTCAATTTCGAGGCTTGGATTGAGGGTTCGCCGGATGCGCATCAGCGTATCCAGCAATTCGGAGACGCCTTCGAGGGCCAGGTATTCGCACTGAATGGGAACGAGAACGGCGCGGGCTGCAACCAGGGCATTCAGCGTTAGCAAGTCCAAAGCGGGAGGACAGTCCAAGATGATAAAGCGATATTTATCTTCGAGGACTTTCAGAGCGGCTTGCAACTTGTACTCGCGATTTTCGGCATTAACGAGCTCGACAGCGGCCCCGGCAAGGTTTTTGTCCGCAGGGATGACCTCCAAGCCGTTTACTTGCGATTTTTGGATGATCTTGTCGAAGGATTCGCCAAGGACTAACGATTGATAGAGAGTTCGGCGCGCAGGATCCTTTGTAAAGCCGATGGCCGCCGTGGAATTGGCCTGGGAATCGCAATCAATCAGGAGCGTAGATTGCTGAGCGGTAGCGAGGCAAGCGGCCAAATTCACCGCCGTCGTGGTCTTTCCGACCCCACCCTTTTGATTGGCAACCGCAATGATTCGGGTCAAACCGTTCCTCGAGCGAAAACTTAACAAAGACTGTCGTGGGATGCAAGATGTTTCACGTGGAACAAGGATGTGGCGGTGAAAATCCCCGCTAGGCCCGGACACTGATCGTTCCACGTGGAACAGTCCACTTTGTTTTTATCAGGAGCGGATTTGTTCCACGTGGAACCAACAGGAGATGCGGGTCGCAGTGTTCCACGTGGAACCATCTGTCGAAGACGCAGGAGCAAATCACGCGAGGAAGCAGCGCAGGAGGCTTGTCAGGTCGACCCAGCGACCGGGGGTTTCCTCGTGCCCACCAACAGGAGGCGCCGGAGTGAATGAGGGACCGGGATGGGTTCGCGCCACTCCCAAGTACCGATTTTCTGGATCTCGGGCAAGTCGCGGGCACCGATCCACAGGATAACCTGTTTCGCCGCGATCTGTTCCGACCTGGCCCACTCCAGAAAGGCGGGGAACTCTCCGAGGGCGCGGGAGCAAATGTAATCGAGAGGAGCGACCTCTTCCCCTAATTCCTCATACCGGCGCGCTAGAACTTGTGCGTCTCTAAGTCCCAATTCACGAATGACTTCCGCAAGAAACGTAACTTTTTTGATGTTGGATTCGACCAAAAAGACGCGCAAGCCCGGGCTTATGATTTTCAGCGCCAAACCCGGAAATCCGCCTCCTGAACCCACGTCGGCGAGCCGACCGTTCTCTAGATGCAAGTTCCGGGCGGCATACATGCATTCGCAAAAATGACGATAAAGTATCTCCAAGGGGTCACGAATCGCGGTCAAATTTACTTTGTCATTCCAAGCCAACAAAATCTTCATATATTGTTGAATTTGCAGGATTTGATCGTCATAAGAGGGAAGAGAAAACTCTTCTAAAGCGCGCCGGATGACCGCCGCCGAGGGAGGGGCTGGGCTTAATATTGTCATAATAGTAAACTTATAAGTTTTAAAGCGCTAAGTGCTCCGTTTCATGGGTGAACGGTCCGTTTCGCCTAAGAGGTACCGAGGCCCGGCCAGGCCTGCGACCACGTCCACGGCACTATGCCAGAAAATGGCCGGGACCAGGCAATCGTAGGCTATCCGGCTTGTTCCTAGAATAGTACCAATGATCAGCGTCATCACCACGCCGCCCCGTCCCTGGTAACTGTGGGCCAGCCCGAAAAGCACGGAGGAAACCAGCACCGCGGCCCAAGCGGGTAGCCCCACATGGGCAAGGACGGCCATGGCAAACCCCCGGTAAAGAAATTCCTCGCAAAGTCCGGCCGTAACCGCGAGAGCGAGATAGGGCAGCAACTCCATCGTGGATTGCGGCAAGATCCTTTCTGCAATGGCTTGCAGATGCCCGCGCGATTCGCGGGGGACTCTCCCGATACGCCGCAGGTTCAGCCACTGGAGGGTGGCAATCGTTAGAGCGCCGACGAAGGAAGCCAAGATAATTCGACTCCTGCCATGGATGGTCAAAGCCAGCTGGGAGGCGCTGAATCCGCGCGCCCAGGCGCGCCAAGCCACTACCGCCACGGCAAGCCATTGGAACGCGATGGTCGAAGCGTACAGCACCAGCCGCTCCAGCGCGCTGACTTGCGGCATGGCCAGCAATTTCTTCATGCGCGCTCGCCCGCGCCATGGCAAAATCACACCCAGTAGAAAAAAGATCAGCCAGAAGTCCCAAGGCATCCGCGAATGAGAACACTTTCCGCGCCTGCCTGGCAAGTATCGATCTTCGCAACTGCGTGCAAGCGCGAACCGCAACACCTCGCTATAATCAAACGGCTTTACGAGCGAGGTACTGCTTGACCCCATCCGTGAAACTCACGGCCATGGTCAAGGCCGCGGGTTGAGCGGCGAAGCTGAGTCCAGGGTTGCTGGATTCCGTTTTGCGCCGTTTACCGCGGCCAACTGATCCGAACGTGCTCGTTGGTTTCGATACCAACGACGACGCCGGAGTGTATCTACTGAATCCGGAAATCGCCATGGTTCAGACTGTCGATTTCTTTACGCCGATCGTGGATGACCCATACACTTTCGGCGAGATCGCGGCGGCCAACTCGCTGAGCGATGTCTACGCCATGGGCGGCAAGCCCGTTTCCGCGCTTTCCATCGTGGGGTTCCCTGATAAAGGGGATCCCGAAGTCCTCGAACAAATTATTCGCGGCGGCCTAAAGAAGATGGCGGAAGCGAAATGCAGCGTCATCGGCGGACACTCGATTCGCAATGATGATATTCAATTTGGCTACGCCGTCACTGGCACCATCCATCCACAGCGAGTTTGGCGAAATGTCGGCGCGCGCTCGGGAGACGTTCTGCTGCTGACCAAAGCCATCGGAACGGGGGTGCTCTCTACGGCTTTGAAAAAAGACCGCGCCGCACCGGACTCCATAGAAGCGGCCATTGCTTCGATGGCTGAGCTGAACCGGGGGGCTTCGGAAGCTTTACAAGAACTGCAGGAAAAGGCAGGAACGTCGTCTCCCCTGCACGCCGTGACCGATGTTACTGGTTTCGGCTTACTCGGCCACGCGCGGGAAATGGCCCTCGGGAATCCTGAACGCGGAATCGCAACGGTATCTCTCGAAATCGATCATTCCGCACTCGGCTATCTGCCCGGCGCGCTGGAGGCCGCGCGCGACGGTTTCCTCCCGGGCGGCTTGAAGAATAACCGCGATTTCATTGGCGATTGCGTGGCTTTCGCTTCGAACGTTCCCGAGGAATATCGCGACTTGCTCTTCGACCCACAAACTTCCGGCGGCTTGCTGGTGGCCATCTCCAGGGAATCCGAGGGTGCCGCCATCTCGGCTCTTAGCCGTCACGGCGTCTCCGCTCGCCGTATCGGCACAGTCACGACCAAAACAAATCCGCTGCTCTCTGTCCGTTAGCATGCCGCGCCTCGAGCACAGCGGATAGAGTCGAACGATGGACACCATCACCCATGGCATCGCCGGCGCACTCATCGGAAAAGCCGTCTTTGGCGGCGAGGATATGTTCGCCTCGCAGCCCATCAACCGCGGGCGCATCATCACCTGGTCGCTGATGTTGGGCGGCATTTTTCCGGATGCCGATGTGATTCGGGAGTTCTTCTCCAGCGACAAGCTGCTGGTCGTCACTTGGCATCGCAGCATCACGCACTCGCTCGTCATGCTGCCGCTGTGGGCTTTGCTTCTGGCGGCGATTACCCGCTGGTTTACAAAATGGCGAAAATGGGAAGCGCCCTCCTTCCGGGCGTTGAGCGCCATCTACGCGGTTGGCATCTTGAGCCACATTCTGCTCGACTTGATGACCTCCTTTGGCACCATGATCTGGTCGCCGCTTGCCTGGTCGCGCCCCGCCTGGGACCTCCTGTTCATCGTGGATTTCACGCTGACCGCTATCCTGCTAGTTCCACAATGGCTCGCTTGGGTGTATGCCCATCCTGAAAAAGTAAAGCGGCGCGCCGTGGGCCTGTGGCTGGTGTTCATGCCGGCTCCGTTTCTCATTGCCAGAATTGCTGCCATTGCCGGGGCGCCGATTTCCGATCGCGTGGTCTTGACGGTCGTGGTCCTTTTGGCCCTGCTCTTCCTGATGCCCACGCGCTTCGGCTGGGGACCGAAGGTTAGGCAGCGCACTTGGAATCGCTCGGGTCTTGCCGCCGCGGTCATTTATGTGACTGCGACCGCCTACTTGCACCACGTGGCCTTCTCGCGCATTCACAAGTTCGCCGAACTCGAACATTTGCAAGCTGAATCGATTGCCGCGTTGCCGCTTCCGCCATCTCTCTGGCATTGGGACGGTCTGGTTCGCATCGATCGCGGCGTCTATGAACTGCCGATGGACCTCGCCGACAAACCAGCCAGCGACACGGATTTGGTCGGGCTCGAGCACCGCTATTACCCCGACGCGCCTGGGAATTCCTATATCGAGGAAGCCAAACGTCTACCCGAAGTCCAGAAAGTCCTTTGGTTTTCGCGCTTTCCGGTGACGCGCTTTCACAAAGAAGGCGATGTTGCGGTCGTCGAAATCGCCGACATGCGTTTTGCCGCAATACGCCGCGACCGCCCGCGGTCCTTCACCTATCGCGTACGGTTCAGTGCTGACGGAAATGTTCTCTCCAAAGGTTGGGTCACCAGGTAGGACTCTAAAAAGGGGAACTACCGCGAAGGCTTGTTGTCCGCCGGATGGATAACCACCTGCCGCTCCTCGCCAATGCCTACGCTTTCCGTGCGTATTCCGCCCATGTCCTTCAGAGCCAGATGCACGATGCGCCGCTCGCGCGAAGACATGGGATTCAGCCGGAACGGCTGCCGGGAAGCCTGCACCCGCTCGGCGGCAACCCGCGCCGTCATGCGCAATTCCTCAAAACGCAGCGCACGGTATCCACCGCAATCAATGTGAATCTTTTCGTGATAAGCAGGCTCGAGCCGCAACGCCCTGAAAGCCAGATGTTCGAACGCCTTCAAAACGTCCGCGCCGCGCTCGAGGAGTATCTCTCGGTCCTTGCCGTCAAGATCAGCCAGCACTTCCGCTTCGCTTCCCGAGCCCGCGCTTTCCGCCGGCAGTGCCCGCACTTGCACTTTCAACTCCAGCCCGGTAACCAGCACCATGTTCTCCAGAAACTGGCGCAACGCGTGCGCCGCCGTTTGGCGGTCCAACTTCCCTTCGTGGATAAGTTCCAGAGCCATGGGGCTTCGCGTGCCGCGACCAGTTTCAGCCTTCCTTAAAATGTCTTCCTAAGACTTCTTCCCGCGAGCAAGCTTTGCCGGCGCCGCGACGGGATGCTTGCGATTCAGGTACCACTGCTGCGCCACGCCCACCATCCCGCTGGTGAGAATATACACTGCTAGACCGCTCGGATAGGGAATAACCATAAACATTCCCGCCATGCCGAGCGGCATGAATTTCATCATGGCTTGCTGTTGCGGATCGGTGGCCGTCATCGGCGTCATTTTCGAAGCCAGGTACATCGACAAACCCATCAGTACCGGAAGAATGTAATAAGGATCCTTTGCCGATAAATCGGTGATCCAGCCGAACCACGGCGCATGCCGTAGTTCGATGGTGCCCTGCAACGCCCGGTACAGCCCAAACCAAATCGGCATTTGCAGAAGTTGCGGGATGCAGCCGCCCACGGGATTGATCCCTTCGCGCTGGTACACCGCCATCACTTCCTTATTCATCTCCGCCTTGCGCGGATCGCGCATCGAATATTTCTTGTACTTTTCCTGGATGGCCCGGACTTCCGGCGCCACTCGCTGCATTTTCAGCGTCGTCTTGTAGCTCGAAATTTTTAGCGGAAACAAAAGCATATTGATGACCAGCGTGAGGACGACGATATCCCATCCCCAATTCGGAATGTAGTTGTGCAACCACTTCAGTCCATGGAAGAGCGGCTCGGCGATGAACTCGAACCACCCAAAATTAATGAGCCCGTGCAGGGGCGGGTTCATCTTCTTCAAGTCGTCGTAATCCTTCGGTCCGACATAAACACGCCAACCCACCGGTTGCGTCGCCGAAGCAGCAGCAACTTCTGACACCGGCTCAAGAGTGTCTTGACCGTCGGCGTGAACGGTGCGCGAGGTCTTCCAGTAGCGCGCCTCCAGCGTCCCCGGCGCCGCTCCGTTCAGGGGTAAAAACGCCGCTGTAAAATACCGGTCCTCGATCCCCACGAAATCTTTGCCACCCTGCCATATGCCGGGACCCCATTTATCCAGCGTGTCCAGCTTTTTGTGCTGGAACGTCGAAATCTTGCCGCCCTCGCTGTAGTACGTCGAAACGGTTTCCACCGGCACCGGATTCGTCACCGTTAAATCGCCGAAGCCGCCGAGCCACCCAAGCCCCGCTTTCATCGGAGTACCGTTGAACTTGGCAGAAGTTTCTGCGCGGACAACATAAGAGTGATCAAACTTGAAGTGCTTGCTGACTTCCAAGTGCCCGTCGCTCCAGGTGAGGGCGACCTCGGCCGGTGCTTCGAGCGTGGTAGCCGGCGAGGAAAGCCTGTAAAGTCCGCTGTTCGCCGCGTTCTCGAGCTGCTCGTCATCGAGCACCAGAGAAAATGGCCAGCCCCCCGTTTGTTGCGACGCCTCCGGATGCACGACATCGAGCACGCGCGGAGGCTTCGAGTCATCTTTGTATTTCTTTAGTTGCCAGCTCTTTACCACTCCGCCGCGGTTGGAGATTTCCACGCGGTAAAGGCTGTTTTCGACGACGATCTTGCGCTCCTCGGAATCGCTCTCGACCGCAATGCTTGCCGCTGGCCGAGCCCCCACCGTTGCCGCCGTTGCTGAAGATGGCCCTGGACTCGCCGTCGCGGGCACCGCTGGACCGGGCGTCGCCGGGCCAGTTATGGCTGGACGATTGACTGCCGGCGGCAGTACCGGCGGCTTGGGACCGAAATATTTGGCCCACAGGATGATGACTGCAAAGGAAAGCAGAGAAGCCACCAGAATCCGCAACTCCGGCGTGAACTTGTCTTTTTGGCCTGGAGCGCTCATGAATGCGCCTCAGTCTCGAAGGCTTTCCCTGCATTTGAACTCGTGGGCATCTTTTCCCATTTCTCCGGAACCGGGTCGTAACCAAACTTCCGCGAGAGTGGCTGGCAGCAGAGGAGCCGCTTCAGTCCCAGCCAAATTCCGCGTCTCACGCCAAATCGTTCAATGGCCTCGTAGGCATAGCGCGAACAGGTCGGCTGAAAGCGGCAACTCCCCGCGAACAAAATCGACAAGTAAGCTTTGTAGAATCGCAGCGCGAGCAACGCCGCGCGCACGGGAACGGAGCGCTCTTCGCTAGCGGTACTGGCAGTTTGCGGAGGGGCGGGGCTGGCCGCGCTTGTTGGCGCGCTACCGAGCGAGGGATCTGGCGAAGGGAGTTGTCGATTTATGCACGAATTCATTACACGCCTTCCAGCAGCCGCAGCAACTCCGCCGTCAGCGCCGCGAACTCCGCTCGCGCCACCGAACTCTTCGGGTGTATGACCACGTCCCATCCCGCGGGTATCTCCAGCCGGTGGCAGCGTACTATCTCGCGCAGACGCCGCCGGATACGATTGCGCACCACCGCGCCGCCGAGAGCCTTCTTGATGCTGAAGCCGAATCGGCTTTGTGGCAGTTCGTTGACGCGGAAGAAAACTGTGAAGTGGGAACTCGAACGGCGCTTTCCGGCGCGATAAACGGCATCAAACTCTCCGCGCCGGACTATGCGCGCTTCGCGCGGATACACCTTCCCGGGCGCACTGGAACCGGCTGTGGGCAAAGGGTTCCCCAAATTATTCGGGGGTGAGCCGATGACGGCCCTTCTTGCGGCGTGCGGCAAGCACTTTGCGGCCGCCCGTGGTCTTCATTCGCGCGCGGAATCCGTGCGTCTTGGCGCGCCGGCGTTTGCGCGGTTGAAATGTGCGCTTTGGCAAAACTCTCCCCCTTTGTTACCTGCAATGTTCGACACGATATGTAATACGCGGTCGCGGAGCCATCTCTTTCACCCGCAACGGCCATCAGCACACCAGTCTCTTAGAGTGGCTGCTATCGAATTTAGTAGTGTATTCGACCCTTGCGCACAGGGTCAAGAAACCTGTGGCCGGCCACTACGGCAAACCAACTTCGTTACCATCCAGAACTTCGCGGACCTTCAACGCCAGCGTGGTTGACGAAAAAGGCTTAGCCAGAAATGCAAACGAGGAATCAAAACCATTACGATGGATCATGGAGTCGTCTGTGTATCCCGACATGAAAAGCACTTTCACTTCCGGCCGCAACGCCGAAACCCGCTTGGCAATTTCCCGGCCGCTCACCCCGGGAAGGATCAAGTCCGTCAGCAGCAAATGGATTCGGCCGGAGTGCTTTTCACAAAGGGTTTCCACCTCCCGGGAAGTCTCCGCCGTCAGCACCGAGTATCCCTTCCCCGTCAGCATCGAACGCACCAGCTCGCGGACCGCACCATCATCCTCGACCAGCAAGATGGTTTCGAATCCTTGTTTGGGCGCCGGCTCCAGTTTTTTCCTGGCTTGGCTCTCGGCCAGCTCCTCGACTTGCGGCAGGTAAATCTTAAAACTGGTGCCCTTCCCCTTTTCGCTGTACACCGAGATGTATCCGCCACTCTGCTTGACCACCCCGTACACCATTGCCAATCCCAACCCAGTTCCTTGGCCGGGACCTTTGGTGGTGAAGAAGGGCTCGAAAATACGCGCTTGCGTTTCGGCGTCGATGCCCATCCCGGTATCTGTCACCGTCAACAAGACGTGTAGTCCGGCGGCGGCTCCCACGTGGGCGCGAACGAAATCTTCGTCCAGTTCCACGTTCTGTGTTTCCAGTGTGAGCCGCCCGCCGTCGGGCATCGCATCGCGCGCGTTCACGCACAAATTCATCACCACTTGTTCGAGCTGCCCGGCGTCAGACTTAACCGCGGCAAGCTCCCCGGCCAGCACCGTCTTTATCTCGATGTGCTCTCCAATGATTCGTTGCAACATCTTAAGCAAGTTTCCGATGATGTCGTTGACGTTCAAGACCCGCAACTGGAACACCTGCTGACGGCTGAACGCCAGCATTTGGCGGGTCAATGCCGAGCCGCGTTCCGCCGCCAAGTGCACTTGCTCGGCGGCTCGGTGATATTTCGAAACGCTAGGAAGCTCTTCGGCCAGGTAACTGCTATAGCTCAAAATGACGGTCAGTAAATTGTTGAAATCGTGCGCGATTCCGCCTGCCAGCGTACCGATCGATTCCATTTTCTGCGCTTGCCGGAATTGCTGCTCCAGTTTCCGCCGCTCTGTTAGATCGCGAACCGCGGCACACCCCCACACGCCCTCTTCCGTTTCGAGCATACTCAACTTGATTTCTACCGGAAACTCGCTGCCTTCCCTGCGCAATCCATAGATTTCCAAGGCTGCACCCTGGGGAGACCTTTGTGGTCCTCTGAGGAACATGGTTCGATATTCCAAACATTTTGCGCGGAGCCTCTCGGGAACCAAGATGTCCATCGGCTGTCCCAACAAGTCTTCTCGCCGGTATCCAAACGCCTCTTCCGCTTGAGCATTGACGAGCACGATGTGGCCTTCTCGATTGACCACCACCACGGGATCGGGAGCGGATTCGAGCAAGCCCCGGAACTTTGCTTCTGCCGTTCGGAGCGACTCCGCCGACTGCTTCTGTTGCGCTAGCAATTGGCGCTGCGCCCGCTGGCTCAGCAGCAAACGCCCGCTGGAACACGCGAAGGACGCCAGGACCGCTACCACGGCGAGCTTCAACTGCTTCACGATCGCCGACGTGGCCATCGCCAATACCAGTAACGGGAAGGCTATGTGCGCGAATTGCGCCAGAAGCAAAGACTCCGAGGCACTCTCTTGGACGTCCGGTTCCGGTTCCTTGGGAGCACCCCAACTTGCCGCCAGCCATACCATCAGCATCCTGGGGAGGGTCCACAGCAGCTCGTACCAGGTGCCGAATTCGAGACCCTGCCACGTCTGGGCATACACAAAGACGGAGTCAGCGATCCCGAAAAGCACCAGGAATATGGCCATGCGCCCGAACAGCGACCTTACCAGCCTGGACTTTGTGAACTTCGCCCGCAACGCGAACGTTAGCGCCAGAATGATATTGCGCCAGGTGAAAACCCGCCAATAGAGCGCGTTAAGGTCTTCCGGCCGCCGTACCGAGCGCATCGGCAAATACAAAAAAAAGAGGTAGGCAGAAAACGAAACAATTCCAATTTGTAGAAAATCAAGCCAGCGCTGCCAGCGGTACACCTTTGACTCTTCGCTGTCGTCGGCGAGGAACAGCGCCATGGCCATGGGCGCGTAGTGAAATAGAAAGAAAACGTCGCTGGGCCACCACTCCAGGAGCGAAGCGTGGAGCACGCTGTCGTAATACGTTGCGAATACCTGGCCGGCGGCGTAGAGCGCAAAGGCGATAGCCATTAACCGCCAAAAGCGCCGCGCGTATCCTTCCGCTCTGGCTGCTGCTTCCCAGCAAGCCGCCACGGTCAGCAGCAGCAAGACAAATTCGAGGATGTTGCTGGCCAGCGCGGAATGAAAGCCTACAGCGACAAAATGGCAAGCCAGCGCCACGGCGGCGGCGACAACAATCTTCTGAGAGGCCGGCATCTTTCTCTCTGACCCCCGTCAGGAAGCGAAGTTAGGCTTTGACTGCCAACTGAGGAAGAAGGACTGGGCAATATTCTATCGGATCGATTTTGAGTTGCGGTAGATTTCATGCCGCGGCTTTCCATTTCTTATACTCGTCGAAGGCTGCCAGGTAACTGTCAACGTCTTTACGCAGTAAGTAATATGGTGTCGAGAGCCGGATCTTCGAAGGCGCTCCTCCGCGGATGCGGATCTTTTTCGTCTTCCACATCCAGTTTTCGAGCTCGCTGATCTCGACCGGCGCCACGTTCACCGCTGCAATCGCGCAGCGCAAAGCCGCCTCGGGCGATGTCCACGATTCCGCCCCGCGTTCGACCATCTCCTTTAAGATGTAGTCCGCCATTTGCCGGTGCCGCCGCTCGATCTTCTCCATCCCGATCTGGTTTGCCAGTTGCACCGCCGCCCGCAAGCCCCACAGCGCGGGCACATTGGAGCTGCCGATCCGTTGAAACCGTTCCGCGCGCAGCTTCGGTTCATCCCATCCGGCGGTCACGATGGTGTTCCACAGCCGGTCGATCACCTCATCTCGGACATACAGCAACCCGCTGCCCTTCGGCGCTTGCAGCCATTTGTGCGGGCTGGAGCTGTACATGTCGCAGCCCAACTCGTGTAAGTTCAGCCGCATCATCCCCACCACGTGCGCGCCGTCCACGGCTGAAAGAATCCCTTTCGACCTGGCCAGCGCGCAGAGTTCCTTGGCCGGCAGCACCACGCCCGTCACCGTCGGAATGTGGCTGAAAAATAGTACCCGCGTCCGTGGGGTAATCGCCTCATGGAAGAGATTCAACACCGCCGCCGCGTTGGGCACTGGCTTCGGCAGCACCACTTTTTTCACCACAATCCCGTAGCGCTTGGCGCGCAGATTCCATGGCTGTTCGCCTCCCGGATGCTCCTGGTCGGTCATCAATACTTCATCGCCCGGCTTCATATCCAGTCCATTCGCGATGTAGCTGTTTGCTTCCGTCGCGTTGCGCACCAACGCCAGCTCATCGCGCGTGCAGCCGACGAATTCCGCCAACGGGTCGCGAAACTCGTTCCACGAGCCATAACCCCAGATGGGATAATCTTCCGGATCGTTTTGCGCCATCTTTTCTGTCTCGTTGTACCCGTCAAAAACGGCGCGTAGCACCGGCAGCGGTGAAGACCCCACCGTCCCGTTGTTCAGATAGACTTCATCCGCGGGAATCAGGAACTGTTTCCGCAATTCTGCCCAATACGCTTCTTCGTGCGAAGTGTAAAGCGCGTTATCCGGCAGTTTCGGTGCTTCCTGCTCGAACAGCTCACGCCCTTCGGGCGAGAGTCCCAGCGCCCCAAGCGCTCCCGCGACACCAGCAAAGGAAGACAAAAAACCGCGCCGATCGATCATGATCCCTCCATAGAACGAGTTGCGCGGATTCTACGCCCTAGGCCCCGCCATCACAACGCCACGTATCGCGCCATCTAAAATGTAACCAGAGGGGACAACGTCGCGCCATTTAAGATGTAACCCGAGACAAAGAAGATTTGGGGAGGGTTCATTTGGGGCGCAAGGGGAAATGGGAGTATTTCCGAGT
>Ga0307475_10000415_pt1 | contig 25510 bp, 35 predicted proteins | sample atmos_gasesECM1C_FD_203317 | JGI IMG/M metagenome (GOLD analysis project Ga0307475, IMG submission 203317) | Hardwood forest soil microbial communities from Morgan-Monroe State Forest, Indiana, United States - atmos_gasesECM1C_515 | ecosystem: Environmental > Terrestrial > Soil > Temperate... | reverse complement strand
GGCAGGCGCTGACGCGCCGCTACGAAGCGGTCGCCCGCGGCGATGGACCCGTTCCCAACCTGGTGCTGATCGATGGCGGCGCGGGCCAGGTCGAGGTGGGGCGGCAGGTCTTCGGCGAGCTGGGGCTGGATCCCTCGATCCTCGTCGGCGTGGCCAAGGGCGAGCAGCGCAAAGTCGGCCTCGAAACGCTGGTGTTCCCGGACGGCCGGCCTCCTCTGGTGCTGGGTCGCGACTCGCAGGCCCTGATGCTGATCGCGCAGATCCGCGACGAGGCGCATCGCTTCGCGATCACCGGCATGCGCGGGCGGCGCGCGCGCGCGCGCAAAGTCTCGCAGCTCGAAGAGATGGAAGCCATCGGCCCGGTGCGGCGCCAGCGGCTGCTGACGCGTTTCGGCGGGCTCAAAGGTCTGATGGCCGCCTCGATCGACGACATCGCCGGGGTGAAGGGCATCTCGCGTAAGCTTGCCGAACGCATTCATTCGCAGCTTCATGGCACGGCGCGACTCGCCGAACCGATCGAACATGGCGAGCCCACTTAGTCTGCCGATGCTGCTCACCTGGGCGCGCATCGCGATGGTGCCGCTGGTGGTGGGCGTTTTCTACCTGCCGGACGCGTGGATTGCGCCTTCGTGGAAGAACATCACCGCGTGTTCGCTGTTCACGCTGGCGGCCATTACCGACGCTTTCGACGGCTACCTCGCCCGCCGCTATGGGCAGACGAGCCAGCTGGGAGCTTTCCTGGACCCGGTGGCCGACAAGCTGATGGTGTGCGCCGCGCTGGTCGTGCTGCTGGGGCTGGGCCGCATCGATGCGCTGGTGGCGCTGGTCATCATCGGCCGGGAGATCGCCGTGTCGGCGCTGCGCGAGTGGATGGCCCAGATCGGGGCGTCGCGCAGCGTGGCGGTCAGCTCGCTCGGCAAAATCAAGACCGTCGCGCAGATGATCGCGATCCCGGTGCTGCTGTTTCACGATCCGTTGTTCGGCGTGATCGACCTCAGGCCCCTCGGCACGGCGCTGATCTACCTGGCGGCGGTGCTGACGACCTACTCGATGCTGTACTACCTGAAGCTGGCCTGGCCGCACTTCGACGGGCGGCGCTGATCAGCGGCGCGTTCCAGGCACGACACCGTTTGGATATAATCGTTTCAGAACCTGCGGGAATAGCTCAGTTGGTAGAGCGCAACCTTGCCAAGGTTGAGGTCGCGAGTTCGAGACTCGTTTCCCGCTCCAGAGCGCAGGCGGGGGAGCCAGAAAAAAAGGCTTCCCCATTTTCTTGCGGCCTCGCGTTGCGCAAGGCTGTGCCGATGAACGATCTAGCACGATCGTGCGGCGCGGCGGGGTGGCAGAGTGGCCATGCAGCGGACTGCAAATCCGTGTACGCCGGTTCGATTCCGACCCCCGCCTCCACTTCCCGATCGTTGTCTCGTTTCCGAAGGCGCTTGGGAGTTCGGTCCAGAGCGAATAGCTAACGCGCTAGGCTGTGATCGCTCGTCGCCAGTTCTCGCGCGACGTCTTCCAACACCGCGACGGGTACGCCGCGCTTTCTTAGCGCCGCGATGAGGCGGTCCGTCGAATCAGGTGCCAACTGCGCTTCGTCTCGGCGCAGCCCCTCGCTGATGTATGACTTCAGAAGTGTTTGATAGCCGGACAGCCCCTTGAGCGGGGCGATTTCCTTCAGAGATTCGACCACATCTACGGGAATACGCAAAGTAATCGCCGTCATGGGTCGATCCTTCGACAGTCTTTTTTTCAAGCGTTCAGAGCGCATAACGTGCTTCCTCGTCCGGCTCCGCGCGACGAGCGGAAACGATGCGAATGTGCGAGCCGTCGAATTCGATGTGCACGACATAGAGAAGTCGAGACGTCGAATCAAATCCTATAGCTGCGTCGCGCGCCTCGTCGTTTCGGGAGGCGTCGACCAAACAAACAACGGATCGAAGAAGACCGTCGCCGCCTCCTCGAACCGCACACCGTGTTTGCGCCAATTCGCCTCGCCCTTGGTCGAATCCCAAAAGAAGACCTCGCCGGCCAACTCGAACCGGATATCCATCGGCGGCATTTTAGCTCATGTATTTACTTTGTCAATACGAACACGCGCGACCCACGCACGACCGGAGGGGATCACCACCAGGCCCAATTCGCGTCGTGCTTGTGCCAGGCGCGAAATACGGGGTCGAACGAGGGATCGGCGAGCCAACGCCGAAATATCCGATCGTTGGAGGTACGAATGCGGTGGTCGGACACCTTGCGAAACCAGCGAGGCGCGGAGCCCCCCATGGTGACGATCTTGTCGGAATGGAAAAGGGCGATGGCTTTTCGCCCTAATTTGGATCGAGGGTCGATCTTTACCCAGTTCGGATGCAGAAGTCGCGATTCGAATGCGCGCAGCACCCAGCGATATTCGTGACGCTCCCGTCTACGGCGAAAGGTTCGTGCCATGACATAGCTCCCGTTGTCGGTAACTAAGTCATGGCGTTCTCCTTCCCCGTAAGAATCAGCAATTCATGATCGCACGAAGGACTTCGAGTTCGGAACCGTCGACTCGGAACCTTGATTCGATCACCGCGCGACGCGCAGTGACGGGATGATAACTTTCTGGGGCCGGCTGGCAACGGTTACGTGCGCAGCCCAGGACGCTTCGAATGTGAAGACCATAGAGGCATTTGGTCTGCCATGATTATTCCCTTGACGGAATATTCCATCGAGGCCATACTCCGAACGATGAGCTTGGAGCAGCTTCGTAGCGAAGGACTGATCGATGGCTAAGAAGTTTGCAGAACTACGCTCGCGTATGTCACCCGCGTCTCGGGCGCGGGCAGAGGCCAAGGCCCAGACGCTGCTCGCCGAGTTGCCCCTGAACGAGCTGCGCCAGGCGCGCGGGTTGTCCCAGAAGATGCTGGCGGAGTTGCTGCATGTCCAGCAGCCGTCGATCGCCAAGATCGAGAAGCGCACGGACATGTATCTGTCGACTCTGCGCAGTCACGTCGAAGCGATGGGCGGCCAACTGGAGGTGATCGCGCGTTTCCCGGATGGTGCGATCAGGATCAGCAACTTTTCTGAGTTGGAGGAGCACAAACGGGAAAGCACTCGGTCGTGATGGCAATGCTCGATCTCGGGAAGGGACGTAAGAGGTGCACCGTAGTGCAGGCTGAACATGAAGCTGTCGCGTAAGTGGCGTGCTCGGAGAGACCGCGCGACCGACAGCGCGTCGTTAGACCGCGCTTTGTTGGCCGTTCGTCCAGACGCTTTCGCGGCGTTCTTGGCCCGGCTGGACGCGCCGGCGCAGCCCAATGCGCGGCTGGGCAGAACGATGCAGACGCCGTCGCCGTGGGATAAAGGTTGATCCTGGCTGCGACGCGGCCTGAGCGGTGATCTGGCGGTGATTTCTGATGGAGCGCCCGGAACTCGGCTCCGGACGAGGGATTGACGAGCGACCCCCGCCTCCAATTACCATTTCTCCTTGAGTGCAGCACGTTGCAAGTCAGTGCAATAAGCCATTGATTTGCTTGAGGAATTCGCGCAGGGCGATTCCGTAGAAGAGTGCGGTATCGACACCGTCGCCGACCCTATCACACGACTCTACACGCTGCGGCGGATTTCGCGCACGCCGCGGCCGAGCCTCCGACGCAGCAGCGCTCGCAGAGTCACGCCTTCGGCATAGCCGACTTCGGCACCGATCTGGTCGACGCTGGCGTGGCTAGTCCTGAGAAGGTGGACCGCGCGCTCGATCCGCAGGTCCTGGAAGAAGGCGAGCGGCGACTTGCCCAGCACTCTCTGCATCCGGCGCGCCAAGGTGCGCTTGCTTGTGGCTAGCGCCTGGGCGGCCTGATCGAGCGAGAAGCCTTCAGCCAGCCGTCCGCGGGCCCAACGCTCGAACCGTTGTATCAGCGGATCGGCATTGGCTAGATGGTCTGGGATCGAGTAGATCGATTGCGAAGTGCGCACGTCCACTACCAGATACCTTGCGATGAGGTTGGCCAGCTCCGGACTGACGCGCCGGATCAGAACCAGTGCCAAGTCGAGGTGGCTTAGCGCCGCGCCGGCGGTCACCACGGCGTTGGATTGCACGATGATGCGCGATTCGTCCAGCCGCACGCGCGGATAGCGCTGGCGGAACAGCGGCGATAGCCACCAGGTGGTCGTGGCCTCCTCGCCGTCTAGCAAACCCGTCTCCGCTAGCACAAAGGTGCCAATGCAGGCGGTCGCGGTCAACGCGCCGCGCTCAGACCATTTGCGCAGCACTGTGCCGGCTTCGCGCACCTCGCTGCCGGCGAGTGCCTTCACCAGCGGTTCCGGTCTCATGTGGAGGATGGCAGGCATCACCACCGCATCCGGTGTCTGCGCGCGCGTCGCAGCGATCACCGGCACGCTCAGGCCGCGAGCTGTGGTTATGTTCTTGCGCAGTCCCACTACCTTCAGCTGGAAGCGCAGCGAGGAAATGCCGGTCATCTCCGCCAGCGCGTTGGCCGTGCCGAACGCATCGAGCACCGCGGCTAGGCCGGTGTCGAATACGCCGTTGAGCGCAAGGATGTGGATTCGCATGGCAATTATGGTATCAAACTTGGCAATCTTGCCAATACTGCCGAGGCGGCCGCGGGACTAGTCTGCGCGTGACGATCCACCGCGACCTGGAGTCCAGCATGATCAATCATCCGTTGTTCGTCCGCCGAAAACGCGAGCCTGGCAAGGAGAAGAAGGTTGTCCTCGGCTCATGCGTAAGACGTCTGGCGAGCTCCTCAGTGTGTGTATCACTTCTGCTGATTTGCGCGACGGCCACCGCAGAGGACCCATCCGTCCCGACGCAGATCGTCGACTTGGCGAACAAGGTGGATGGCGTGCATCCGGGATTTCGCGCCTTTCATGCGAAAGGCGTTGTGGTGGAAGGCAGCTTCAAGGCCTCGCCCGAAGCTGCGCGACTCAGCCGCGCAACGCTGTTCAACGGCAGCTCAATTCCGGTGACCGCGCGCTTCTCTGATGGCAGTGGGATGCCGACAGTGCCCGACGGCTCGCCCGCGATGCCCCGTGGCATTGCCATCAAGTACCACCTGCCCGGCGGAACCGACACCGACATGGTGACCAACTCGTTCAAGTTCTTCCCGGTAGGGACCGGAGAGGATTTTCGTGATCTGCTGCAGGCCATCGTCGCGAGTCCACCCGATGCCCCAAAGCCCACGAAACTGGACCAGTTCTTCGCCAGCCATCCGAATGCGCCGAAGGCGATCGGTTCGCTCCCAATTCCGGACAGCTTTGTCGACGAGGAGTACCACGGCATTGACGCCTTCATCTTCGTCAACAAGAGCGACCAAAGGCAGGCAGTGCGCTACCTGGTAGTGCCAGAAAAGCTGGTGCACATTACGCCGGAAGAGGCAGCCAAGCAGTCAGCTGATTTTCTGTTCGACGAACTGGCCAAGCGGATCGCGCAAAGGCCGGTGGTTTTTCACTTGAAGGTGCAATTGGCTGAGCCCGGCGATCAGACCAAGGATGCGAGCCAGCCTTGGCCTGAAGACCGCAAGGTGGTCGAGCTCGGCGTGCTGACGCTAAACAAAGTGGTGGCAAACAGCTCGCAGGCGGAAAAGAAGCTTCTGTTCATGCCCACCAACCTCACCGCGGGCATCGAACTCTCCGACGATCCGCTGCCGAGCGTTCGCGCTGCTGCCTATGGCGTCTCGTTCGGGAGGCGCAGCCAGTAAACGCCTTTGCGCCCGACAAGCGAGAGGCGCAGGCGCGTGGGAGCGAAGAGAGACCTGCTGCGTCCGCCCGCCTTCGATCGATCTGGAGCGACGTTCAATTCGGCGAAAGGAAATCACATGAATCAAACAGGCACCAGCATGAAACAACTGAAGTCTGACGCCAGCGTAGCGAACGTCACCATGAAGCTCGAGGTCGACGTCATCTCCGTGTCCGACGTCGAGCGATCCAAGCAGTTCTACCAACGCTTGGGCTGGAGGCTCGACGAAGATGTCGCTCCGGCAGAGAACGTTCGCGCCGTCCAGTTCACGCCTCCCGGTTCAGGGTGCTCGGTTACCTTCGGCAAAGGACTCACTGCGGCAGCGCCTGGCTCGGCCACGGGAGCGCTGATTGTCTCCGACATCAGAGCGGCTCATGCCGAATTCAGCCGACGCGGCATCGACGCGAGTGAGATGTGGCACGGGGCGCCGTTCCCCGCGGAGGCACGGCTTCCCGGCCCCGATCCCAAGCGTACGAGCTACGGATCGTTCTTCGCCTTCAGCGATCCCGACGGTAATGCGTGGCTGGTCCAGGAGGTCACGACGCGGCGCCCCGGCCGCATCTGATGCGGCCTCCGCATCGGCTGCTCACACGTCGCGAACCGAGACACTTCCGAATCGTTACAGTCCACGCACCTGAGAGAAGGAGAGAGCCCATGAGCAGCTACGTGAAGGCTGGCCAGGAAAACTCAACGCCTATTGAAGTCTATTACGAGGACCATGGCTCGGGATCGCCGGTGATCCTCATCCACGGCTGGCCCCTGAGCGGCGCGTCGTGGGAAAAGCAGACAGCGGCACTGCTTGCCGCGGGCCATCGCGTTATCACGTACGACCGCAGAGGTTTCGGCAGATCCAGCAAGCCCACCGTCGGCTACAACTACGACACGTTCGCGGCCGACCTCGATGCTGTGCTGAGCACGCTGAATCTTGCGGACGTTGCTCTGGTCGGCTTCTCGATGGGCACGGGCGAAGTCACCCGGTATATCGGCAAGTACGGCACGAAACGAGTGCGCAGGGCTGTGCTCATCGGCACGCTGGGCCCGTATCTCGTGAAAACACCTGACAACCCGGAAGGCGTGGACAGGAGTGTCTTCGAAGGTGTCAAGGCAGGCATCAAGGCGGATCGGCCGGCCTTGCTGATGGACTTTCTGCACAACTTCTACAACTACGATGTCACGGGCGGCAAATTGGTGAGCGAGCGCGTCCTCGAGGAAAACTGGAACGTGGCCGTCGGCGCTTCTGCGACGGGCACCCTAGCTTGCGTCGATACGTGGATTGAGGACTTCCGCCAGGACATCCCTCGCAACACCGTACCCACGCTCATCCTGCACGGCGACGCGGATCGCATCCTGCCGGCAGAAGCTACATCCAGAAGACAAGCGAAGATGATCAAGAACGCCAGGTCGGTGGAGGTCAAAGGTGGTCCTCATGGCCTGCTATGGACCCATGCGGAGCAGATCAACTCCGAGCTGGTGAAGTTTCTAGAGTAACTCAGGAGAGTTTTCCATGATTCGCGGAGCTAGAGTTGTCTGGCGCGGCAGCGGTCGTGCCGGAAATGGCAACCGTTCGTCCGACTCCGGCGTGCTTGTTAGCACGCCGTATTCATTCGCAACCCGTCGCTTCCGCCGAGTCGCGGCCGGCCTCGCCGCCAGCCTGGCGCTGGGCGCCCCGTCGGCGCACGCCGCGCCCGCGCCCTTCCCGGCCGACTTCCGCAGCTCCCAGGTGGTGAACGCCGATGCGACGATCAATGTCCGCGTCGGCGGCCACGGGCCCGCGGTCGTGCTGATCCATGGCTTCGGTGAGACAGGAGACATGTGGTCGCCGATGGCGGCCGTGCTGGCGAAGGACCACACCGTCGTCGTGCCCGACCTGCGTGGCATGGGGCTGTCCTCGTACCCCGCGGGCGGCTACGACAAGTGGACGCAGGCTGGCGACACCCGCGCCGTCCTCGACAAGCTCGGCATCGACCGCGCCGACATCGTGGGCCACGACATCGGCGTGATGGTCGCGTATGCGTACGCGGCGCGCTACCCGGACAAGACAAGCAGCCTGGTCGTGATCGACTCGCCGATACCCGGCATCCCGCCGTGGAACCAGATCGTGCGCATGCCCGCGTTGTGGCACTTCAACTTCGGCGGCCCGGACGCCGAGCGCCTGGTCGCCGGCCGCGAGCGCATCTACCTCGACCGCTTCTGGAACGAATTCGCCGGCGACCCGTCGAAGATCGACGAAGCGACCCGCCGCCACTACGCCGCGATCTACGCCAGGCCCGGCGCGATGCATTCCGCGTTTGCCCAGTTCCTCGCGATCGACCAGAAGGACGAGGCCGACAACCTCAAGGCGATGCAGACGAAGCTCACGATGCCGGTGCTCGCCATCGGCGCCGAGAAGGCCTTCGGCGCCAACGTGGCGGTCGTCATGCGAAACGCGGCGACGAACGTGCAGGAAGTCATCGTGCCGAACGCAGGCCACTGGCTGATGGAGGAAGCGCCCGCGGCGACGATCGCCGCGGTGCAGGACTTCCTCGCACGGCACTGAGTCCGGCGGCCGCTCCTTCGCTCAGGCCACCGCCGCCTTTTTTTGGGGTGTCCGTGCGGACGGGCGGCCTCTTTAGCCGCGCCTGATCAGCTCACGCGCTGTGACTCGAGCCACCCTCATTCGCTGAGCCACAGCGGGCTCTTCCAGGCTGCCAGGGCCTCCAGGAAGATGTTCAACCTCAAAGGACGGAATTTTCGATTCGAGTACACCGCGAAAACGGGGATTTGCGGGGAAGCCCACTTGGGCAACAGGCGTATGAGTGCACCGCTTGCGAGTGCTTCGTCGCAGTAGGTTGAGGGCAGCAGTCCGATCCCGTGACCCCGGTACACGAAGGTGCTGACCGAATTGAAGTCGCGACTCGATATCGGCCCTGAGACACGGATGCGTGCCTTTTTTCTACCGTAGACCAGGTCCCAGTCGGTCTCGTTGTTCCTGGCGTTGAGCATCACGCAGTCGTGCAGCTTGAGGTCCTTAGGTTCGACAGGAAGCTTTCGGCCTTTCAGGTATTGGGTGGCTGCCACGACGTAGCGAATACTCTTACCTATGCGGGTGGCGACCACGCTCGAGTCCTGCAACTCTCCGAAGCGGATCGCGACGTCAATATTTTCCGCGACCAGGTCGAGGAAGAGATTCGTGATGAAGAGGTCGATCCGGATCCGCGGGTGAGCATTCAGGAATCCGGAGAGGAAGTCCAGGAAGGGCTCCTGACCGAGAATGACCGGAACGGAAATCCTCAAGAGACCTTCAGGCGTACTCTGTCCTAGGGTCAGAACTCGCTCAGCTTCTTCCAGAAGCGTCAGCGGCTCCCTGCACTGATTGAAGTAGTCACGTCCCTGCCCGGTTAGGCTCACCCGGCGCGTTGTGCGCCTCAGGAGCGACACGCCGAGCTTCAATTCCAGCATCGATAACCGCCGGCTCACCGTTGAGATCGGCATACCCAACGAGCGGGCGGCCCGGGTGATGCTCTCGAACTGGGCCACTTTGACGAATATCAGGACGTCGTCGAGGGCGGCCATCGAGAATTCTCCCATTTTTGGAAATTAGATTCCAGAGTTTCCCATCTTATCAGTCGCAGTGCGCGGCCCGAGAATGTCAGCCAACAAGTGGGTGATCGGAACCCAGGACCAAGAATCACAGGCGAAAGTGGAAGACTCACATGATTACGAAACAGAAGACCATCATTGTGACGGGAGCCTCTCAGGGAATCGGCGCCGCGATTGCTAACCTGTTCCTTGAGCGCGGCTACAACGTGGTGGGTAACTCGCGCAACATCAGTCGTAAAAACGAGCTGCAGCGCTCCGACAAGCTGGCCTTGGTGGACGGCGACGTCGGTTCAGCCTCGACGGCCGAGATGATCGTTGGTACCGCAGTAAAGCGGTTTGGCTCGGTCGACGCCCTGGTGAACAACGCGGGGATTTTCTTTGCGAAGCCGTTCATCGAGTACACGCTCGAGGACTTTGGCGCGTTGTCATCGACCAACTTGTTTGGGTTTATCCATACGACGCAATTAGCCGTGAGACAGATGCTCGCGCAGAAGACTGGCGGCAGTGTGGTGAGCATCACGACTTCTATCGTCGATCATCCGCTTGCCGCGGTGACCGCATCCTTCCCCATGATGACCAAGGGCGGTATCGACGCGATATCCCGGAGTCTCGCGATGGAATACGCGCCGCAGGGCATTCGCGTAAACGTGGTAGCTCCAGGCGTCGTGGACACCCCGCTGCACGAGAACAACCCCAAAGACTTCCTGCGCACACTGTCACCCCTCGGGCAGATTTCGAGCGCCAAGGACATCGCACAGGCCGTGTTCTATCTCACGGAGGCGAGCCAAGTCACCGGCGAGGTGCTGCACGTTGACGGCGGCGCGCATCTAGGCCGGTGGTGACGTAGTCGCAGATGAAGGCGGCCTTGCAACAAAGGAGGCCGGTGTGTGGTGCCAGCCTCCGAAGGCGGCTTGGACTGATATCGATGGAGCGCCGGTAATGCCCACGAACACAACGAGCACCAGTGCCGAACAACGTCTGAGAGACCTTGGCATAAACCTGCCTCGTCCACCAGCTCCTCTGGGCGCCTACGTTGAAGCGGTGCAGACCGCCAACTTGCTCTTCTTGAGCGGCACGCTGCCAGTGCAGGAAGGAGCGCCCAAGTTCTTGGGACGTATCGGAGCTGAGTTGAGCGTCGAAGACGGACGGCGCGCGACTCGCCTGGCTGCGTTGAACGCGCTTGCGCTCGCCAAGGAGCATTTGGGGTCGCTGGACAGAGTGACCCGCGTGGTCCGTCTCGGGATTTCACTCGCTGCGACTCCCGAGTTCCGTGAGCATCCGAAGGTTGCGGACGCGGCATCGGAATTACTGGTCGATGTATTCGGAGTTGACAAGACATCGACTCGCCTGGTCTTCGGCATGGCGAGCCTGCCGATAGGCGTTTGTGTCGTGCTGGAGAGCATCTTTGAAATTGGCGAAGTGGTCCGGCCTTTGCAGAAATCATCGCAGGAGTCGACCGCGGCATAGCAGATTCACATTCACCTGGACACTCGTTGCCCGCTCATCCTCTGAAAGGAACGCGCTATGAATACTGTACGCTCAGCACTCGCCGTCACCGCGCTGCTCGCGGTCTTGCCTGCACACGCCCAATCGACGGTCGCAACCGAAAAACAGCTGCCGCTGCCCCTGGCACTCGAAGCCGCGCAGGGCACGCTCGACCAATGCCGCAAAGACGGGTTTCGCGTTTCCGTTACGGTACTCAATAACGCGGGGCAACCCATCGTATTGCTGCGCGACGGCGGCACTGGGCCGCATACGGCCGACACCAGCCGGCGCAAGGCTTATACCTCACTCACGTTCCGCGCGCCGACCACCGCATTGGCAAAACGCCTGGCCGAAACCCCCGCGCTCGCCAATTTGAACAATGTCACCGACGTGCTGGTGCTAGGCGGTGGCGTGCCGATCAAATCGGGTAGCGACACCATAGGCGCGATCGGCGTCAGCGGCTCACCCACCGGTGAAAAAGATGAGGCCTGCGGACAGGCCGGCATCGATCGCATTGCTGACCGCTTGAAATAGGCCAACTATGGATGCGCACCACCAGTTTGCGGTCGACCACGTCGGCCTGATCGTGGCCGATCTCGCGCGCTCGAAGCAGTCTTGAACCTGCGCAGAGGAGCTCTCGTGAAATCAACATCAGAAAGTCCTCAGGTAAGGCTGACCCGGAAATTACCAGGCTATTGCCGTGTCGTGTTCGACAACCCGCCATTGAATTTGATGGGGCCGGAGTTCGTCGTGCAATTCAAGAAGATCATGACGGAGCTCGAAGCTGACGAGCATCTGAAGGTCGTGGTCTTCGAAAGTGCTGTCGAAGGCTATTTTCTGAATCACTCCGACTTCCTCGCCAAGCTCGAGGATCTGACCAACTTGCCTCAAGGGCCGACCGGTCTCGAAGCGTGGCCGGACATCCTCGTGCGCCTGACTCGAGCGCCCTTCGTGTCGATCGCCTCGATCCGGGGCCGGGCGACCGGAAACGGAAGTGAGATCGCCCTTGCGTGCGACATGACCTTCGCAAGCCGGGAACTGGCCGTTCTCTCACAATGGGAAGTGGGCGTCGGTCTGGTGGCTGGCGGCGGCCCCATGGCTCGACTTCCGCGCCTCATCGGAAGAAACCGCGCCCTAGAAGTGCTTTTGAGCTCGGACGACATCCGAGGCGAGCTGGCCGAGGCGTATGGCTACGTGAATCGCTCGTTGCCGGATGCCGCGCTCGACGACTTTGTCGACGCGCTCGCGACGCGCATCGCCTCGTTCGACAAGTGGGCGATCGCCAATACGAAACGCCTGGTGAACGCAGCGAGTCTGCCGCCGGACGTCGAGATCGCGGCCGGATGGGAGGCCTGCATGACGTCAATCACGCGGCCAGCCGCGCAGAAACGCATACGGGCACTTTTGGACCGAGGTTTCCACAAGCCGGGCGACGTCGAGAACCGATTGGGATTCTCGGTCGGGCAACTCGGAGCGTGACGGCCGTCGTTTCTAACCATTGCCATATTCGGAAGGAACTCAGACTCATGGATCTGCTGACACTCGCGAAGAACATCGCGCAGCGCGTTGAGGCGCAGGCGGCGCAAGACAAGGTGCCTGTGGCGGTCTGCGTGGTCGACGTTCACGGCAACGTCGTCCTGCAGCACCGCATGCCTGGAGCGCCGCTGTTCTCGCTCGAGCTGTCCGAGCGCAAGGCCTACACGTCGGCGCTCGTGCGCTTGCGCACGGCCGACCTCGTGCCGCTGGTGCAACCGGGCGAAGCGCTCTATCCGCTCATCATGGTTTCGGGAGGCCGCTACTCGGCGATGGGCGGTGGAGTGCCTCTGGCCAGCGAGGGCGAAGTGGTCGCAGGCGTCGGCGTGAGCGGCGGGACGACGGAGCAGGATATCGACATCGTCGAAACGGCGATGAAATAGATCGTCGTCATGGCGACGGCAGCGATCTGCGTCTTCTCCGACAGCGCGTGCACGCGAATGCCCGTCGCATCGCCGCGCGTTTCGCCGTTGCGTCAAAGCATCAAAATAGTGAGGTGAATGGCCTTTGCGCGCGCTCGTTCCGATTGGCGCGCGGGACTCGAGCTGATGCACGCCGGCAATCTGGATTCCGTTGTGGTCGGTCTTCGGGACGAGAACGACCTAGCTCGGCCCGTTCTGCGGCGGCTGAATTGTCAATATGCCGCCAAGCGAATTGAACGATGGCCCGAAGAGCAGCAGTTCGTAGGTATCCAGTACCGTCGGGAAACTGCCTTGAGGAATCTTCGGGAAAGCGGACGCGAACTCATCGAGCGTCACCGGCGTACCAGATTTCGGCGTCCGAGCGAAAACAAACTCCAATGGAGATCGGAATGACAGAGCAGCCCATACCCGCGACGTTCGGCGTCGATCACGTCGGACTGAGCGTCGGGGATCTCGAAAGCACACGCGGTTTTTTTTGCGGCTGTCTGAGATGGCGCGTTGTCGGCGAACGGCCTGACTATCCAGCCGCGTTCGTGTCCGACGGCCACGACATGGTCACCTTATGGCAGGTGGAGGTGCCGGACCGCGCTGTCGCGTTCGACCGGCGCGCCAACGTCGGTCTGCACCATCTCGCGCTCGCCGTCGCCGACCGCGCCGGATTGGATGCCCTCTATGAGCGCGCCGCCAAATGGCCGGGCGTCGTCGTGGAATTCGCTCCGGAGTTATCGGGCAAGGGCCCGAAGATCCATTTCATAGTGCGCGAGCCGAGCGGTGTGCGGATCGAATTCGCCTTTGACCCGCGGCTCGAGGAAGCGCGCAAGCAGCGCTGACGTCAGCGGAAGAAGTGTGGTGAGGAGTCCCAAGATCATTGTGCTCTGTGCCGGTGATCCTTGAAGTGGCCGAGGAACGCGACAGAAGAGGAGTGTTCCGCCAAAAATGACCGCATCGCGTTCTCACTCTCCCTTCACCGTGGCGGTCAGTGGCCTTGCGGCACTCGCTGTAGCGATGGGGATCGGCAGATTCGCCTTCACACCGGTCCTTCCGATGATGCAGGCCGACCATGGCATCTCGGTGGCCCAAGGTGGCTGGCTCGCTTCGGCCAACTACCTGGGATACCTCGCCGGAAGCCTTTTCGCGATGCATCCGAATAGCCCGACCCGCACCGCGATCCACATCGCCCTCGTCTTGATCGCCGCATGCACGCTTGCCATGGGCATCGAGCATCACTTTGCTGCATGGGTGATCCTTCGTGCTATTCCGGGCTTCGCCAGTGCGTTGATATTCGTCGTCGTGTCCGCCTGGATCCTCCCTAGGCTTGCGCACGCGGCGCGCGGGGACCTAAGCGGCACGGTCTACGCGGGTGTCGGCACGGGCATCATGTTCGCCGGCGTGGCATGCCTGGTGATGGTGCGCACGGGCGCTTCCTCGGACACGGCGTGGATCGTGTTGGGTATGACTGCCGTCGGTGTCACTGTCGCCATCTGGCGGGTGCTGGGCGACGAAAGCACAAGTGGATCCGAACGCGCACCCGCTCACCCGTCTCACGACACGGTTTCCAATTGGCGGCTGGTGTTTTGCTATGGCGCGTTCGGTCTGGGCTACATCATCCCGGCCACGTTCCTTCCCGTCATGGCCAAGCAGGTCATCGCCGGCGCCGGCTGGTTCGCCTGGGCTTGGCCGATATTCGGGGCCGCCGCAACGATCTCAACGGTGCTTGCGGCACGATTGGCCCGCCGTTTCAGCGATCGCAACGTATGGATCACGAGCAATGTCGTGATGGCGATCGGCATCCTAGTCCCCATCGCGCTTCCCAACCTTGCCGGAATTGCGATTGCGGCGCTGTGTATCGGCGGCACCTTCATGGTGAACACCATGGCAGGAATTCAGGAGGCACGCCGCGTCGCGGGTGTGCACGCACGATCGCTGATCGGGGCGATGACGTCCGCATTCGCCGTAGGCCAGATCATCGGGCCGCTTCTGGTCACGGGTCTCGTTCATGTCCCTGGCGGGTTCTCGTGGGCGCTGGGCGTGTCTGCACTTCCATTGGTCGTCGCGGCATACGTGCTTTACACGCAAAAGGCGCGGGCCGCTCGAGACTGATGCAACTGGTGGGGCCGAGCGAAACTCCATGGATGGTCCGGCGGCTAACTCGCGCAGCATGGCTCCCGCTTGTTGTTATGCCATGAGTAAAACGATGCATCTCGCCTACGCTGGCGGCGCCACGTGTCAGTTCGCGAAAAACCGCGGTGGACGTCGGGCGATTTGCACTCTGCCGGGGCGGTCAGAAATTGGAGCTGGGCCCGTTCGCCTGATTCAGCGAACACGGCAGTATGCCTCGATCCGATACCCATCGGGATCGACGAGGTACGCGGCGAAGTAGTCGGGCGCGTAATCCTTGCGGAATCCCGGTTTGCCGTTGTCCTTGCCTCCCTGCGCAAGCCCGGCCGCGTGGAACTTGATGACGCTACCGCGGGTGCTAGCATCAAAGCAAAAATGCAAGCCGGATTTCGAATTGCGCGGGACCGGCTTTTCGACCCTCAAAATCCATAGCCGCACCTGCCCCTTCCCGTAACCCAGCGACCCTTCATCCTCGCTCAGGCATATGTATCCGATCGCACGCAACACCGCATCGTAAAACCTCTTTGATTTCGGAAGGGAGCGGACGCCGATTGAAAATGTGGTTGAACATGGTTTGACCTCTCTTCCAAAACTTGCCTCCGGGCGAGAATTTCCTGCGTCGAATGTTGAGCGGGAAAATCGCCAGAAACCCAACGCTGAGTCATTTCATAGAGCATTCTCTTAAGAGTAGACAGGCCACCTTCAACCTGAGGTGTCCTCTGAACGCAACTGGCAAAGACTGCGTCGGCTAGCTGAAATTGTCGACATCGACCACAGCTTGGGCAAAGGCCTGCGGGGCCTCTTGCGGCAGATTGTGACCGACTCCGCCGGTCACTTCCCGGTGTTCGTACATTCCCGAGAACTTCTCGCGATAAGCGGAAGGGGGCGCGTGGGGTGCGCCGTTCGCATCGCCCTCAAGAGTAATTGTAGGTACGGAAATTACCGGGCCCTGCGCAAGTTGCCTCTCCAGATCGTCATATTTCGACTCCCCTTCAGCAATGCCGATTCGCCAGCGATAATTATGGATCACGATGGTGACATGGTCCGCGTTGTCGAGCGCAGCCGCCGAGCGATCGAATGTGGCGTCGTCGAAGTTCCACTTCGGCGAAGCCTGCTGCCAGATGAGTTTCGCGAATTCGTGCGTGTATTTTCCGTACCCGGCCAAGCCATTCTGCGTAGCGAAGTAATACTCGTACCACCATGCGAATTCAGTCTTTGGCGGCAACGGCTTCTTGTTGGCTGCTGGGTTTCCGACCAGATAACCGCTTACGGACACGAGCCCCTTGCAGCGCTCAGGCAATAGCGCCGCGATGATGTCGGCCGTCCGTGCTCCCCAATCAAAACCCGCGAGAATCGCCTTCGGGATCTTGAGGGCATCCATGAAGGCGACGATGTCGAGGACGACGGCGGACTGCTGACCATTGCGGAACGTGTCGTTTGCAAGAAAGCGCGTCGTGCCGTAGCCGCGAAGGTACGGGACGATGACGCGGTAACCCTCGGAGGCCAGGAGTGGCGCAACGTCGACATAGCTGTGTATGTCGTACGGCCAACCATGAAGTAGCAGGACGGCTGGGCCGTCGGCAGGCCCGTCTTCAGCGTAGCCTACATCCAAAAGCCCGGCGTTGATCTGCTGGAGAGACTTGAACGATGTGTTCGTACCCTGCTTGACCGCAGGTAATTTTGACGCAGGCTTTTCCTTTCGGGTGGCGGCGGATGCAGTCACGCCGAGCTGGGCAGCCGCAAACGCAATCGCGGCGGTTTCAAAGAAGCGACGGCGAGGCTGATGGATCATCTCGGTTTGCAATTTGGCGGTTCCATGACGCATTCGCCGATCTATGTTCATACCAGCTCCGCGTCCAGTGTGATCTCGGCGCTGAGCACCCTCGAAACCGGGCAATTCTTCTCGGCGGCGCGGGCTAACCGGTCGAATGTCTCCTGATCCAGATTCGGTACGTTCGCGCGCAGTGTCAGCGCGGAGAGACTGATCCGGAAGCCCTCAGCGTCCTTTTCGAGGGTGACGGCCGCCTCGGTATTGAGCTCCGTTGGAGGGTACCCCGCGGCGTCTAATCGAAAGGCCAAGGCCATCGTAAAACACCCTGCGTGCGCGGCGGCGATCAACTCCTCCGGGTTGGTTCCTTTCTCGTTCTCGAAACGGCTTCTGAACGAATACGGCGTGCTTGCAAGCACCCCAGAGTCGGACGAAAGGTCACCTGTTCCCGTGCGACCGGTGCCACGCCAGACAGCTCTTGCTTTGCGAATCATGAAATATTTCTCCCGTACTAGATGTGAGTATCTAACAGCGCAGACAAACGTGAATGTGCTGTGACAACTCTGGGCGCAGGCCGCTGGCGAGTCGCGCGTTGTCGACGCCTGGGCTACGCCAAAAACTTCACCAGCTCGGAGTTGATCTGCTCCGCATGGGTCCACAACACGCCACGGGGGCACACCTGGAGCTCCACGTACCGGGCATTCTTGATCATCTTCGCCTGTCTTATGGACGTGGCACCAGGCGTTTGGCGCGTGAGTTTGGGTTGCGGTGAATCGGAAGGCGCAGCGTAGGCCTGCGGCTGCCTTCGCTGTATTGGCAGGGTTGCCATTTTTGATAGCATATTTGCCATACGCATCCAAGTCCTTGCTCTGAACGGCGTATTCGACACCGGCCTGGCCGCGCGCTGAAGTGGAAGTCGAAGCGGCCCTCGGGCCGCCCGGTCGGCGTTGCACTTCTGACCGGCATGGGGGTTCGGACTGTCGGGATCTCCAGTTTTCTCGGGCAGAGCGACTGCGCGGGCTGGCGCAACCACAAGATCGTCTTGAAACGGTGCGCGGCGTGAGTAGCGTCGCACGCGTGTGCACGCACCTGCACTTCCGGTTACCTCGTGGCGCGAAGAGTGCGGCTCCCTGTGGAAAACCTGTGGACAGGGCGATGAATTGGCGGAGCAGGCAGAGGCCATGGGACCAGACTCGGCATCCCGTCTCCTCGTCGGGCACTGGCCATCGGAATCAGCCCGCAGCTCGGCGGTTCCTACGTTCCTGCGAACCTAAGCAATTGAAAAATATACAGTTTCTTTAAACCTTTAAACATCCCTGATCGGAATCCTTCGCTTGAAGTGTTGTCAGAAACTATGTATAATTTCTGACAGATCAGGAATAGCACGATGAGCACTCTGAATGAAGGCATCTTGAATTTCGCGGCGAAGCTTCCCGAAGGAAAGCCGATCGCCGCGAAATCCTTGCTGCATCTTGGAAACCGAGCCGCACTGGATCAGGCGCTATCGCGCCTCGCCAGGAGCGGCAAGCTGATTCGTGCCGGCCGCGGCCTGTACTTGCAGCGAGTCGAAGGCCGGTTCGGACCACGGCCACCGACGGCGTCGAGTGTGGTCGAGGCCGTCGCCGAGCAACGAGGGGAGACCGTCGTGGCCAGCGGTGCTGCCGAGGCAAACGCGCTTGGCCTAACCACCCAGGTACCGGTGCGCGAGGTCTATTTGACCTCCGGGCCAAACCGACGTCTCCGACTTGGCGCCCAGGAGATCGAGCTTCGCCACGCGCCCGCATGGCAGCTGATTCTGCCGGGGCGTTCAGCTGGGAGCGCTGTGCGCGCGCTCGCCTGGCTGGGCCGCGAACGTGCACATGAAGCACTCGCGACGTTGCCGAGCCGACTATCCGAGCGTGACTTGCAGGAACTCCTCGGTGCGCGCGCGCGTCTGCCAACGTGGATGGCGCGCGAGGTGAGCACACTCGCTGCTCATGGCTGAGCACTTCATGCGTTTACCGGTCGTCGACCGCCAGGAAGCACTGGCGGTCGCAGCCGCCGCAGCCGGCCGCCCGATTCACCTCTTGGAGAAGGACGTCTGGGTCGTCTGGTCTCTCGAAATCCTATTCGGTACCTCCTTCGCTGAGCACCTGGTATTCAAGGGCGGGACGTCGCTGTCGAAGGCGTATGGCGTCATCCGGCGATTTTCCGAGGACGTCGACATCACTTACGACATTCGTGCGTTGGCCCCGGACCTGGCCGGCGCCGTCGATGAACCGCTGCCTGCAACCCGTAGCCAGGAGAAGCGCTGGACGAAAGAGATCAGGGAGCGGCTGCCCGTTTGGATCGCGGATCAGATTCTGCCAACGATGGAACGAGCGCTGCGCGACCAGAGCCTCTCCGCGGGCGCGACCGCCAAGGGCGAAAAGGTGTTCATCGAATACGAGCCGGTCACACGCGGAACAGGCTACGCGGCGCCCACCGTCCAACTGGAGTTCGGTGCCAGATCAACCGGCGAACCGAGCGAGACTCGCAAGATTGGATGCGACGCCCACGCTCAGCTACCTAGCCTTGCGTTTCCCATGGCAACCGTCCGCGCGATGCGCCCCGAGCGGACGTTTTGGGAGAAGGCGACCGCCATTCACGTTTTTTGCGCCCAAGGCGAGTTCCGAGGAGCCGATCGGTTCGCTCGGCATTGGCACGACATCTCGCGCCTCGATGATGCAGGGTATGTCGATCGCGCTCTGACCGACAGGAGATTGGCCAGAGCAGTCGCCGAACACAAGTCGGCCTTTTTCCGAGAGAAGCACCCGGATGGTATGGATGTCGATTACTTGGCGGCGGTCTCCGGAAGACTCGATCTCGTTCCTCAGGGCAGGGCACTGGGGAAGCTCGCCGAGGACTATGAAAGAATGCTGCAGGACGGGCTTCTGCTCGACGATGCCGAGCCCTTCAGCAACCTTCTGGATCGCTGCCGGGCTATTCAGGGCAAGGCGAACGCGGTTAGGTAGAGCCTTGAGCAAGGACCGACCGTACGTCAGAGTGACGACAAGATGAAACTCGACAGCGTCGGACAGGTTCTCGCCCGCCGAATTCTCGACTCAAGAGATGGTCGTGCCGTGGAAGTAGTCATGGGAATACCCCAGCGCTTTCCAGACGGCCACGACGATTACTTCTGCGCCTTTCAAGTCATAGGAATGGGCGACGAACGAATCCGATACGGAGCTGGCGTCGATCCGTTTCAGGCGGTCTGGCTAACCCTTCAGATGATCGGAGGCTTCCTCTACACGAGCGCCGAGGCCAAAGGTGGCACCCTAACTTGGCTCGGACAAGCAAATCTCGGCTTTCCAGTTTCTGAGTCGATAAGCGATTTGGTCCCGAGAGCTGGAAGCGCCCCTGAGGGCTCCTGAGCGCGATGCGCTTAATAGGGAACGCTCGTGACTCTCCCACGCTGGACAGATAAGGACTTCGACGACTTGTCGTGGCATGACAATACGGTTCACGCGTTTCGAATCATCGACGAGGGCGATGACACCGGGACGGCGCGCCTCGTGTTAGACATCGATCACATATTGAAGTGGTGCTCCGAACAGTCCGGGGAATATTCTTTTCTTATCGCTCCGGCGAGGCTCACGTTCCACGGCGTCTTTGCCCTGAGGTTCTCTCTGGACTATGCAACGCCGACAGCCGCGACTCGGCCATTTATGATCGACGGCATCAACCGAAGACTTGAAAAGCACCAGCGCTGCGAGGCCGTTCTGTGGACCATTCCTATAAACTGGCCATCAGGAGAGATCGCCTTTGAAGCCGCGGGGTTCACCCAAGAACTTCTTGCCGAGCCGGTCCCATCCAAGTGTCTTTCTCTGCCAGGACGCGCCGTGCCGTGGAGCGTCTAGCAGTCAAAGTCTGGTTAGCGCGACTCTGATGTCCTTGCATAAGCTCCGATTTCTGAATCCCGTCCTGCAGATGCGCTTCGCCGACAGCGTTCGAAGGAGCGGACTCGATTCGACGATATCCGGCGAGAGGTCCTTCGAATGCAGCGACGAGGAGTGGCAAGAGATAATTTCACTTGCTCACAAGGTACGGGACAGCTGCTTCAAATGGTACTTCAGCTGGTGTGATTCTCAGGAAGGGGCCCAAGACTTGGAGAATCACCTGCGATCCAATGGGCTGCGCTTCGAGTTGGAGGATCACGGCGACCGCCTTGTATTTCTTCTTCCCCGGGAGGATCAGGAGAAACACTATCTTCCAGATGATCCCATCGATCATGAGAGCTGCTCGTTCTGTGGCAAATCGTGGACCGAAATCAAGAGATTCGTCACGTCGAAGACCGCAGCGATCTGCGATGAATGCATTCAGCGGTTCTACTCGGACTTACGCGACGGGCCGCCCGGTGGCAGGAGTCGAGCAGGTGCGTAAAGCCGCAGCGTCTCAGGGATTTCTGTGGTGAGTGGAGCAGCTCCACCGCGGTTCGGAGTCCCAAGGCCAGCGCTCTGGGGGACTTTGCGCGCTCCGTTGGGCATCCGCAGGTGATTGGTCGGTGATTCCCGGGTCGACCGCCTGCAACTCGGCTCTGCATGGGGGGTTGACAAGCGACCCCCGCCTCCAATAGTTCTTTGAAGCTCCCTCTGTCTATGGAGAAAGTACGTCCAGATCGTTCACATGCATGTGTACGAAGCTTCGGACACGACGAGATACGCCGCAGCGGGGAAATTCAGGGGAAATCGGACACGAAGACGGGGTTCGGAGACATTCCGCGGGATTCGGTGAGTGAGACGGTCGTGGCCCCTCGCTTGCCAGAGGTGGCGGTTGGTGCCAAAATGACACCACACTGGGAGAGTGACATGCCTGCCGAGACGACGACCCGAACGACCGCGAAGGCAGCGCCGCGACCGGCTGGCCGAGTGCGGGTCACAGCGCGCGTACCAAAGAACGTCCAGGCCCGGCTCGAGGAGGCGGCCGATCTGGTCGGCGCGACCGTCAACCAGTTTGTGCTCCAGGCGGCGCTCAAGGAGGCCGATCAAATCATCGAGCGAGAGCGCGTGATCAGGCTTTCGAAACGGGACGCGATGCGAATGCTCGAACTGCTCGACAAGCCGCCACGCCCGAACGCCAAGCTCCGCCGTGCCCTCGAACGCCGCGAGAGATTTCTGAGTGGCCGGCCGCATCGAACTGCTGACTGACAAGCACGTCCGTGCCGGCTTTTGCAGCGGTGAGTCCTCGCTAGATGACTGGCTCGTGCGGATGGCGCTGCAGCAACAGCGCAAGAACTACGCGCGCACGCGGGTCCTTCTCGCGGACGAGGAGCCCGAGCGGATTCTGGGCTACTACGCACTCACGCCATGCCAGGTGGATACCGAACACATGCCGGCTCAGAGGCGACTGCCGCGCCGAGTCGGTGGCATCCTGCTCGCGCGCTTGGCCGTCGATCGAGCGGCACAGCGAAAAGGCTTCGGGGAAATCCTGCTCGCCGACGCTATCGAGACGACGCGGGCTTCGATCGCCGCCATCGGCGGCATCGGCCTCTTCGCCGACGCCGTCCATGAGCGGGCAGCGGCGTTTTACCACCGCTACGGATTCGAATCGTTCCGAGACGACCCGCTCCGCCTCTTCCGTGCGGTCGCCTGGCCGTAAACGCATCACGAACATGCGAACCCAGCAAACACGCATGATCATGCCCCTGAGGATCGTGCCTACTACAGCCAGGTCGGCGAGGTGGTCATCCTCTTACTCTGCGGCGGCGACAAGCGGTCGCAGGATGCCGACATCGAACGGGCGAGGTATTCCGAGGGGTAGAAGCAGAAGCCGCCGCTGGCCGTTTGGCGGGCGCGGAGTCGGCAGTCGTCGGAACCGGGAGCTGCGGTTCACTTCAGCGGCAGGCAAGTCGGCGGGCTCTCCTCGGTTTTCGACACGATCACCGTGACGACCCCGTTCTGGTACGAGACTTCGGCCTTAGCCGCATCGATGTTGTCAGGCAGGGGGATGCTGCGCTCGAAGCGCCCGTAGGCGCGCTCCATCAGGTGGTAGAGGCGTCCCTGATGGTCCCCGCCGGAGCGCTTTTCGCCGCGGATCCACAGGCTCCCCCGGTGGATTGAGACGTCGATATCCTCCTTGTTCATGCCCGGCATTTCGAGCCGGACGATAACCGACTGAGCCGTTTCCCACGACTCGCTTGCCAGCAGGCCCCAGCGCGGGAAGTCCTCTTGGGCGGCGTCGCCCCGCTTTTCCTTCGCGGCGCAAACGAAATGAGTCAGGGCGCCGCCGCTCCGGGTGAGCACTTCGCGCCAACCTTCGGTGAGGCCTTCCCACGCGCGGGAGATGCCTCGCTCCAGTTCCGACCGCAGATGCCGGATGGGATCCATCGTGGCGCCTTTGCTGCCTCTGCGGTCGTTCCGGGCAGACGCGGGCCTGCTCGCATCTACTAGACCGCCCGCACGTCGATTCGACGCGGCCGAAGCTCAGAGCGCTTCGGTATCCGCAGCGTGAGAACCCCGTCCTTCAGGTTCGCCTCGGTCTTATCGGGCTCCAGTTCGCCGCTCAGCGTGAAGCTGCGCCGATAGTGGGTGGAGTGCACCTCGGCATACAGTGCCTCCATGCTCTCTGGCATCGCTATCTGAACGTCGCCCTCGACCGTCAGCGTGTTCTTGTCCGTCTGCACGCTCAGGCGCTCCTTCGAGACGCCTGGCATGTCCAGGTGCAGTGTGATGCCTTCGGCATCCTCGAACACGTCCGCCGGTGGCCGCAACACCAGACCGGCCGTGCGTCCCGTGCCGGTTTCCTTCGCCTGTATCAAACAAAAATGCTCGAGTTGCGAGGGCGACCCGTATCACCCGGCCTGGCCCGGGGGAAGGCCTATGTCATCGGAGGCGGCCGGGCTGCGGTCCCCAAGTACCGGATCGCCGCGTCGGTGACCACTGAAGAGCGCGGGCGCCTCGAATCCGCGCTTCAGCGCGGCGCCGAAGACTTGGTGCGTCTGCAGGAACGCGTACAAGCCGAATTGGGCCGGCCGGAAGCGGAGATTTTCGATGCGCACGTCGCGCTGCTGAAGGACGAGCAGTTCCGCGAGCGGATCTGCACGTACATCGATCAGCAGCAAGTCAATGCCGAGTGGGCGGTCGAGACCACGGTCAAGGATATCGCGGCCTCGCTCGAATCGGCCGACAACGAGTACCTGCGCGAACGGGCCGCCGACGTCCGAGACCTTGGCCATCGTGTCCTTCGTCATCTGTCCGATGACGAACGCCGGCCGTTTGCATATCTTCCGGCAGACTCCATTCTGGTCGCACGGGAGCTCTTTCCGCTGGACCTGATCGAGATCGATCGCGCGCACCTGTCTGCGATCGTCACCGAGCGCGGCGGCGCGACCGGTCACGCGGCGATCCTCGCGCGCGCGTTGGCGATCCCCGCGATCACCGGGGTCGGCGACGCGATCAGCGTCATTCCACCTGAGTCCGAACTTCTGGTCGACGGTGGCGCCGGTGTAGTCACGGTCGATCCGCCCGCACATGATGCCGAGCGCTTCTCTCTAAGAGCACAACGCTACGATCAGGGGCAATCCGAGGCAGAAACAGAGGAAGGCTTCGCTGCTGAAACGCTCGACGGGGCGGCGATCGGACTGTATGCAAATATCGGCCGAGCTGTGGAGGCGCAAGACGCCGTGGATCACCGCCTCGACGGAGTGGGTCTTTTTCGCACGGAGTACCTGTTCCTGAACGAAAACCGGAGGCGCCCACGTTCGAGAAGCACCGGGCCGCCTACGAGGATGCCGCCCGGCGGTTGGACGGCCGTCCCTTGGTGATTCGGACGCTGGATTTGGGAGGCGACAAGTTTCCGCGCTTTCTCGACTCCCATCACGAGGTGAACCCCATGCTCGGGCTTCGTGGCTTGCGGTTCTCGCTGACGGAAGGACGAGCGTTGTTCGAGACGCAGGTGCGGGCGATTCTGGCTGTAGCGGCTTCGCATCGGGAGGTGCGCATCCTGCTTCCCATGGTGCTAGGCGCAACTGATTTCGGCGCCGCACGCTCGATCATCGAAAAGCTTGCGCGGGAAGAACACTTGCGGGAGCGGCCGAAGATCGGTGCGATGATCGAGACGCCCGCAGCCGTGCTGACGATCCAGGACATCCTGGAGTTGGCGGACTTCGCGAGCATCGGGACCAACGACCTGACACAGTTCATCCTTGCCGCGGATCGCAACGCCTTCGATGTCATCGAGCACCACACCGTGCTGCATCCAGCCGTGCTCAGAGCCATCAAGCTCGTGGCCGAGGCTGGCGAGAAGGCGGGAAAGGCGATTGCCGTATGCGGTGAAGCGGCGGCCAACCCCGCCGTGGCTGGGTTGCTGGTGGGGCTCGGAATCCGCCAACTCAGCATGAGCCCGGTGGCCAGTGCGTGGGTGCGGCAGCGCATCCGGACGCTCGACAGCCGCGAAGCCGAAATCCTGGCCGTGCGAGCGCTGAAGTGCGCGGATGCAGAGTTCGTCCGAATGGCGATTTGGAATTGAGACTTCACCAGCAACACAGCCGGCTTCCCGACTTTTGGCAGAGTCGGTCGCGGCATTGCGATTGATGCAGTGCCGTCTCAGCTCATCCGAAGTGCTCGATCAGCAGTTCCGTTAAGACTCGGATTTTTCGCGCAGGGTGATGACCCGGCGGCCGAACAAGGAAGATCCCGATATCCGGTAGCGGATAGCGGCTCATCAGCGCTACCAGCGCCCCAGACGCGAGCTCCTTTTCCGTCAAGAAGTCCGGCAGCGCGGCGATGCCGAGGCCGGCGATGGCTGCTGCCGCAAGGGCTAGACCGTTGTCCGCCTTGAAGCGACCTTGTGGGTGCACGGCGACCGTCTTCTTGCCATCGACGAAGTGCCAGGTCTCCGTTCCTTGCATGAGGCATTGAT
>Ga0307475_10000414_pt1 | contig 25519 bp, 33 predicted proteins | sample atmos_gasesECM1C_FD_203317 | JGI IMG/M metagenome (GOLD analysis project Ga0307475, IMG submission 203317) | Hardwood forest soil microbial communities from Morgan-Monroe State Forest, Indiana, United States - atmos_gasesECM1C_515 | ecosystem: Environmental > Terrestrial > Soil > Temperate... | reverse complement strand
TTACCGAATTCCATGCCCAGAAATTCTGGTCATTCCAAGGTAGGGGCAAGAGAGCCTCTCCTTTCCACACCTGGGCAGATCACGAGGCCACTACCTTCTTGGCAGAGGCTTTCGCAATCCTTGAGAAATCCCGTGTCGCCCCAATCGCTGCAGCCGTTCCGAACAAGGACTGGCGCGAGCTTCCAAAGGAATATAGGCACTTTCTCACGGGCGGCGACTACGATGTGGTTACCCAAGCTGCAGCAACGCCGGGAGCGCCGACGAAGAGCTACTATCTAGCGCTCGCAGCATGTATATCGAATGCAGCTCGCCATGCTCTTGCTGGTACGACAGTGCACTTTGTATTGGACCTCAATCAACAGCTAGCGCCTTATGCCATAGCGCTTTTTCAAAAGTTCAAAGAGCGAGGAACGGCCAGGGTTCGGAGCAGGTTGGGGAGCATAAATTTCGATTCTAGCGAAGCCGCTCTCCCGCTTCAGGCGGCAGATATGTTGGCATTTCTAATTTATCAGCACGTAGGAAGCCGGCAAACCTCCAGCGCCGGAGTACGAAATGAACTCCTAGAGAAGGCGCTGTGTAACTTGAAATCGCCACACGATATACCGCTGTACAATTCCGTGGGTCTGGACTTGGTGCTCGGAGATTTAAGATCTTCAGAAGAATGAAGATTTTTGACCCCATTTAGAGAGTAAGTATGTCGCCGACCGCCAGCAGTTTGCCGGTTTCCGTGGGGGCGACGCGCGTGTTTGTGGCTAGGCGATAAAAATGGTCGAAGCGGCTGGCTGGCGCCCAGGGCGGCAGGGTTTCGCGACGCAGGTCGCTGAAACGTTTTTGGAAGCCGGTGAGGTCGGCGCCGGTTTGCGGGTCGCGTGCGGGGACGGGACAGCGGGCGCACGGGTTGCTGCCCTCGAAATTCACCTCGCCGATGCGGAAGCGCACGACGCTGCGCTCGTCTTCGCCGTAGAGTTGATCTTCCCAGAACGCGGGCAAATGTCCGTTCGCGCTCGCCGCATTCGCGGCAGCATCGGCGCCATCGATTTCGAGTGTGGTGCGGAAGCGTTGGCGCGCGCTGTCGAGCGTCAAACCGGGAAACCAACTGGTCACGGTTTGCAGCGAAGCGGTGGAAATAATCGTCGGGCCGTTAGCGATGGTGTCGTCGGGAAAACCTTCTGGCGCGTGGCGCACCAAGATTTGCTGCTCGAAATATACGCTGAACCATTCGGCGGCATCTTCGGCGCCGCCAGGGAAGGGAAACGTGCGCGCGAGAATGTTGCGCCGATCACCGGGAACCGCGAGCGTGACGGAGCTGAGATCCGGCGCGTACGTAGCGCGAATCAAGTGCATCGCCGCGGTGCGTTTGCCGTTGACCCAGCGGCCGTCGACGGAGAAGAGCGCCCAAGCGCGGTCGTGCTCGAGTCCGCCGCCAGGGCCGATGCGCGCACCGTGCACCGATACAGGATCGAGCGACTTGATCGGATGCAACCGAATGCCTGTGAGCCGCGGAAAGAAGGCGTGAGTTTGCACGCAAAAGATTGTAGCGCAAGTCGCGCGGTCGAACGCTCTTCCGTGAATGGAGCCGCGCTCAGTTGGAGCTTTGGCGGCGCCAGCCGGTCAGGAGAAAATACGCTCCGATCAGCGAGAGAACGCCGAACGCGGCCGCCAGAATCGTGTGCACGATGAGGAACACGGGGCTCCCGTCGTGATGGCTCATGACGTGTTGCGTGTCGTGGACCATGATGTGGCCAAAAGCCAGCGTGGTTAACAGCACAGAAATTCCACTCGCGAGGTACAGTGTACGCTTCATGTTCGTCTCCTCCGATTGAGTCACACGAGCTCCGCGGGCCAAAGTCTATCACCGCCGCAAGGTAATGGGTCCATTAAGCGGTGCGCCCTGCTGGAGCAACATTCATTTCAACCCCAAAACCGTGGGATGCTTCGGCTGATACAGGTGGACGTCGCCTCCACCGGGGAGGCGCATCTTCGTGATGGAGCCCCATCGCTCTTCCTGAATTGCCGAACACTTGACGCTCTTCTTCGCCAGCGCTGCCATTTCGGCTTTCAGATCGTCGCACATCAAATAGAGTTCGTGGACGCCGTTCTTCTCGCCCGGGTGGAACGCCGCTTCCGCCGGGGGCAGCGCGAAGATCAGCCAACCATGACCCGCGTCCACGGATTTGAACCCGAGGACGTCGCGGAAAAATGCCCGATCCGCGTCGGCGTCTTTGCTGTAGACAATTACATGAGTGCCGGAAATCATTTGCCTTCCTACGAATACGAGGCGGCGCAGCCTGCGGGCGGATAGGCAGGCTGCGCCCTTGCCTCGCGGGATCGACGGGACTCGGTGTGGCTCTACGGACGCGCCGCGGCCGCGCTGGCGCCTGCGGTGATCGAACGATAGCCGCAGGTGCCGGCCTTCTTGACCGCATCGAGCGCCTCAGCGGTCGTCATAAGCGGCGTGGTCTGAACGTTTTTCACGCTGCCACCGGCCGCGAAGGCGATGGCGATGGCCGCGGCGCTGACGTTGTCGGGCATCTCGAGGATGCTCACAATGTCAGACGGGCCAAACGCAAAGAACGAAGTGTGAACGCGGCCGCCGAGCTTTTCGATCGGTGCGCGAACCGCGTCGGTTCGGTCCTGCGGATTGGCCACCAAACGGGCCCAGGCCTCCTGGGTATAGCTGCCTTGCAAGAGAAAATGTGGCATGGGATCCTCCTTCTGAATTGCGAGGTCTCCGGCGAGGCCGGAGGAGCCGCGCAACGGAAATAAGCTGGGGAATTCGGCAACTATGCTCCTGAAAAGAAACGAGTTCAAGAAAAAATAAAAAAAGTTGAAAATTTCTCTTGACAAAAAAGCAGAAATCGGTATACACTCTCTCCTGTAGAAAACCACGCCCCGACAGTTCGGGGCGTTTTTGCTTTTCAGGCCGTGCATTTTTGTCATGCCTCCGCAACCGCCGGAGGCATTTTTGTTTTTAGCCATCCAACGGCACCCTTCGTAACTCGCGAGAAATCAATCAGAAACCACGGAACCAAGGAGTCGTTATGCCCGCCTATCAGAACGTAACCCCGCCGAGTTCGCTGTTTTCCGGCGATGTCGGCTTCAGCTTCAACAACGAAGCGTTTCCCGGCAGCGCCACGTCCGGGACGCAGTTCGCGCTGCCCAGTTTCACCGGCACGAACGACCCCGGCACAGCCGTGCGATGGCAGACGATCTTCGGCACCGCGCCCAGCGCGGTAAACATCGTCCTACAGGGCGCGATGGCGGACGTCGACAGCGAGTATCAAACCATTGACACCTCGCAGTTGGAAGTGGACCTGCTGAGCTCTACGGACGACAAAATTGTCCAGCGCGAGCTGGCCTATCTGCGCGAGCTGCGTTACGGCAAGCGCGCGCCTTCCACTGACGACGAGCCACTACCGATTATTTTCGACGCGCCTCGACCGGAAAGGGACATGCCATGAACATATCGCAAAGTCTTCTGGAAAAATTGACGCAAACCGTGTACCTCGATCGCGTCCTGAAAATTTTGGGCGTCGCCGGCTTCGTGGTCACTTATCTGAATGCCTGGCGAAGTATGCACCTGGGATTGAAGATTGGCTTTGTCTGTAGCGCGGCAGCGTGGTTTGTCGGCGCGCGCTTCACAAAGATCTATCGCTAGCGCGAACTGCGTGGGTCGCAAATCCAAATCTGCATCGCGGTTCAGCGATTGTTACCGGCCATTCCCGCGCCAGGAAGAGTTTCATCGTAGCCGCGCAAAGTACCGTCTGTTTGGCGGCGCGGCTGGTCCCGGCAAGACCAAAGCTCTGCTATGGGAAGCCATCTACCAGGCGCAAGAGGTTGCCGGCTCGGATTCGCTTCTGTTGCGCCGCACGTATCCCGAGCTGGAATCATCACTGCTCGCTTATTTTCGCCGCGATGTCCCACGCAGGCTGTACCGCCGTTACAACGAAGCGAAGCACATCGTTACGTGGCATAACGGCTCGACGACTCGGTTCGGATACTGTCGTAACGAAAATGACGTCTATCAGTATCAAGGCGCCGAATTTCTTTTCATTGGGCTCGATGAGCTGACTCATTTCACGCTGAAACAGTGGCAATTCCTCACTTCGCGGAATCGCTGTCCGGAGAAATTGTATTCGGATGGACAAAGCACCGGTAGACGCATCGTGCCGTGCATGGCCGGCGCAAGCAATCCGGGGAACATCGGCCACGCCTGGGTGAAAGCGCTGTGGGTCGATCACGTGCCGCCGCCCGGTTACGAGCGGCCGGAACTGTACGACGAGCGAGACTACGCTTTCATTCGCGCCAAGCTCGCCGACAATCCGATTTACGCCAACGACGCCGCGTACCACCGCACGCTCGCAGCGCTGCCCGAGCATTTGCGCCGCGCGTTTCTCGAAGGCGACTGGAACGTTTTCGCGGGGCAATACTTCGACGTCTTCGAGTTCGGCCGCCACACCGTGCGCGCCGAAGCGTTGCGCCTCGAACCGTGGTGGCCGCGCTGGATTTCGATCGACTGGGGCTTCCAGCATCCCAGCGCCGTGTACTGGCATTGCGCGATTCCGCGGGCCGTGACTCGTGACTCGTGGCCCGTGACTCGTGCAACGCCGCAGAGTGAGAACGCATTTCACGAGTCACCAGTCACAAGTAACGAGTCACGCATCGTCACCTATCGCGAATTCGTCCAGTCCGGCCTTTCGCCGCGCATGCTCGCGCAGGGCATCGCCGAGCGCAGCGGGCGCGAGCGCATCAGCGATGTGTTCCTCTCGCCGGATGCCTTCGCGCATCGCACGTCAGAAGCATCGATCGCCGAGCAGCTCGGCGAAGTCCTCGCCGCCAGTGGTTTGCCGCGCCCCGTGCCTGCCGATGACGACCGCATCGGCGGCTGGCAGCTGCTGTATCAGTTACTCGAATCCGATGCGTGGCTCATCACCGATAATTGCGCGAAGCTCATCGATTGCTTGCCGCAGCTGGTGCGCGACGATCGTCGCGTCGAAGACATTCGCAAGGTCGATGGCGACGATCCCGCCGACGCCGCGCGCTACGGTTTGGTCTCCGGCGGAAGACTCGCCGGTGTCGGGGCAGCGCCTGGCCGCTACGGCGGAGACGCCGTCCACGGCGGGCACGCGCCGCTCAGGGCGGGGCAACCCCCGCCCCCCTATTCGCCGGGCGCGCCGCGCTTCGTAACCGGCATGCCGCTCGGCGAACAGATCGCCCGGCAAATCAGCGCAACGGATCCGACCTCGCGCGCCATTCACACGCAGCGCCTCGAATCCGAAGCCCGCAGACAGCTTCGGCCCAAGCCGCTACCGCGCCGCCGGTAGCCCTAGCGTACCTGTTTGTTGCGGCCCGCTGAGAGGAAGCATAAAGTGATGGCTTCAGCACCAGGCTACGTGATTCGTGCTGCCAGCCAAACTCTTCGCGGCGCTTGCCGTCGTCTTCGCTATTCTGGCGGGACTCGCTCGCTTGCGCCCGCTTCCCGGCGTAGACGTCGCTGTCCACTCAACCTATTTCGTGATCGGACCGATACTCGTGCTGCTGCTTTCATTAGTGACAAGCGCGAATTTTGCAGTCTTATACTACTCAGGAGAGAGGGTCTTTCGCGCGCGTTGGAATCGCAAACTAACGTTTCTGCATTTTGGTCTTTTTGTATGCTTCGCGATTTCGCTTCTAATCGTGTCCGCACTGTCGACGCGTGAAGGCGCTGGCGCCCCGGGTGAATCGATGCGCTGGCTTATTATTCCTTTGCTGCTGGGGATCTTCAGTCTTATCGCGAGCTTAGCGGTTTTCGGAATCAATCTCACGCTTACCGTTGTTCAGCTCATCCGGGCCCGCTTCGCAAGACACTAAGCTCGAGCATCATCTTAGCTTTTCAGTACCACAGCCATTCTGTCAGTCTGCCAGACCTGCACGTTCAAAACCGCGCAGACCGGAATGACTGGGCCACGAATTCCATGCTGAATTGGCTGCACAAATTCCTGCAAACGAGATACGTCGGCTTGCTCGAGGGCGAAGTGGCGCGGCTGCGGGCGGAGAATCGCGCGCTGACGAACTCGCTGCTGGGCACAGCGGGATTCCCTCCGGTGGAGTATCCCGAGCCGGCAAAACCGCAGCCCTTGCCGCGGTTGCGCAAGCGTTCGTGGCACCAGATCCAAGCATGGAAAGAAGCTGATGCGGCTCGCGACTCGGTCAGTGGTGGCAACAAAGCGTGAGGAAAGAAAAAGGGCGGCTCGAAAGAGCCGCCCGAAGAAAGTACTGGACACAGCTGAGAACCACAAACAGTATATCGCATCGATTAAATCAGTCAATCTTCAATCCGCGGAAGGTCGTGCGGGGAGTGGGAGACTCGAACCCCTGGGGCTGCAAGCAGCCTTCCACAGTTCTCAGCTGTGTCCAGTACCCCCACTGGAAGCACTCCCCGAAACACAGCTGAACGGAACGAGACTACTATAATTACGCTCATGTATACAACTCTCTAGTATATAGAAGGCGGCAGAGCGAATGGACCTGCATCCCACAACTGAGACGTGGACCGGCGTGCCGGGCGCAATCGCGCCAGCGGACGGGAATTCTCGCAGTGGTGAATTGAACGCCTCGGCGGTAGGGGCGCAGCATGCTGCGCCCCTACTTGGCACGGTCAATCTTGGAGCGAACAACGAGCGGCTCGAGGATCTGAAGCCGAAGCTGGTGCATGCGCTTCGCGAACTCGTGCGCCAATACCGCGAAGAGGGCGTGGTCGCCCGGCGGCACGAGATTCGGCGCATTCGCCAGGCACGACTTTTCTGGCAGGGCTTGCAGTACGCCTGGTGGAATCCCAACGACATGAACTGGCACTTGCCGTTCGAGCAGCGCTTCAGCGACGACCGCGCGCTCGAAGAGATGCCGCGCTATCAGTTTGTCACGAATTTCTACCAGGGCTTCGGCCTCTCGTTTATCGCCGTGCTCTCGCAGGATGTTCCAAGCGAACTCACCGACCAGCAGCTCGCCGGCATCAACGCGCTGAACCAGCAACTGCTCGGCAATCAGCAGCAGCTCGGCAATTCGCTGGCGCCGCAATTCCAAAGCATCGCCAATAATCCCGGCTTGAGTCCCGCCGACAAAGCCGCCGTCACCGCGCAGTCGCAAGGCGCGCTGGGCAGCGCCTTCGACGCGCTGCAGCAGTCCGCCATGAACCGCGCCGCGCGCACGCGCAATTCCGCTGGCTTCGCCGATCTCGCCGACGACCTCGCGCGCCAGAAGGGAATTGCGGAAGGGAATCAAGCGCAGCAGAATCAGCTCGCCTTCAGCAACACCGCCTTCCAGCGCCAGATGGCCGCGCTGCAAGGCCTCTCCGGCCTGTTCGGCGTAGACACCAATCTCCTCGGCCGCACCCTCGGCATTCCCGCCGAGCTACTCAACGTCCGCGCCAACGCCTCGCGCCCCACCGACTTCTTCAGCTCGCTAGGCTCCAGCCTCGGCGGCACCGTAGGCGGCCTCCCAGGCCTCTTTTTATGAATATTAATTACAGCTCTTTATTGAGAAAGGCGTCAGAATGGGAACAGAAAAATGATCTACTTACCTTGGATCGTGTTCCTTCTCGGCATCGCCTGGATGATTCGCCAAGGCGATAAGGCCAAGAAGGAATATCTGCGTCGCAAGAGCGAACAAGAGAGACTAGCGGGACCTAACGTCTCGCCGCACGCCAACTGATTCGCTTTGCAGAAACCGATCTGGCCACGTACCCCCTCGATAGTCGAACTCAACCCCAGATTCTGCAGAAACGCAAATGCTCATCCATAGAATCGGCTGGCCTGCCGCGACGGGCTGGCTCACAACGCTCGTTCCCGTCGCGGTGCAATTCCTCATCTTCCTCCGCTGGCTGCATCGCCGCATGCGCAACGACGAAATCACTCGCGCCTTCGTGCGCGACATCGCCACCAATCATTTGCCGCACATCTACAACGCGCTGCAGCAGATCGCGTCGCGGCAGGGAATTAAGCTCGACGAAACGCCCCTGGTCCGGTTCGTCGACCTCAACCACCACCACCGGCGCTCATAGTGGGGCAGCCATTTCTGGCGGTTTTCTTGATCGAATGAGCTGCTGCCGCGTCCAGAACAAATGGCGTTCCCCGCCCAACTTATCGCGCTCGCGCGCCGCGCCGCGGCTGCGCAGTCGCTCGACCCCGCTGTAGTTTGCGCCGTAGTCGAGCAGGAATCGGCCTGGAATCCCTGGGCCATGCGCTACGAGCCGCTCTTCTTCGCCAAATACGTCGCATCCTTGTATACAAATAACAAGGTCAGCGCCTCGGAAGCCTACGCCCGCGGATTTTCCTGGGGACTAATGCAAGTGATGGGACAAGTCGCGCGCGAAACCGGCTTCGATGCCCTGTTTCTCTCGACATTGTGCGATCCCGAACAGGGCCTGGCCGTCGGCTGCAAAGTCTTGCGCAGAAAATTCGACGCCATGGCCGGAGACACCACGCGCGCCCTGCTCACCTGGAACGGCGGAGCCAATCCCGCCTACCCAGCCCAAGTCCTGGCCCGCAAGCCGCATTATTTGTGACCGCCGTTTGTGGACTGCGGCGGTCTTGCCGCCGCCTTTGCAGCCGCAGCGCAAACGCCGCCTGCTAACAGTTGGCGAGATTTCAACACAACGCCAGAAGGATTACAGCAACCCATGATGCCTACACGACTCTGGCTTCGCCTCGCAGAACTTCTCGGCACCGCAACGCTCGCGGCCATTGTGCTCTCCGCGTGGCGCGCTGACCGCCACGACCGCGCGCAACTCGCCGCCGACCTCGCCACCGGCCGCCAGGCTCTGGCGCAAGCCGACGCCCGCCAGCACGACCGCGACGCGCAGCTCCTGCAAACTCTCGCCGCCCTCGCCGCAGAGAAGCGCACCGTCACCACGCCGGCCCAAATCATCCGCGAACTCCCGCAACAAATCCCGCTGCCAGCTCCGATCACGCTGCAAGCCGTCCCCTGCGAGCCAGGCCAGTCCGCAGTCGAATCGCTCACGTCAACGCCCGGCACCAACAAACAACCGGCTCGCACGCCGCCCACAGCACCCTGTAGCTCAGGGCCGGTGTTTGGCCCTGAGGGTTTAGATTCGACCCTCTCCGCCGGTCCAAATCTAAAGGCAGAGCCCGCCGAAGCAAGCGCCGTAATCCCAGCCGCCGACCTCAAACCCCTCTACGACTTCAGCCTCGACTGCCGGGCCTGCCAGGTCAAACTGGCCGCCGCCCAAGCCGACCTGACCGACCAGCGCGCCAAAACCGCAGTCCTGACCCGCGAGCGGGACGAAGCCGTCCGCGTCGCCAAAGGAGGCAGCCTCCTCCGCCGCATCACCCGCAACGCGAAGTGGCTAGCCATCGGCGTCGTCGCCGGAGCCATCGCCGCCAAGGCCCACCCCTGACACGATCCGTATCGGGGAAGCGCGAAGCTACACATTTTGTCCGACTCCAGCCGCCGAGCAGCACGAGCCTTCGTCGCCACCAAGATCTTCCCCAACACTGGCAGGAGCCTGGCGCACCCCCCGCGCCAGGCTCCTGCCAGCCCTCCACCACGACCGAATGCCAACGCGAGTCTCAAACGCACCAACCCACGTACCTCTTTCCGCGGGAATCGGACCTGGCTGTGTGTAACGTGCTTTGCGAGCAAACCTCCAGTAGCACACGCTTTAGCCTGTGCCACGTTGAAAAAAGGAGAGAGGGAGGAGCATCCAGGAAACAACAAAGGGAAGCCCCAAAGCGAAAAAAAGCTGTGGAAATCGCAAAGAAAGCCCTTGACATCGCGTCGTATAAGTTATATTATGTTAACCATGAAATCGGCCACGATCACACCTTCCACAGCCCCTCCCAAACAAAGGATTTGACACTCGAATCGGCGCACTCTGCCCCGCCCGGCCCCATGCCCCATGTGGCACCCTAACCTGGAAGGAAGTTTGAATTTGCGAATCGGCGGCGCTAGTTCTTCGCGGCCTTTTGCTGCGCGAGCTCGTACTTAATGTACTGCTCGAGGAGACGTGGATCGGCGCCCACTATAACCGGCGCCCGTTCACAAAGACGGTCGGCGTGCTACCGACCTCGAGTTGTTGACCGTTGGCCCGGCTGGCGTCAACCGCCGCCCCAGCTTCCGGGCTGGCCATGCAAGCCTTGAACGCATCCGGGTTCAGGCCAGCCGCAGCCGCAAAGTCCGCCATCTTCGTCCAGGCGTTCGCGGCCGATATGACCTCTTGCTGGTCATAAATCGCGTCATAGACTTTCCAGAACGCCTTAGGGTCTTGCTGGTAAGCGCAGCGACCCGCCAGCGCAGCCGTCCGAGCCCAGGGGTGCAGCGATTCGAGCGGGAAATCTTTGAAGACGACCCGTACCTGCGGATAGTTCGGCAGCATGCCGCGCAACACATCGTGCAGGCTGCGGCACACAGGGCACTCGAAGTCCGAGTACTCCACCAAAGTGACCGGCGCCTTGGGGTCGCCGAGCGATGGCGCATCGTTCAGTTGAATCCGCGCTCGCGTCTCCGCCAGCGGATCCTTCGAGAGGTCCGATATTTCCCCGCGCACCAGATACTTGCCGTCCTTGCTCAGATAGAACTTCGCCGATTGCGAATTCTCGCCGTCCTTCAGGTCGACCGTAGTTTCCAGCAATCCCGGCACTTCGCTCTCCGTCGGAACAGAAACGGTGAGCTGCACATTAGGCCCAAAGGCATAAAGATTTCGCAAGTACGCCTCAACGCTCTTCTGCAGCGCCGTAGCCGGCGCTGCCGCAGAAGCCTTACTGGCTGAGGTTGCCGTCGCAGGAGTCTGTCCGTGAGCCACGCATGGCACGCAAGTCAGCGTCAAAATGGCGAGCGCAGGGATCCACATTCTTCTCTGTGACCTCTGTGCGCTTCCCTCTGCCCACTCTGTGTTAAATCCTTTCACGTCAACCTCTCCTCGCAACCAGGAAATGGCTCACGGAATAAACCGCTGAGCAATAGGGAACGGCCGTCCAAATCCAAAAGCGCGCGACGTGATTTTCAGACCCGGTGCGGCCTGCTTACGCTTGTATTCGTTCCGGTCCACCAGCAGCGCAATGTCGCGCACCAGCTTCAACTCGAAGCCATACTTATCGGCAATCTCCTGCGGGCTGCGCAAATCCTCGATATACGCCTTCAGGATGCGGTCGAGCACGTCGTAAGGCGGCAAGCTGTCCTCGTCCTTCTGGTTAGGCCGCAGCTCGGCCGAAGGCGCTTTCTCGAGCGTTGACGCGGGAATCAGTTCCCTCTCGCGATTGATCCAGGCTGCCAGCTCGTACACCATCAGCTTGGGCACATCCGAAATCACCGCGAGGCCGCCGGCCATATCGCCGTACAGCGTGCAGTAACCCACCGCCAGTTCCGATTTGTTTCCGGTGCTGAGCAGCATCGAACCAAACTTATTGGATAGCGCCATCAAATAATTTCCGCGGATGCGCGCCTGAATGTTTTCCTCGGCCACATCCGGAGCACGATTGCCGAACGCCGGAGCCAGCGCCTTCAGGTACGACTCGAAGACCTCGGTAATCGGAATGGTGACCATGCTTATCCCGAGGTTCTGCGCGAGCGCCTGGGCATCCTGCTTGCTGCCCTCGCTCGAAAACGGCCCCGGCATGGAAACGCCCTGCACGTTTTCGGCGCCAAGCGCATCCACCGCGATCGACGCTACAACCGCGGAATCGATGCCGCCGCTCAGCCCGACCAGCACTTTCTTGAATCCGCATTTGGAAACATAATCGCGCGTGCCAACGATCAGGGCGCGATAAGCATATTCAATCTCCTCCGGCGGCTGCGGATGAAACTCGCCTTCTCCGGTTTCGGTGTCGAAGAGGACGAGATCCTCCGCGAACGCCAGCGCCTGTGCGGCAACCTTGCCATCTGCGGTCACCGCCATGCTCGCGCCGTCAAAAATCAAGCTGTCGTCGCCCCCCACCTGGTTCACGTAAATTACCGGACGCTTGTGGGTCATGGCGATGGAGCGCAGCATCTCCGTGCGCAGCGTGCGCTTATTGATGGTGTATGGCGACGCGGAAATATTCAGCAGCAGACTGGTTCCCTGTGCAATCAGTTCCGTTACCGGATCGCGCTCGTAGCGCAAATTGGCCCAGAAATTTTTGTCGTTCCAAACATCTTCGCAAATCGTGATGCCGAGAACCTCACTGCCAAAGCCATAGGTAGATTGTTTTTCCGCAGGCTGAAAATAGCGCGACTCGTCGAAGACATCGTACGTCGGCAGCAGCATCTTGCTCTGCTCGAAGACGATGCGGCCCCCGCACAGCAACGCCGCCTTGTTGGCAATCGATTTTCCCGAGCCGTTCTTGACCCTGCCGGCGTACCCGACGATCGCCGGCAGCGGCAACTTCCCTGCCAACGCCTTTAATTCTGTGAGGTTCCGATCGATGAACGCGGGGCGTTCGAGCAAGTCCTGGGGCAAATAGCCACACAAGCAGAGTTCAGAAAAAACGGCCAGCTTGGCGCCGCGCGCTTGCGCTTGCTCCGCCAATTTCAAAATGCGCGCGGCATTGCCCGCGAAATCGCCAATCGTGGGATTAAACTGCGCGAGGGCTATCTTCATGCCGGCACTTTAGAATACGGTCGCATCGCCAAGATTGCAATCGCACCACAACACTCCGCGATCTCAATTTGGAGTGCGGTAGTCTTGCTACCGCTTTTACGGTGCTAGCCAAGCTCCCGAGTCAGCTATGTAGCCTGGTCGCAAAAGCGGCGGCAAGTCCGCCGCACTCCAAGAAGGTCAAGCCCCCTTTCGGGCGATTAAGCTCGCAATTCCCTTCCCGGCGCGCAACTCCCGGTAAAACAAACTGCGCAGCGCCGGAAATGCAGTCCTGAGTTCTCCTGATTCCAAGAGATAATTTCGGTTCCGCGGCCCGCCCGCGAATTCAAGCTGCGCAACCGTGTAAGTCTCGAACAGCAGCACGCCGCCAGGGACCAGCGCGCGTTCGATCTGCCCGAAAAGCGAACGCTGCAGATAATTCACACAAATGACCAGAGAAAACGCTTGCGACGGCAGGCTCACTTCCTCGAGGTCCGCTTGCCAGAGTTGAACCCCATTCCCGCGATTCCTCGCCTGCGCGGCGCGCCCGATGTACGTGACTGCACAATCCGAAGCACGCGCCCGGCGCTCGAGAATCTCCAACGCCACATCGGAAGAATCCACCGCGGTCACCGGCTGTTGACGCGACGCGAGCAGCAACGTGTGCCGGCCCGTGCCGCAAGCCAGGTCCAATGCGGGACCCAGCGGCAGCAGCGGCAGCAATTCCCGCACGAATTCCGCAGGCTCCGCTGGCGCTTCTTCCGCCGCGGCGCGATACTTGGCGTTCCATTCCGATGCGCTGGCTGCCATAAAAAAGGCTCCTGAACGTTGTGTCCAGGAGCCCGGAAATCCTCGGCCGGAGCCAACTTCCTCCGACGATCAAAGTTTACACGCTAAACGAACTGCCGCAGCCACAGGTGCTCTTCACGTGGGGGTTATTGAACTTGAATCCCGCACCCTCGAGCGTCTCGATATAGTCGATCTCCACGCCCTCGAGGTACATCGAGCTCATCTGGTCGACGGCCACTTTCAACCCGTCAAAATCCAGCAGTTCATCGGTTTCGTTGGTCTGATTTTCAAACGCCATGTGGTATTGAAAACCGGAGCAGCCGCCGCCAACCACGGCAACGCGCAGCGCCACAGGCACCGGGCTCTGCATCTGCATGATTTCCTTCACCTTGGTACTCGCAACGGGCGTCAAACTGATCATAATTCCCTTCGCCTCCGCTCGCGGCACCAGGCCGCCAGCAACCCTACACGCCTATTATAGCAGAACCTCATTTCAGTCGCACAAGGGCCGGTTCTTTTCGAGCAACCCCGCATTTCCGCCTTTCGACAACAATATGCCCTTCGCATACAATACGATGCAGCCATGCGGCACAAAGTCACAGTCATCCCCGGCGAGGGCATCGGCCCGGAAGTCGCGGCCGCCACGCGTCGCATCATCGATGCCGCCGGCGTGCACATCGAGTGGGAAGAGCTCGCGGCGCGCACCGACAGTGCCTCCGAAGCCGGCCAACTCGTCAACCAAGCCGCAATCGATTCCGTACGGCGCAATCACGTCGCGCTGAAAGGTCCCACAGCTACGGCCATTGCCGGTGGAGCGCCCAGCGTGAACGTGGCCCTGCGCAAAACCCTCGACCTCTACGCCAACCTGCGCCCCGTCAAGAACTTACCCGGCGTCAAGTCGCGCTTTGAAAATGTAGACATCGTTCTCGTGCGCGAAAATACCGAGGATCTCTACTCTGGCCTGGAACATGAAGTGGTTCCCGGCGTGGTCGAGAGCCTGAAAATCATCACCGAGCGCGCCTCCACCCGGATCGCGCGCTTCGCCTTCGAGTACGCCAAGAAGAGCGGGCGCAAGAAAATTCACGCCATCCACAAAGCCAATATCATGAAGCTGGGCGATGGCCTATTCCTGAAGTCGGTGCGCGCCGTCGCAGAGCGATACAAGGACATCGAGTACAAAGAACTAATCGTCGACAACGCCTGCATGCAAATGGTCTTGGACCCGCAGCAGTTCGACATGCTTCTGCTTCCGAATCTATACGGCGACGTGATGAGCGATTTGGCCGCCGGCCTGGTGGGCGGCCTGGGCGTCGTGCCCAGCGGAAACATCGGCGATGAGTGCGCCATGTTCGAGGCCGTGCACGGCACCGCGCCGGACATCGCCGGCAAAGGCCTCGCCAATCCCACTGCGTTGCTGATGAGCGGCATCATGATGCTCGATCATCTCGGCGAGCGCCGCGCCGCCCGCCGCATCGAAGCCGCCCTCGATCGCGTCTACCGCGAAGGCAAGCACGCCACCCGCGACCTCGGCGGCAGAGCCACCACACAAGAATTTACTGACGCCGTGACCGCCGCCCTCCCGGTGGCAGCAACCGCGTAATCGAGATCAACCGCTACAAAATGTTGCGCCATCCCCGTAGCGCAGGGCCCGCCGACTCCTGGCGGGCGCAGCCCTGCGGCCTTTTGAAAGCAAAAGGGATAGAAGGAAGCAGCTCGATTACGAATCGGCTGCTCTACCACTGAGCTACCTCGGTCCGATTCTTGGAAGTTATTCTAACATAGCCTGTTGCACGTTCTCAGTTGCTGCGGTTCCCCGGATTTGGTGCAAGGTTGGTGCAAGTTCCGCCATTTTCAAACTCTTGTCCCACCAAGTTCATCCCAGTACGAACTTGTCCGGCAACCCGACTATACGTCCAAGTTCCCCCTGCTCCGGGCGACACAGGGGTTGTACATAGCGAGAATTGAGCATATATTACCTCCGTCCCCCAGAAAACCCGCAAGGGAGAGACTGATGCATAGCTCATGTCGGAGGGTACGCAGGCGTCCTTCCAGAAAATTGGAGGCGTTTTCATGAAAACCATGCTGTTGGGCTTGCCCTTCTAGTGTGCCCCTTGACAGCGTTTGCAGACCCCACAATTAATCAGCTGACGATGTCCACCGTGCTTAACGGGCTCAGTACAACCATAGTCCTGGATACGGACATCGGTAATATCATTTTTAACGAGGACGGTTCCCTTCCGTTCGATTTCAATTCCACTAGTGGTGAATTTTCAACGGCGACGGACTTCGATATAACATTCGGGAACTGTTGCCGTATTGTGCCTCAGCCCAATGAACTCTGGAACATTACGTTCCGACTCAATGCGATGGGCACGATGGGAATAAATTGCTGCAATCCAGGTACATCCGGCGCTCCTTACGGCGGTCCTGCGATTCTCACCATCGTCAGTCTTGGCGTCGTGAATTCCGATGCGACTAACCTAATCTTCTTTAAGAATTATGGAAGTTATCCAGCAAGCTTCACGCTCAATTACGACGGCTGCGACGCCTCTAGCGGGGGGTGTGCCCCGGCTTTTACCCGCGGTCTTACCAGGTCGGAGCGTCAAATCTAACGCCAATTCCTGAACCATCGAATGTGACCATTATGCTGACCGGATTGGTGTCAGTCGCCATCGCGCTGTATCGGCGGGCCGCTTAGGACCTCTATAAACTCGCTGCGAAATGTCTCTCGGCTCATCTGGGCGGAATGCGTCCGCCTCAGCAGCCGCAAATCCTTATCTTTTCCGCGATTATGATGCTCAAGCGGTCGGTACTCCGAACCTCGAATACAGCCATCTCACAGCGAAAGTGGAAGAAGCCGCCTAATTATTATTTATAATGACTGTCGAGTGCGAGTGGTCCGTGATAGAAGAGAATTCCAGCCAAAATAATAAAGAAGGCTCCGAACGATCCGCCATTGGTCACGTGCGGCCGCCCGGCGAAACACCCATTGATAAAACCGGCGGCAAGCCAAAGGTTGAGTCCAGCGACGAGAAAGAGAAACTATCCCGCAAACTCCTTGTAGAGATCGTTAAGGACGACGAGCTTAAACCCTTTGAAAAGGAAACTCTGGCACTTACCAGACGAACTCTTAGACTTACTGTTTGGGCGGTCGTGATTGCTGCGATTGGTGCTGCTTTTGTCTTGGGACAACTCCAACAGATGACCTGGAATAACCAAATTTTGAGTAGCCAATCCGAGTCCGCAGTCGCTAGCACCATCGAATCCGAACGGAATACCCGTGCGCAGATTAGGGCCATGCAAGATCAGGTTGATGCTATCCAACGACAAATGCGGATAGACGAACGGGCGTGGGTTGGAGTCAAGGGAACTAAGCTCAGTTTTGAAAAAGCACCGACGGGTGCGGCAAGACTGGCTTGTTGGGTTGAGATCGTCAATACAGGAAAAACGTTTGCCATTGACACAACCGTGGTTGGAACTGTCGATACAAGGCATAAGCCTGCAGACATCGATCAGTTCATGCACAACCCCCCGTCGCCTACCACGACAGGCAGCCGAACTATTCTTATGCCTGGAGGCGTTATTATCTTGAACTTAAGCTCTCCGACCTTTCTGTATCCAGAGGATGTTCACGCCATCGAAGAAGGTAGTGCTAAGTTTCTGTATATTTTTGGAAGCATTAAGTATCTCGATGTTTTTGGGTATAAACACACCACTCATTACTGCACTTTCTACAAGGATGGCGGCCCAAAAGACTGTCCAACAGGCAACTGGACAGACAGTGACCTTGAGTAGTGCTACCCTTTCATGCCAGTCATGCCAGCGAGGGCACCCACGCCTAGCGGTGAAATATACAATCCAGGCTAAGCACTCCTTTAAGGTTCTAGTTCTAAAGGCGTTGTTGAGGACAAGTGCGCTTCTATTCGGAGTCGGGGCTTGGGTCCGGGACCGGCTTGTGATCGACGGATAGATTCACGGCACGTCAATTTTCCGCGTGGCAGCCGCTTGCCCAAAGGTGAACCCATGTTAAACCTGAACGCGAAAGTGGCTTGGGCAAACACTTAAAACATCGCTTTTATTGGGGAACAGTGCCATTCGCAGTTTCGTAGAATTGATAAACCATCAAATACACAATCACGCCCGTCACGCTCACATAAAACCACAACGGCAGCGTCCACCGCGCAATCACCCGGTGGCGGTCAAACTTTCCAAGCCAGGCGCGGCGCAGCGTGACCAGAATCATCGGCACAATCACCACCGCAAGAATGGTATGCGTGGTGAGCAGCGTAAAATAAACCGGCCGAATCCACCCCTGCCCCTGAAACGCGACGTGGCCGACGCGGTAGTGGTACACCAGGTAGGAAACCAGGAACACCGAGGACACCACAAACGCAGAGATCATGAACGCTTTGTGGACCGCAATCTTGCCGCTGCGGATGGCGGCATATCCCCCGGCGAGCAATACCGCGCTGACACCATTCAGCGACGCGTTCAAGGCTGCGTGAGAAAACATTCAGGGCGTCCCTCCGAAAAATCTTCAGCGCGGGATTTTATCGTACATCATCAAGGCAAGCAGCAGCGGGATATGGAGTACTGTAGCGTGCATCAACCACTTGGCGCGAGCATTGGTCTTCGCCTTCGCGGCCCACAGGCATACGCGCAGCAGAGATACACTCAGTACGAACGCGCCGAAAAAGTAGAAAACTCCCGTAATTCCGGCAATCGAGGGCAACAGGCTCACACCAATCAGTCCAATCGCCATAAGAATGATTTGCCGAAACGTGCGCACTCCTTCCGGGTCTATCACCGGCAACATGCGAATCCCCGCTCGCGCGTAGTCCTCGCGATACATCCACGCGATCGCATGAAAGTGCGGGAACTGCCAGAAGAAAAGAATGGCGAACAGCAGCCACGCGCCGAGATCGAGCCTGCCGCTGGCCGCCACCCACCCGATCATCGGCGGAATCGCGCCGGGAAAAGCCCCGACAAATGTGGCCCATACCGTGCGCTTCTTCAGCGGCGTATACGCCAACAAATATGCCAGGCAGGTCGCGCTCCCCAGCGCCGCAGGCAGCACGCCAATCGCAAAGTACAAATAAAGAGCACCGGCGAGCGCCAACGCAACCCCAAAAATCAGTGCCTCCCGCGGCCGCAACGTGCCGCTCGGCAGCGGACGCGACGCCGTCCGCCGCATATAGCCGTCCGACTCGCGCTCGATGTAATGATTCAGCGCCGCCGTGCCCCCCGCGATCAGCATCGTGCCAAAAACGGTGTGAATCAGGTGCAGCCACGCAACCGGTCCGCGCGCGCCCATGTAGTATCCCGCGGCCGTAGTGATCAGCACCAGGAACGATACATCCGGCTTCGTGAGCGCAACATACGCGTTCGCCCGCGATGCCAGCGTCAATTCCGCGGTGCGTAGCGTGCTCATCGCGCCGCCACCTGGGTCGGCGCCGTCGCCGCGACTTCCCTTCTTCGCGGCACCAATCGGTAGCAAATCAGCACGACCACAACCGAAAGCGCGAACAGCAGCGCGCCAACCACCGTGTGTGTCACGGTGAGCGCCACCATCACCGGCATGGGTTGCGGTGCATCCGCCGTCGTTAAGCGCGACCAGTACGCTCCGAAACCCAGGACGAATTGTGTTCCGAAGACGGCGTGGAGCAAAATCCGCGCACGCGACATCTCTCGCGATGCGCCGAAGCGTTTGCGCAGCGCAACCGCGGTCCAGATGACCATCGCCAGCACAATAAACGCCCCGGTGATATGCGGCCACACCGGAATATCCTGGTGACGGAAACCCGCTCCCAGCACAACCTGGAAAAAAATCACCGCCGCATTCAGGATGGCCAAAGTGTGGATCGAAGGAGAACCCGTATCTTCCAACTGTGTATGTTCCGAGACCCACCATCGGCTGGTGAATACCGCGATACTCAGGACCGCGGCAAACACGATCTGAGCAAAACACGCATGTATCACCGGAAGCCAATAGTGCAGCAACTGCCTCACTACTTCTCCGCCAAGGATCGCTTGCACGACCACACCGGCCACGGCAATCACGCCGAACCAACGCAGCCAGCGGCGATTGTCTTTGGCCCAAATCAGGATAGCCAGCGCAATCGTCAAAAAGCTCAAGCCGGCAGCAATCAGCCGGTGTGAGTGCTCGTAGCGAATGCCGCCCACCATCGGCGGCGTAAGACTTCCGTAGGATAGCGGCCAGTCGGGAACGGAGAGCGCGGCTTGGTTGGAAGTGACCAGGGCGCCTGCGATCAACAGCAGAACAGTCCAAATCACGACAAAAACGGCGAACCGGTGCACACCTGGATTGTAGGCTGTGGTCATCCCGCGTTTCCGAGGCCGCGATTATAGCTCAAGAGCGGTTTTTCCCCTGCTTCCGAATAAAAACGGCCAAGTCTTTGCCGTAGGGATACTAGCTCGCTATCGACGAGGTCTGCGCCGTCGGCTGCTCCGCTTCCATTCCTACAGCGCGCAGCACCAAATCTTTCAGCGCGGCGATGAAGAGCGGCGAATCCCCCACGGCCGGCATCATCCTGAAGGTTTCGATGCCGACACTCTTGGCCTCGATGCGAGCCTCGATATTTATTTCATGCAAAGTTTCGATGTGCTCGGTGACAAAAGAGATAGGCACCACAAGCACTTCCTTGACGCCTTCGTGCCCCAACCGTTCGATAGTCCCCGTCAGCGGCGGCTGCAGCCATTTCGCCGGGCCTACGCGGCTCTGGTAACAAAGCAAATGCGTTCGCGGCCAGCCCGCATATTGCCGCGCGCCCAACTCGCACACCAGCCGCACCGTCGTTTCGATTTGCTTGGGATACGGGTCGCCTTTCTCTACCAGGCTCATCGGCAAGCTGTGTGCGCTGAACACCAGATGGATGCGCGAGCTATCCGGAAATTGCCGCAGCACCGAGCCAATCCGTTGCGCCACGGCCTGAATGTACAGCGGATGATCGTAAAATTGTCCGACGGTGTGCTCTTTTCCGCCGCCATCCGGCGGACCATACACGCGCCGCCATTCCTTCAAGCTGCTCAGCGTGGTGGCATACGAAAAATGCGGATACAGCGGCAGCAGCACGATGTCGTCCAGCGGCTCCGCCTTGCGCAACGCGTCAGCGGCTTCCGCGCTCATCGGGTGCCAATAGCGCATCGCGGTCACGGCCACCGCCTCGATATACGGCGACAGCGCCGCCACCAGCCGCACCCGCTGCCGCTCCGTCAACAAACGAATCGGCGAGCGCCGGCCAATCTCCGCGTACTTGCCGGCAACCGGAATCGAGCGCCGCGAGGAAATCACCTTCGCAATTGGCCGCCGCAGAATTCCCAGCGGCCCGAGCGGAATAATGTCCGGATCGAGAAAAAGATTCAGCAGGAAGGGCTCGACAGCCTCCAGCGAATCCGGCCCGCCAAGCTGAAACAGCACGATTCCGACCCGCTTCTTCCCTGCCAAGCTATCTCCCCCGCGTCAAAGTTTCTTTCAGGCGCTCCACATCCTTGCGCAGGTCGGACGTGCGGCGCGCCACGCTTACGAAATATAGGAAGAACACGCCCCAGCCAATCATGTACGCAACCATAACGCTGCCAAGATTCTTCACGCCGCCTCCGCTTCGCGCGCCAAAATTTGCGCCTCGGCTCGCACCGCTTCCAACTCGTAGCGCTGACGGATCAGCAAAATCATCAAGGCCGTCAAGCTCAGCCACGACAGGTAGAAAATCTTCCGCATCTCCGGGTTCAGTCCGCCGCTGGTGAATACCACCGGCTGCGGATGCTGCGTCCGCCACCACCAGATCGAGCCGTAGACCAGCGGAACGTCCAGGAAAATGAATACGCCGTAAAACGAACTGATCAGCGCGCGCCGGTCAGGGTCATCGACCATCGTTCGCAGAATCAAATACGAAAGATAGAGCAGCCACAGCACCAGGGTGGAGGTCAGGCGCGCATCCCATGCCCAATACACGCCCCAAGCCGGCTTCGCCCAGATCGGCCCAGTAAGCAGCACGACGGTGCAAAACGCCAAGCCAACCTCAGCGGAGGATACTCCCAGCCAATCCCACTTCGCTTCGCGCTTGAACAGATAACCCAAATTGCCCACAAAGCACACGATGAACGCGGCAAGGGCCGTCATCCCGCAAGGCGCATGCAGATAAAAAATGCGCTGCACGATCCCCATCGTCAATTCGTTCGGAGCCACAAAGAAAGCACCATACGCCGATGCGCCCAGAAGCATTACCACTGCCGCCGCGCCAAGGACCTTACTCATCATGGTTTTTCCGACCTACGCTGTTCATTGCCATTCGCGCCATCCGGAAGTGCTTTGTTTTGATACAGATTCCAACGGCTCTCTCGCAAACCCTTTATTATCACACAGATTCCGAAAACCCGGGGGGAGGGGTGCACCCCGCCCAAACCGTTGGGCCTTATTCTTCCAAGAGATATTCCCCGAAAAGCCATACCGCCGTCAAAAAAATGACGTCAAACGCAATCAGGAACGCCAGCCAATCCCAGCGCAGCACCGGCTCCTCGGCGAAAAGGGCGGCCGTCGCCTCCGTGCTGGCAATCAGCAGCGGCGTCAGCAACGGCAGCAAAAGCAGCGGCAACAGCAGTTCGCGCATGCGCGCCTGCGCGGAAATTGCAGATAACGTCGTGCCCGTGACCGAAAGCCCCAGGCTGCCCAGGAATAGCACCAGCGCAAGCTGCGGCACAACCCCCAGCAGCGGAACGTTGTAGAGCACCGCGAAAATCGGGAGCATCAACAATTCCACGATCAATAGGAACAGTGTGTTGGCGCAGAGCTTCGACAGAAAAATCGCAAAGGGATCCGAAACCGAAAGGCGCAGGGCGCTGAGCGTGTCGTTGGTTTGCTCGCGCAAAAACCCCGGCTGTAGCATCAGCGACGCCGCGAAAAGAAACGCCAGCCACAGCAACCCTGGCCCGTAGCGCCGCGACTCTTCCCGCGTTGGGTCGAACGTGAAGCTGAACAGCACCACCACCATCAAAATGAAAACCACGGTCGTCGTCAGCAGCTCGCGCGAGCGAAACTCCGTGCGCAACTCTTTTCCGAGCAGAACCGTCGTGTTGGAGAGCAGGCTCATTCTTCTATGGAGTGCGGCGGTCTTGCCGCCGCTTTTCAAACCGAGCCAGACCGCAAGTTCCTATAATTGGACCGAGCATCAGCCCTTGTCGAACGCCGCAAAAGCGGGAGCAAGCTCCCGCACTCCAAAAGACTACGCATTGGCAAACGTCAGGATTGAGCGCAAGCTCGCGCCCGTTCGCGTGTCGGCCACCACCGTGCCGCCGTCCAGGCGTATCCCGCGAGTCGCCAGGCCCGATATTTCCGATTCACCGTGAAGGCTCATCAAAATTGTCGAGCCGGCGCCATGCAGCCGCCACAATGTTTCCGCCAGCCAAGTCACACCCTGTGGATCGAGCCCCGTGCCGGGTTCGTCCAAAAGCAGGACCGCAGGCTCGTGAAGAAGCGCGCGTGCAATGGCGACGCGCTGGCGCATTCCGCGCGAAAACGTGCGCACCAGAGAATCGCGCCGCTCGAAGAGACCGACATCTCTCAGCAACAACTCGACTCGCTTCGCATGTTCCGGAATTTCCAGCAACCGAGCGAACAGCAACAGGTTCTCCTCGGCGGTAAGCTCGTCGTACACCATCGTGGCATGCGCCACAAAACCCGTATTCTTCGTCGCCGCCCCCGTCTCTGTTTGTGCGGGCGAAAATGTCAGCTTCCCCGCCGAAGGCCGCACCAACTGCGCCGCAATGCGGAGCAGTGTGGTTTTTCCGGAGCCGTTGCGCCCCGCCAGCGCCACGCACTCGCCGGCCGCAATCTCCAACGAAACGCGCCGCAGCGCGTAAAGCCCGCCGTATCTTTTGTCGATATTTTCGAAGCGAAGACCGATGCGACGCGACTCCACCTGCGTCACCGTGTGCCCTCACCCGCGTGTCTTGCGCATCGTGAAGTCACGCTCAGCCTCGAACCAAATCGCGCAACACTTTCTCCGCGCGCGCTCGTTCCCGTGCGTACTCCTCTTCGGAAATCGTGCCCGCCTGCCGCCGCAGCTCCAGGCGAAACATTTGATCTTTCAGCGCGTCAAGGCTCGTTCCCACCGCGGTATCCACCTGCGAAAGTGCCGCGGACGGCGTTGCAGGAGCTACGGCAGCACTCGCCAAAGGCGGGCCACCCGCAACCGCCACAACCGGCTTGCGCGCCAGGAGCATCGCACCTAGCGCAAAAATTCCGACAAAGCCCGCAATCAGCGGCCATTTGAGCACGTCCAGTCGTCCTGGTATCGACTGTATGTTTGCCGCAGGCGCGGCGGCCTCCGCGTCCCGACCGCCTTGCCCGCCGCCACCGGACTCGGAGCCTCCGGACTGCAACGGCGGCGCTGTACCGGAGACGTTCACGGCCATCACGTTGTTGGCCGGGACATTCTCGCGGCCGTACACGCTCATGCCCTGCTCCTGGCCGCCGCTCTGCAAGCCCTCGCCGTTTATCTGCATCGACGGAGAAGCCACCACCAGCAGCCGCGCCGACGGATAGATCGTCGCCACTTTCACGGTGGTTGTGTCGCCGGGATAAGGCACTTCGTATGAGTAGCGCACGGTGTTCTGACCCGGCCGAAACGCGTAAGCGATTCCGTACTTCCCTTTTTTCTTGTCGATCGGCGCTTGCACCACCGGCATGCCCGCCGGCCCGGAAGCTGCGATCTGCTGCAGTTTCGCGTTTTCCGGTATCACAAACTCGAAATTGCCATCGGCGCGAAAGTACGCTTGCGGCGGCTGCGAGTTATTTTGAATCGAATATTCCTCGGCCACCGTCAGCGTTTCCCCGTTAGGCTGAAAAAACACAATTCGCGATGCCACGGAAATATTCTTGGGATCCTTCGATGGCTCGAAAATGCTCACTTCCACGTCGCTGCGCCCGGGAGGCACCGGCTGATGGAAGTTGATGCCCTTGTAGACCGCGCGCACCAGCATGGGCTGCGCGCCGAGCGACGGATTGTCAAATGAGAATTGGCCTTGCGCGTCGGTCTTGGAATTGGCCACCGGCTGCATGCCGCCTTGCAACTGAATCAGTATAACTTCGACGCCAGCGGCTGCCTTGCCGGTCGTTCCGTTTTTCACCGTGCCGTTAAGCACGCCGCCCTGCGCGGCAACCGCAAAGAGCAGCCATGATGCGAAAGCCACACAAAACTTCCGAAGCGGCCTCATCGCCGGCCACGCTCCGTCTCCACCGGTCGCGTCCCGCGCGCTCTGCGAACCTGCGATTCCGTCACCTGATCGATTTCTGTCAGCACCAGCGCCGCTTCGTTCTCAAGCGAAGTCTTCATCGCGTTGAAGTCGCCTTCGGAATATTTTCCAGAGCGAAACTCAAAACGCAGATCCCGCAAATTGTCGTAAATGGTGTCGCGCCGCTCCATCAATTGATCCAGCTTGGAACGATGCGGCGCGAGGTCGGAAGCATCGGGCTGGATGTAGAAAATGAAAAGCAGCGTGGCAATGGCCAGCGCCAAGCATGCGCCAAGCACCGCGCCATCCGCCGAAGAAATTAAGAACGCAGCGGCCAAATCCAAGAAAATGCCAGTCATCAATCCTCAGTCTCTTGCGCCACGCGGCGCCGCGCACTCTCCAGGTCCTGCGCGGAAATCCCCGGCGCTCGGTCAACGGCCGTCGCGGGCGCCATGGCGCGCGAACGCCACCGCCAGATGACAAAAATCACCAGCAGCGTGCCCGACAGCAGGTAAATGCTTGGCAGGCTCCACGCCACCAGGCTCAGCCCGGATTTCGGAGGCTCCGCGTACACTTTGGTTCCGAACTCCTGCACAAACCCCGAAGTGATGACCGTCTCAGAGTCGCCGCGCGCCACCCAACCATCCAATTCCTTCAACATGCTGGCGGAAGTCGTACAGCCCACATGATTGCACTGCGTAAGCACCTGATTGCAGCCGCACATGCACATGAATTTGCCGCCGATTTGCTTGGCGCGATCGGGTTGCTGATCCTGTGCGCGCAAGGAAAGCACCGCCCCCGAGGACGCCGCCAGCGCGATGACCAGAGAGAAAGCCGCTGCCCGGCGTTTAGTCATGACCTTCCCGATGCGCCACGGACGGCGCGAGCGCCTGCGGCTGTTGCACGGGTGTTCGTTCCGGAGCTCCGGCTAAC
>Ga0307475_10000413_pt1 | contig 25607 bp, 18 predicted proteins | sample atmos_gasesECM1C_FD_203317 | JGI IMG/M metagenome (GOLD analysis project Ga0307475, IMG submission 203317) | Hardwood forest soil microbial communities from Morgan-Monroe State Forest, Indiana, United States - atmos_gasesECM1C_515 | ecosystem: Environmental > Terrestrial > Soil > Temperate... | reverse complement strand
GGATCTTTCTCGGCCGAATCAATCGTTCAGTGTAACGAAAGCGCCGGATTCCGTCCAACCAGCCGATCTTGGAAATCTTGGAAATCGCGCACGCCGGGAGGGCAGATAGCTCGCCGAGCCAGGCCGTTGCGATGAAACATGCCGGAGTTGCGTTCGAGACTGATGAAGCCAAGTTCTAGAACCCCGTGCCCGCGGGCTAACTAACTGGCTTGGTGTCCTTGCTTAACACCCGGCCTTCGAGTTGCGTTCCAGGGGTTGATTTTTCGCCATCCGCCTAGCCGTTTGGGATCATGCAGAGGAATTTGCGCCCTCGGCGAGAAAGCGCGGATTTTTTCGTAGGACAAAGGCTTGCCGGTGGCGTCTAATAGAGGGATCCAGCCGGTCGAGAGCTAGCTGTCTTAGGGTATTCCATGGATATTCCCGGTCTCGGGTATGCGGTAAAGTGAGAGACTCCGGGCGAATGGGTTGCGCTTGCGTTTTGACAGGAAGTTCCGCGAAACAACCATTTTCCCGGCCTGGAATTCCAACTGCCCTGAGGGACTAGGCCCCGGATGTCCAGGGATGGTTGAGGTTATGCGCGCTCATCCGATTTTTCGCAGTAAGCCTAGGGTCCTCTTCTTCAGCGCACTTTCTTTGCTGATTTGCGTTCTCGTTCCCCTCCTTTTCACCCATCTCCGCCGGGCACAAGCGTCGGTCGACCGCGGAGAACCGATCTATCGCGTTGAGAAAAAGAAGTTCTCTCACACACTCCGCCTGAATGGAACCACCATGGCTGCCCACTCGTTCGCGGTCCTTGCTCCCCGGCTCGAAGGGGCGCAGGTCGGTTCCATGGTCATCACCAAGCTGGCTCCTGCCGGATCGCCCGTGAAGAACGGCGATGTGCTGGTGGAATTCGATCCGCAAGCCGAGATGAAAGACTATCTCGACAAGAAAGCCAACTACGACAATCTCGTGGGCCAGGTGGCCCAGAAGCAAGCCGACGAAGATATTGCCCGGGCCAAGGACGACACCGCCTTGCAACAGGCCGAAGATGAATTGAAACATTCGCAACTCGAGTTGCAAAAGAATGAAATTGTTTCCCGCATCGATGCGGAGAAGAACCAGGAAGCCGCGGACGAAGCGCAAGCCACTTTGAAGCAGCTTAAAGAGACTTACCAGTTGAAGCGCGCCGCCGCGAAGGCCGGCATCCGCATTCTTGAGATTCAGCGAGACCGCGCGCTGGAAGCCATGCGCTACTCCCAAAGCAACGCCTCCAAAATGGTCGTGCACTCTCCCATGGCGGGCGTGGTGGTCTACAACACCATCTGGCTCGGCGGACGCATGGGCACCGTCCAGCAGGGAGACCAGGTCCGCCCGGGCTTGCCTTTTATGGCCGTCGTGGATCCCTCGCAGATGGAAGTGCGCGTGGAACTCAATCAGGTGGACCTGTTGAAGGTCCATCCGGGCCAGCAGGCAAAAATGCGCTTGGATGCGTACCCCGGCACCGAGCTGGGCGCAACGCTCGAAGATATTTCGCCCCTCGGCCACAACGGCCAGTTCAGCGAAACGATTCGGGTATTCGCGGCGCGCTTCTCCGTGCAAGGCACCGACCCGAAGCTCTTGCCGGACCTCTCGGCGGCTTTAGACCTTGATCTCGGAACGGAACAAGACGCGCTGGTGGTTCCCCTTCAGAGCGTGGAATTCGAATCCGGGAATGCGTTTGTCTGGGTGGAAGACGGAGGGTCGTTTCAGAAACACCCCGTGAAAATCGGTCCCCACAACGATACAGAAGTCGTGGTTCTTTCCGGCCTGCAACCGGGCGACATCGTCCGCCGGACCACGCCGGCAGAACCGGTATCGGGAGAGCGGTCATGATTCGCGGCATCCTGTCCTGGAAACTGCGCCACAAGGTTGTTGCCGGCGCCGCCCTGGCGTTGCTTGGCGGTCTCGGTTTCGGTGCGTTTCGAATGGCGAATTCCGCCGTGGCCATCCCGACCGCCGAAGTGCAGCGCAAGGATTTCGTGGACACGCTGGAAATCAAGGGCGAAGTCAAGGCCCTGCACTCGAAAGTGATCGCCGCGCCGTACGGCGCGGGCGATTTGCAGATCGTCAGCCTGGTAGCCAACTCAGCGAAGGTCAAGAAGGGTGATTTGCTGGTTCAATTCGACGCCACCACGATGAAACAGAAGCTGGCGCAGGATCAATCCGGCGTCAAATCCGCAGAGGCGGAAATCAACCAATCTCAAGCCGCGGCGCGGCTGAAAGAAGAGCAGGACGTCACCGACGTTATGAAAGCGAAATATGAAGCCGAAAAAGCGCGCCTGGATGCGAGCAAGCAGGAAATCCTGTCGGCGATTGATGGCGAGGAGGCCAAGCTAAAAGTTGTAGACGCCGAGCAGACCCTGAAGGCCGCCGAAGCCAAGCTCCAAGCCGACCGTTCCTCCGCCGCGGCGGATTTAGCCAGCAAAAAGGAAAAACTGAAGCAAACGGAGTTTCAGGTGCGACAGGACGAAACCAGCGTGGCATCCCTCAGCTTGCGCGCTCCGCTGGAAGGCGTGGTCGCGCTTCAGAACCACTGGCAGCCGCAAGGTGGTCCAACGCCTTTCAAGCCGGGCGATCGCGCTTGGCCTGGGGCGGCCATCGCAGAATTACCCGATCCCAGTTCTCTGAAAATTTCCGCGCGTGTGGAAGAGGCGGAGCGCGGACAATTGAAGGCGGACCAGACGACCGAGGTGCACGTGGATGCCGTCCCGGACCGCAACCTGCCGGGTCGCGTCGAGGAGATTAGTCCCACAGCGAGCCTGGATTTCACGGCAGGTTGGCCCATTCCACGCAATTTTTCCGTGGATGTCGTGCTTTCCGAAAGCGACTCGCGGCTCACTCCAGGGATGGGTGCGACCGTCCGCGTAGCCGTGGCCAAGATTCCCGACGGAATCGTTATTCCGTCCACAGCGCTGTTTCGCAAAGCCGGCCGGTCGGTCGTGTACGTGCAGCGAGGATCGAAATTTGAGGAAACACCCGTCGAAGTTTCACGAAGGAACCCGGAGGAAGTCCTGCTAGCGCGAGGGCTCGAACCCGGGAAGCGCGTCGCTACAAGAGATCCGATGCTAACGCACTAAGAAGACAGCATGAACGGCAGGATAACCCAAACCGGAACATTGTTATCGCTCCTGGTTCTCGCAGGCTCCGTCGTTGCGTGCCGACAAGCCAGCGCTCTGGCGGGCGAATTGGATGTTCCCACGACCACGGTGAAGCAGGCCGATGTGCAGCTGAAAACTCTCACCACCGGCGCCTTGCGCAGCAAGGACTCGCGGGTGATCGCGGCTCCGCCCATCGCCGGGGGAACCCTGCAAATCGTCAAATTGGCCCGCTTCGGAGCACAGGTTCACAAGGGCGACGTCGTGCTCGAATTTGATCCCAGCCAACAGGAATACAATCTGGCACAGAACCGCAGCGACCTTTTGCAGGCCGAGCAGGAAATCGCAAAAGCCAAGGCGGACGCTGCGGTGCAAACCGGCGAGGATCAGACCGCGCTGCTGAAGGCCAAGTACACGGTGCGTCAAGCGGAGCTGGAAGTCAGCAAGAACGAGCTGGTCAGCAAAATCGATGCGCAGAAGAACATTCTTGCGTTGGACGAGGCCAAGCGAGCCCTGGCGCAGCTCGAACAGGACATCCACTCCCACAGCGCTTCCAACAAAGCGGCGCTGGCGATCAGCGAGGAAAAACGTCACAAAGCGCGTCTGGCCATGGACCAGGCAGAAGAAAACATCAAGAAAATGAGGATCACCGCGCCCATCGATGGCCTCGTAGTCATTCACGGCAATCGCGATTCGACGGGGGGATGGTTCTTTGACGGCATGACACTTCCCGACTATCACGTGGGCGACCAGGTGAATCCCGGCAGCCCGATCGCGGAGGTGATCGACGTTTCGCATCTCGAGGTCTACGCGCAAGTCGGAGAGAGCGATCATAGCAACCTCAAGCCCGGTGAGCCGGTGGACATCCAAGTCAACGCGTTGCCGGGCGATCGTTTCACGGGCAAAGTGGAAACCGTCGGCGGCGCGACGTCCCATGAATTCTGGGACGATAACGCCCAGCGCAAATTTGACGTCACCATTCTTCTCGACAAGCCCGACCCACGGCTCCGACCAGGTTTCGCGGCTGAGCTCGGTATCCGCGGCGACCAGCTGTCCAACGCGGTCTCCATCCCGAGCGAAGCCGTCTTTGACCGCGGGGGCAAGAAAATCGTGTACTGCAAGCAGCACGGCAGTTTCCAAGCACAACAAGTCAAGGTCCGCGCGCTCAGCGAAGGTCGCGCCGTCCTCGAAGGCATTCAACCGGGCACGGTGGTCGCGTTGGTCAATCCGGAGACCCGCGCATCCGAAAAGGCCAAAGCGAGCGACGCGGGGACGTCCCCGGGTCCGAGTGTGAAATGAAGCGGTTTGCGCGAAGATGACCACTGGCTCCCTGGCCGAACCAAGATCCCTGGCGCAATGGCTGCCGGATGTGGCCCTTGGCTTTGAGAACCTCGCCAGCCACAAGCTGCGCTCGCTGCTCACCATGCTCGGTATGATTTTTGGAGTTGCTGCCGTCGTTGCCATGCTGTCGATTGGGGCTGGGGCTCAGCAAAAAGTGATGGCGTTCATCGAGCAGCTGGGCGTCCGCAACATTATCGTTGAGGCCAAGGAAGCTCACAACTACCAGGAGCTGCAGAAAGTAAGGAAAAACTCGCCAGGACTCACGCTCACCGATTATCAAATCATTCGCCAGAATGTCAGCGATATTCAGGGCGGTACGCCGCGCAAACGTTTTGCCCCCAGCAAAATTCTGCCGAAGCCGCAGCAGGACACGCCGGTGATCTACGGCGTCGAGCCCAGTTACCTGGAAATCGGTCATCTTCGCGTCACGGAGGGCCGCTTTTTCGATGCATCGGACAATGCGGCGGCCGGACCGGTCTGCGTGCTCGGGGCCGCCGCCAAGGACAGCTTGTTCGGCGCTAGCCCTGCCGTCGGCGAATACATCAAGTTGAATGACCAGTGGTGCCACGTCATCGGCATTGTCGCGCCGCAAATGTCTGCGCAAAGCGAAGTCTCCGGAGTGCGCACCGAGGACATGAATAACCTGATCTATGCACCCCTGAATTCCGTCCGTTATCGCCTGGAAGATTCGCAGAGCTGGCTGAAGGACGAGATCGACGGCATGTACCTGCATCTCGCTTCGGCCGACACCAGCACAAGCGACGCCGAGGTGGTGCGCGGCATCCTGAACTCCTCGCATCACAACGCAGGCGATTTCAGCGTTATCGTGCCTGCCGAACTGCTTGCTCAGCAAAAGCGAACCGAGCAGCTCTTCAACACCGTCATGGTGGCCATCGCCGCCATTTCCCTGCTGGTTGGCGGGATCGGCATCATGAATATCATGTTGGCGGCGATTCTCGAGCGCACCCGCGAAATCGGCGTGCGAAGGGCGATGGGCGCGCGGCGTTCGGACATCGTCCGCCAGTTTGTGATCGAGGCGGTGCTCATTTCCTTTGCGGGCGGTTTTTTGGGTGTGGTGATGGGTTTTGCCCTGTCCAAAATGATCGCCTGGTTTGCCGGATGGTCCACCATCGTGACCATCAGTTCCATCCTTCTGGCCTTCCTGGTTTCCATCTCGGTGGGCCTGATTTTCGGCACGTACCCAGCCGTGAAAGCGGCGCGGCTAGATCCCGTGGAAGCCATTCGTTACGAGTAGAGTTCTTCGTTCGAACCAACTCTTTATTGGGGGTGCTCCATTGCGACGGGTAGCTATTTTTGTTTTAGCGGCATTTTTTGCTTTGCTCGAGGTGGCTCTTTCGCCCGCGCAATCCCGTTCGCCCCTCCAGACGGCGCTCGGCTTCGGCGCTTGGCCGAAACCCGCGCCGCAACTGCCGGCGGCGGAGGGGCTCGAGGATCACATTGCAAACGGCAAGCTCGTTCTCTCACTCGACGACAGCATCCGTCTGGCTCTTGCCAACAATACGGACATTCGCATCGATCGTTCTCAAATCGATTTTGCGGTGAATGGTCTCGAGCGCTCGCATTCACCGTTCGATCCGGTGGCCACTTCGAGCTTTAGCAATGCCAGGACGCAAGCTTTGCCGACCTCGACACTTCAGGGCGCTCCGCTTGTGAGCAACCTGTCGCAGACAACCCTGATCGGCTATCAGCAGCTCTTCCCGACAGGTACGGATTTCCAAACCACTTTTAACGCCAACAAGTTTTCCACGAACAATTCCTTTAATATCGTGAACCCATCGCTCTCAACGAGCATACAGTTTACGGTTACCCAGCCTTTACTGCGCAACTTCGGATTGTTTCCCAATCGCGCGCCCATTTTGATCGCCCAGAACAACCTCAAGCAGGCGCGCGCCAATTTCACCGCCGAAGTCAACAACATCATTCTCCAGGTCGTGCGAGATTATTGGAACGTGATTCTCGCCAGGGAAACTCTCGAGGTCCAGCGAAAGTCGCTCGATGAAGCCCAGAAGAGCTACGAGCATGACAAGAAGGCCCTGAGCCTGGGCGCCCTGCCTCCGCTGGATATTTACCGCTCGGAGTCGCAGGTGGCTTCGCAGCGCGTTGGGGTCATTCAGGCGGAGTACGCGCTGAAACAAAACGCGGATGTTTTCCGGCAGGACATCGGCGCGGATCTCGATCCGGCTATGCGCGCCTTGGATCTGGAGCTGACCGACCAGCCGGCGCCCACCGGCGAGCTGCCCAGCATGGACATCGCGACCGCTCTTGCGCGCGCCCTCGCCAATCGGCCGGAGTTCGAAGCCGCCAAGGAACAGCTTGCCAGCGACGAGCTCGCCATTCGCCTGCAGCACAACAATTTGAAACCGGACCTCGAACTCTCAGGGTTCTACTGGGGAAATGGCCTCAACAGCTCAGCCTCAGGCGTTGACATTGGATTGACCGGCAGCCTCAGCCAGAGCTTCCACTTTACCTATCCGACCTACGGCGCTTCCCTCTCCCTCCTTCTCCCGGTTAGGAGGCACTCCGCCCAAGCCAGTCTTGCCGACGCCTTGGTTGGCCGCAGCCGCGACCAATATCAGGAGCGCCGAACCAATCAAAGCATCACCCTCGACGTGACCACCGCCGTTCACGCCCTCGAGGAAGCCAAACTTTCCATGGAAGCGGCAAAAGTGGCCGAGAGCCTTGCGGTTGACACTCTTCGCGCCGACGAACGCAAGTACGAGCTGGGCGCCGAGCCGGTGTTTTTCGTTCTGGACGCGCAGACGCGGCTGGCCCAGGCGCAACTGAATCTCATTCAATCCCAAGTCAATTTCCAGGTGGCTGTGGCGCAACTCGATCACTCCACCGGGGATTTGCTGGACCACCACCATGTGCAGATCATCGAACCCCATCACTGACTGCGGCGTCGCGGGAGACGGTTGGCGCGGAATCCCCGTCTTCCAGTTACATTTTCCGCCACATCCTTTATCTGGCACCGGTCACCCCCCGCCCTGTGCCTTTTTGGCAACCGGTACGCAGGTACGCTTGCTTCTGCAAAATCACGTAATTCATAATCTCTATACCTTGTTTTGTGTCTGGGCGCGGCTTTCTGCGTCGCCGTGTGATTGTGTTTCTGTGTGACTGTTTCGGGCACGCCCGCAAGTCACATTACGAAGAAATTCTGCGCTATGCTAACGAGCGCGCGGCCGTCCAACGAGCGGACGGAGAATTGGCCGCTGGCTTGATACATCAAAGCTTTACTTCCCTGGCGCTGCTGATCGCCACGTTTCTTGTGGCGAGCTTCTTTGCGTATATCTACAGCATCAAACGCCAGAACTATCTTCTCCTCTGGACGGCGGCCTGGCTCGTTTTTGGAGTTCATTACATCTCCCCCGCCATTACACAATCCGCCGTATCCAGTGCCCTTGAAGGCGCGCTGACGCAGTGGCTGTTCGGGCTTTCTGCGTTGCTCTTCTTCCTCGGTGCGCAGATCTATGCGCAACGGAGATGCTGGAAGCGGCGCGCCCTGGCGGCCGCCGCTGTTCTGGGAATTTGGGCCGCGGCCAACGCCGCAAACCTATTCTCTCTTTCTGCCATCATTCCCGCCTCGCTCCTCTACGTGGCCGTGGCCGCCATTTTCTGGCAGGAAAGCCGACGCCAGGAAACCCTGGCCGACCGCCTTCTCGGTCTTTCGTTCGGTTCCTGGGGAGTTCTTTGGTTGGGGCTTCATTATTTGAAGGGCACACCCGAACTTCAGGGCTCCAACTTAAACGTTGTCGCCACGGCCCCGTGCGCGTTTGTGGCCATGCTCATGGTCATGGCGCTGTACGAAGAAGAGAAGCGGCGGATCGAGCGCAACATGCTGGCGCTCTCCAACCTCAACCTGGCCACCTCGAGTTTTGTGGGAGGCGAAATCCAGCGCATGCTCTCGCAAGCTCTGGACCGCGTCCTTGGGGTTGTGCGCCTTCCCGCGGGCGCGCTTTTTCTCCACCATGGCGACCCGCAAGGCCCCACCTCCGTCGTAGCGGTCGGATTGTCCGATGAGTTTTGCCGCGCGGCGCAGAATGAAAGCCTGGACGATTACCTCGTGAGCCTGGTAGCCCGCCTCGGCGGACTGCTGGGGTTCCGCGACCTGCGCGACGATTCTCTCTCCGCGCTGGAAAAGGAAAAATCCATTCGCCGCTTTCGCGAACTAGCCCTGGCTCAAGGACTGCGCAGCGTCGTGGCCATCAGCCTGCAAGCCAAAGAACAGGCTTTCGGCGTTCTGCTTCTGGGCACTCCGGACAACCGACGCTTTACCTCCGCCGAGCTGCGCCTCCTGCTGGCACTGGGCCATCAGATAGGCATGGCCGTCGAGAACAGCTACCTGATCCAGCAAACTTCGCGCCGCTCGGAGGAGCTGCACGTGCTCAACGAAATCGGCCGCGTCCTGAGCTCCACGCTGCAAAAGGAAGACCTCACCAAGAAAGTCTGGGAAGAGCTGCGCCGGCTCTTCGACGTGGAAAACTTCTACATCGCCGAGTTGGATTCTTTCCGCGACGAACTTCGTTTTGATCTGGAAATCATCGCCGGAAACCGCGTGCCCCGGCGCACGCGCCCTGCAGGAAACCACCTTACCGAGTATCTCATTCGAACGCGGCAACCTGTGCTGATCCGGGAGAATTACGTCACCGAGGTAAAGAAACTCGGAGTCGAACCCATTCGCAACGGCGGCTGTTTCTGCGGCGTTCCCCTGGTGGCTTACGACCGTGCCATCGGCGCCATGGCGGTGTTCTCCGACCACGAGCGCGCCTTCGACGAAGGTCACCTCGAGCTGCTCCGCGTGCTGGCCAGCGAAGCCAGCATCGCTATCGAAAACGCGCGCCTCTTTTACGAGGAGCGCACCAAGGCGCGGCACTTGTCCCTGCTCAACACCATCTCGCGCAACGCCATCGCCACGCTGAATCCCGACGAGATGCTCGCCAAAATCACCGAGCAGTTGGAGGCCGGCCTCACTTACGACCACATCGGCATCGGCTCGCTGGATTACGCCACGCGCGAAATCGTCATCCAGGCCGAGGCAGGCACGCGCCGCGGCACGCTCAGCCAGCGCATCCCACTCGGCACCGGGCTCGTTGGCCACGTTGCCCGCAACGGTCACATGGCCGTTTTCCGCGCGGGCTCTTCGAGCGACGGCGGCTTGAAGCCGCTTTTGCCGGATTCGATAGCAGCCATCGCTCTCCCGGTTTTCTACGCCGAGCAGCTTCACGGCATTCTATACATCGAGTCCGCCACGCCCGTGGACTTTTCCGAGGAAGAAGTCCTGCTGCTCCGCACCCTTGCCGACCTCATCGCCGGCGCACTGCATAACGCGCTTTCTTTTCAAAAAGCGCAGGAGCAGGCCATCACCGACGGCCTCACTGGTGTCAAGACGCATCGCTTCTTCATGGAAGCGCTCTCTTCGGAATGGAAGCGTTCCACGCGCGCGGGCCGTTCCTTCGCGCTGGTGCTCATGGATTTGGACCGCTTCAAATTCGTCAACGACTTTTACGGCCACCTGGAAGGGGACCTCGTTCTCCAGCGTGTCGGTCAGATTCTGGAGACCAACTGCCGCCGCTCCGACGTCGTCGCGCGCTATGGCGGCGACGAATTTGTGATTCTGATGCCGGAAACCACCATGGAGCACGCCCGCCAGCTCGCCAGCAAGCTGCGCGGCTGGGTCTCCGCCGATCCGCTGCTGCGCGAGAAGAACATCAGCGCGAGCTTTGGCATCGCCTGCTACCCATTGCATGGCTCCTCGCCGCAAGACCTCATCCAAGTCGCCGACGCTTCGATGTACCTTTCGAAGCATCAGGGCGGCAACGCCGTCTCCACCGCCGATCACTTTGATCCCAACGAGGCCAAAAAGTGGAAACGCGACGTCCTCGAGGCTTACTTGGGCGTCACTCTGAAGCGCCTTTTCTCCACGGGGCCCGAGGCTTTTGAGGAAATCTACCAGCGTTTGCGGCAGTTCACGGAATCGCTCAGCGCCACGGAGACCGATAACGGCAGCAAATCGATCGCGTCGCAAGAGGGCCCGCATGCGCTCCCGCAAGCCGTGCTGGACACGGTCACCTCCTTGGCCTATGCGATCGACGCCAAGGATCACTACACGCAAGGCCATTCCCAGAAGGTGGCCGCCTATGCCGCACTCATCGCCGAGTCTCTCGGGATGAGCGAGGCCGAAGTGGAAGAAATTCGCCTCGGCGCGGTGCTCCACGACATCGGCAAAGTTGGAATCCCGGAAGGTATTCTCAACAAAAACGGCCCGCTCAATCCCGAAGAGTGGGACACCATGAAGTCTCACGTCAGCTTTGGGGCGAAAATTTTGGACCCGCTAGCTCCGCTCGCTCGCATTCGGGAAATGGTCCTGCATCACCACGAGTTTTACGACGGCTCGGGTTATCCGCACGCGCTCGCCGGCGAGCACATCCCTATCGGTGCGCGCATCATCGCCATTGCCGACGCCTACGACACGATCACCAGCGACCGCACTTACAAAAAAGCGCGCAGCGCTCCCGACGCCCTCGCCGAACTGGAGCGCTGCAGCAACGCCCAATTCGACGCATCGATCGTCGAAGTCTTCGTGCGTACCATGCGTACTTTGCCCAACCCGGTCATCGAAGTCGCCGCCACTTCCGCCGCCCCGCGCACGCCGTGACGGCCACGAGTTCGTTCCAGCTCACTTGGCGTCAAGGTCCACATCCTTGATCGGCAAATCCCAGTGCGCATCGAGAATCTCGAAGCGACGCTGCTCTTCCTTCTTGTACGTCTCCTGGTCCGGATAGAGCTGTTTGATGATGCCGGAGCTGTCGAAATTGTCGTTGGCGATGGCTGCATTTTTGAAAACGATCGTCACTCGATAATCCCACCGGCTGTTCTCCGTCATGTGATACCGCGGCGTCACCATACTCACTTTCAGCATGCGTCCGAGTTCCATCTCTTTCTTCAGCACCGGATAATGATTTTTTTTGAAGAGCGCCAGAAACTCCTCCGCATGGCCCCACTTCGCCTTGTAGTAATACTCGATCGCATAAGGTTGCTCTTTTGCGTCGACCATGACGCTTTGCCGTGCCGTTATGCCCCGGGTCGACGCGCAAAGGATGGCAGCCACCACGAACGCCGTGGTGAGAAACCGCCGGCTCGGCAATGAAGTTTGAAGGTGCATAGGTCGTTTCCTCCCCCATCGTGGGTCAAGATCCCAGCCCCGCAGTGTAAGTCAAAAAGGCAATCGGTGGGATTGCCCGCCGCGCAATGCTGCCCGGCCTGCACAAAGCGGCCCTCTCGCTCCACCCCCTGCGGCTGCTATTCTTGCCGAAAGGAGGCCGCATGCAAAGCGCATCCGTGAAGTGGATTGGCGAACAAAAATTCGTGGCCACCAGCCCCTCTGGCCACGCCATAACCCTCGATTCCGACCGCGAGTCCAACCAAGCTCCCGGCCCGATGGAACTCCTGCTCATGGCGCTCGGCGCCTGCACCGCCACCGACGTCGTGACCATTCTCGAAAAGAAGCGCCAAAAGCTGGACTCGCTCGAAATCATCTGTTCGGGCGAGCGCGCCAAGCAACCGCCCGCGGTCTGGAGCAAGCTCGAAATCCTGTACCGTCTGCGCGGCCAGCTCGATGATACCGCCGTCAGGCACGCCATCCAGCTCAGCGAAGACAAATACTGCTCGGTCGCCGCAATGCTCAGGAAAACGGCCGCGCTGTCCTGGCACTACGAGATTTTGGCCCCTGCTACCTGAGCCAGCGTGGTCGGCCCCCGACCTGCTCCATCCTTCCGAAGGGCGCGGCGAAAAGAAATCTCGCAATCCCGCTTAAGCGCCTGGAACCAGCGACGGCGCAAGAACCTTTTGGGGCCCGCGCGGCAAGTGCAAGACCGGCTCTCACTTAAAGCTTACAACTTAGGACTTAAAACTCCTTCTCGCCTTGTGTCCGCGCTGCGCTATCGCATAAAATCCAATTTCTTCTTGTCCCAGGTTGCCGTTCCAAGGAGAGATATGTCCCACCGCATCGCGGCAAAAATCACCGGCGTCTCCGGCTACGTCCCGCCAAAAGTGATGAGCAACGCGGATTTCGAGAAAATCGTCGACACCAACGACGAGTGGATTCGCACGCGCACCGGCATCCGCGAACGCCACGTCGTGGAAAAGGGCAAGGCCAGCTCGCATCTGGCCACCGAAGCCGCAAGAGCGCTGCTGGCGCAAACGAGAACAAATCCTGGGGACATCGACCTCATCATCGTCGCCAGCGTCACGCCGGACATGCTTTTTCCGGCGACCGCTTGCCTGGTGCAGTGTCGCATCGGGGCGCAGCGCGCCTGGGGCTTCGACCTTTCCGCCGCGTGCTCCGGCTTTTCCTACGCGCTCACCGTTGGCGCGCAATTTGTCGGCGCGGGCACGCACCAGAAAGTGATGGTCATCGGCAGCGACACCATGACCACCATCCTCGATTACCAGGACCGTGCCACCTGCGTTTTGTTTGGTGACGGCGCGGGGGCCGTGCTGCTTGAGCCGGCCGCCGACCCGAACGAAGGCATCCTCGATTTCGAGCACGACGTGGACGGCTCGGGCGGCGAATTTCTGTACATGCCCGGCGGCGGCTCCTTGCATCCTTCGACAAAAGAAACCGTCGAGAAGCGCATGCACTACGTCCACCAGGAAGGCTCGCAAGTTTTTAAGTACGCGGTGCGGCGCATGGCCGATATGTCTGCGCACTTGCTCGAGCGCAACGGTTTCACCAAAGAAGACCTGGCTCTGCTCGTCCCGCACCAGGCCAATTTGCGCATCATCCGCGCGACCCAGGCGCGCCTCGGCGTGGACGATTCCAAAGTGATGGTCAACATCGACAAATACGGCAACACCACTGCCGCCACGATCCCGCTCGGGCTTTGCGACGCCGTTGCGCAAGGCCGCCTGCGCAAAGGCGACCTCGTTCTGATCGTCACCGTCGGCGCCGGCTACACCACCGGCGGCCTCCTCCTTCGCTGGGCCTACTAACGTCAAAACCCTTTTTGCGAGCCCTTCCCGAGAGCCACCGGCCCCAACTGTCAGTATTACGGTAGTACTCTCCACCATCAGGCCACGGCAAACACGGTCCAGAGTCTAACCAGAGGTAGAGAGGGCACCGTCTTTGCGCGTATCGAGCGTGGCATTAGCGGGACTCTATGAATCCGAGATTTGGTGTGTTCGTGCTGGCGACCGCAGTCCCAGACACGGAAGCGAAAAGCAAGAATCTAACAAGTTTCCGGGGACAACTTGAGGGCCATGCTCAAGAAGCCTTCCGCGACCGTCAAAGATCTGGTGGAATCCAGCAACAACTAAGGGAAACGCAGGGGGAGTTGGACAGCGGGACCGCGCAATGAAACATCCCGGCTAATGAAACGGAAGAAATCGCTGTTGATATTTCGTTTCGCGTGGAAAGGCACACCGCCAGTGCAGCAGGCCTTCGACCGATCGCGAACTCTTTGCGCGAATCGCGGTCGATCTTGGCAGACGGCACGGCTTCGCTCATTTACACAATTTTCTTTATCCTTCCTCCCTGGCTCGTCTTCATTGTGCCCGGTTTCTGGTCAGGATTTGGCCGCGGGTCGGCCGCAGCCCGCCCGTCTGGTGCCGTCGAGCCTCCGGCAGTCGGAGACTCGAGTGCCATCCCGGAGCCACGTCCCTTGGGGTTCGCGGACGCAGATTTCGACGTTTCCATCTCCGTGTACCTGGCCCTCCGCTTGAAAAGTCAACGGAATCCGCGTGCGAGGGTTCCACGGTCTCATTGTCAACTAGGAACGCCCAAGTCCTTTAGATTTAGAGGTCCCAATAAAAGGCAGCGGAGGGGTCGCACGGCCGCCAAAGGCCGTCGCTACCTCAAAGGGTTCAGGTCTGGTTGGTTACTCCGAGCCGCCAGAGCCGAACAGGCGCAACACCACCCCGGCGGAAGCCCAGTAATTGTTCTGGGTCGTGCCGCCAAAGGAGGTGCGGTAGTAGTCGAGATCGATCACGCGGACTTCCCAGTGTTTCCCGACGCGCATATCGATTCCGCCTCCGGCCTTATAAGAAAGGCAGTTATCCGAGGTTCGGTAGCCTCCGGCGCCGCTGACGGTGACGTCGAAGCGCGATCCGCCAACCAGGCCTTCCACAAAAGGCGTTATGTTCCAGCGGCTCACGCGGTGGTAGAAGTAGCGGCCGCCGAAATGGTTGCCGTACAAAACGTTCTTGACGCCGCCGGAGCTGACGAGATTGTAGCTGGTGTCGCCGACAATCTGGAGCCAGGGCTTCAGGTTGTAGCCAAACGAGCCCATGCCGCCGCTCAGGTTGCTGGAAGTTCCGCCACTGCCGACGCGGTCAAATGTGTAGCCGGAATAGAGTTCCACCAGGAAGCTGTGATAAACGCCGGGCAGAGGCCGTTCCCAGCTCGCGCGTACGCTGGCACTGCGCACTGGATCGGGTGCAGGTTGCGCCGTTTCAGGCTGCGAAGCCGTGGCAGGCGAAGCTGGGTCTGCAGCCGATGACGGAGCTGAATCTGCAGCGGAAGCGGCTCCCGGAGCTGCGTCTGCGGCGCCCGAAGGAGGCGCAGGTGGCGCTGGTTGCGGCGGGTTCGGGAACAGAGACCCAGGTTGAGCCAGGCTGGGTGCTTGCGGCGGTGTTGACGACGAACTTGCGGCCAGCTGAGCCGGAGCGGGTTGCGCGGTAGCACCCTGAGCTTGTGAATCCGCTTGCGCAGGCGATGACGGCTGCGAAGGCGCCGGAGTTGCTGGCTGGGCGTTAGCCGCCGGAGCCGTGAAAGCAGAAGGCGACGACGACGGAGTCACCGGAGCCCGAGCAGGTTGCGCTGCGCCAGCCGCCGGCTCGGGCGATGAAACCGGGGAAACCGCGCTGGTTGAAGGCCAAGGTGCGGGCGCAGCCGGAGAAGGCTGCGAGGCCGCAGCAGGTGGCGGACTGTTTGCCGCTGAAGAATGCGCCCTTCGGGACGTCCAGTCGGACGGTGTCACCGGTGGCATGGGCGGCGTTGGGAACAACGGCCCAGCTTGGGCTGCGGGCTTCTCCGGTGCGGACGTGGTCGCCGGAGGAGAATCGATCTTGGGGGCCGCATTCCGTCGTGCTGCCGAGGCCATTGCTGGGGCATTGGTTGAAGCCGCAGGCGCTGAGCTCGCAGGAGCTCGCGCGGCGGCCTGCGAAGCGTTGGCGCCGCCACGGTCCGGGGTGATCAGGTTCGAGTAGATATAACCGATCTTGCCGTCCTTGGTTTCGACGCGCGAGAAGACAAAGCCATAGACCAAAATCGAGAAGCGCTCCCCGCACACGACGGTGCCAAGAGCGTCCGGTGTTTGCCGGGCTTTGCTGAACAGTTGCGCGCCCTCCGGATGGTTCGCGCACTCAAGGTACCCCAAGTCGTCCGCCCAAGCGGGGGAGGCCGCCAGAAAGCAGGCCGTGAGTAGAGTGAACAAACGTATGCGAGACATCGCCGCCTCCGTCGGCTCAGGACAAGCCGAGCCTTGCCATCCATTTTGCGGGCGAAAAGCACCGCGTGAAACGGTCCGAAAGGACAGGGATTCCAAAAAAAACACCTGTCCGGGAGACGGGCTGCCTCAGGCGCGGGGTGAGTTTCATCGGTTTCCGCATGGTGCACGGGGAAAGGGACGGGCAGGGATGCCGGTTTTGCAGTCTTCGGCTTGGCTAGGAGTTGGCCAGGTGTTTCAGGACATCGGCGGCGTGGCCCTTGGCTTTGACGACAGGCCAGACCGCTAGAATTTTGCCAGTTTCGCCGATGAGGAACGAGCTTCGCACGATGCCCAGGAACTTGCGTCCCATGAACTGCTTTTGCTGCCACGCGCCGTAGGCTTCGATGGTCTGGTGGCTGGGATCGCTGAGTAAAGGAAAATTGAATCTATATTTGGCCTTGAACAAGGCTTGCGCTTTGACGGAATCGGCGCTCATGCCCAGGACGGCCACTTTGAGCTTTTCGAACTTCCTTTTTGCGTCGCGAAACTCGGACGCTTCGATGATTCAACCGGAAGTGTTGGCTTTGGGGAAGAAGAAAAGCAGAACGCGCTTCCGCTTGAAGTCTTTGAGCGAGACCGTTTTGTTTTCGTCCGATTGCAGGCGGAACGCAGGTGCCTTGTCGCCGGGCTTGAGCATGGATCCCCCGGGGACATTTTAACAGGGCGGGCCGATTGGGGCATGAAGTGACGCCTTGACGGAGGGGAAAGGCGGCCTCGCGCCGCCCTTGGTCTGCGCCCAAGGCCAACCGCGCACCAAAAGGATCAGGAGAGGAGTTTCCGGAGGACCTCGTTGACGGATTGAGGGTTGGCCTGGCCGCGCGTGGCGCGCATCACCTGGCCGACAAAAAATTTGAAGACGCCTTCGTTGCCGGATTTGTATTTGGCCACGTTGTCCGGATTCTTGGAGATGACCTCGCGGGCGGCGGCTTCGATTGCAGAATCACTGACTTGGGCGCCGAGGCCTTCGGCCGAGACAATGTCGGCGGCGGAGCGGCCGGATTCGACCATGGTCGAGAAAACTTTTTTCCCGACGGCGGCTGTGATTTTTCCGGATTCCACGAGTTCGATGAGTTCGGCGAGCGACTTCGCACTGACCGGGCTTGCGTCGATTTCCTTGCCGGAATCGTTCAGGCGGCGAAGAAGTTCGGTTTGCATCCAGTTGGCCGCGGCTTTGCCAAGAGCGCCAGCTTTCACGACAGCCTCGAAATAGTCGGCCAGCGCCTTGGTTGCGGTGAGAACTCCGGCATCGTAGGGCGTGATGCCGTAGGAGGCGACAAAGCGCGCGCGCCTGGCTTCGGGTAGTTCGGGGAGCTGGCGACGAACCTCGTCCCTCCAGGCCGGGCTGACGTCCACCGGAAGAAGATCGGGCTCGGGGAAATAGCGGTAATCGTGGGCCTTTTCCTTTGAACGCATGCCAACGGTGCGGCCTTCGGCTTGATGCCACAGGCGGGTCTCCTGGGCCAGGCGGCCGCCGGATTCGAGCACACCGATGTGGCGCTCGATTTCATATTCGAGCGCTTTTTGCAGGAAACGGAAGGAGTTGAGATTTTTGACTTCGACTTTGGTCCCGAATTTGCCTGAGCCAAGCCGGCGCACGCTGACATTGGCGTCGCAGCGGAGCGAGCCTTCCTCCATATTGCAGTCGCTGACGCCGGTGTAGAGCATGATCTGGCGGAGCGCGGTGAGATAGGCGTGGGCCTCCTCGGAAGAGCGGATGTCCGGCTCGGAAACAATTTCGACGAGCGGCGTGCCGCAGCGGTTGTAGTCGATATAGGCCTTGGTCGCTGACTGGGAAAAGCCTTCGTGAAGGTTTTTCGCGGCGTCTTCTTCAAGATGGAGACGCGTGATGCCGATGCGCTTTGTGGCGCCGGCGACTTCGATGTCGAGCCAGCCGCCAGTCGCGACCGGGAGTTCGTATTGGGAGATTTGGTAGCCCTTGGGAAGGTCGGGATAGAAATAGTTTTTGCGGGCGAAGCGCGAACGCTGGTGCACGGTGCAATTCAGGGCGAGCGCGGCGCGCATGGCCATTTCGACCGCGCGTTTGTTCAGGACGGGAAGCGTGCCGGGGAGACCGAGGCACACCGGACAGACGTTCGAGTTTGGCGGATCGCCGAAACGCGTCGAGCAGCCGCAGAAGATTTTGGTTTTGGTGAGAAGTTGCACGTGGACTTCGAGGCCGATGACCGGCTCGTATTTCGCCAGGATTTCCGGCGTCACGGACGCTTCGTCGGGAACCGATTTCGGCATAAAGAGAGACACATTATAGCATCAGCGGGTGGGGTCGTTCGGCTACGCCGAGGAAACACCAGTCCGCCGCCACCACGCGCGCCCAGAACGGCTGAAGAGTTGGCGCGTCCATGCGCCGATCGCGTTGCGGGCGCTCATGGCGAGATTCGAAGGCAACTCGTTGCGGCTGAACCAGCGGACCTCGCGGTTTTACCCGGCTCCCGGTTCGTAGCTTGGCCAGACAAGAGTTGTCCCAGGTACGCCGGAGAGTGACACAGAGCAAGACGCGCAGAGAGATTCTGACGCCGACCTCTTCACGGGCTTCGCGGATGGCGCGCTGCTCGAGAGTTTCAAGGAAGTCGACCTTGCCGCCGAGGATGCTCCGGCAGCCAGCTTCCCGAGGCAACTTGCCGAGGGTCAAGGAGCCCCGGGCCCTGGTTGTCGGTCAGCAGAAGGCCGACGCCAACTCTCGGATGTGCAGCCTCCGGCGCGGGAGCAATCACCGGGCCGCGGCTGGAGCAGGCTCCCGGAAAACGGGAACGAAACGCTCGGCAACGGCAAAGGCCCCGAAGAACAACAAAGCATAAAGGGCATCGCCGGTGACCGTATTCCGGAACAGGGCAAGGCCAGCAAGGTAACAGGCAGCGAGGCCAGAAGCAGTTTTTGGATAGGAATTCAGGAGCCACCAGACGGCGAAATTGGTCACCAGGAAAAACTGCAGGGAACCGAGAACAGTGGCCCCCGCGATTCGAAGAAAGGTGCGACGGTTTTCTAGCGAGCGGCCGATGAGGACGCTGAGAAGAAAACTGGCGTAGACCATGACCATAAGCCCGGGCTTGTAAAAGCCGACAAACAGATCGCCGGCCAAAAGCGCAAGCACCGGAAAAGCAAAGGCCAGGCGGCGATCCTTGATCACTGCGCCAGAGAATAGAGCCATCGCGCCGACGGGCGTGAAATTCCACGGGTGCGGCGTGATGCGGAGAGCGGCCGCAACGGCAAGGATGGCCAAGGCGAGAAGCAGACGACAGACCAGATTTTCCTTCTGCGAGAATTCAGCGTTCATTTTTGACTCCTTGCTCATCAGGAAGTAAATCGCAAAAAACAAAACCGTCGCGGTGGACGATCTCGCCGGTTCGAACCGAGACCGGCCGCCGGAAAACAGGACCATCGCAAACAAAAGTGTGAAATTCGCCGTTTTCGCCGCAGGGGTCCGCGTTTCCTGGAAGATCGCGGAAAAAAGAATCGTCGAGTTCGCGTCCGGCAAAGCTGCGATCGAGAACCTTGGGATCAATGCAAACGGCGATGGCGCGGAAACGCTGCGCTTGAAAGAAGCGGATGAGTTCGCGCGTGTCCCGCTTCCAGATGGGAAACAGAGCGCTCATTCCGATGCGCGCAAGATTTTTTTCGCGATAGGCGCGCAGGTCTTCGAGGAAAATGTCGCCAAAGGCAATCTTGCGAACGCCCTGATCGTAGAAACTGCGCAAGGCTTGCCCCATGCGCGCTTCATAGACGGAATTCGCGCACTGGGGAGGGATGCGCACTTCGTCGAGAGGCAAGCCGATGGATGCGGCTTGGAGCTCGAGAAGCTCGCGGCGAACGCCGTGCATGCTGATGCGTTCGTAGCCCTCGGTGACGGTCGTGAGCAGGGCTGTGACGCGGAATTGCTGCTGCTCGAGCAGCGCGTGAAGCGCCACGGCGCTGTCTTTGCCGCCGCTCCAGCAGAAGAGGATGGGTTCGCGTATGGTCATAAGAAATTTCAGTGATAAGTTCTAGGCCGTAAGTAAGACGGAGCCTTGCGAAATCTACGTTGTCAGCTTGGTTCCCGCGCGTTTGCTCCGGCAGTTACGGCGATGGCCGTGTCCTGAGGAAAACCCGCCTCTTTAAACAGACTCTCGACCCCGTGGCCGGAGGTGGGCGCAGCATTGCCCGCCGCCGGCGGGCTCGATCCCCACAAGAAACCAGGACTGCTTCGAGAAAGCTCACTGCTGTTCGTTGCGGCCTCCGATCCGATATTTCAGGCCGAGGCGGTAATCCCGGCCAAGGGCGGGAAAGCCGATGGCGTCTTGATATTGCTTGTCGAAGAGATTACTGACACGGGCGTAAAAGAAAAGGCCTTTTCCGACGTCGTAGCTGGTGGCCATGTCAAAGCGCGCGTAGCCAGGATTGCGGGTGATGCCGAGGCCGTCGAAGTCGCTGTCGGTGCGCACGCCGGTGAAGTAGCCCGCAAAGTTGAGATTCACGCGACGGAAGTTGAAGTTGAGCCAGGCATTGCCGGAATTTACCGGCCGGCGAATCAAATGGTTGCCCGGCTGCTCGACCGGGGGCGCACTCGGGATGGTCTGGAGTACGCGCGAGTCATCATAGGAATAGTTGCCCTTGATGGTGAGCCAGCCGAGGAGGTGCGCCTCGCCGGAGGAGTTGAAGCCGCGAGCGCGGGCAGCATCGGTGTTGAAGTACAACATTTCGTTTCCGCCGAAACACATGGGATTGGGCGGGCCGACCAGTTGATTGATCAGGTTGTGAAACTCGTTGTCGAAAAAGCCGATGGAGAGGCGGACGCGATTGCTGCTGAGAAACTGATCGAGGCCGACGTTGAGCGTGCGGCTCTGCTCGGGGCGCAAAGCGGGATTGCCTGGATTGCAGGGATCCTGGCTGAAGGACTCGAACATAGTCGGCTCCTCAATGCCCTGGCCGTAGGAAACCTTGAAGCGGGTATCCGACCAGAAACCACTAGAGTAGCGAAGAGCGTAGACCCCGCCAACGCGGGGAACGACGCGGGTGCCAAAGCTCGCATTGTCCTCGGCGCGCGCGCCCGCGCTGAGCGTGAGGCGAGGAACGGGAAACCAGCGAGCATCGAGGAAACCAGCCTGATTGTTGCGGCGCGCATGGAGGCCGCTCAGGTTGTTGGGATCGCCGTTCTCGACTTCATACTGATAACCCGCAGTGACCGCGCCGCGATGGAAGGAATAAGTCGATTGCGCGAGGAATCCCGCGCGATTGAATTGAGCAGTTTCGAAAAAACTGAAATCCGGAAAGCCGGCGGTATCGAGGAACCGCGCTTCCATGCCGGAGACGCGATGGGCCCAATGGGCACCTGTTTTGAAGTTCCAGCTTAGATTGCCGGAGAGCTGGCGTAGATCGTCGTAGGCCGTCGAATCGGTGAAGGCCGGGCCGAGCAGGGTCTGGCCGGGAGTGCCCGCGAAGCTGGCGTCGCTGCGAACGGTGAGGCGAAGCTGGTTCGAATCGGAAAAGCTGTAGCCGAAATTGCCGGCGAAGCCGCGATTGATAAAAGGATCATTCACGCCCTGGCCGTCGGTATGGAAGTAGGAGCCGGCGGCGGAGTAATCGAATTTGCGAAGCAGGCCGCCGAATTGGCCGCCGCCGCGAGCGGAAGAGAAAGCGCCGCCTTCGGCGAACAGGTCGAGTTCAGGAATTCGCGTGGAGCCCCGGCGGCTGATGATTTGAATGACTCCGGACATGGCGTCCGACCCGTAAAGCGCGCTTTCGGCGCCGTGCACGATTTCAACTTTGTCGACGTTGTCGAGAGTGAGGTTGGAGAAATTCATGTCGCCGCCGGGAAGATTCACGGGAGTTCCATCGATAAGCACTTTGGTGAAAGCGGAGTCGCCGCCATCAATAAAGATGGTGGAAAGGCCGCCGATCGGGCCGGTGCGCGCGAGGCTGATGCCCGTTTGCGTGGACAGAAGATCGGGAAGGAAGACGGCCTGGCGCTGCTCGATTTCCTGCGCGCCGATGATGTCAACCGGGGCCGGCGAGTGAGCAAGCTCGGTCGGCTGCGTGTTAGCGGTGACAACTACGTTGGCAGAAAGAGGCGCAAGGCCGAGGCGAAGACTGAGGACATGGGGTTCCCCGGGGGCGAGGTCGACGACCATCTCGCGCGAAGCAAAGGATGAGCGCGTGAATCGCACACGATAGCGGCCGGCGGGCAAGTCCAAGGAGTATTCGCCCGCAGCGGAGGATTTGGCCGACCAAGTTTGGGAACTCGGGGAACCATCCCTGCGCGCCTGCACCTGAACGTCAGCGATGCCGCCACCGTTCGCATCGGTGAGGGTGCCGGAAAGGTGGGCGAACTCGGAATTATTTTGTGACTGCAAGGAGATGCCGGTGCCGAGAACTGCAAGAGAGAGAAAAGCAGAACGAAGAAGAGCAGTTTTCATGTTGTCCCCCACTCCCTCACGCGCGGGAGTTTGAAGGTTGTCCTGAGCGCGGAAAGAACGCACAGGCTGCAGACTTCGCCGGTCTCCTGGCTTGGCGGTGTGCATGGCTCACAGCCTTCCCGCGGCGGCGCCCTTGTTGTTCTTGAGTCGCGACTTCTAACGGGTCGCGACGACGAGCGTTTTGCCGCAGTGGCCTGCGAACCTCTTCAAGTGCAACCCTTGCCGGGTTGCCTTGCAAGCACACTCGACATCCTCAAGTGCGACCCCTGGCCGGGTCGCGGGGATGTGAGCGGCTTCCGCCTTACAGTCGCGCGGCGGCGACGGATTGTTTCGCTGCGACTCCGACAAAAACCGGAGCCAACGAACCGTCTTCCCGAGCACGAAGTCTGCGGTGAATGTAATCCGCGGAACGAGCCGCAGGGTTGGGGTAAACGAGAAAAACAGCAAGTGACTAAGAGTCGGACAAAATCGTCACGCGCGGCCGCCCGTGGCCGCGCATCTCCACTTTCAGGGGAACCTGGAAAACCTGTTCGAGCAATTCGCGCTGATAGATGGCGGCCGGGGGGCCAACGCGCAAGCAGCGGCCGCTGTGCATCAGAAGGATCTGGTCGGCATATTCGGCGGCGAGATTCAATTCATGGGTTACCACGATTACGGTGTAGCGGCTGTGCGCACAAAGGCGGCGAAGGGCATCCAGGAGGCCGACCTGCGAGGCGATGTCGAGGTGCAGGGTGGGCTCGTCGAGCAGCAAAAGCAGAGGCCGCTGCGCGAGGGCCCGAGCGAGGACCACGCGCTGCTTTTCTCCGCCGGAGAGCTGGTCCATCCAGCGATCACTGAGCTCGGCGGCGCCGACTTGCAGGAGGGCGTTTTGCGCTATGAGGATGTCGTCGTGGGACTCGAAACGGAGTGAACGGCCGTGGGCGTGCCGGCCCTGGAGGACAAATTGCCAAACACGCGCGGGAAAGAGTAGGCGGCTCTCCTGCTGGACCATGGCGATGCGTTGCGCGCGAGTGCGCGGGCTGAGGGAATGGATGACAAATCCGTTAAGAAGAACGCGGCCGGAGAGCGGGGAAAGAACGCCGGCAATCAATTGGAGAAGCGTGGATTTGCCGCTGGCGTTAGGGCCCAGAATAGCAACGATTTCGCCGGGCCGAGCTTGGAAGCTGGTGGCCTCGAGGGTAAAGAGCGGAGCTTGCGTGGGATTGGCGGAGTAGGCATAGCTGACCTGCTCGACGGCAAGGCGAATCTCGGTGCCCAAACGGGCCGATTCGGGAGGCGTGCGAGGGGCGGCTGAACCGCGGCTGGGGCTCATGCGAGCCTCCGCCGGAGGAGGTAGATGAAAAGTGGCGCGCCGACAACGGCAGTCACTGCGCCGACCGGAAGCTCGTTAGGAGCGACGACAAGGCGCGCCAGGGTGTCGGCGACAACCACGGCAATGGCACCTCCGAGCGCGGAGGTAGGGAGTAAAGTGCGGTGGTCGGAGCCGAACATCAGGCGCATCACGTGAGGAACGAAGAGGCCGACGTAACCGACGGCGCCGCTGACGGAAACAGCGAGGCCGGTGAGAAGAGAAGCGGCGAGATAAACCACGAAGCGCACGTGTCGAACGTCCACGCCGAGATGCATGGCCTCTTTTTCTCCCGCGAGAAGAATATTCAAATCATTGGCGGTCGAGTAGATCACGCCGATGGCGATGAAGAAGCCGGCGGCGAGAAACCAGTAGATGCTTTTCTGAAAGGAAGTAGAAAGATTGCCCATCAGCCAGAAGACCATGCCGCGGGTGTTGCTGCTGTTCACCAGGCTCATCAAGAACACAATGACCGCGGAAAGAAAAGAGGCAGTGATGACGCCACCGAGGAGAAGCGTGTTGCTGTCAATCTGGCCCTGCCGGCGGCCGAGAAAATAAACGGCCGTGATCGTCACGGCGGCACCGAGGAACGCACACAAAGGCGTAAGCAATGCACCGAACGCGGGAGGAAGCACCAAGTGAGGTTCTGCGATGAGCGAGAGGATGGCGCCAAGGGCCGCGCCGCTCGAGACTCCCAGAACGTAAGGATCGGCCAAGGGGTTGCGCAAGAGCGCTTGGAAGCTGGTGCCCGCAACGGAGAGAGATGCTCCGACAATGATTCCGAGGATGATGCGCGGCAAGCGGATGTTCTGGATGATCAGGCCGTAATCGCTCGAGATTTGGCTGCTCTGACCGAGGATGACGCGGAGCAAATCACGGCCGAGAGCGTAGAGCGAAACGGGCACGGCGCCGAACTTCAACGCCACGACGACGACAAAAAACAAAATCAGCAAAAGGAAGAAGCACTGAAACAGGAGTTTGCGGAAAGTCAGCGGCCGCATGCCCAGCCTCCGGTCGATCCGAGATGGGCGCGAAGTCGCTGGTGGACACGGGAAGCGAGCAGGAAGGCCATCGGGTCAGAGGCCGGATTCGCCTTCTCGCGTTCTTTCTCGGGGTCATCGGACTTTTCTCTGAAGGCTTGCGGATGCAACTGGCGGGCCAGGTCTTCGATGGCGGAAATGATGCGCGGCGCGGGACGGTTTACCGCGTCACCGACCACCGCGTAGCGGTGATTGCGAACGGCACCGAGAATCTTCCACCCAGGGAGCCTTGCGAGCCTGGCCATCTCGCGGGAGGCGTCTCCGGAATGCGACTCGGCAAATACCAAAAAATCCGGTTGCAAACGAGCGACCTCTTCGAGGCTCACTTGGGGCCAATCCTGAGACGAAGCAACAATCGAAACGGCGCCGGCATGGCGAAGAGCGTCGGCGAGAAAAGTGTTTTTGCCGGTGGAAATGAGGGGCTGCGTCCAAACCACAAAGAGAACGTGTTTGGGAGGCAGGCCGCCAAGGCGTTGCTCGAGGTCGTCAACACCATGCTGCATGGCCTCGGCAACCGAGGCGCCGGCTTCCGGGACACCGAGCACATCGGCCAATGTCTTTACCGAAGACAGGATATCCGCGATGGTGTGAGGGTCGGTCGCGTAGGAGGAGATTCCCAGTCTGTCGAGAGATTGCGTCGTTTCGAGGCGATTAAACGATTTGGTGACGAGAACGAGATCGGGATGTAGCGAAGCAATCACCTCCAGGCTAGGATCGATGCCGCCGCCGACCTTGGTCTTTTTCTTCGCCTCGGGAGGGTAGTCGCAATAGTCGGTGTCACCCACGAGGCGATCCTCGAGCCCGAGCGCATAGATGGTTTCCGTCAGGCTGGGCGCCAGGGAAACGATGCA